>ULQR01009181.1_pt1 | contig 40012 bp, 26 predicted proteins | sample 1954711 | NCBI WGS metagenome assembly ULQR01 (sample SAMEA4835661, study PRJEB28245) | human gut metagenome | biome: gut microbiome; material: fecal sample | place: Denmark | collected 2008
AAAACATTGATAAACAGTGAATACAAATCCGCTTTGTTCCTATCGGTAAAAATTCGGTTACCTGTCGTTGTTCCCGAAACAGACGGCTAACAGTCTGGTAACTGAAACGCTGCAATATTTTGTTTTCTTTTGCAGGTCTGTCTATTATGCAAATCTTGTAAAATGCTTAATTATAAACGATTTACGTTTAATTATCGCCATTCTGTTTTTTATTGCATTTCTAAATATTACTTACACCGCGCGGCATACTTGGGCGACACTGGCCTTTCATGCAGGCGTTCCTATCGGCATTATCAGCAAGGCGCTGGGACACTCGTCCATCAAGGTAACGGAATCTTACCTGAAACCTTTTGAAAATGAGAAGGTGGACGTGGCGAACGACGAACTGATAATGACAATAGCAGGAAGCAATGAAGATAAAAAAGTTGCATAAAAAGCAGAATGACAGTCCGTTCAAAGGAGATGACATTACTTACCAAGTAACGGAGATACCTGCCTGAATTACTTACCAAGTAACGGATGATTTAAGTCGCAAAGGTCTAAATTTCCCTTCATAAATCCAAATAAAAGTATATTTATCTACGTTAATCTTATCATTTTTATTTATTTAGCAACACACTTCACCAGAAAAACACATATCGCCCCGGCATGCTTTCCGAAAAGCACACAAAGCCTCCATCCATTTCTGACACTTCAAAAACGGAACTTATTTCTTTACACTTTACTTGGCTGTAAAACGTCTTTTATGATAAATAATTGATAAAAAAACGCCTTTTTCTATCCCGAAGAAAAAACAGTCATCCGTTACTTGGTAAGTAACGGTTGGCAAAACAAAAACACACATGTTATCTATACGTACACAAACAGCTATTGCCGTGCTGCACGACATTGCCTCGGGCAATGACCTGCAATCGGCCAATTTCCTCTTTTCCGAAGGAGAATGGAAGGAACTGTTCGGCAAGTTGGAACAAGGAAGGCTTATCCGTCGCTTGCCGGACAGGGAGCCGGGAAAACTTTCTTCGTATGCCCTATGGCGACCGCTGCCGGAAATATCCCTGCTGGACGTGCTTCAGGCATTGAATGAACCCATCCGTTGCAATATGCCCACTCCGGAGGAATTTTATATGAATCACAGCCAAATAGCCAATAAAGTCGGTGTTTTCAACGAAGTGGCTCGCACGTTTCTGGCAGATATTAAAATAGCCGACTGGTAAAACCCCGTAATCAACCAATATATGAATCACCTGCCTATTAAAAATATAAAACGCATCGCTCTCGGCTTCGGACTGCTTCTGGGAGTGCTGACGAGTGCGCAGTCACAGGAGAACCGCCACGAGGCGGACCTGTCCGGCAAACCGGTGTATCTCTACTTCCGCTTCGACAAGGCGGTAGTGGATTACGGATACATGGACAATGCCCGTACTCTCCGCCATCTGGAAGAACTGCTTTCCGACCGCAGCCTGACGGGACGGATTGACTCCATCCATATCCTCTCCTTCGCCTCTCCCGACGGTGACCGGAAATACAACGAGCGTCTGGCACGGCAACGCTCCACCGCCGTAAAAGGTTATCTGGTATGGAAATACCCGCACCTCGACCAGTACCGCATCCATCCCCGTCCACAGGGAGAGAACTGGCGGGAACTCCGTCGGTTGATAGCTGCAGACAACCGTCTTCCCAACCGGAAAGAGGTGCTGCAAATCATCGACCGTACCCCCGATGCCGACCGCTGCAAGGCATTGCTAAGGAAACTGGACGGCGGACGTTCCTACCGCTACATTCAGGAGAAGATATTACGCTACCTGCGCAATGCCGCCGTGTGCATGGTGTGGGTCAGACCCGACAGCCTGCCCGCACTGCCCCGGCCCGTATCTCCCGATGCGGAATCCCTGAACAAACCGTGCGAACCGCCGCATACAGGGATGAAAACCTTCCCGGTGCGGCAGGAAAAGGCGGTGCGCAATGTACGGGCAATAAAAAAACGATCCCTCTTCGCACTGAAAACCAACCTGCTGTTCGATGCCGCGCTGATGCCGAACGTGGAGATAGAAGTGCCGATAGGCAACCGCTGGTCGGTGAACGGGGAATACATGTTCCCGTGGTGGCTGCTGGACGGCGACAAATACTCCTTGCAGATATTGACGGGCGGACTGGAAGGCCGTTACTGGCTGGGCAGCCGGGAAAACCGCACGAACCGTGAGGCGCTGACCGGACATTTCCTCGGACTGTACGCCGGAGGCGGCAAGTACGACCTGCAATGGAAGGAGAACGGCTATCAGGGCGAGTTCTTCATCGCCGCAGGCATCAGCTACGGCTATGCCCGCCGGATAGCCCGCAACTTGCATCTGGAGTTTAATATCGGTGTGGGGATGCTCCGCACCGATTACCGCCACTACCATGCCCGCGACAACTACAAGACCCTGATGTGGCAGGAGAGCGGCAAATATACATGGTTCGGTCCCACGAAAGTGAAAATCTCGCTGGTGTGGCTGCTGAACCGCAAAGTAAAAACAGCGAAAGGAGGCGAAAGATGATGAAACGACAGACTATGCTCCTTTGTACCCTCTGCCTTCTCTGTGGTATAATCCTGAGCAGCTGCGACCGCCGGGAGCTGACCTACTCCGACGAAGCGGAGATAACCCTTGCCGCCGACTGGAGCAAGGCGGGATTGAGCGAACAGGAAGGACGTTACGGCGCTACCGCCATATTCTACCCCACGGACGGAGGCACACCCCTCACGGTGCTGATGGGTGACCGCAGCCGCAAGACCGTCCGGCTGAAAGAAGGACGCTACAACATTATCCTGTTCAACCGTTCTTTCGATGATTTCGGCAACATCGCTTTCCGTGGGACGGAGGCCCACCATACGTTGGAGGCTTATGCCCGAAACGTACAGACCTACAAGCAAACGGATGGCGGCAAAGTGGCTACGGACAGCCCCGACGAGCTTGCCGCCGACTGTGTGGAAGGCTTTGAAGTAACTTCCGACATGCTGGGCAATTACGGAGGTTCCCCTACGAGAAGTACGGACAACCCGTCTGCCTGCCGGCTCTGCTTCACTCCCCGCAAGCTGACCACGGAGATAACCGCCACCATCCATATCAAGGGGATGAACAACATCCGTTCCGCCACCTGCACGCTGGGCGGCGTGTCGGAATCCGTGTTCCTTGCCACAGGCAGGGCTTCGGAACGTACGATGACGCAACAGTTCGGGCTGGATAAAAAGGATTACCTGCCCGGCTCGCAGACGGAAGGCACGATGAGCGCCACGTTCAGCGTGTTCGGCTTCGACGAGGGCATTCCGCACGAGGTACATTTCAAGGCGCAGCTCGTGGACGGAAAGACGGAATTTGTAGAAGAACTCGACGACATAAAGGTGAACGTGTCGGAAGACAGCGAGGGAACCGTCCGTATCACCATCGATGTGACATGCGGCGAAACGATCCCCACGGTAAAACCCGAAGGCAGTTCGGGCATGGATGCCGAGGTGGACGGCTGGGACGAGGAGGAGAACAAGGATATAGACATATAAGGAAACCATAATTTAATTGTAATTTAAAATTTGACTGAAATGAGGACGAAAAATTTAATGATGGCGATGGCAGCCCTTGCGATGGCAGGCTGCTCGCAGAATGAAGTGACAGACGTGAACCCGGACGCACACCCGGTGATAGGCTTTGACGTGTACACGGGTGTACAGACCAAAGGGGCGGAAACGGACATGGACGCTTTGAAAGTGTCGGGCGCCGGTTTCGGCTTCCTCGCGTATAAGACGGCGGGCGCGTGGAGTTCGGCAGGCTCTACTGCCGCGCCTGATTTCCTGTACAACGAACAGGGCACATGGAAAGCCGGAAGCCCGGCGGGCAGCTGGGGATATACCAATACCCGTTTCTGGCCCACCAACGAAGACAAGATCAGTTTCTTCGCCTATGCGCCCTATGAATCCAGCCCGGCTGACGGAAGCAGTAAGGGCATCACGCTGTCCGGAAAAACGGATAAGGGGGCTCCTTCCCTTGACTTCGTCCTGACAACAAGCAATGACTGGAAGGACATGGTGGACTTGGTGACGGATTGCAGGGACGGCATCAAAGACCAGACCGCCACGAGCAACGCTGCAAATCCGGGAACCGTTTCTTTCAAATTCAGCCATGTGCTGACGAAGGTGGCTGGCATCAAGGTGAAACCCGACAAAAACTTGGGCAGTGACATAAAAATATACGTGAAGGAGCTGAAACTGGTGCCGGGAACCAGCATTCTTCAGGACAAGGCGAAATACCAGTTCTCCGATGACCAGTGGGTGGCTGCCACAAGCGGCGCTTCCTATTTTACAGCAGAACAAGACCTGTCGGCATTCCTTAACAAAGCGACCAATGTGAACTGGTGCGGTTACACCACTTCATCAGTGGACGTAAGCAGTACTACAGCCACTCCGCTGTTCCCTACCGGTCAGGCGCTTTATTTTATTCCGGTGGACAATGCAACCGGAACAGCTGCGGAGGGCGACTTGAAACTGAAAATAAAGTATGACATCGTGACGAAAGTGTCTGACGCTACAAACGTGACCAGTGAGACCGAGAAAGAAGTAAAATTGCCAAAGAATACTTTCAAGAAAGGGACGGCACATACCTATACACTGACTATCAAACTGAATACCATCGGCATTACGGTGGACGAAACGATTACAAAGTGGGGCACAACTACCGGCGAAGATATGGACGTTTAATAACATTTCCGATACCTACAGGCCGGACGGGGTTGAATGTCCCTTTCCGGTCACACCATAAATAGAGAGTAGAAATAAAGCGTAGAACAAACAGAATATCCAAGGATGATAAAAACAAACTACCTGACAGCCGTGGCACTCGGTCTGCTGACGGCACTCTCCGGCTGCCAAGCTGGGGAAGAAGCGCCGGACAGGCCGGAGGGAAGCATTCCGGTGGGCTTTTCGGGCGATGTGCCCGAAACAAGGGCGGCAACCGAATATACTACGGCAGCCGACCTTACGGACATAGGCGTGTTCGCCTGCTTCACAAACGGCGCATTCGGCGAGAGCAGCGCCACCCCCAACTTCATGTATAACCAGCAGGTGGAACGGCAGAGTGACGGCAGTTGGACATACTCCCCTGTGAAATACTGGCCGGGCAACACGACGGACAAAATCAGCTTCTTTGCATACGCCCCCTACGTGGATGAAGCGGCATCGGGCGGCAGCAATCCTTCGTTTTCAGGCAAGACTGCCACAGGTTTCCCGAAACTGACCTACACCGTTCCCACAGCCGAAGCCGACCAGACAGACCTTCTTGCCGCCACGCCGCTGATGAACCGTACAGCGCCTACCACCGGTAGCGAAAAGGTGAAATTCAACTTGAAACATGCCCTTACCAAAGTAAATGTCGGCATCAAGAGCGAAGTAGGGATTAAAGTGACCGCCCTGTCTGTAAACAATGCTCCGGCAACGGCGACACTAACATTCACGGACAGTGGTTTCGACTGGGGAAGCTATACAGGAACAAAGACTTTAAACGCTACCCTTGCCGGTGGTGGTACGGAAGTAACAGCTAATGCCGCCGATGCCACAGCACTTGCCACCTTCTTTCTGCTACCCAACAAACCTGCCGCCACCAAACTCTCCATCACTTATACACAACATGGCAATCCGGAGATACAGCTTACCAAAACCAACATCGCATTTCCTTCTACTCCTGCCACATGGCAGCAGGGAGTGAGTGTAGGGTACACGCTCAATGTGAAAAAAGACGGAACGGTGACTACTTCCGGAGGGGAATGGACCCCGAATCCGGGAGGCGACATATCGGGTAAAGAAAAAGGTATCGGTTCCGCCGCCGAGTGGGTGGCCTTCACCAAGCTATGGAATGCCAACGGACTTCCTACTACCCTGGCTGGTGGAACGACACCCGATTATTCGTTATATGAAGATTATGGCTGGTATGAGACGAAAGGTGCGAACCGGGTCTTTACCATCAAACTGACCGCTTCATTCTTGCTGACGGGAACCACCACAGGCGAACTTTATGAACCAGTAGGCACAGATACCCATCCGCTTACCTTACCCATAGACGGGCAGGGATGGCAAATCAGCATCGACTTGCAGAACAGTTCGCAGCTTATCGAGGGCAAGTATTCGGGCATCGTAGGCTATACGAAGTCCGGCATCAGCAACCTGCGGGTGGCAACTATTCCCGGCAACAGTACTACCACGGGTTACAGCATCGAGTCTTCGGGCGCCATATATGCAGGCGTGTTGGCGGGCAAGGCGGACGGGGACATTCTGAACTGTTCGGTAGAACTGGTCAAAACAACGGTGGTTAATACAAATTCCTCAGCCACAAACGCCATGTATATAGGAGGATTGGCAGGCTATTGCAATGGTAATATCCTGAACTCCGCTGTTTTTGAAGGTTCATCCCCTCTTTCCGCTTCTACGGTGAGTTTCAGTAAAGCATCGGCGGGAAGCGGTATCGGTGGACTGGCGGGTGGTGTGGCATCCGGCAAGACGGTAAGCAATTGTTATGTAAGGCTTTCTCAATTAAGCAATCAGAGCGGAGATACTCCCGCTGCCGGTTGGTTGGCGGGCAGCAAGTCGGGAGTCAGCTTCAACGCTTGTCACTATATGGCAGGAAATACTGCCGCAGGTTGTCCCCCTGATGATTCGGCTACGGGAATAACCCCGTTTACGGATTTTACCGGGCTATGCACCTTGCTGAATACGGAGGTTGAGAAGCATACGGAGTGGGCACTCTGGAAAGAAACTACCAATTCAGGGGGCACTGTGGAGCAAGTAACACTGGATTTATACAGATAAGAACCAGTCAAAATGTACTACTTAATAGGTAAGATTTGGAATATGAAGAAATATCAAACATGGATAGCAGGACTGCTGTTACTTTCAGTTTCCTGCACGGACGAAACGGAACGCAGCGAACAGTATAATGGGGACTTCCGTGTAACTGCCACTGTAGAAAATACCGGCACAATATCTCGTGTGGCAGACAGGAATGACCGGACAACCTTCACTGAAGGCGATGCGATTTTTATCGGGTGGAATGGAAGTGCTTCTTACAAATATCGCTATTCGGGAACGAATAGTGCATTTGCTCCGGATGCCGCTGCCGACCGGGAGCTATGGACGGGGCTACTGAACACCTCCTCAACGGTAGATGTATATGCTTGGTACGGAACCATGAGCAGCACTTTGCCCACAGTTGGGGCAAGTGTTTCTATTCCGCAAGACCAGACCTCGGATAGCAAGTTACTGTCTGCCATCTGCATGGCAGCACACCAGTCGGCATCCTCCACCACTAATACGCTGAATTTCATTTTCCACCATCTCACGGCACGGCTTTTCCTGTCCGCGGATATTGTAGACCCCACGGTGACGCAAACGGACGTGATGGGGGCAACGGCACGAATCAACCATATCTATGCGGACGGAACGATAGCTATAGATGCTTCGAATGCGTATCAGGTGAGTGTGCCGGATGACAAGGCAGGCACACAGAGCATTCGTATGAAGCGATCGTGGTCGGACCAGCAGGTGTTTCATCTGGATTTTGAATGTCTGCTACCACCCCAGACATTGGGTGAAGGACAAAATATCACTATCACTTTGGCAAACGGAAAGGAGTATGTTTGCAGCGTAGGCAGTGATCTTACATTGTTGGCAGGAAAGAAAACAATTCTGAATACTACGCTGAAAGCGAGTGATAGTTCTACTTTTGAGCCGAAGTTGACGACGATACCTGATGCTGGTAACAGTGCCTTTTCCGGTAACCGCCTGATTTGTATTATTAATGCCGATAATGGAGAGTATCGCTACCGTGTGTACGACAAGCAGCCGGATGGTTCGTGGGGAGAAGGTGTACCTGTATATGAGGATGAAGAGGGAACAATAGAGTTTCCAACTAAAACATATAGCAGCATTCTGAGAACTGGTGCAGGTATCGAGATTTCAGGAGATTATATTGTAATAGCTGCTGATAACGGAAACAATAATAATTCCACTTATTTTATAAAAAAGAGCAAGAATACCGGAAAATGGTATTGCGCGAATGGACGAATTCAAGGACATGGATACAGCGTCTGCATCAGTGAAGATTTTTTAGTGAGTGGAAATCATGTATCCATTGGAAGTTATGCCAATCACTCTTACATATATCCTATCGATGAAAATGGAAATCTGGGTAGTGTACAAGATACGCCGTCGGGTATATCCGCATATAAAAGTTCTATTTATGGAAGCGTTTTGGCTACCAACAGTGGCGTTTATGAATATGATTCGAACCAACAAAAATGGGTCAAGTTATTTGGTTATACGGCGGGAAGATACCAACGTGTTGCTACCGATGGAAAGAGAGTTATTATGCAGGAAGGTAATGGTAATTCCGATGTGCATATTTATAATGTGGCTACAAGGCAAGAGGAAGGATGGGACGGTCCTAAAGCAAGAGCGGGCGAAGGCCAGCCGGTAGCTATTTATGGAGACTATGCGCTCGCAGGTACGGCAACCAAACTAAGTATCTGCTACAGAGATCCTGCTACCGGAAAGTGGAGCGTACTCAATCCTGATGGAGAATTTTTGGAGATAATGAAAAAATGGGATAAAAGTATCACTATCACAAATATTTATGGGCAAAATATTACCATGAAGGGCACTCGTGCCATGATTGCCAGTACGGAAATGGGTAGCATCTTTATCGAAAACATAGATAAGATGGTGGAGGATTATCTGGCGAATCCGTATTAAAGATGGTATTAAGGAAGGATAGGTAATAGGAGGTATTTGCTGAATTATATACACTGCACGAAGGTAGTTACCTCTATCCTATAAAGGTAGCTACTAAGGCAGTGTCAAGATAGCGGAAAGAAAGTCTTTATGCTGGGGTGCATCGGGGTAGAGATATCCTAACAAAATCAGAGAAACGAATGAAGCAATAAAACGAACTTGGGATGATACAGGCAAGATTGAAATTGGAGATTATTGCCGGATACCTGATATGGGTATCCTTTTCTGTTCTGATAGTCTGTATCATCCATGACAGTTGGCAGAAGAAAAGTGTAATGGAGCGTCAGGAAGCCCACTGGCAAGGAGAAAGGCAACAAACCAATCAGGCTTTCCTCAGCCTGCTGGATCTTGCCTCCACCGGAGAACTGATTGCCGGATGGACGGAAGAAGACTATGCCGCCTACCAGAAGAAACGCAGGACAACAGTCACCCTGCTCCAAAACCTGAAAGCCGGACAGGGGGATAGGATGCAACAGGCGTGCATAGATTCCGTATGCAATCTGCTGATAGAAAAAGAAACACAGATGGCAACCCTGCTGCAATTGTTGGGGAATATGCCGGATGCCGGGGAAATTGTTCACCGGAAAATACCTGCCGTGGTGTCGCAGGATAAAAAAGAGAACACCCATCGGGAAGAAACTCCTGCCACAAAGACCGGCGAAAAGAAGAAAAACGGTTTTTGGAACCTTTTCCGCAAACAGGAAAAGAAATCGGCCTATGCCCGGCAAAGGGAAGAAGCCGGGAAAAAATCCAGTGCCACCACCACTTCCGATACAGGAACATCCGGTGCCGGTGTGAAACCTTCAGCCCTGCTGCACTCCATTGAAAAGGAGATTGACAACGCTACGCGGAACTACGAGGAAACCTTGTCCGCCAAAATAGACAGCCTCAGACAGAATAACCGGATACTGAACAGGCACATCAACCTGCTGGTACATAATTTCGAGCAGAAGGAACAGGAAACCTTCTGCCGGGAAATACGCTGGCAACAGGAAACACGCAACCATACCTTCCGGCTGATAGCGGGAATCGGCATCGGGGCGTTTTTGCTGGTTATACTGCTGTACATGGTGATACACAGGGACGTGAACCGGCAATACAAGATACGCACGAAACTGGAAAACTCGAACCGGAGAAATGAAGAACTGCTGGCTGCCCGAAAGAATATGATGCTGACGGTAAGCCATGACCTGCGTGCGCCTCTCGGCACCATCAGCGGATATGCGGAACTGCTGCAAGACGAAAAGAGTCTGAAACGGAGCAAGGGATACGCAATAAATATTCTGCGTGCTTCGCACCATGTTATCGGACTGGCGAATAATTTGCTGTATTATTACAGACTGGAAGCGGAAAAAGAGCAGCCGGAAAAGGAAATCTTCCACCCCGGACGCACGATTGAAGATACCGCACGATTGTTCCTGCCTATAGCAGAAAGAAAAGGTCTGGGCCTGACAACGGAAGTAACGGACTCGGACGTGCTGGTCGAGGGAGACTGCGGGCGGTTGGTGCAAATACTTAATAACCTGCTCTCGAATGCCGCAAAATTTACCCGTACCGGATATATACACGTTGGCGCACAATACCGGAACAGTAAATTATCCTTCTTCGTCAGAGATACGGGTATAGGTATCGGCAAGGAAAGGCAGGAACAAATATTCACCGCCTTCGAGCGGGGCGAAACCCCGGATGAGCAACAGGGCTTCGGACTGGGACTGGCCATAACCTACAAACTGGTAACATTGCTGGCAGGAACCATCCGTGTGCAAAGCACGCCGGGACATGGAAGCACTTTTGAGGTGTGCCTGCCCATGCGTGAGACGGATGGCAGGACAGACACGGCAAAGATACTTCCGGAATATGGCGACCTTTCAGGAATGAGGGTGCTGGCAATAGATGATGACCGGATGCAACTGGATATAACGCAAAAGATGTATGCACGCTACGGGATGGAATGTGACTGCTGCCTGAATATAAGTGAACTGATTGAGGCATTGCGCCGCAACCGTTATGACCTTGTGCTGACGGATATGCGGATGAGCGAAATGGACGGATACGGAGTGCTGGCCTTACTCCGGGGCAGCAACCTCGGACAGACAAGAACACTTCCTGTATTGGCTGTAACCGCACAATCGGATAAAAAGCCGGAGCATTTCAGAGACGCCGGTTTTGCCGGGTGCCTGCATAAACCTTTCTCTCCGGAAGAATTAGTGTCGGTTACTTCATGTATAGATAGAACCAATTTTACAGCGATTATGGAAGGTGAAGAAAATACGGGGGAAATGTTGGATTTGTTCATTGAGGACACGGAAAAGGAACTCTCCGGAATGCGGGACGCTCTGGGAAAGGCGGATTATATGCGGTTGAGGCATATCATACACAAAGCCGCTCCCTTGTGGGGAATGATACGCATCAATGTTCCTTTGCGTGAACTGGAAGAAATGGCTTCACTGTCCGCTGAAAAATGGTGTAAAGAATTGGACGGGCGAATTAAAAGGGTGATGGAAGCAGTGGAACAAGCTGTAAGAAAAGCGAAAGAATTAAAGGATAAACCGGATGAAAACCATATTGGTAGTAGAGGATGACCGGATATATGCACGTACTACAGCCAACTGGCTGGTAAAAAACGGGATGGAAGCCCGTTACGTGCTGTCGGTGGAAGCCGCAAAGGAGTTTTTAAGCGGTCACGTGGTGGATTTAGTGCTGTCGGATTTTCGCCTTGGTGACTGTAATGGCGTGGAGCTGCTCGAATGGATGAAAGCACATGGTTACCGTATGCCTTTTCTTATCATGACGGGATACGGGGATATACCGGGTGCCGTAGAAGCCGTGAAGAAAGGGGCCGACAATTATCTGCCCAAACCCGTACAAACGGAAAAGGTACTTGGGATCATCCGTGAACTGCTGGGGCGCAAGGAGAAAAGGAAACGCCCGGAGCAGGCTTTTTACGTCTGCAAAAGTCCTGCGGCAGTGAAACTTCAGGAGATGGTACGTCTGGTAGCTCCCGCAGACAACTTATCCGTGTTGATACGTGGCGCATCGGGTACGGGTAAGGAATGGGTGGCACGGCAGATACACGCACTCGGCAGACGTCCGGACGCTCCTTTTGTAGCGGTGGATTGCGGGGCGTTGCCACGGGAACTGGCTGCATCGGAACTGTTCGGACATAAAAAAGGAGCTTTTACGGGAGCGGCTGAAGACAAAGAGGGCATGTTTGCCGCTGCCAATCATGGGACATTGTTTCTGGACGAGATAGGCAACCTGAACATGGAAACACAGATACTGCTATTGCGTGCCTTGCAGGAGAAACGTTACAGGCCTGTCGGTGGAAAAGAAGAAATACAGGCGGACATACGGTTGCTGACAGCCACTAATGAGGATTTGGAACGGGCGATAAGCGAGGGACGATTCAGGGAAGACCTGTTCCATAGGTTGAACGAGTTCCCGCTTCATGTTCCATTGCTGAGGGATTGCGAAGAGGATATTATCCCGCTGGCCGGGTTCTTCCTTTCCTTCGCAAATGAGGAACTTGGCAAGGAGATAAAGGAATTTGACCGGGACGTGAAAAAGGCTTTCAAGGCTTATTCATGGCCGGGCAATATCCGTGAACTGAAAAGCGTGGTGAGGCGTGCGTGTGTATTGGCGCAGGGTGACTGGATTACCCTCAAAGACATCCATCTTCCGGTGGACGTAAAACCGTCAGATGACTACAGGCTCGATATGGAACGTACGGAATTGGAAGCAATAAAGAAAGCACTGGAAACTACGGGTAATGACCGGAAAGCAGCCGCACGATTACTGGGCATATCCCGGAGTACGCTTTATTTGAAACTGAAAAAATACGGCTTAAGCTGAATGTGTCCACATTTCTGAACACATCGTGTCTAACAGGGATAATAAATACGGACACATGTTTGAAACGTAATATTATAATATTCATATTTTCAATGAATTAACTTATGTTCATTTCTACGGCATATCACTTGTCCTTTATAATTATGACAAGTGACGGTGAAAACCGGAAACATTTTCAAACTCTAAATTTCAATGCCATGAGAACGCTGACAAACACCCTGCTATTCAACATGTTCACCTCTTACATGACGGGCAGGAAACTTGTGCCGGAAGAATTGCCTGCCGCCTATGACGATTTCGCAAACCAGCTTGCCGGACTGCCGCAAGAGGGGGATGGAATGTGGCAATTAAGACGGTTGAACTACACAAGGATAGAACTTTCTTTTATCCAGCAGACCTGCAACGGCATGAAGGAAGGGCAGCACATCTTATACGATGTGTTTATCAACAAAACCCTTTTATTATTGGATGCGGAGATAGAAATGACGAAAGATTATTTCCGTCACCATGCAGGCGACGCCGGTATGAAAATGGAAATTCACCGGCAGGACAATAAACGGAAATCTATACTTCGCTGGAACGGCACGGATAATGACCTGATAGAATTGGTGGCCGCACTGATGGCTGCCGGAGCCGTGGATTGTGCAGAAGGAAAGAAACTTACCATTGTAGATGTTATCAGAGTATTCGAGGATGCTTTTAATCTGAAAATAAATGCGCTGTACACCAAACGGGGGAAGGTGTTTGACCGCTGTACGGACACTACCCCGTTTATCGACTCCCTGCGCAAAAGCTATAACCAAATGCTGGACAAACGGCTGGCGTAAGAAAATGTTGCACGCCAACAGCCGCCAACTGACGACTTGCAGTATGTAGTGTTGCGGGTTGCCGCTCAAAGCATTTTCTTTGCGGTCATGAATCCATGTAAATAAATCAAGTTATGGGACTATTGAAAGATTGGGCGGCCCGCTGGTTATCCGGCCTGCCGGGACGTGGGACGACAAACCCGACAGGCGTGTCTGTCACAGCGGACGATGAAAAGAAACGGATGTATGCTGCGGCAACGGACGAAGGGGTGCTGTTCTTCTCGGACACTCCGAAGGGGATAAAGGCACGCAGCACCTATCTGCAATATCTGGCGGACGGCTTCTTCCACATGACCAAAAGGGCGGAAACGTTGAAACTGTACGAGATTGAAATTCCCATGCGTCCAATGGCGGAACTGGCAGACAACTGCATCGACAAATTATCGAAAGCGGATTTGCGCGGTGACCATGCGCAACTGAAGAAGTCGGTGTGCAGTTTCACTCCCGACAAGATGGCGGGGAAAGAGATGCTGGTAGGCACCGTCTGCACGGGCAAGTATGACCTCCGGCCCGACTATAACAACTTTGACCGGCTGACAAAGGACTTTAAGCTGGGTATCTCTCCCCGCAATTATGATGTGGCGTCGCTGCTGTATATCTCGGAAAACGGATACGCGGGGCACGTGGCGGCAGATTATTTCCATCCGTTCAGTTATGAATATGAGTTCAGGGAACTGGCGGAAAAGCTGGGAGACTGCATCAAGGCGAGACGGGAAGCACCGCTCTCGGCACATGACTTCGGCTATGCGGCTTTGCAGACGGATGCGAAGGCGATGGCACATGACATCCTGCAAGCTGAATTTCATATCACGGACGGACAGTTCAGGCTGGGCGGACGGATAAACCGGGTCACTGAAAAAGTGGAGACACCGGAGCTGGCACCGCATAGCCATCCGGAAGAAAACCTGACGGACGGGGAGCCGGAAAAAGAGGAGCGCAAAGGCAGGCGGACTGCCAAACATGTGCCTCCGGTCACTCCACCGAAGAAAGAAAAGAAACAACTAATCATATAGACATATTTATGGAAAAGAAGATGAATGCAGACGGAATGGAAAGCAGCAGTCTGTACATGACACTGGACGCTTTCTACCGGCCCGTATATCTGAGTATGCGGGGACAGGGCGAAGAGGGTTTCGCCCGTTATATCAGTAACAATGTGGGATTTCATGCCGCAGGCAGGGAGTTTATTCCCGATCATTGAATGTTCCGTTTCGACTTCAGAGACAAATCCCTGATTCCCCCCATACTTGGAACGGACAATGCGGATTACCTTGAACGGCTGTGTCCGGTACTGGAACGGGAGAAGGTTCACCCGTCGGGTGTGGTAAGATTGCGGGACGCGGCTTTTTGCGAGGAAAGGGGGATCGTTCAACTGTCTGCATCGGCAGCACATACGGCTCTGATGGAGAATGAGGATTACAAGCGGTTGGGACACCGGTTCGGAATGGATGGCGACGTGATAAGAAACGGACTGGCGGCGTTTCCTACATGCACGGCGGTGGAATACGGACAGAAGGTATTGCTATTGGGAAAAAGTGATAAAGGGGACAAGGTTCTGGAAGAGTTTCTGAACGATTTGACCGGGCACTTTTTCGATGGAAAACGAAAACCGGGGGAACTGAGATTTCATGAAGTGGCCCCGTTGGATGCGAAGTGCCGGATGGAGATCGGGGACTGCAAGACCGCTTCACCGGATATATTGCGATACGGGATTTGCACGAAACGCTGCGACATGGCACCGACACTGAGAAACTTCAACCGGCTTAGAAACCTGCAACTGATGCGTACGCCATTGGCAAAAGAGCAGGAACGGATTGTTTCGCTGCTGGTGACACGACCGGATCATGTGCGGTTCCCGGATGTGGAAATGAAGACGGGGATACCCTTTAAAAAGAAGGGACAGAGTATGAACATTTAATTTTTTTGATAGATGGAAAAGGAAAATACGAATAGCGGCAGCGTTTATGTTGCAGTGGACAGGCATTTCAATCCGGTGCATATCAGCATGAAGGGTACAGGTGAGGAAGGCTTTCAAGAGTTCATTCAGGAAGATGTGGAAAAGGCATTGAAATGCGAGGAAATACCGGCTATGGGCCTGATGTATTATAATGTGCCCGATATGGGTATCGTGCCGCCCTTGCAGGACGGGGACAATGAGGATTATCTGCAAAGGCTGGAAAAGGCGATGGACGAGCATGGGATAGAGTTGCAGAGATACCAGCGGTTGTCGGAAGTGGTGTATTGTCTGTGAAATGAGATAGACCCGTTTTCAAGGGATGAGACTTATACCCGCTGGCTCACACCGAAAATGTGGTCGGAAATAAAGGCATCACCTGTGGCGGTGGCGGATATGCTGGATGACTTGAAGCATGGGAACAAATTCTATACGGGTGTTGAAACGGACAAGGGGGTGTTGCTTTTCAGCCGGAACTATGAAGGGAACCACCAATACGGGGCCTTTATGGAAGCGAATATCGAGAGGCGTTTCTTTGAGGCGGATTTTGAAGGGAAGTCGCTGACAGTATATGAGCTTCGGGGATGGCCTTCGCTGATGGCAGGAAAGATAAATCGCTGTTATGATGATTATGACAGTTTGTTGCCCGTGGATAAGATTCCGACAGATGCTTATCTGGATAAATCGGCCTTGAAGAATGTTACGGATAAAGAGGTATATGACCTTTCGCCCACATGGGAGAACTATGCCCGACTGACGGACAATGAAAAGGGACTCGGATTGGCCCGGAGTGTGGATAATTACGATCGGATGACATTGCTGTATATTATGGACAAGGGTTATCCCAGAGACGGACTGATAGATGAGTACCCGGACAATTTCAGTTTCCATGAGAAGTTTGAGAGGATTGAAAACAAGCTGCTGGGCAAGGATAAATGGGACGTTTATGACGAGATGCAGGAGAAGGCGAAGAAGCTGGCAGGAAGTTTGCTGAAAGAGAATTTCTCAGTTAGGCGGCAGAAAGAGACTACAACACAGGAAATGAAGGCGAGGAATGGAACATCACAAAAGGGTAAGGGCAGAAAGTTGTAGGATCATAAATCTTTGATAATATTGGGTATATGAATATAAATAGTTACTTTTATTCTTTATAAAATAGAATATTATGAAAGAGAAGCATGATTACACAGTCAAAACTTATTTTGATACTACTGATGAAGAACATAAATTGAGAGAAAACGAAGATTTCTTTGCTAACAAATATGACATCTATGATGGTGAGAATCATTTCTTTGAAGAAAGACGAAAAATAGAAGACGGGAAGAAAGTATATATATGTGGATTTTGCAAGCACAGATTAAAAATCTGTGGTGGACATGGAGTTAAGAAACAAACGCTTCATTTCAGGCATTATAAAGGAGAAAATAAAGGATGTATCTATGAAGATGAGAATGGGCCTACCAAAGAAGAGGTGCTTTGCATTAAATATAATGGTGCTAAAGAAAGTAAGAGGCACGAAGATTACAAAAACTTCATTGCAGAAAAACTATTAGCAATGACAACCCCAAAACTTTCAGAAGATAAAGTTTTGGTAGAAAAAATATATAGAGATAAAAGCGTCCCACGAGAATGGAGAAAGCCGGATGTGCTTGCAATGTTTCCTGATAAAACAATTGCTTTTGAATTGCAGCTATCAACTACCTTTTTGAGTGTCATTGCTGCAAGGGAGACATTTTACCAGAAACAGCAGATATTTATTCTTTGGATATTTGACAGTTTCTCAGCCGAATCCGAACAGCAGTTATTTGCACAAAAAGATATTCTTGTATCCAATGTCTATAATGTTTTTGTACTGGATGAAGAGGCTATGGAGCGCTCAAAACAAGAAAATACAATTTATTTGAAATGTTATTATGTAGATTTTTATATAAGAAATGGGAAAATAGTAGACGATAAAATGATTTCTCAACTTGTATCTTTGTCTGACTTAACTTTCAGAGAAGAAGATTACAAGATATTTTATATAGATGCAATTGAAAAACGTAGACAACTGGAGATAGAGCTGAGAAAGATGCAGAAAGCTGAGTGTTTCATGGAAAAAATTAATGATATTTATTCCTTTTGGAGTGAGGCAACTCTTATATCTGGTTTGGAGACATTAGATATCGCACCTATTTATTTAAAAATAAAGGATAAATTAGATGAAATTATAGAAGATGGTTCAACAACATCTATCCGAAATGGCATATTGTTAACACGACTTCTTATTCAATCCTCTTTGTTGGATAGTGATGAATGTTTTCATCCTGAACTAAAAAGATACCACGACAAACTCAAAGAAATTGCACTTGATCAACGCATTGATAAGATATTATTTTTATTGGAAGAAGAAAGTCCCAAAGTTTATTATGAAATAGATTTATTAGATGATGAGAAAGCTCAAGATTTACTTAAAATAAGAATACAAGGACTAATAGATAAGATACAGAAGAGCGATTACTACCCCCATAAAAAGAATATTGCAATTGCTCGTTCTATTCTGAAAATAGGGAACTTATACCTTTCAAATGATAATTGGGAAAGATTAAATGCGATAATTATACAAGAAAATGAAAGAGTTGAGCAGGAAAAGACAGCGAAATATGAAGCAATAATTGATGATTTTATTGTGAATGGAACAATCGAGAAGTTTATTATTTATTATCATCGTTTAGATTTATCGACTCAACAGGAAATTACCAAAGTTCTTTTAAATAGATACAAAAGACTGTTTTTTCATCCAGTTGAAAGAGATGCCAGCACTTTGTACTTTTATTTAAATCTACTTAAAAATTCATATGTATGGTTTGATATACGATTAGTCTTTGGGAATAACGAAAGCAGTCTATTGAGTTTTACAAATCTGGAACATGAAAAAGACTCAAGACAGACTTTCTTTACAGAGGTTGTTTATTGCTTGTTTAAGGCAGGATATGATTTATCTATCGTTGAAGAAGAGGCCATTATTATTAGGCTTAAAGAACTATATGAAATGATAAAGAAGGGAAATCCTCAGATAATAAAGAATGAGGTATTAAAATATTCACTACTATTATATTATCTGCGTATACAAAAGAAAAATCAAGACTTCAATATAATGTTGTTACATTATAAATTGTTACATGACCATTGGACATTTGTTTCGAGAATAGCATCCGTATTGATGAATTTTATTATAGATTGTGACCTCCCAAATATGGCGGCTATTGCTGATAATGTGAAAAGTTTTCATTTGAATTACTCCCATTTATTTATTTTAGCTGCCGAAAGTGAGAATGGTAGAAAGAACTTATATAAAGGAAAGAAGGGCAATGATAACCTAATGAAATTGAAAGAGGCTATGATAACAAATCCTAAATATCAGAGAAAGGAGGATTTGGACAAACTGATTCCTATTCTTTTTCCAAATGTAGATGCATTTAAAGTATTAGAGTAAATGTGGTCGCCATGTCGTGACAAAGCACGCCTTTGAAGTTTTTGATGATGCAAAGAATGTAAAAATGATTTTCTTTGTAGCGAATTGGAACAATAAAATTTTAAGTTATCATTTTAGAAAGGAGAATCATGCATATGGAAATGATTTACATGGAAACCCAATTATTTAAGAAAATGATGGATCGGTTTGAAGCCTTTGCAAGTAAGGTGAATGTAATTTGTGGGAAAACTAATACACAGGGGTTAGAGTCATGACTCGATAATCAAGACGTATGCTTGCGATTAAACATCTCTCTGCGAACTTTACAAACGTTTCGTGATACAGGAAAATTACCTTATTCGCAAATCAATCATAAAATGTACTACAAAACGGAAGATGTTGAGAGTTTGCTGCTTTATGTTCAGAATAACCGTTTAAAGAAATTGAGAAAGAATAAATAATCTACAATTAGTTATAGAATGGAAGATGTTATTTTAGAAAAGAATCCACAGGTGATTACTTTCTTCCAAACAATGGAGTCTCTGCTTACAAATATAGAGAACATGGCTGGGAATTGCAGACCATTTCTAAATGGTGAGCGGTTTATGACCGACAAGCAACTAGCAGATATTTTGAAAATTAGCCGTCGAACTTTACAGGATTACCGTACTAATGGTATTCTATCTTACTATTTGTTGGGTGGGAAGGTGTTATATAAGGAAAGCGACGTGCAAAAACTACTTGAGGATAATTATTATCCATCTTACAAGTAATCTATAAATAAAAAAGGATTTTATCACTTGCGATAAAATCCTTTTTTGATGTTGTCTATACTGAAAATTTGCCTCTAAGTATTTGCATTTCATCAGCAACAGTCCGATCCAATATACGGGCATAAATTTTAGTGGTCCTTATATCAGTGTGCCCCAGCATTTTTGCGATGGATTCTGTAGAAACTTTGTTTGCAATTGCTAGACAGGCAAAGGTATGCCGGGCAATATGTGTGGTTAGCGTCTTTTGAATTCCACAAACATCGGCTATTTCTTTGAGATAACTGTTACACCGCTGATTGCAGGGAACAGGCATCACGACGCCTTTACGAACACATTCAGGGTGGTTTTGATATTTCTGAATCAACTTCATCGGGAGATCGAGTAAAGGGATATTGCACATATTGTCCGTCTTTTCCCGTGTCTTGCGAATCCAGTAACTACCATCCATGTCGCGGAAAATATGTTCCGGTTTCAGATGCTGCACATCCGTGAAAGCGAGTCCGGTCAGGCTACAAAAAACAAAAATATCACGGACTACTTCCATTCTCGGTATAGTAAATTCTTTCTCAATCAGTTTATTCAATTCCTCTTCCGTCAAGAACTCCCGGTTGCTGGCAGTCTGGTGGAAGCGGATTTCAACAAATGGGTCGTCATCCATCCATTTATTGACAAGCGCATTCCGGATTATCTTTTTCAGGTTCTTCAGATATTTGACAGTGGCATTTTGGGCGCAGTCTTTTTCTGCCTTGATAAAATGCTCGAATTCTTTCACAAACTCCTGGTTAATATCCTTTAATGGTATATCAGAGAAACGATATTTCTCTTTCATGAATTCTTCGAGATAACGAACCGTTCTCTCATACCGCAAAACTGTACCCAATACCACATCTTTATCCAAAAGCTCACGATACTTCTTGTTATGCTCTCTGAAAACTTCCAGCAGCATTTTAGGAGATTCATTCTCACCATAGAAATGGCGTTTCAAAATTTCGGCAGTAATGGGTTTACCGTCTTGTTCCAGCTCTCTGTGAATACGAAGTACCTTCGTTCGTACCGTTTCAAGATAGTGGTTAAGTTCCTGATGTTTCCGTTCCTTCCCAATTGCGCATTCCTTATTACTGTTCCACTGGGAGATTTCGACACTGCGTTTGATTTGAACTTCCGCACGTTGTCCGTTGATTGTGATGCGTAGGCAAATTGGCGCCTCGCCATTCTTTAGTAACTTACTCTTTTTGATGAAAAAGAGGATTGAAAAATAGTTTCTGTCCATACTTTTAAGTTTAAATTTTAATGGTTCAAAAATACTATTTCAAGCCTGAAATCCTGTTACGCAAAACACAGTGAATCAAAGAGTAAAGTTCAATTCGGTGGACTAAAATCGTACTAAAACTAAGTCCACCGATTTCACCTGTTTTTCTTGCTGTAATCTGCCTAAAATGGTGGAGTGTGGGGAAAAAGAAATCCCCGATAGTGATTGACTATCAGGGATTTACTTAATTTTTCATCTTGTTTCAGTGATCCGCTTGGGGCTCGAACCCAAGACCCCAACATTAAAAGTGTTGTGCTCTACCTGCTGAGCTAGCGAATCAATCCTTTGTTATTGCTATTCTTCCGAATTGCGAGTGCAAAGGTATGGTTTATTTTTGTATTTGCAAACATTTCTAGAACTTTTTTCTAAAAAAATACATTTTATCCATTTTTCATTCATTGCGATTAAAATTTCCATGTACTTCCGTCAACAGCTTCCCCCCCACACTATTTCACAATAATCTCTTCTATAGGTTGTTTCAACTCCTTATCCAATGGATACGACTGATATTTCACTTTATCAAAATCAATCTTCTTCATATTAATACAACGAATATTGTTATTATATGCCGTTTTATAATACACTTTCCTGTTTGTCAAATCAATAGCCGAAGTCCATTGTGTAGCACTGGGAATATCAGGTGCTTTTCCTGACGCATGTTCTATACCGACAGGAATATCAAAATTATTCAGAATATGAAAACTTTGTAATATAGCGTCATACGCTGTAGGGCACGCCGAAGCTGTTGCCTTATAAAACGCTACACGAACAAAACGGGATGGAGGAGTCACATCCCCCGGAATGCCATGGAATCCAGCACCTGCGCCAAAAGGGAAAATAGTCACCCCACCCCATTGCTGTGGAGTGACAGCCCCCGGATACAAATTTACATAATTATTCAAGTTAGTCACCTGCCATGGAAAATCGGGAGAATTGGTGAGTACTCCTACCCTGTTTTCATAAAAATGAGGAACACCATCCACAAACTCCAATACCACTTGATTTCCTTTAGCATCGCCAATGCGCCAATGTACCGTAGAACTTTTACCAGGTTTATCAAGAGACACCACCTTCACCCCTTCTATAGCTGCTTTCACTTCGTCTATAGTAGCAAACTGGGAAAGCATCCAGTTCACCACCTGCAAATCCGACAAAGTAGTTGCATTTTGAGCCTCATCATATTCTTCATACTTCCCATAATGAGGAAAATAAAACAATCCAGCCGAAAGTCCTACTTCATTCAGTCCTTCAGCCACAAAGTCTTTCTGAATGATAGCCAGTCCTACCATACCATATTTAGCCCGAAATCTCAAGCCATTTACACCCGTTGGAGTATAAGATACCAATTCTTGTCCTCTGGGAACAACAACATACTCACTCGGAAGGTAACTATTCCCCCACTCTATGGTACGTGCCTGCACATATCCACCATCTTCGGCCAGGAACGAAATACCGGTACATGCCGATCCGCTTGCAATGCCAGTCAGCAACAAGGCCAAAGCTATTAAAATCTTTTTCATAACCATTTTGAATCTATTTATGATATTAAGAACAAAACATCGGATATTTTGGTTCTTGTTTTACGCAACAAAGGCAATCAAAGCCGTCAAACAATGTTCCGACACTGATTGCCATACAAATAAACAAGAATGGAAAAACGAAAGGAGTGACAAGTTCTGAATTTGATTATATTTAAAGAAAAAGGAGATGAATCTAAAAGAAACTCATCTCCTTAACCCTAAATTATTTATTCAGTAAACAATTTACCACATCTTTTTCCCGTTCTTTAGGTTGTACGGTCAAGCTAACCACTGCACCCTCTTTCAGAGTAGCTTCTACAGTGGTTTGCCCTGTAGCATGCAATTTGAAATGCACATTCCAATCTTTTGGCCACGCAGGAAACAATAAAATCTTTCCATCGGCTTCCTGCAACAGCATTTCCTGCATACCTATCATGCCACTGCCTCCCCAGTTATGATCAGGCGTCCAGTCATAGCCTGGTCCCCAAAAAGCGGGAAAACGATGAGGGCCGTTTGCCATTTTCTCTAAGGTAAGTTGTGCAGCCTCCTCTGTCATTCCCAGACAGGCTGCCCAAATATTATCTTGCTTCCACCCGGTATGGGAACGGAATTTCTGGGCATCAGGATCATATAAATAGGTATTACGAGCTATTTCCAGACCTTCCCTGCCCACTCCGTAAATACGCCAGGGAAACACGGGATAAAGTTGAGGGGTTTCAATATTATTCACCCGTTCCCAAACCTGTGCCGGAGCAATCATTTCCTTCCCATCCACTATGCGCAAAGGAATCTCAGGAATACGTGCCAGCATATCCGGTTTACGCCTATAAGTTTGTAAAACAGAGCGCAGTGCAGCAATGGTTGAGGATGGATTGTAGGCCATCTTATAAGTTTCACAAGCCGATCCTGGATAAATCACTAGTTTACCGCTACCATCCAAATCCTTACGGCCACGTTGTAACGCAAGCTGACGATAATGTTCATCAAAGAAACTAAGCGAACTTTCTATTAAAGGAGTATAACAGCTGATATCCAAACTGTCATAACGTGCTGTTTCCAATATCATCTGACAGAACTCAAGAACGGTATCCCATTCGTATTCTAACCATGCATTATATTCCAAGCCTTTATCAAAACTCGCAGGACGCTTAAAACCATACTCTGCAGGGTTAGGAAGACCAAAGTTCTCCATTTGCTCAGTGAAACAAGCGCCAGCATGTCCCCAATAGGCACGAGTACGCGCTTCGGCTGTCGGCAACAAACGCAGATAAAAGTCAAATTGTGATTTCATCAAGTCAAAGTCACCGCTTTTCAACATAGGCCAATAAACCAAACGCTGATTCTGTGCAGTCATGGTTCCTCCTCCCCATTTCCGGAAATCAGGGGTGAATTCCATTATCTGATCCACATACATAGGATCAAAAGTAAACAGTCCCCCGTTAAACTTTGTAGGCCACTGGCTATAGGCGTTACATCCCAACATATAGCGGAACAGTGTATAGTTACGGATAGCATCTCCCGCTTCACCTTCCCCCTCAATAAAGCTACGTTTCCAAAAATCATTCCACCAACGACGGGTAGCCTGTTTGTCTTTGGATACATTTATTTCCTTCTCAGTACGGGCCAATGATGCTTCCCATGCAGGAACCGTACCTTGTTCCGTATTCAAGGCAATGTGCACAGATTGCTTATATACAGGTTTTTTACTTTTATACATCCATGCCAGATATTCAGTTCCCGCATAATGCCCACGACGTGTACCGGTATAAACCAGATTATCACCGGATAACCGACCGCCAAATATTAGATTTTTCAGAGGATTATATAATTGTTCCTTAACCTCATTCATACCTTGTTGGTCTACTACCACATCAAAAATAGTCCGATCAGGATTCCGATGAAAGAAAGTAAAATTATCTTCTTCCACACAGACAGAGTCACGCTTAGTCATCAATCCATCAGGAATGGCCCATTTGTAAGAGCATTGCTGCCCTTCCCCTTTACGCACCGGACGATCTTCATAACGCCAGCTTTCAAAGTTTACACGCATAGAAGTCAGTTCCTTCGTCTTCACCTCAACATGTACCACAGGATGAAACACATCCACCCAAATAATAAGAGTAGCATTATCACTACTTACGCTGACATAACCATCATTAAGATGCAGAGTCTGCCGAAAAGAAGCCGTTCCGGCAAAAGGGTTCGGAGTGAGCCTCACACGAAACCGTCCCTGCTTCAACAGACAGTTATTCTCGTCAAAAGAACCGCTACGACTAAGGTAGAACAGAACATCATCATTCTCTACCCATACATTCATACCGATATCCCCACCTCCGCAAGGCATGGACTCCGAAGCATTCCGGCTTTGAGTATTCCAAACCAAATTGGCAGGCTGTCCCCACAGAAACTGCCCGCCAATAAATACTAATAATAAAAACGTAAAGATATTCTTCATTTTTTTCTGTTTTTACCAGTCATCGGAACGGAAAGACGACACAGGTAAATCTTCACCAAACAAATCTCCTTCCACATAATTTTCGAAACCATAACGAACTGCCACCGGATGAGGTACTCTTTCGCTCTTTACAAGCATTTTACTTCTCTGTATCCACGCTTTAGCAGGATAAAAAACCCGATCTTTGCCTGCAACCTGAAAGTTATATGATTCAAAACGGTCTTTACAATTTATCCACATCGGCGCCCGATCAAAACTGACTATTACCGTATCATTCTTTACTTCCATTCCTGCATAGTAAGGACTTTCGGCCGTAACACCTTTCATTCCGTAAGTTTTTACTAATGCCAAACGCCCCAGACGTTCTCCTGCTACCCTCTTTTTACCCGGATGAATCCCCGTTTTCATTCCTGCGTCCAACAATACAGCCATACCACTATTGCCCACCCGGTGTTCTACCATAGCTTGTTGTTCGCGAAGATAAGCAGAATTTATCACATTCTTGCCAGGCTCAGTAATAATTCCATAATCATAAGGTGCAATTTGACAATAATAGAAGGGAAATTCCCCTTGCTGCCATTCTTCGCGCCACCCGCGTATCAGTGCACTGAACATATCGGCATAAGTAGAAGCCCGGTTATAGTTATCTTCCCCCTGATACCAGATAACTCCACGCATGGCTAATCCGATGAGCGGATGAAGCATACCGTTATAGAGTACAGTCGGAGTACGGTTCTTTGACTTGATATCGGCTTCCGATTGGGGAATCTTTGCTTCGGGAAATGCCTTCAACCAATCCGGATGCATCCAGGCTTCACAGGCAGAGCCTCCCCAAGAAGCCACAATCAAACCCACGGGCATCCTCAATTGCTGTTGTATCATCCGACCGAAGTAATAAGCAGTAGCACTAAATTCACGCACGGTTGCCGGAACAGCTTCCTGCCAGGTTCCTACCACATCTGTTTTCGGAGTAAAAGAGGAAGCCCGCTTTACGGTGAACAGGCGGAGTTGCGGATTACGGCTGTTCATCACATCTGTATTGCTATTCTCCACCGGCTGGTTTTTAAAACCTTTCATGGGCATTTCCATATTACTTTGACCGGAGCATAACCATAATTCCCCCATCAGGATATCACGTATTTCAGTCAACTTTCCATCATCAAAAGTAATCGTGTAAGGACCTCCGGCAGAGGGGGTGGATAAAGCAAGTTTCCACGCGCCTTTTGCATCGGCAGTAATTTTATAGGTTTGTTTATCCCAACTTGTTGTAATTTTCACCGATGCATTGGGAGTAGCTGTTCCCCATAAATTGGCACGAGTCTGCTGCTGCATCACCATGCCATCTGAAAAGAAAGCGGGCAATTTCACTTCCGCATTTGCCGACAGGCAAATCAACCATGCCCAAGCAATTCCCAGTAGTAGTTTCTTATTTTTCATATTATGTGTGATTACCATTATTCTTTAGTTTTAAAAAACTCGCAAGGTCCCATCCATCCGGCAGGCAACAAATCATCTCCGGGCAGACGGAATTTTGCATTCGTCCATATCCCCTCAAAAGGCGCTTTATCCAAATCAGCCCCACGGAGCGCATTCGCCCAAGTATTCACTACCTCCACTTCCAATACATTGGTTCCGTTACGAAGCGCATCGGTAATATCCACTTCATAGGGAGCTGTCCAAGCTGTACCGCATGCAATGCTGTTGACACGTACAGTCGCCACATTGGCCACTTTTCCCAAGCGAAGAATGATTCTTCCGTCCTGTTCATTCTTCCATCTGAATAACCCTCTGTAAGTAGCATGTCCGGCATAATATCTTATTTTTTCATCCTCTTCCTTACTCCAGTCAAATAATGCCGGACGAGTGACAGTCTTACGCACAGAGGGGAATGTTACTGTCCATTCCTTGATCAATATGGATACAGGTTCCCTTTCGGTCTGTTCCGGAGAAACTTCTGAATATTCTTTGGGGAATACTACAAATACAGATCCATTGGCAGGCAAAGACAAAGCGACTTCGGTACGACCGTTCGCTTCTTTCCATTGTGCTGGACGAGTTATGGTTCCTGTTACCGCATTCCACAATTCAGGCGTGCGTCCCGCAATGCGGAAAGAAGCATTGAATGTACGCAAACTGTCCACCTGATTGGCTACAAAATAAATCTCATACTCTTCCCCACTCCGATGAGTATATGCCACATCAGCAGGAAGAAGTACATCCCGTTCCACACCGAAAGAAGAAAAATCATCTTCCCGATAAGGCAATTTCGGAATAATGACACCTGCCACACGGAGTTCCTCTACTTTTGCCTGTGCCTCAGGAGACAACGGCAGGTTATCAGGATTCATAGGACGGGCTGTAGGAAGCACCAATACTTTATAAGAAGCTCCTCCCGGAAGTACCATTCTTCCATTCTCCGCTTTTGCCAAACGTAACAGAGCATCTTTGTTGAAAGAATCGTAGGCATAGCCACGCATCGGGTTCACCCAGTCTTCGGGATCGGCCATGTTTGCCGAATGGGTAACACCGACAGGACGCACACGGGTAGGTTGACCTTCATTAGCCAGCCGAATCCGTTCGCTTTCCACCCGTTCGGCTCCATAGATACCAGGAAGCATCGAAACTAACCGTTCGGGTAAAATGGAACGTCGTGGCATTTCTTCACCGGTAAAGACGGCGATATCAGCCACCGGATGACCGTATTGCAACAAAGTCTGGCAACGGGTGATGTAATCTACAAAAGATTTTCCTTCCTCCCACCAGGTCTGGTCGCGCTGGAAGAAGAGTCCGATGCCGTCCAATGTCATACCAGGTCGGTGGTTCATCCAGGGATTATGGGTATAGACATGAAAAAAGAGCTTATTAATACCCAGTGCATAGTTACGGTCCAGCAAAGGTTTCAGCATGGCAGGGTCTTCATCCCATACGCCACGAATTTCAGTAAAGCCTTCGGCCTGGATAATATTCTTTCCATAAATATGCGCACCGCTGATGGCATCCAGCATATCATTGGGTTTATCATGCGTAGGACTGTTCAACCAAAATTCCCCCATAGGCAAATCCACTTTCTGATAATGCATCAATCCGTCACTGACCATAGTAGGAGCTACGCACTCGGCAGAAAAACGACAATCATATTGACGGGCACAATCAGCCAATACGGTGTAGAACACATCAGTCACCAGTTCTCCGATGGTGGTACGGACATCCCGCAATATCTGCTCACTGCGAGCGGCGCTTTCCATCGGAATACCTGCCAGCAAAGGAAGATAAGGCATCAAATCATATCCACGACGTTTCTTAAATTCCGCCGCGAAGTTATCACTCCAGTTCTGACTGCCACACTCCCAACTGTCTACGTGCATATATTTCAACACACGGCGTGCCACGGCTTCATCCGTCTTTTTGAACATTTCCGCAAACCAGTTCGAGAACTGTTTCTGAACAGCCTTGGTACTGAACTTGTCGCATTCCAATCCTTTACCACCTCCGGCAGTAGCATTTACATGTCCGGTTGCCGTATGTCCCATGCGGAGAATACGCCATTTACCTTCGGGTAAACGGGCGGTCAGCCTGCCCTGATACAAAGGGAGATTGATCAATTCATCCGGCTGCACACATGCCGCATCAGGTATTTCCGTCGAAGTAGTAGCAGTAGCTACACGCCACACCAGTCCTGCTTTTCCCTCCCATTGATGAATACGTGGAGCCGTATGAAGGACTATATCATTGATTTTCAAATTCGGTTTCCATTTGGCTGCATCCAAATCTTCACTACCCGGTTCACTTCCCACGGGAGTCCACTCAAAACGGAAGTAACAGGCGGTAACAGGAGGGATAGCATGAGTGGACTGGAAATCCGTATTCTGCCATCCCTGCCGGGCAGGAACCAGTTGCTTCACTGTTTTGAATGTCCGTCCATCCTCACTGGCCAATACTTTCAGGCGATGTGCCTGGTAGTTATTTCCTCCCAAAATAATTTCCACATTACTGCAAGTCACAGGTTCTGCATATTCATACTGAATCCAACAAGGATAAGAGGAACGGAAAACTCCTTTTTCATCTCTGTTCACAGCTTTGGATTCATCTTTAATAACGGCCGATTTCAAATTGCCGAAAGTTACCTTCGGCTTCAATGAAGTATCCTCAGGCTGACGCTCCAATGGAATGGCGTAGGTAACGATATCTTCATAATAGCCATCCAGTGCTTCGGGCATGGGCAAAGTCAAATTACGAATATTCCCACCGTTCACTATAGTATCACTCCATACCACTTTTTGCATCGACTCTTCGGAAGTTATCCAAGGACCTCCCGCCAAGGCAAAGCCATCACAGATATGCATTCCCAACTGCATGCCTAGCCTATCAGCCTCTCTCATACTATGAGTGACCATACGCCACCATTCAGGGGTAAGTTGCTGGGCTTTTCCCTCGTATTGAGGTCCTTGCTCTACTCCCTTAATAGGCATCAGATAGGCCCCACCCAAACCTATACGATGCATGGCCTCCAAATCTGCAGTAATCCCTTCGGGAGTTACAGCGCCAAACATCCAATACCAGAAAGTCCAAGGACGAACTTCCTGTACGGGTGAATTTACAAACTGTTGCCGTAAAGCGGATTGTGCTATCATCGGTTGGAATCCGGTTACCAGCAATATGGATACAAACAGATGTTTTATCTTCATAAGTTATTTATTCTATATTTAATAATAAACGAACAAAGTTGTAATTTGTACTCAATTTCTCAAATATAGAGAGTTCAAGTCAAATAAAAAAAGAAAAGGGAAGAATAAACAAAGTTTCTCTTCCCTTTACAATCTATTTTTTCACTGTTATTCAAATTTTAACGTGATACCTCCTCCATATTCTCCATCAGCCCAAAATGCTTGTGAAGACGGACCTATCAAATCTGTCGTATTCACTTTATTACGAACCGGAGGAATTACTTTCATCAGACTGATACCGGTAACAGGAAAAGTATAAAGCAAGCCGTCACGACCGTCGCGAGGCTGATAAACCCCTACATAATTCTGAGGAGTACGGTTACAAATACTTATCATTCCTTCCTGTGTTTCCAAAGTCATCCATTGCACATTAGCGAAATACCCTTTAAATTCGGGATAAGTAAAGCTTTCAGCAGGAATGGGATCATTATACTCATTTTCCCATACGCCCAACTGCGGGCCATGCAGACGGTTCTGCCATACACGGTAAGGGCCGTCACCTACCCAACGCTTGCTCAACACTTTATCTTCCGGATAATCAAACATCACCCCCATCAAATCCACAACACCACTAAAGTTGTATGTAAAGTCTATAGCAGCGGTACCGTCAGGGGAGATAGTCCATACAGCCTGATCAAAACATCCCAGTTTGTAGTTAGCGGTAACTACTACGTTATTGCCTTCTTCACGCACGCTAAAGCCCGTGAAACAACCGGCATCCTCAAATGTTGTATATTGGGTTTTCTTCTTTTCAGCCTCTTTGTCATCATGGTTGTAAAACTGGTCCATAGAACGGTCCGAACGCTTCGCAGCAATAAAACGAGGTCCATTTGTCAGGCTGATGGTACGGCTTCCAATCTTCACCCCTTTCAGTTGTCCGTCTTTCTGAGAGAAAGTAAATGTACGTCCTCCAGCATCAACCGTCAATGCATCGGCAGTTTCTTTATAAGAAGGCTTGTTTCCGGCAGAAACCTGTTGCAATCCGGCAATGTCTTCCAGTTTATAGCTCCATGTAAAAAGGTCATTCCCATTTTTATCCGTAACGGTCAGCAGTAGAGCATTGGCTCCCTTCATAGCCGCAGGAATAGTCAGTGTACCCACACCGTGAGCAGGAATGTCGGGACAGTTCACCTCTCCCTGTTTCATCACTTTCATTCCCCCCCTATCGGTCACAGAAGGCAATTGTACATATTTATAGGTGAAACGGCAAGTATTCGCATTCAAAAAATCGTACCGGTTCTCTATTCTCAGTTTGCCGTCAAACTGACTGTCAAGGCTATCAACCCTGATTTGAATAGGACACCACACCTGCTTGATGGTAAAATAACTTCCCTCTTTTTCGTGGTGCGGTCCTACAATACCATCAGCTCCATAATTGCCGCAGTTGTCAATGAATCCATTCATATCCACACGCTTCACGCCCTCGTCAGCCAGCACCCAAAGAAAACCTCCGGCACAACGAGGATGTTTACGCATCATTTCCCAATAATCATACAATCCTGCTCCATGGCCCCCATCATACAACCCGTGCAAGAATTCGGTCGGCATAAATATTTCTGGCAGACGCATATAGTTCTGGCTTTCTCCATAAGAACGATAGTGCATAGTTTCATATCCGCTGAAGTTGCCTTGCGGATGAAGCACCGGACGTTTCTGAGGATCATATTTATGAAATTCACCATCCAATTCAGTATTCCAGCCTTTTTCATTACCATTGCTCCACCAGATAATACACGGATGGTTTACATCACGGGTAATCATTTCTTTTACCAGCTTCTGCCCGTTGATAGTTTCGTGCTTGCCATGCCAGCCACTCAATTCATCCATTACATAAAGTCCCAAAGAGTCACAAGCTTCAAAGAATTCGGGATCAGCAGGATAATGACTTAGACGAACAGCATTCATGTTCATGCTTTTGATAAGCAATACATCTTCAATATTCTTTGCCTTGCTCAGTGTACGTCCGCTTTCAGGACGGAAGCTATGCCGGTTCACTCCTTTAATCATCACACGCTGACCATTGATATACAATCCGTCACTTTCACGTGTTTCAATCGTACGGAAACCAAATTTCTGATTTTCAACATGCAGGGTTTTACCGGCTTTATCAAGCAAAGTAAACGTAGCCTGATACATAGTCGGAGTTTCAGCTGTCCATAATTCAGGAGATTTTACAGTGAAATTAATCGAAGCATGATCGCTACCTGTACGGACATCCGAAGTATTTTCGGCCACTTTTTTCCCTTTAACATCTGTTATGACAGTATGTATCCTAGCACCTTCTACTGCCATATTCAGAAAACAATCAGCATAGAAATTCCCATCCGCCTTCGCATCTATTGCCAGACGATCGATATTTTGAGCTGGTTTCGCCACGATAAACACAGGACGGAAAATACCTCCAAAATTCCAATAATCAGCACGGCGTTCTGCCAAATTAACCCCTGCATTCGCACTTTCCTTGCTTACAGTTACTTCAAGTACATTCTTTTTTTTCGATCCGAAGAATACCCGGTCACTCACATTATAAATAAAGCGGTAAAAAGCTCCCTGATGCATGGAGCCAGCTTTACGACCATTTATCTTTACCTGCGTATCAGTCATAGAGCCTTCAAATACCAGCTCTATCTGTTTACCATTCCATTCGGCAGGCAACTCAAATTCATATTTATACAAACCTTGTTCATCAGCTACTCCTTCAGGAAAAGCCTTACCATAGAATTTCATGCCATACTGATAAGTACCGAATCCTTGCAGCTCCCAACAAGAAGGTACTCCGATTTTCGTCCATTTTCCGGAATTATTACCACCGGTACACATGAAATCCCATTGTACCATATCATCACAGCCACGTCCTGACAAGTATTGGCGTTCTGTTTTTACGGAAGATTGCGCCAACAAACCTGCCGATAAAGCAAGGAGTGATAAAAAAGTTGTTGTTCTTTTCATTTTGATATTTGATTTTTAATTTAATTCTATTTTTCCGACTGCTTCCCGAAAAGATGTGTCGCTCATTCACACCTTTTGCCATATGTCATTTAATAAGACTGAAACGTACCCGCAAAGTATGAGGTTTCTGCTTATCAATGGCATACTTCTTCAGCACTCCCGGACCACAACTACTGTTTCCTAAACCTAAAACCGCAGCATCCAGGCTGAGAATAATCTCCTTTCGTGGTTTCAAGTCACAATCATGAGTTGCTTTATAAATATCATCCACAGTATAATATAAGGCCGAAAATGAAAATGGCCGGTCTATGGCTGTCACACGGATACCTTTCCCTTCTTTATTGGTAAGGGTCACCTCTGTGACATCCTCGTGATTGCCACTGTCCTGAGGACGGGGGTAATGTGTATATTGACTGCTCACCTTGCTGCTCCATCTGCCTATCAGACAGGACGTCTTACGGTCGGGATAATTTTCCCACGGGCCACGACCGTACCAGGAAAGATTCTCGTATTCTTCTCCCAATACAAATGCACTACCCAGACGAGGCAATTCCGGCAATTCTCCTTGTGGCAGATAAGTCTGTTCCAAATCCACCGTTCCATCCACATATATTTTATAATGGGAAGAGACACGGATGCTACCTTTGGCATAACGATATTTCACAACCGATTTCCTCGATACGGTGCCATTCGTTTCCTGAGTTTCCGTTTCGGGAGTAATCACCTCTACTTGAGGAGCATCCAATCTCTGATTCTTCCAATCCTTGGCCAACCAGTTACCGAAACTTTTATCATTATCCGTCGGAGCACGGAAAGCCTGAAAATAACTATCTTTCCATAAATCCAAAACAGAAAACTTATTTTTACGTTTACCCGGTTGTACACCGTTAGCCACCGCCATCAAATGATCATTCAAGGCAAACTGTTCCTTTAAAATCTCATGCCCGGCTTTCGCCCATAAAGCATCTTCTTTCAATACTATACTTACATTCAATCGAACATCAGCCTGCTTATTAATCTTGACATCGGGCAAAGCCATCGTTCCCGTTTCACCGGGTGCCACCAATGGAAGCGCCAGTTCCCCTTGTTCCATCTTCTTCCCATTCTCTATCAAAGTCCACAGACAGCGATATCCTTCCAGACCAATGTGGTGATTGCGGTTCGTAACTCTTAATCCTTTGGGCAAAACATCTTGTTCTTTTACTAAAAGATCTTGTTCTTTTGGAAAAACCTGAAGATCTTTTTCCATTTCCAATTTAACCGGGGCATATACTTTCTTCACCTCCCAATATTTGGGCGTAGTTTCGCGGTCACTCATCACCACACCATTAAAACAAAAAGCCTTTAAATTAGGCTGATCCCCAAAATCACCGCCATACGCCACCATCTGGCGGCCATCCGGCAATATCTTATAAATACCTTGATCCACCCAGTCCCATATAAAGCCGCCCAGCATACGTGAGTTACTATAAATCTCATCCCAATATTCCTTGAAATTACCTAAAGCATTTCCCATGCAATGTGCATATTCGCTGGTCATCACAGGACGGTTATCATTCGTGCGTTCCGCTATTTCCAACAGGCGTTCCCAACGTGCGTTCTCCGCCCGTTCCTTGTCTTCCCCTTCGGGAATGCCGGGATTCAGATACTCCTGTTTCACACGGGTATAGAAACGGCTGATTACATCCACCGTTTTCGGATCGGGTTCTCCGTTCACTCCCTGAGCTCCTTCATAGTGTACGGGACGTGTAGGATCAAAATCATGTAGCCAAGCCGAAATAGCAGCAAAATTAGGTCCGTAACCACTTTCATTTCCCATGCTCCACATCACTACCGAAGGATGATTTTTATCGCGTTCCGCCATACGTACCGCACGATCCAGAAAAGCGGCGTACCAATCGGGTGTACTGGCCAATGTTCCACGCAATCCGTGCTCTTCTATATCCGCCTCATCCATCACATACAGTCCCAAGCTGTCACACAGTTCGTACCAACGGCTCACATTGGGATAGTGACTGGTACGGACTGCATTCACATTGGCTTGTTTCATCAATAATATATCCTGCAACATTCTCTCCTCACTCATCACGCGTGCCGTATACGGATCGTGTTCATGACGGTTTACCCCACGAAAGCGGACAGAATTACCGTTAACCAACATTTGTCCGTCTTTTATTTCAATACAACGAAAACCTACCGGCTGTTCCACTTGCTCTATGGTCTGTCCGTTTACATTCTGTAAACGAAGCTCCAACTTATATAAATAAGGAGTTTCGGCTGTCCAACGTTGTGGAGATTTTATAACGGCGGACATACGTCCCATCTTACGTGGACCACGTTGCGGATACCATTCATTCATCCGTGCCGCCTTATGCTCCAAATCCAAGATATCTTCCACATTGCCAACCATATTCACTATTTCTCTTCCATCCGCATCCTTCAGCACTGCCTGCAACGTATAGCCTTTACCGTCCATTCCCTGATAAACGCTGAACTGCGGATCAATCAGCAGTCTGAAATCTTGATAATTCCCCTGAACAGCAGGGAGGGTACGCACTACATAGTCACGGATACGGATATCTGGAGTATGCACCAAATGAATACTGCGATGAATACCTCCAAAACGCCAAAAATCCTGATCTTCCAAATAAGATCCGTCACTATACCGATAAACCTCTAAAGCTATTTGGTTCTCTCCCGGTTTCAACCAACGGGTGATATTGAACTCACTAGGTTCCATACTTCCCTGGCTATACCCTATACGTTCACCGTTTATCCATACATAAAAAGCGCTCATCACTCCTTCAAAACGAAGAAAAGTCTGCCCATCCGCTTTCCACCCAGCCGGTAAAATAAAAGTACGCCGGTATTGTCCCACCGGATTACGTTCCTTGTAGGTGGTATACGAAGCTTTAGGCTCCCCCATTACCCGTGGAGGATCTATTTTAAACGGATATCCTGCCGATACATAAATAGGTGTTCCGTATCCGTTGATTTCCCAATTGGCAGGAACCGGAAAACTTTTCCAATCCTCGTCATTAAAGTCCGTACGGTAGAAATCCGCTATCCGTTCGGAAGGCACAGGAGTCCACCGGAATTTCCACATCCCGTCCAGACTCATCGAACAATCCCCCTTCTGCTTGGCAAAAGGCACAAAAGCAGCCCTTGCCGGTTCCCGATTAATCTGTAATACATGATGATTCTCCCAATCATGTATTTGTTGGGCCTGTAAGGATACCGTCATCCATCCGCACAGTAACAATCCATATATTCTCATATTTTTGCTCTTTCTTTTCAAATGAAGACGGACGAAATATGATTTTGTACCATATAAATTGTAAAAAGAAAACCCTTCTCTCCGATATCATCATCGAAAAGAAGGGCAAACTTAACATGGACAAAACAATTATCTAGGATTTTGAACTATATTCGGATTAGCATCAATTTCAGTTTGTGGAATAGGAAGTGCCACCCTAGGGTCTGAAGGAGTAATGACACGAGCATCTTCAGGCATAGTCAGATGCCAGCCTCCTGAACGGTCCACTGACTTGCCATTACGCATATAATCAAAGAAAGCATGACCTTCACCTACCAGTTCTTTACGTCTTTCTTTCAAAATGCGCTCCAAGCTGAGATCAGCAGATGTTACGGATTTCGCTGGATTGGCACGGGTAACTATCGCATTCAGATATGTCAATGCTTTTTCCGTATTGCCGATTTTAAAAGCAGCTTCCGCAGCATTCAAATAGACCTCGGATAAACGGAGAATACAAAGATCATTATCCTGTGGATTGACTGTAGAAACAGCATCGGTCACACTGCCCGATTTCCCCGGATATTTAATCAGATATTTCGGTTGACCTTTGGCAGCTACAGGCAATGTATCTGCAACTGCATTTTCCGGCAAATGAGGAAATACATGGCGCACATCTTCAGGGTCTTCATTCAGCAAATCCAAATAAGCCTTTGTCAGAATCAGGTTATTCCAATCTTTCACATTATCGGCATACACCATCGGCGCCCCTTCTCCTCCCGAACCGCCTGAAGGTTCAGACATCGTAAAATAGAATTCAAACAAAGACTCTGAGTTGAAGTCTTTTCCCCATACAGAAGGATATTCATCATGAGTAAAAAGCCGGTAAATTCCCCCATTGTCATTGATTACTTCTTCTGCACATTTCAATGCATTTTCATTGTCATTCATATACAGATACACCCGGGAAAGTAAAGCTTTCACACTCCAATAATTCATATAGGCATCATGTTTTTCTTTTGTCAGTCCTCCCAACGCATCGTTCAAGTCCTTTAGCACTTGTTCGTAACATTGTGCCACTGTGTTACGTTCCGGAGCATGATCCTCCAAGGTGGTCTGAATCTCAATAGGAACTCCCAAAGAAGCCCCATTATCCAAAGTATAAGGCATACCAAATAAACGGGTCAGATCAAATAAAGCCAGTCCTCTCATTGCCAGTGCCTCCGATTTAATCCGTGCCACTTCTTCCGGCTTGGCATTCCCCGCATTCCCCGCATCCAACTTTTCTATCAGACTGTTAGCCTGATGGATCACTTTATAGGGTTGGTTCCAGACAAGGGTTATATTAAAATTATCATCCGCCGTAACATCAAAGAAATAGTAAGGAGAAACCCTGCGGCCTGCTCCTTTATTAATACGTGCCTGCACATCTTCTCCACGACAATCAGCATAATAAAGATAATTATCACCATAATAACTATGTGCGGATGCTAATCGGTATATACCATTCAATGCCACCTGTGCATCATCTATATTTTTAATGGCATCATCACTAGGAACTGCCGTAGAAGGATCTGTATTCAGCCAATCAGCAGTACACGAAACAAACATCAATGATACAGCCGCAACAATCGATAAATATATTTTTTTCATTTCGTTCTAATTTAAAGGAAATTCATTAAAAAGAGACTTCTATTCCAAAACTGTAAGTACGCATAGGAGGTGTTTCACAAAATACTTCACCGGAAACAGGCACTTCCGGATCATACTGGTCCCACTTTGCCCACGTCAACAAGTTACTGCCTGAGAAATACAATCTTGCTTTACTGACACCCAGTTTGGTCAACCACTGATCTGGCAATGTAAAGCCCAAAGTCAAGTTCTTTACACGTAAATGATCCGTGCTATGTACATAACGGGATGAATTCTGCGGTCCTGCTGCTTGGCCAAGTACAAATCGGGGTACATCTGTCACATCACCCGGCTTTTGCCAACGATCCAATTCATAAATGGGCAAGTTATAGTTCTGCTCTTTTGCACCGTCGGTTTCATTATAAGTTCCGGTTTTGTCAAAAGAATATCCTCCTAAAGAATAAGTCAATGTCAATGCTAAATCAAACCATTTGTAATTCACGATATTGGTAAAACCTCCTGAAATTTTCGGATCCACAGACTTATAAGGAATTGCCTGTGCTGCAGAAGCGTCAGTAGTAACTGTTTTGTCATAATTGCCATTTGCATCCTGTGTATTCATATAGTACAAAGCTTTTCCTGTTTGAGGATCAACCCCCGCATATTCTTTCACATAGAAGGTAGAATACGGCAACCCCACTTTATGGATAAACCAGCTTCCCTCGATAGACTGTTCCAATTTACCATCCAATGATACAATCTTATTTTTATTGTGGGTCATATTCAAAACAGAAGTCCAATTAAAGTTGCTACCGGCAAAGTTTATGGTACGCAGTTCCAGTTCCCAACCTCTATTATTCAGTTGTCCCAAATTCCCCAAATAATTTTGGAAACCGGTAGTGCTACTGATAGGACGATTGTAAAGCAAATCTTTCGTATCGCGATTATAATATTCCAAGCTGACAAAAATACGATTGATAAATGCCAGGTCGAGTCCCAAATTCAAGTTATAGTTCTTTTCCCATTTAAGGTTCGGGTTCGGTAATGCCGATTCATAAGATCCACCGCCTCCCATATAATTCTGCCCGTAGGAATAAAGTCCCATATATCCGTAAAGAGCACCCGGTTGATTACCATTCACACCATACGAGGCACGTATCTTTAAATCACTCAGCACACTCTTTATAGATTGCATAAATTTTTCCGCACCTACATTCCACATACCGGATACAGACCAAAAATTTCCCCAACGGTTCTCGGGTGACAGGCGTGAACTGCCGTCACGACGAAAGCTACCAGCAATATAGTAACGGTCATCATAATCATAGTTGATACGGGATACATAAGAAATCATTCTTGAATCCTGAGTAGAAGACACAAAGCTGTTCAATGATGCTGCATTATCCGGTTCCACCAAATAATCTGAAGGAAGTTTGGATTTATCCCCCATTGCTTTGTCAGTCTGATAATTTTCAATTTCATAAGCTATCAATGCGTCCACATGGTGCAACTGTGCTATAGTCGTATTGTATCCCAATGAAGTGGAAGAAATCAATTTACTATATTCTATAAATCCCTTTGCCGTCTGTGCATCACTACCACTTTTAGCTCCGGCTCCACTCAACGGATTCCAATAACGGGAATCTTTCTGAATATTATAATCATAGCTAAGCGTTTCTTTTAATTTCAACCCTTTGATAATATCTATCGAAGCATAGCCTGTAGAAAACATACGTGTCATGCGGGTACGGTTATAATCTGTACGGATATCACGCAACGGATTCACATTGCTACTGGGATATGACCCTACATAATTCCCTTCAGCGTCACGTACCGGAAAAGACGGAGTGGTGTTCAAAGCCACACAAAGGAAAGGATTAATAGATGATCCACGCTCCTCATTCATTTCCTGATTCAATTGAGAGAACATCACATTGGCACCCACTTCCCCACGGGAACCTACCTTCTGGGTTACATTCAAACGCGCTGTATATCTATCTAGATTAGAATTTTCCACCAAACCCTCCTGACGGTTAAAACCCAATGAAGAATAGAACGTAGTCTTGTCATTACCTCCCGATACGGACGCTTCATAACTTTGATGATGTGCCGTACGCATTAATTCCTTTCTCCAGTCAGTATATCCCAGTTCCGGAATGGAGGCATAATCATTGATATGTAAATCAGCATACTCTGTGGGCGACGCCAATCCCGCCTCCGGATTCTTGGCTATCTCATCTTGCTGAAAGTTCATCAAACCTTCATAAATTAGCTCTCTACGCTGCTCCCCATTCAACGTTGGACGGAATTCCACAGCAGCATTAGAAAAGCCACCATCAATTTTTAATGTAGCCTTAGCACGTCCCTTTGTACCTTTTTTAGTGGTTATCAGAATCACACCGTTTGCCGCACGTGAACCATATAAAGAAGCCGCCGCCGCATCCTTTATGACTGTTATATTTTCAATA
>ULQR01022259.1_pt1 | contig 37128 bp, 45 predicted proteins | sample 1954711 | NCBI WGS metagenome assembly ULQR01 (sample SAMEA4835661, study PRJEB28245) | human gut metagenome | biome: gut microbiome; material: fecal sample | place: Denmark | collected 2008
AGTGGTGCTGCCACGGCTGGTAATTATGGTGCTGCTACGGCAAGAGGAAAGGCTTCAACCGGATCAAATGGTCTGTCAGTGGCAAGAGGCAACAATGTTCGGGTAAAGGGCGGAATTGGTTCAATTTTGGTTATAGCCGAAGAAAGGGAAGATACGTATGATATTGTCGATTGGAAGGCTGTATTAGTTGATGGAGAGGTTGTCAAGGCTGATACATGGTATAGACTAGAAAACGGTGAGTTAGTGGAAGTTGATTAACAGTTGGCTGATAATACAATTAGAATTTAATTGATAATAATTACCATTTACCTGGCATCAGGAAAATGGTTAAAAACAAGTAAGAAATGAATCTACAATCTAAAATAGATTATTCCATCGCTTTGCTTCGCAAATGTGAACAAATGGCACTTGATTATGACCCAGAGAATGGTTTTTATTTAGCGTTCTCAGGTGGTAAAGATAGTCAAGCCCTTTACCATCTTGCAGTAATGGCAGGAGTAAAATTTAAGGCTCACATGAGCCTTACAAGTGTTGACCCACCGGAAGTAATTCGTTTCGTAAAAACGGAACTACCCGAATGTGGAACTGATTAAACCAAAGATGTCTATCTATGATATGGCTTTGAAAAAACACTTATTGCCTACAAGATCAATCCGTTGGTGTTGCGCTGAATTTAAAGAGAAATCCGGTGCTGGCAAGGTTACATTGATTGGCGTTAGAAAATCAGAAAGCGCCCGGCGCTCTAAGCGTGAAGAGATTGAAATAAGCGGTCATAAATTTAGCGGCAACTTCGACCAATTCTCTGAACACAAAGAAAAGATGGTTACTTGCGTGGGAGGAAAGGATAAAATACTTGTTTCTCCAATAATTCACTGGACTGATAGGGACGTATGGCAGTTTTTGAATGGGAATAGCATAGAGCATTGCTCGTTGTATGATGAAGGCTATAAGCGCATCGGATGTATTATCTGCCCAATGTCTAACTATAAGCAGAAGCTAAAAGATTGTCGGCGTTTCCCTCATGCGAAACATAAATGGATTCAGACCATACAAAAGTTGATTGATGCCGGATATCTCAACCACAACTTTACCGATGCAGAGTTTGGGTTTAATTGGTGGATAAGCGATAAAACTTTTGACCAATATTATGCAGACGAAGTACTGCAACAGAAAATTGAGTTTAACGTATAACCGAACAAATATGAACCAAATGAATATAGAATTAAGTAAGATGCAGCTTATTCATTTAGGCAATATCTGCAAAAAAGGATGGAGTGGATATAGTGAGCCTTCCGACGATTTAGAAGAAATGGTAAAAAACGGTTTGTTGACGAAATCGGCTGGACCATTTGGTGATGTTGTTTATCGTCCAACTGATGCTGGGCGTAGTTATATTAATGACTTCAATAAAAGATAGGAAGGAGCAAATTATGAATAAAAGAACAATCCAAATAGACGTAATTGGGAAAGTAGAAGGTACTCAATTTATGAAGTGCAAGCTATATACAAATGAAAACATTGTCATTATCATGATGAATGAATTTGATTATGAACGGTTGAAAAAGGAAGGAATCTTCATAAGAGATGGTAAAAGTCGAGATTCAGCCGGAGTGTTGAATACAACTAATACTTTCATCGAAGAAAATTAATACTCAAAACTATAAAGAAATGAGTAGAATCAAATTTCAACGTCAACAGGGTAATATAAAGGGTAAATCATCTTTAGAATTGCTCAATGAATTTTTCATGTTTTTACAGGGAGAATGCCCAGATGCAATATCTGTAAGGGAAATGCCTAAACTCAATAGTCAACAGGCTTTCTCCGTGATATACTATTTACAAGAACATTTACCTGTATTTCCTGATACAATAGAGAAGTGTGATAGATGTGGTGAACTGTTTGATTTATTCTATTCAGGCACGCATTGCGATGTATGTGGTAATCTATGCGAAAGCTGTGACGATTGCCTATGTAATAAAGAAGATTAACTAATAACTAATAAGAAATGAGTGAATTATATATACCGCCTGAGCGATTTGAGAGAGACTTAATTACCGGACGATTTTTAAAAGGTTGTGTTTCTCGCAACAAGGGTCGTAAAATGGTTTATCATTCAAAACGTTCCAAGGCCAGAAGTATAAAAAATCTGTCTAAAGGACGTGGGGCTTGGCATAAGACTGGTGCAGGCATGAATAAAAAGAGCGTTGTTTTGATAAAGGATGAGAAATTATGTGGAGTATTCCCTTCGATACAAACGGCTGGTAAGATGATTGGCGTGGCTCCTTCTTTGATCAGTGCTATATGTCGGAAAGTGAGAGGCAAACATACGGCTAATGGATACAGATGTTTTTTCGAAGATAGCAATGATTGGTATAATTTAATTAAACAAGATTATGAATAATGACAGGCAGAAGATATTAACTGATTATATTTCCTACTTATACACAACAGGCAGGACTTATGATACTGTCGGGAAATATATCAAATATGTAACGGATTTTCTTGAACGTACTGAAGATGTCAATCGTCGTGGCTATCTGGTTTATAAGCGTGAAAATGCAGATGTCATGGTGCGTCATTCGCTAATGTGTTCAGCTATATGCGATCTATTATCCTATCTCAACATCGGATATGGAAAAAGGGGAAAGGCGGTGAAACCTTTGGAAAAACTTGATGTCATTTCGGATAAGAACAAGAAACAACTTAATGATTTCATTATATGGCTGACTGACAACAATGATTACTCTTCTCATACAGTTTATATATATTACACATCCATGAAGAAGTATTTCGAATACGCCAATGAGGTAAACATGGATAATTGCAGGAGGTTTATAAAAAGTCTTGAAGAAGAAAAATTATCTCCCGCTACCATCCGTTTGCGGATTACAGCAATAGAAAGATTTTCCAAATGGCTGAAGAAGCCTATAGAGCTTAAGCGGCCTAAGATGAAGCGCAAGCTCGATGTGAACAATGTCCCGACAGAAGAGGAATACAACCGCTTGTTGGATTTCCTGAAAACGAAATCCAACAAGGACTATTACTTCTTTATTAAGGTTTTGGGAACAACGGGTGCCCGTCTGTCGGAATTCCAACAGTTTACGTGGGAAGACATCATATCCGGGGAAGTAGTATTAAAAGGAAAGGGTAACAAGTACAGACGTTTTTTCTTCCAAAAAACAATTCAGCAGGAAGCGAAGGTTTACGCTAAAGAATATGGTAAAACCGGGATTTTTGCGGTAGGGAGATTCGGCCCGATCACACAGCGTGGCTTTTCCCAGCACTTGAAAGCATGGGGAAAACATTGCGGCATTGATCCAAGGAAAATGCACGCGCACGCCTTCCGGCATTTCTTTGCTAAAATGTTCCTGAAAAAAAACAAAGATGTAATTCAACTCGCTGACCTTTTAGGCCATGGGAGTGTAGACACAACTAGAATTTATTTACAGAAAAGTTATGACGAACAAAAAAAAGATTTTAATCGAAACGTTACATGGTAGTGTAGCGCAGCTCAATGAACTGTCATCCATGACCGAAGGGATAGACGTCTATGACGAGACCGGACATGTTGATACAAAATTTCTCATGGAAGCGCTATCCTGTGTCAATACCTTCGTGAATGCGAGCAATACGGTTGTTCAAAAAATATCTTCACTTTTAGCGCCGGACGCTTCAACGGAGGAAAAGAAAAAACAGGCTGATGAAGGTAAGAAATGGAGCGTGGAAGAGATATTGAAACATTGTACTCTTGAGAACAATATCCTCAAACTTCCTCAAGTTCAATTCAATAAAAAATCTTATGCCGAAGCAAAAAAGTGGATAGAAGAAGCCGGCGGCTCATGGCAAGGTGGGAAGGTACAGGGTTTCACATTTCCTTTTAATCCGGAACGTGTGTTTTCCATACTGAAAGAGGGTAAACGGTGCAACCTACAGCAGGATTACCAGTTTTTTGAAACTCCGGCCGATGTTGCTGACTGGCTGGTTATGCTTGCCGGAGGGATACATGAGGATGATACGGTACTGGAGCCGAGTGCCGGGCGTGGCGCGCTTATAAAAGCAATCCACCGGGCTTGTCCTTCTGTAATGGTTGAATGTTATGAGCTGATGCCGGAAAACAGAGAATTTCTTCATACTCTTAGCAACGTAATATTGCTTGATGAAGACTTTACCAAAGACAGTGTAGGTAGTTATACTAAGATAATTGCAAATCCTCCGTTTTTCGGTAATCAGGATATAGAGCATGTCAGGCTTATGTATGAACGCTTGGAAGAAGGCGGCACGCTTGCAGCAATAACCAGCCAACACTGGAAATTCGCTTCGGAGAAGAGATGTATTGATTTCCGCAACTGGCTGAAAGAAGTACATGGAGAAGTGTTTGAAATCAGCGCGGGGGAGTTTAAAGAGAGTGGCACATCTATTAGTACAATGGCGGTAGTTATAAAAAAATAATTCAAAACAGATTTGGGGATAGGTCAGTGTTTTATCAGTCGTGGCAAAGTAACGGATATTAAAACAAAGGAGGAACAATGAAAGCAAGAATAAAAAGAAAAATACAAAAACGACCATTTTTATATAATGTAGGACAAGTTTTTAAGGCTTGTGATTGGCTTACTAGTATTCAACGTGGAAATATGGTTTGGCGTAGGTATCGTTCATTTGGTACTATTATTAAATCAGAAAGTAAATTATGAAAGCAACAATAAAAGCAACTGGAGAAATTGTAGAGATTAAGGATTTATATGATGATGGTACTGCATTGGTGGGTAACATGTATATCAAGGTGTCAGAACTTAATTTCTTTAGTGAAAACATTGACTGGGAACAACGTAGGTACGAATTGGCAAAAGACATTATTAAAGTTGTTATAGCAAACGAGAATGGTATTAATTCTGAGGCAGTCGCTAAATATTCGCTTAATTGCGCTGATGCCCTAATTAAAAGACTAAAGGAGGAGAATCATGGATAGTGTACAGACACAAACCTTTTCCATTAGAGGGGATGGAGGTGGTGATGCATATATTGATTTTTGCGACGGCCAATTATGTGTTTCAGTTGTCATAGAAGATAAACAGGCAGATTTTCACTTTGATCCTGTTACGTTAAAGATGTTTGCCCATGCTTATAAATTACATTGTGAAGAATGTAATAAGTAACAAAAGAAAGGAGAATAACCATGACTGAAGAACTTGTAACATTAGAAACTGCTAAACTGCTTAAAGAGAAAGGGTTCAATGAAAGAAAATATCTCATAGATGTTTCCACTTTGAATCATTGTTATAAATACCTATCTGTTCCTCCGCAATCCGTCGCCCAAAAGTGGTTACGTGAAACCAAAAACATTCATATATGTGTATATAACTGTGCTTGTGGCTATGGATACGAAATATCTAAAGCTGATAATGGAACTCATATAACTAGTTCTGTTTATGAAGGACCTAATGACGGTGGTAAATGGGATATTTATGAAGAAGCACTTGAAGCCGGATTACAGGAAGCATTAAAACTTATATGATTATGAAGAAGATATTTTTCAACGATAAATTAGGATTAACCCAAGCGGTATTGGATGGTCGGAAGACTATGGCGAGACAACTTGTTCCATTTACATTTAGAGAAGATAAAATGCATTTATCTCGATACAAAGTTGGTGAAATTTATGCCATTGCTCAAAGTTATGAAGCCGTTTACCATGAACAAGGGTTGGAAACACTTGATATGTTAGTTAGTAGTTGGAAGAATAGCAAAGGTTGGCATAACAAGTTATTTGTCCGCGCTGATGCCATGCCACATCACATCCGCATTATCAATGTTAAGATTGAACGACTCCAAGATATAGATGATGAAAGTTGTATGAAAGAAGGTATAGGAAAATATTTTTTAGGATTTGATTCACCGCATACCGATTGCATGGGTTTTACATATAGTTTTGACGACTCTGGAAAGTATAAGTATCCTAATGCAAAACAAGCATTTGTCGCTCTCATATGCAAATTATTAGGCAAATGTATATGGGAAAGTAACCCTTTCATGTTTGTTTATGAATTTGAACTTATTGATTAACAGATTATATTGTTATGGAAACAGCAGAATTAATATTTAAAGGTATCCTTACCTTATTAAATGCTTGTGCTTTGATGTTTACCTTAATCTTGGTAAGCAAGTGGCACAGACGCATGGAAGACAAGATGGATAAGATAGAAGGATATGTCCGCCATGTATCAGATCGTAACGATATTGTTTACATTAACCAACTCTCGGAATTGCAAAGACTGTTGATAAATGAGGAACGGTATGAGGAAACCGATAAGATTGGGAAAATAATCAAAGATGAAGAAATTAAATTAGGAATAAGGGAATGAGCAATGTTAATTTGAACGAACTACGGAATATAGCTTACAAAACAGCTTGTGAGAATGGTTTCCACGATAAAGAACTGAGTGACGAACATGAAATATGGAAAGACGTTTCAGGATTTGAAGGATATTATAAAGTTTCAAACTTAGGTAGAGTAAAATCTTTGGATAGAATTATTTTGTCTAAGAATGGGAAAAATATGCCATTTTGTGGGAAAATATTAAAATACAGAACAGGGAAAAGAGGATACCCATACGTAACTTTAAGATCTCCTAATTTAAAGAAAACAGTAAAAATTCATAGACTAGTTGCAAAAGCGTTTATCCCAAATCCAAAAGGCAAACCACAAGTAAATCATATTGATGAGAACAAGTTAAACAACAAATGTGAAAATCTTGAATGGTGCTCCGCTAAAGAAAATTGCAATCATGGTACTCACAACATTAGAGTTGGGATGAGTGGGAGAAACTCACCTTCTAAATCACTACCCGTTTCCCAATTTTCATTATGTGGGGAATTTATTAAAAGATGGGATTCTTTATGTGAAATAGAAAGGCAATTAGGTTTCCGTCATTCAAATGTTAGCCCATGTTGTTATGGGAGAAAAATATCCATGTATGGATATATTTGGTGTTTTGAAAAGAATTACTCAAAAGAAGTAATAGATTCAAAAGTATTAATATATCAGAAAGCCCACACTCCTAAAAGAGTAGCGCAATTTTCTTTGGATGGTACTTTAATTAAAGTATGGGAATCTTCCAAACAGATATTTAGAGAACTTGGAATAAAAGATTCATTAATAAGCGTAGTTTGCAATGGAAAAAGAAAACATAGTAACGGATATATTTGGAAATATGTATAAAAATGTTAATAAGAAGATGAGATACAACGAATTAAGACCTATGTTGAACGGAAAAAGATATTGATTATGAAACGTGAAATAAAATTCAGAGGAAAAGAATTTGAAACAAGACAGTGGATAGAAGGATCTTTGACAACATATCCAAGATACTACCCAACTATTACACTCGTTGAAGATGCTGAACCTATTCCAAAAAAGACAACTTGTGTAGTTCTTCCTGAAACAGTAGGACAGTTCACCGGATTATGTGACAAGAACGGCAAAGAGATTTACGAGGGGGATATAGTCAAAACAAAAGAATATGGGATTGATATTCCTAATGGAGTTTTTTGTTCCAATGTTGCTGGTTACGACAATTTTTCAGTAGATTATATTGATGGTGGGTTTCGTTTGTTAAATAATCAACGTGGATTTTTATTGTGCAAAGGTAATCATCTTGAAGTGATAGGTAACATATATGATAATCCGGAATTATTGAAAGAAAATAAGCGATGAAAACAATTTTATTTATATCTATATGTATTATCGCCCTATTATGGGTTGGCGATCTCACAATTACATTTAAGCCGTTTTCCATCTCGTTGCCTGGTTGGCATAAGGCTTTAGGTATCCTTCTATTTTTTCTGTCAATGACGGTATATAATATAGGGGAATATACTAGAGGCTATAAACAAGGTTTCGATGATGGGATAAAGGAATGTATTGAAATACTTAAAAAGAAATGAATTTAGGGTACTTTTAGGGTACATGAATTAAATGGTATGTTTTTTGTTTTATTCATATTTTCCGTAACTTTGAATTGTAATGATCCCGTGTAAAGGAGCGCGGTACGTTCTTCGGACGAAAAGACTTTTATGAAAAAGAAACTTGTAATAAATAGAGAAAAATTTTGCCACTATTATATAGAAACGGGTAACGCATCAGAGGCGTATCGGAAAGCTTATCCATGCAGTGTGAATTGGAAGGACGGAACTGTGCGCAAACGTGCGTTTGACCTTCTCAAAGATTCAGATGTGGCCTCCCGGTTGAATGAGCTTCAGGTTGAGGCTTGCGAGAGGTTTGATATGAAGAAGGATGATGTGCTTCGCTTTCTTGCAAGCGTGGTGAATGTTGATCCGATAGATCTGCTGTCCTCTGGTAAAGATACATATATGGTAAAGTCTGTTGAGGATATTCCGAAATCCGTCCGTCTATGCATACAGTCAATTAAGAACACTCAATATGGAGTGGAGATACGGCTATACAGCAAAATAGCCGCCATTACACAGATAAGCAAGATGCTTGGATGGGATGCTCCAGTAAAAAGTGATGTCAATACCAATGTGCGCATGATAATTGGGGACGAGTGATGATAGAGATGGTATTCTCATATAAGCTGTTCAATCCTCTGTTTTGGCATATCCGTAAGGCTATGCATGACAAGAATATCAGGTACATTATAAACAGAGGTGGTTCTTCATCGGGAAAATCTGTATCAACGACACAATCGGTGCTATTGTCTGTGTTTTCTTGCGAAGGTTCGGCTCTTGTTGTAAGAAAAGTGGGAGCTAGTCTGAGGAATACAGTGTATGAAGAGTTTAAGACCCAACTAAAGGCTCTTCAACTGAGTCAGTTCTTTGTGCCTAAGGAAAATAATATAACTTGTGTAAATGGTTGTAAAATTGACTTTACAGGGCTTGATGATCCTGAAAAAATAAAGTCTATCACTGGATATCGTTGGATAGTGATGGAAGAAGCAACCGAGTTCGAATATGAAGATTTTACTCAGATACGTTTCCGTCTTAGAGGTAAGGAAGGGTTGCAGATAATATGCAATTTTAATCCTGTATCTGAGGATTCATGGATTAAAACGAAAATTCTTGATACTTATGAATGGGACGATCTTCCAAATGAACTATATGGCGAAGTGAAAAATCCTCTTACTAAAAGTTCTTTGCCAAAGGCATACAGCACAATATTAGGGAAACGGGGTTGCAAACCTAGAATGATCGCCAATGAACGTACAGGAAAGCTGGAAAAGTACCCATCGGATACAATAGAACTGCATTCGTCTTATAAAAATAATTTTTGGGTGGTTGGTTCTCCGGACGGTAAATATGGATATTATGACAGGCAGACAATATCCAATTATCAATGGTACAAGGAACATGATTACAACTATTACCGGGTATATGCGCTGGGTGAATGGGGTAGTATTAAGACGGGGGGTGAGTTTCTATATGCTTTCGATTCTAATAGGCATATTAAAACAACACGATATATCAAGGGACTTCCTGTGCATATTTCTATTGATAACAATGTTCTTCCCTATATTTCGATTTGTTTTTATCAAGTGGACGGAAGTCATATAAGGCAGTTTAATGAGATATGTGCCGGTGATCCATTTAACACAGTAACGCATGCATCTCGGATGGCTGTTGATTATCTGCGGTCAATCAGATACAATGATATGCTGTATTTATATGGTGACGCTTCAACAAGGAATGGGAATACTATAGATGATGAAAAGAGGTCATTCCTTGACAAGTTCGTAGAAGGGCTGGAAGGTACTTACCATGTCGAAGAAAGGATACCATATTCTAATCCGTCCGTGCCCATGTCTGGTGAGTTTGTCAATTACATGCTTGATGGTGGTTCCGGAATGTGTTTTTCAGTAGATGACGGATGTAAGAATTCAGTTGTTGATTATAATAATGCCAAGAAGGATGTTAACGGTGGAATGTTGAAGACGAGAGTTAAGGATAAGGTTACGGGGCAGTCTTATGAGAAGTACGGGCACATTTGCGACTGCTTACGTTATATTACCGTATGGGTGTTTAAGGATGAATATACTCGTTTCTCCTTAAAAAGAAAACGAAGTAAAATTAAGCAGGAAAATAAAGATATGAGATATTATGATATATCTAAAAATATTCAGGGGACAAGACTTGTATATGTTCTTCCCGAATATGCCGGAAAGTTTATTATGGTTTCATGTTATGTAAATGAGCGAATATATATCGATAATGTGACATATATAAGTTCATTTGATGAAAATGTTCTTCTGTCATTTTTAGAAGGGATATCTCCTGCGGAGATCTTGTTTGAAAGTGAAAAAAATTATTTTCCTATAGCACGGGGCTTAAGGGATAGATATGATGTCAGAATCATACATAAAAATATGGGAGCAGACGCTAGGATATCTGCTTTTTTGGATTTTATCAAAAATAATGTGATGTTCCGTTCAGACTATGACAAGATACCGCAATACAATGAGTTTATGGATGGAGTATTGGACTATAATGGTTCAGATGATTGCGCTGCAATTTATTCTGTAGCAGCACTGTCTTATTACGTATCGAAAAAATATAATATATAATTGGTATATTTTTAAGATATATCAAAACTTTGGCAAAAAAATATCGGATGTTGTACAAAAAATGTTGGTCTTTTTTTAATATGGGTATTTTTAGGGTATATAAATTGGAAGTTTATTATTTTAATTTATATTAAACGAAAATAATATTTGAATTACTTGTTAATTAATAAATTAATTTGTTCCTTTGTAACAGGCAATTGCCTTCATGGTGTGAAGTTGCACCATACCCACTTTTAGAACGTGATCACTGTGGAGGCAATTGCTGTATTATAACGGCGGTTGCCTTTATTGTTGTATATGAGACACTGGTTTAAGATACCTTCTTTAAAGAAGTCAAATAAGGATATGTATGATGAAGCCACCTATCATGGTAAGGATGATGGGGGTAATTTTATTTATGTACCTAAATGGGTAGAGAGCCTGTTTCCTGGCAATAAAGGAAATATAGATTACGATATGTCTACTGTTGAGGGGAAAGCAAGAGCCTTGCATGAATGTTGGCCGTTTGCAATGGTTCTAGATCATTGCGGAAGAATGATTCAGAACGGAAGATATTACGTGACAGATATGAACGGGAATGAAAAGAGGAGTTTTAAAGATATTGTGACTCTCTTAAATCGTCCAAATATAATACAGAGTGGGCGTTCCTTTATAAAACAGGTTGAGATATCCTTAAAATGTTTCGGATTTTGCCCTATTTATACATTGAGAGCTTTAAAATCCGACCTGCCTAAATCCATGATGGTAATACCTCCCGAATTATTTTATATGGAATCATTCGGTAAAGACCCATTTACTCAGACAGAACTTTCTTCAATTGCTAAAAGGGTATATATACGTTGGGGAGATGTAAATATAGAGCTTGGGGATGAGGAATATTTTGTCATATACGATTCAATAATGGATATTCCAAGCAATAATGGAGGGAAAATTGCCTTCCATTCCCCTGTAGACGCATTATCTTCGCATACGCGAAACTATATGGCTCAACTGATAGGGAGAGGAAATCTTATAGTTAATGGAGGTCCAAAAGGGATATTGTACGGGAATGATACGACTGATGTAGGGAATGCCGCCATTACTCCGTCTGAATCCCAAAAATTGCAGAATGATTTTAAAAGGAAATATGGCATAGTGCATAAGTTGTATGAAATCATGGTGACTCCTAAGAAACTGGGATGGATTACATTAGGATCAAATACGGAACAATTGAAGCTTCATGAGGAAGATAAGGCGTGTTTGGAGGCGATAGCTCAGACGATAGGCTTTGACCCCAATCTGATTATACAAGGAAGTACTTATGATAACTCTTCTCAAGCAAAGAAAGCGGCATATCAGGACCTTATTATACCTGACAGTGAATCTATAACAGAGGCTCTGACTAATGCTATATGTAAGGACAGGGCAATAATCAAAATGGACTTCACTCATGTCCCTTGCCTTCAAAAGGATATGAAAGAATTGGCGGATGCCTTGTCTACAGCCTCTAATGCTGTAGCTTCATTGTATAACAATCGGCTGATTACTTTTGAAGAGGCAAGAACCGAAATGTCCAATTTTACAGATATTGATCCTGATAATCCCAAGGGAGAATTTAAAAGTGAAATAAATAATGATGGAGACAAGCAAATACAAAAACAGGCTGGGGAAGCAGTATAAATCCTTAGCTTTTTATGCAAAGGAGATACAATATGATTCTGGCAGCAGAGCTATTAGTGGCTATGCTGCGGTTTTCAATAACATTGATAAGTCCGGTGACATGCTCCTGAAAGGTTGTTTTTCAAAAAGCATACAGGAGAGAGGCCCGGGAAGTTCTGCTAATGATAAGATTATCATGTTGTGGATGCATGACATGCATGAGCCTATAGGACGCATTACGCTTCTGCAAGAAGATGAGAAAGGGCTTTACTTTGAAGCGTCTATTGATGATGTGGAAAGAGGAAATCAAGCGTTGAAGCAGCTTGAAAGTGGCACTTTGAACCAGTTCTCTATAGGTTATAGTTATGTATGGGAAAAATGTGAATATGACAGGGAACGTGATTGCTTTGTTGTAAAGGAAGTCATTCTGTATGAGATATCCGTAGTGTCCATAGGATGTAACGGAGAAACTGAATATCTTGGTCTGAAATCGGCAGAAGAATATGAAAGTGCGTTGGAGTCACTTCCGGTTGAAATAAGTGATGTATGTAAAGGACTTCCGATAAGAAAGAGGGAGGAAATCCAAATGTTAGTAAGAAAAGCGATGTCACTCGCTCGATACAAGCCGGCAGACAAGCCACTTGATGAAGAGGGAGCCGATGAAAAAATAAAACTATTTACAAAACCTTTAAAACTTAAAGAAGCATGAAATTTGACTTTTTAAGCAAAATTGATTTGTCGGTAATGGATGAGGTTTCCGTGAAGTCATTACAGGCGTTGCAGGACGCAATAAACGCTACTGTAGGCGATTTCATGGACGATACTATCGACAAAAAAACTTTTGAGGATAAATTAAATGAGGTTTCTCAAAAGATAGATTCCGAAAAGGAATTGGAAACAGTGCGTAAGGAACTTGGTGAGATGAAAGAGATAATCGTTCGCATGAAAGGTGCAATGCATAAGAATGAAGACGAGCAAATGGTGTTCAAGTCTGTAGACCAGCAGATTGAAGAGCAACTGAAGGATTTCATCACAGTAGGCAAGCATGGAGAGAAAACTGTGGACTTGAAAACGGCTTGTAAGCAGTCCCCCGGTTTTAAGAAAAGCCTTACGCTTGTTATAAACAAGAAGGAGGTTGAGCCCTTGAAGAGTACGGGTGTGGCACCACATTATAACATGACAATTGATAGTCAGTTATCTGTTGATCCACGTTCCCAGACTGTAATCCGTAAATTTGCCAATGTGGCAGCAATATCTACACGATCATTGACTTATGCGGAGTTCAATCCAGGTGAAGAAGAAGCTGAATGGGTTCCAGAAGGCGGTCTTAAGCCTATGATGAGCGGTACATTGGCAGAAGTTACTATCAATGCTGGCAAAGTGGCTCTTGGCACAAAAGTAACTGAAGAAACATTATCTGATTTGCCTCAGTTGGTTGCGGAGGTTAGGGCTGAGATTATCAATCGTATTGGTTTGAAAGAAGAAGAAGGTATTCTGTCTGGTACTGGTTCCGGCGGTCAGATTAAAGGGATTGGGAGTGATATACCTACATTCTCTTTGACAGCTCTGAAAGTAGATAAGCCCAACACTTATGATGTTATTGTTGGTATGTATACACAGATTGTGTCAATGTCCAATATGGCTTATCGTCCAAATCTTGTGCTTATGCATCCTCTTGACTATGCGCAGATGCAGTTGACTAAGGATGTTAATGGGCAATATCTTCGTCCTTTCCGTATTGGCGATGAACTGATTCAAGGTCTGAGAGTGGAAACCAGCACAGCAATCAAGCAAGGTGATATTTGGGTTGGCGATTTTAACTATCTTAACATCCGTGATGTATGGGTTATTACCATTACACTTGGATGGGAAAATGATGATTTCACTAAAAATATGGTGACTATCCTTGGTGAAAAACGTCTTATGGCGTATATTAAAAAGCAATATAAAACTGCATTTGTCAAGGATAAGATTGCGACCGTTATTGAAGCTATAACCCCTGCCGGTATTGGCGGATAAATTTATTAAACATTATGAAAGTAAATTTGACTAAAACTTATGAGGTTGAGTTCGCAAAGGACGGGGCCGTTTATAAAAAAGGTGATAAAGTAAGTGTTAATATGTTACTTGCAGGTAAGTTCTTCCAAGATGGACGTGTTGCCACTGTTCCTTCGGAATTGATGGAGGACGCTAAGAAAATCGGTGCTGAAGATTTGTTCAATAAAAAGAAGAACCTCAAAGATATTGTGTAATGTTGGTGGATTATACTTTTTTCCAAGGTGGTATTCTTGATATCGAAGGTGCAGTATTGAATATACATACTCCTTCTGAGACTAATAAGGCAATTGTTGACAGCCTTCAAGGCTTTGTAATGCAATATGAGCCGGAATATTTAGAGAAGCTCCTAGGGGAAAAGTTGTATAAGGAATTCTCATCCTATATTTCCAACGATGGAGAAACGAAGGAAAAAAGATGGGATGATCTTATAGCGCATCTTGTCATGAAATATAGTGATGGCGATAGGGAGATTTCCAAATCCCCCATCGCCAACTATATATACTTCCATTACTTGAGACATAATCACACTCAGGCGACTATTACAGGAGTGAAGGCTGATGGAGATGATGGTCGTCTTGTAAGTCCCGAAAGGAAAATGATGTTTGCATGGAACGACATGGTAAGAATGAATATCAGACTTGTGAGATGGCTTCAAGCCAATAATGCGGACTATCCGGATATCGCCACCGATTTCGAATTGATGGAAACAATTAATTCCTTTGGGTTATGATAATTGATATAATATCAGATGTATGTGCTTCCTTGTCAAAAAGAATGGATCAACAGATAAATTACATATATGGTGACAGTTCTTATATAAGGGAAACACTTCTTCTTCTTGGGAAAAGCAGGGTGACAGCATCGGGAAAATTCCCAATGATAGGGCTGTATGTTCCCTTAGACGAGGAAAGGGATAGTGAGAATTATTTTTGTAAGGCATCTGTAAACATAATAATCGCTACCAATACACTGGAAAAGTATACAAATGAACAACGTCGTGAGATATCTTTTGAAGGTATTCTTCGACCTTTGTATTACGGATTCATAGAAGAGTTAAAAAAAAGTGATAAATTTGATTTCGGTTACTCCGGTATTGTAAGCCATACATATTCAGAAAATTATAGTTTTGGAAGACGTGGTGCTGTTGATGTTGACGGTAAGGAAGTTGGCGAAAAGATAGATGCTATTGAAATAAAGAATTTGGATTTAACAGTTAAAAATCAGAATTGTTATGCGAACAGATATTAGAGAGTGCGGCAGCACGTCCGGATTTAATACTGGAATGAGTTACTGCCCCCTGCAACCGGACAAGGTCGCAGGTGTTATATTGGTCATTCATGGCAAAAAACTGCCCAAGGAATTGACTGCTGATGCTTTGGAGGAAGCCTGTCATGCTGATTATCCGGACAGAATTTATCCTATTACAGGATTTTCGGAATACGCGGTAAGCGGAGGTGAACCCAATACAACAGAAAATGGTTATGCCGGGTCGGAAATAACGGGCTATTCGGCAAGGACGGATACATTCACGTTGCGTAAGTTTAATCTAGCTTTACAAGCTAATCTTGTATCCAACAAGGATACATTGTTTGATATGTATGTTTTTGACAAGAATAATGTAATCTACGGAGAAGATGACGGAACAGATGAACTTGCAGGATTCGATTTGTCAGGGGTTTACCCTACAGGACAGGCTTATGATTCAAGCGGTCAGAAGGCTTATCTTGCGTTTAATGCGATGTATTCCGATACCGAGAAGATGATGAAAAACATGTCTGTAAAGCAAGCGGGTGTCAATTTGGAAAATGTTCTCAAGGGATTGAATTACGTTGAATTTGTCAAAATGGCATCTCCTGAGAATACATATAAACTCGTGGATCACTATGACCGCACAGACCTTACTGCATATTATGGCACTGTATTGTCTAATAAGGCTTCAACAGTCGTTTCTGGTGCGTCAGCACTGGAATACAGTAACGGTGTGCTTACAGCGACAGGAGGTGTACCGGTGCTTAAATCTCCTTCTATTTTACAGGCTAATGGGGTCATTGGAATTGAACAATGGGTACAATGAGAATTAATGGAGTCACATTTATAGAGTCCGAGGTGGTCAAACTTTCATTGGATGAGTTTGTCGCTCAGAATATAGATGTATTCTGGAAGGACATTTCTAGAGAAAGGCGGAAATCAAGGCTGGTTTCCGTATATAATAGGATTATCAATAACAGTAATTTAGGAGGCGGGGGAGATTGATCCCCCGTTTTTGCTATGACATTGGAGGAATACGCGAGATGTTGGAAGAAATTGGCTGATGGCATTCAGCCAATGATAAGGGATAAGATGGAAAGGGATGTTCCTCAGTTTGAGGAATATATACGAGAACAGCTATATAGTGGTGTTGATGGCGATGAAAGTCCTTTAATTCCCGGATATACAGAGGACCCGTACTTTAAAAAAGCTTATGGAGAGCATTGGAGGAAAAATGCCGAACGCTATAAGAATTGGAAGACAAAGATACAGAAACCAAAGCCTTCATATTTGGGTTTTTCTGCAAGAGGAAATAATACTCCAAACCTTATCATACGTGGAGATTTTTATAGTTCCATCACGGCAATACCAATATCAAATGGTATAAGGATTGCCAGCTATGGCGTTTCTTTTGGTTCTGATATTGAGAAGAAATATGGTTATAAAATTTTCAAGGTAAGCTCCAAAGCAAGGAGGCATTATGTTACGTATAGGCTTATGCCCTCTATTGATAAATTTATAAGGAGGTGCGAATTATGAAAAACTGCTTGTGCCAAGGGAATAAGTCAATGAGGGAGATGGAGCATATGCGTTCAATTGCAGAGAAGGCTGCTGTTATGGATGAATGTGTTTATATATTATATAAGGTTGGAGATGTGTATAAGTTCTGTCGTGAAGGTGAAAACTGGTCGGGTGAGTTTGTTGAATTCATATTTCCGTAAAATTATAGCGGACATCCGGAAGGATTACCGCTATCTATGTAAAGGACGGATCTACAAAAGATCGTTTTCTCCTTTTTCAATATTGGCTCTTATTTGCCTTAGAAGCAAGAATGATCCTTCCATCTTGTAATTTCCTAAATTTTGTTTCGCCTGCATGATGCAGCTTTCGATAGTGAGGACTAAATCTGGAGTGAACGCAGATTTGTTAATTTGCATTGTTTTGGGAAGTTGGTTAGCATGATCATTAAACCATGCAATCATTTCATTCAATTCTTCCTCTGTGTAACTTTGTTTTTTTTCAGCCATATTATATTCCCATGATTAATGATGCTTATATCTAAAAACAGTTCGTTTGTTACAAATGTTTTGTGCAAAAAAAGACATTTATTTTTTTATTGAAAAACAAAACTATCAATTATGTTATAATTTAGATTTTGTCTAAATTGCGAATGTGATATTTAATAATTGCGTTACTATATATTACTATGCGTTACTTAGTATTACTATTAATTGATATTGTCTTTTGTTTAATATTCATACCATTGTATAAGATAAAAACATCATTTACCTTTGTATCTGTAACAAGTGCAAAGCGTTACTTGATGTTGATTAAATATTCTCCTATTGGAGTTTATATATGACTGTTCCATAGTAGCTTGCACCTATTACGGAACTTTCTTTTTATACGATTCCAAGCGTGGATAGTATAAGGGAGGAAAGCAGGAGTGAATAATGGCACAATGAGGTTCGATTCCCCACCTGCTACAATCAGTCAAAATAAATCCCCGAAGGCGGAAGTGACTGAGCCGCCAACGGGGAACAATATTAATCTTATATCGCAAAGATATGGAAGATTTTAATAAGTTAGTACCTATTGATGGGGAAAATGGCGAAAAAAGAACAATAAGTTCACTGCAAATTGCAGAAATTACAGGTAAGGCATATTGTGGCGTGTTGAAAGTCATTAGAAAGATGGATATTATGTGTGTGAAAATAACAATGAAAAATATATTTTCATTATTTGTTTGTTTGAAAAAATGTTGTATCTTTGTAGTGCGACACTTTTATATACATACTTGGTTTGTGGAATTTTTATGTTCCATTGATAGCTGCTGCCTAAAATATAAGCAGAGGTTTCTCCGTGCATATTCGCCCACAAGCCAATATGAAAGTGTCGCAACTTGGAGAAACTCTCTGCTTTTTTTATTTATTAACTTTTAATTTTCATTATTATGCGACACTTGAATGAAAATCAAATCTTCCAATACAACGGAAGTCCTATCACCTTTCAGAAAGGCGATAGTGTAATGGTAAATGCCACAGAAATGGCTAAACCGTTTGGAAAACGTTGTAATGACTTTTTGTCAACAAAACAGACGAAGGAGTTAATTAGTTCATTATCAGCCAAAACGGGAATTTCCGCAACGGGTTTAGTTACTGTAAATCAAGGAGGTAACAATCAAGGCACTTGGATGCATGAAGACCTTGCTTTGGTATTTGCACAATGGCTTTCTCCCGACTCCTATTTATGGTGTAACGACCGTATCAAAGAGCTTCTTCAATACGGCATGACCGCCACGCAGCCAACGCTTGAGCAGATGATAAACAACCCTGACCTTGTTATCAGTCTTGCCACACAGCTAAAGAGCGAACGGGAGGAAAAGCAACGATTGGCATTGGAAGTGCAGAAGAAGGAACAGGAGAAGCAGTCTATTATAGAAGAAACAAAACCCGCTGTAGTTTTCAAAGAATGTTTTACAAGTTCGTCTACCAATATCCTCATAGGAGATCTTGCGAAACTTATCACCCAAAACGGATATAAGATTGGAGAAATAAGGCTTTATGAATGGATGGTAGAGAACAAGTTCCTTATCAGAAGGCAGCGATATAGCAGATCGAAGAATAAATATATAAATGACTATATGCCTACACAGAGGGCGGCAGAAATGGGATTGTTCTTCGTGAAAGAAAGACCGATAGTATCGGGTGAAAATCCCATTTTTATAAAACATACCTGTTACGTTACAGGTAAAGGTCAGGTGTATTTTCTGAATAAGTTTAAATCTTTAATGGCTGCATGATCATGGAAATAAAAATGAATAATAGCTTAACATTTGATGAAGTAGCAGATAAGTTGGGATGTTCAGTGGAGGATCTTCAAAAAATAGCTTTAGAAAATGGATTGATTGACGAGAATGGGAATCCTACCGAAATGGCAATAAGAGAGGGCCTTTTTTCTCAATATGCGACAATGGAAGATGAATATGGTACAGTAAATATAACAGTATCACATTCCGAATACGATATGATAGCAGTGTGTATATCAGATCCTGAAGACCATGAGCGTGACAGTGTGGCTTTTATTTCAAGAGAAAAAGCTCATGCATTAGGAGAATATCTTCTTAATATGTAATAACAATATTATTTATTAATCAAGTCTTTCCCACCTTATCTTACGAGGTGGGCAGACTATTTACATCCGTTAACGTTGCGATTCGCAACATAACCCGAAAAGACTATGAAAACAATAGATAAACTTGAAATTATACTTCAAAAAATGAAAGAACAAAATAATAGACTTGAACGGATATACGGCAAGCATCTCAAACTGATTGTATGCACTGGGAAAAGAAGTGAGAAGGTGAAATTTAAACATGAAGATTGAAATGCTATGTTTGTAATTTATTTAGACAGTATTCTAAATTGTAAACAAATATGTCGTAATGTTTTGATTTGATTTTAAAAGTATATTACTTTGCTGAAAATAACCAAATTATTATAACTATATGAAAAAAGTATTATTTTTAATGATTGTTTCATTATTCAGTATGAATCTGAGTGCTCAAGTAATGAGAGCGGAAGAATTAGAAAAATATGCAAAGGAAAATTATGGTGATAAGTGGGTGGATGCGGCTGAAAATTTAGGTTCTTCATTGGTATTGGATAAGAATCAGAGTTTGACCTATGAGCAGATAATTAATTGTGGGGAACAGACTAAAGAGCAGTTATATATTACTTTAAACCATTGGTTTGCGGAATCTTTTAACGATGCGAACTCAGTAATTAAATTGAATGATAAGGATGCGGGAGTAATTATTGCTAAAGGATTTGTAGGAGGAATCGCTCAACATATTGGAGGAATGACAGCTTATAATGTTAACATCCACCCTGTTATAAAAGTTGATATTAAAGATAAAAAAATTCGTGTTACATATACGCTTCAATATTATGAGGTTGAGCAGAACATCGGAGGCGGATGGATGGGGGCTTTTTCTGCTGGTACAACAGGACAGCCTGCGGACACGACAAAGAAAACAGAAAAATGGGGTATAGAAACATGTTATCCTTTCAGCCCCAAAGATCAGCATAAGGCAAAGAAAACATCGTCTAAAGCATTGATTATGGCTCATGCATATTCCAATGTTATTATGGATAAAATAGAAGAAGCTGTGAAGAATGGTCTTGTGGGCAATGAAAATGATGATTGGTAATTTAAATAAATTATTTTTCACGGGGAGAAGTTTTTGCTTCTCCCTTTTTTATTTCCTCACCTTCATAATATCAATAAAATCACTATCTTTGCTCTTAGAAAGTGCATGAAGTCATGCACTACCCAAAACTTACGAAAAGACCATGGCAGGAGCAGAATTTAAAATTACTGATGCGATTGATCCTAACATCGTTAAGAAGTTAAATGAGATAAGGATTAATATTCAAACCACATCTTCCGAATATGCGAATTTCACAAAACAATTAAGTGATGGTATAAATTTTAAGCCGGGTAATCTAAGAGAATACCAGTCTAAAGTTGACAGTTATAATGCTACAATTACCAAATTATATGCTTCTCAAAATAGGTTGTCTGAATTACAGGCTAGTCAATTAAAGTTATTGACCGATATTTCCCGTAAGATAGAGCTTCTTACCAAGCCATTGAATACATTAGCAGACAAAATAACGGAAGTAAAAGTAAATTTGAGAGGTGCTTCCGAAGATCTGAAAAACGTGTCACAAGATGCGGAAAATGCTTCTGTTTCATTTCAAGAAGCATCTAAGAAAATATCCATGACTGCTGCTGATTTTGATTCAATCCGTCAGACGGTAAAGGCTTTTGATACACAAGCCTCCGAATTGAACAGTAGGTTAAGTGATAACAAAGAAACAATTTCAGCCTTAAGAACATCTCTGAGGGAATTATCAAAGGAGTATAAGAAAGGTGCTATCAGCGAAGAGGAATACAAGTCCAAAAGAGATGCTACGGTATCCCAGTTACGCATGCTGACAGAGCAGAATAAACAGTATTCGGCGATATTGAGAAATCATACGCAGGTAGCGATTGCCACAGCAGGAAGCTATAACGAGATGAAGGCTTCAATGCTTCAGTTGGAAAAGGAATATTATAACCTTTCACAAGCTGCACGCGAGGGAGCAAAAGGTATGGATATCTTGAACAATATCGGCAAGCTGAATCAACAATTAAAGGATATAGATGCACAGATGGGCAATTACCAACGTAATGTGGGTAATTATGCTTCTGGTTGGAATGGCCTTAATGTTTCCATACAACAGATTGCGAGAGAACTTCCGGCTTTGTCTGTTAGTGCCAATACTTTCTTTCTTGCCATATCCAATAACCTTCCTATATTTATTGATGAGTTAAAGAAAGCAAGGGTGGAATATGAACTTCTTAAAAAATCGGGGCAGACTGCTACACCTGTATTTAAACAGGTATTGAGTTCCCTTCTTAGTTGGCAGACGGCTTTAGTTGTTGGGATAACTCTTTTATCGAGTTATGGAGGTGAGATAACCAAATGGGTGGGTAGCCTGTTTGATGCGAGAAAAGAAATTGATTATCTAAAACAGCTTCAGGAGGATTTGAATAAAGCTCAAAAAGGAGGTGTGAAAAATGCCCAAGATGAAGCTGTTAAATTGGATATATTATATAGGGCTGCTGTCAATTTGAATAAACCTATGGGAGAGCGGAAAAAAGCCGTTGAGGAACTGAAAAAGCAATATCCTTCATACTTTAAAAATATAAGTGATGAAAACATTCTTGCAGGTAAAGCGGCTGATAGTTATCAAAGGTTATCTAATGCCATATTAGCTTCGGCTAAAGCTAGAGCTGTGCAAGATCGGCTTGTAGAACAGGCTAAACAAAAATTAGACTTGGAAGATCAGTTGGCAGAAAAAGAAGAAAAACGTGCGAAACTTGAATCTGCTAGAGATCAGATGAAAGCACAATATGAATCCAGTCAAGGGGCAGCTATGGATACAGCTAGAGACATGTATGGGAAGTTAAACAAGCAGGTTGAAGACTTGGATAAAGAAATAGGTTCTTTATTAAATCAGTTATATCAAGCAGATAAGGTTAGTAGAGATATGGCAAGTTCTATTAACATTGGAGATGTTACATTTAATCCTCATTCTGCCGATAAAGCATCGGATGATTTAGCGCAATACATAGAGAATCTTAGGAATAAAATGGCTGACTTGTCCGTTTCTCTCATTAAAGATGAGCATGAACGTAATCTTGCTGCCATAGAGAAAGAATATAAAGACCAGATAGCAGCTGTAAAGGGATATTCTGAGGAAGAGAACAAACTTCGGGAAATGTTGGGCCAAGAGAGAATGCAGAAGATAGCGAAAGAGAATGAGGAATATGCTAAGAAGTTGGCAGAGGCTGAGAAAAAAAGGATCGAGGAAAAGAAAAAGTATACTGATGAGATGCTCAGACTGGAAGAGGAACAATCATCTCTCCGTACAGCAGCTACAAGTACTGGATATAAGGAGCTTGAAAACATTATAACACAAAATTATTCAAAAGGGCTGATGTCGCGAAAAGAATATGATGAAGCCATGCGTGAATTGGAGAAGCAAGCCGCAAACGAGCAATTGCAGATACAGATAGATGCTACTGAAAAAATGATCGAGATAGCGGAAGCATCGGGCGTGGTAAGCAAGCAACAGATTGAAATGCTGAGAGAATCCATAAAGGCAATGGAAGCAGAGATAGGTTCCATAAATGCGGATGATCAGGTGAAAAAAGCGGAAGAGCAACAGGATATTACACGAAGGAATTTTGAAGCGTTGAAAGGTTATTCTTCTGCATTGAAAGATCTTGCATCGGATATCGATAGTCCGTTTGCCGGTATATTTGACGGGATGGATAAGGGATTCAGTATTATGTCTGATAAGATATCGGGTGTTTGGAAAGAACTTACAGACGGTGAGAAGATGGAAAGAACCACCGAGATGTGGGCTTCTATGGTTAGTGGAATTGGTGAAATGATATCATCCATTTATGATCGCCAGATTGAGGCTGTTGAGGCTGAACAGGAAGCGAATGAGAAAGCTGGTGAAGAGGAAATTTCCCGTATAGAGGCTTTAGAAGAAAAAGGGGCTATAACAACAGAAGAAGCCGAAGCGCGTAAACGTGCGGCGGAAGATAAAACGGCACAAAAGAATGCCGAATTGGAGAAGAAAAAAGCTGCATTAAGAACAAAACAAGCAAAGTTTGAGAAAGCTACCAGTATAGCTGAAGCGGCTATACAGATAGCAGGTGGTATTTTGCAGACGATAAAACAATTGGGTTTCCCTGCTGCAATACCTATGATAGCTGCTCTAGGTGCTATGGGGGCGATACAGCTTGCTACTATTATAGCGACTCCTATTCCAAAATACGCCAAGGGTACTGATTCGCATAAAGGCGGATTGGCTGTAGTGGGTGATGGTGGCGTTTCCGAAACGATCGTTACAGATAAAGGGGCGTATATTACTCCGTCTGTCCCTACTTTGGTTGACATCCCTAAAGGTGCGAAGGTTATACCTTATGCTGTGGATATGGACAGGATAAAGGCTCATGCAAATGATTTTGATGGTCTTATGGCATATAGAAGCGAAAACAATCTTCCTCCTGTATCAATAGTTAATGATTATAGCGAACTGGAGAAAAAGATAGGGCATCTGGAGAAATCACAGCAGATAGGATTTGCAAAATTAGCCAAGGCGATAAGAGAAAACAATTATCAGCAATTTTCAAAAAGTATATGATTATGAGGTATACAAGTGACATATATGAACTTCCCTTGTCCGTTTTTATAGAGATCTATACCAATGATAGCAATACTATCGAATTTGACAGTGAGGACAAAGGGGCCGCATCGGCAAAAATTATCAATGACTATATAGAAATTGTTGGGAGCAAACAGTTATCCTCTGAGATATTGAATTGTAATGAACGTATGAATCTCGCAATGACCGTGGAGTGCATGAAGGCATGTGAGAACATGATGAAGTTGAAAATGTATGATGAGGTGCGTGATATTCTGATGAAGATAGGTTATTCGTGCAAGAAAGGTGATGTAATGGTCATGAATGCTAGAATATCCGCGTTAAAATCCCGTGCACAATATGATTTGGACAAGATAAGTAAGGAAAAGAATGAGGAACCGAAGGAGAAGCCTACAAAACGAGGGTTTATAAATGAAGTTGTCGCTATTGGAAAATATAATAAGATGCATATCAATCTGAAAGAATGGACCGCCGGATCTTACGCCTGTCTTGTTAGGCAGACATGCGATGAAATCGATGAATTGAATCGTAAAAAGAAATAATTATGTATTATCGATGTGAGTTACTTATAAATGGTCTGAGGTACAGGGTTACTGATGATCTTGAGAATTGGGACGAGGTGAAGGCTAGTTTCAAGAGAAATGACTATGACGGTGTTATCCGTACTTTTTCTAACAAATTTTCTTTTGCTGGGGATGCTAGAATATTGCTGTTAAAACAATATGATGAAGATTATCTGAATGCTTCCGCTTCAATAATAATAAGTACAAGAAATAACAGTTGGTTGTATAATGAACGGTTTAGTTGCGCTCTCAATTTCTCTACATTGCAGGATAATGGTAGTATCTTACAGATAAATGCCGTGGATGATAGCGTGGCATCCATGATAAAGGCTAAAAGGGGAACCCAATATGAATATCCTGTTGAAGAGGTGAAAAGTCCCATTCCTCTTGTTTATGACGGGCTTGAACTTTCAGAATCGGCAAAATGGATTCCTACAGGTGACATATACAATGGAGAAGTAGGGGAGATTCCGGATCAAGATAATTTTGTGTCAATGGATTTTGCTGAAAGGTGGCTTCCCATGTCATTATATACAGAGGCAACCGACATTAATATAGGCAATGCCACGGAGATATCGGATCAGTCATATATAAGTATTACGGAGTATTATCTAAATGATAATGGGACGGAGGTGTTGGATGAACGTAAAGATGATGGCACTCTGATATATGCCGTAAAAAGCATCAATTTGTCTGTTGATATTGATTTTAAATTTTGGATAAGCTATAATATCATATCGCCATGGGGCTGGACTAACGGGGTACGTTTCCGACTAGCTAAAATTGGCACGGATAAAAAGACATTGGAAACAATCAGTGAGGTATTCTATGAAACGTATTCCACCGGTCTTATAGAAAAAGAATATTCAGCACATCATGATATATTCTTAGCTAAAGGAGAGAAGCTTGTGCTCCTTTGCAAAGTGCAGTCAGGGAGGGAACAGTCTGGTCCTAACCTTGCTGCCCTTTATCCCGTGGATTCAAAAAGTCGTGTTACGATATCATGGAAAAACAGAATAAATCCTGTTGAGATGGATGTTGTAAATCCCGGCACGTTGCTCAACAGACTACTCAAAAGCATTAACGGGGGAAAAGACGGATTGACGGGGGTAATAGAAAGCATGGGTGACGGAAGGCTTGATAATTGTATGCTCTTGGCGGCTGAATCAGCTCGTAAGATTCCGGGAGCCAAAATATATACATCCTTCACCAAATTTGCAAGTTGGATGAGTTATGTGTTCGGATACGCTTATGACATATCCGGCAATACGATAACTTTCCGGCACAGAGGCAAATACTTCTCGGATGATGTTGTCAAAAAAATAGATGATTTATCCGATTACGAGATGAAGGTTAATTCCGCATTGGTGTATTCGCGCATACGGATAGGCTTTGACAAACAGGATTACGACACGGCTAATGGTAAGGATGAGTTTCGTTTTACGAATGAATATACCACAGGCGTGACCATGACGGACAATAGCCTTGAAATGATATCTCCATACCGTGCGGACGCATACGGCATAGAGTTCCTTGCTGACAAGATAGGTGAAGATACTACAGACAACGAAAGTGACACTGATTTATTTATGGTAGGGGTGAAATCTGGTTCGTCTGGACTTAAGTATATATTGAACAGGGATTATCTTATGGGTGGCGTTCTCAGCCCTGACACAATGTTCAATGCCATGTTTTCTCCTTCTTCTATGGTTTTGGCCAATGAAGCATATATCGGTTCATCTGTTGAGATGCTTACTTTTGCGTCTTCAGATGGTAATAGTGATGTGGGTATTGATGGAATGGGGGAAAGCAGGGATATAATTCTTTCAAAAAGGATGTTTACTGTGGCGGAAGTAGAATTTGAAACTTCGGATGTAGAGCTTCCGGAAGATCTTACAGGAATTGTTGAATTTGAACATCAAGGCAAGGTTATACAGGGATATTATCAGCAGGCTGATTACAATTTCACAAAATCACAAAGTTCAAAGGTAACTTTGATTGTGAAAAATTCTAATTCTTTATAAAGATTCAAATTTTAATTGTTATATTTGCAATGAAAGCTTGTGAAGTCGCAAGCTGCTAGAAACTAACGAAAAGACCATGATATCAATCGGAGATGTTTGCCCGTTATTCTTCAAACCGCTGAAATATAAATATTCAAATGCAGGATGTTTCAGACAAGTATTTTCCTTGTCAGACAACATTTTGCTGCAAATTTTCTGCGATAACGGTGAAATACCTTTGGCTTCTTTGAATGATAAGATTGGCAATATCTCCTCGTCAATAGCACTGCTCACTTATGATGTTAATGAAAGCGTTAAGATGTATTATGCCTCATTATCTCCTTCGGAGGGGATATATACAGTAACTATAGGCGATAAGGAATGTGAGGAATTCTGTGTGTGTGAGAATATAGGTGATTCTATATTGATTGAATATTCCCATAAGGATAATAATTCTGCATTTGATAATATATTCTGGATTGATGATGTTCAGCAGATGTTTCAGTTCAGAATAATAGGAGGATTCAAACCGGATGGGGTGGACTTAAAAGTTGAGAACGAACAGTTCGTGAACCAGAAGCAGGAGATAATAGAAATGTATTCTCTTCCTTATAAGACATTTGATTTTGTATTTGGGACAAGTCGTGGTGTTCCGTATTATATAGCGGAGTTCATAAATAAGTTACTTTGCCTTTCTCACGTTAACATAGACGGTAATTTGTATGTACGGGAAGGGGATTCTGTCCCGGAAAAGCTTGATACAATAGGTAAAAAACAGATGTTTATATATAAAGTGACTTTACGCCCTAGAGAAAACGATATTGCTGGGATCGGAGGCAAAACTGAGATCGCAACTTCTTCTTCAGGTATAGCATTTTTGCTAACTAATCCTGAAGAGGACGATGTGTTAAAATACAAGAAGGCGCAAGCTGCTTTTGTTAATGAAAATTATGTGTAATCATGGCTAGAAATCATCCTATAAAGATATTGTGGTACGGTTCGGAAACGGATGCAGAAGGAAATCCGATTATACCGAAAATATCCCCATCATTTGAAAAGCGATTGGAAGGGTTGAATGAGGGTGAGATATACATACATAATGATGATAAGAATCCTTCTATTTACATAAGGACCAATAAAGACCGGGTTGTTGCCATATCGGGAAGTGCAAATATAGAGGAACTTTTCAAATACTTCCTTCGTAAAGATAAAGAAGATTTTGCCAATGAGCTGATCACTTTTTTAAAAGGTCTTTTGATTGGTCAGAACGGTAGTGGAATTACTGTACTTGAGAACGGTATGTCACAGGCTGTTGTTGATTATCTGTATGTCAAGGTCAAAGCCGTTTTTGACGAGCTTGAAGTAAAGAAGAAGACGTATGTAGGTGGTGAGCAGGTGATTTCCCATGCAGGCATGAAATGCAACCGTGTGGATGAGTTGGATGATGTCTACCGTTGTTATTTCAAGGAAGAGGAAGACGGAATTGAGATAGAGAACCAGTTTACTCCGGGATCTCTCGCCATCGCACAGGAGTGCAATATCAAGACAGGCATTTCGCATCATGTCGGCAACCGCTATTACTGGCGGTTGGTCACAGCAGTAGGTGAGAATTATATAGACCTGTCCAAGACCGTGTGTGATCCTAATGTCGAGAACGATGTTCCGGTGGCAGGTGATGATATCGTGGGATTGGGCCATAAGACTGATATCACCAGACAGGCGGCGATAATTCTCTCTTCGGTGAACGAAGTTTCTCCGTCCATCATCATGTATCAGGGTATTAATGATTTTACCTTGACCGGGAAAGACGTTATATCTTTTGATTTTGACAAATCTACCGGCAAGGCCCGGATGAAGGTGTACGGAGATACGTATATTGGCGACAAGGACCGGACTACTTACATGGAATACACTCAGGATAAAGGTGTTGATATCAAGGGTATGTTCCATATCGAGCAGGGTTCTACCGGATGGAAGAATATGGAAGGCTTGCCGGATGAGATACAGGCGGCGGCTGATCTGGCCCAAGAGGCTAAGGATGCGATAGACAATGCGGCTGTCGGAAGTGTCAATCTGTTGCGCAATTCCGGGTTTACCGGAGATTATGAGACAGAGGACCTGTCTGCCGCTACCGAGTTATCGGCGGATACCGAACTTTTTAGCAAGCAATTGGAATATTGGACGGGTGTGGCTACCGTATCTGCGGACAGTGATGCCGGCTCCGGGTACTCTGCTGCAATCGGTAGTTTGTCCCAGTCCGTATCATTAATCAAAGGGGAAAGTTATGTTATCAGTTATAAAGCAAAGGGTACGTCTGTGTCTGTTTCGTGCGGCTCTTTCAGTGTTTCTCAACCTCTCACATCCTCTTATCAAAGATATACCCATAAGATTACCTTCAATGGCAGTGGTATATTTCTCATCAGTGGTACCGCAACCGTTTGTGACCTTCAGCTAGAGCGTGGAACCATCGCCACAGACTGGAAACCGTCCATTTTGGATAACGACAAGGCAACAGCCGGATTTCAGTCAATCAATTATATCGCAAGTGCGATTAAGGATGGATCTGTGGATATTCTTGGCGGTCTGATATTGGCCAATATGATCCAACTGGGTAATTACAAGAATGGCAAGTTACAGAAGGTCACCGCCGGAGTTAGCGGCATATACAATGACGATGATGATGTGGCATTCTGGGCAGGAGGAAAACTTGAACAGGCGATTCTTACCGTGATGAGGTTCCGTAATGATCCTAATTACCAGCCTACGGATGCGGAATGGGCGAACATGGCAAACTTCGTTGCCACTCATGGTGGTGATGTATTCTTGAGAGGATATATCTATGCTTTGGGCGGATATTTCCGGGGAAAAGTTGAAATAGCCAATGGCAAGATACTGTTGAATGAGGATGGTTCCGGGCAGCTTGCCAATGGGAACATCAAATGGGATGCAGATGGAAATCCTGAATTTGTCGGGAAAGTGAAGGTTTCCTCACCGTCAGGTTATGAGATAACCATATTTCCTGAAGATGAATATGGAAGACCGTCAATTGATATTCATGATGATGATGGTAATTCGCTTTTGGACATATCTCTTCAATATGGATTGAACGGTATGGTTCCCCGTATTTTTATGAATGGCCCTTCCAATAGTGATGTTTTGTATTTCCGCCCGGACAGTATGGTTGTCGAGCAAAAAGGAAGTGACGGTTATATATATCAGACCCAGATAATGGGAGGACGCATAATTATGGTTAAAGGTTCTGAGATTGTATGGGATCAGAACATGTTGCCCAAATAAAGTGAAGTGATATGGAACTGAATAGTATTAACAAAACGGGAACTTGGAGTGAGGCGGCAGACCGTCTTAACAACAACTTTAGCAAGACTTCTACCGAATTGGAAAAGGTCAAGCAGAACGGTATCCGCAACAAGGGATTGTTCCCTACTCTTGAATCGCTGAAAGCGGCTGTTCCATCTCCTGTTGTGGGTGACTGGGCTGTTGTGGGTAACACCATACCGGGTCCTATATATCAATGCAAGACAAAGGGAACATGGAGTGCCACAGGCACGACAGGAGGTGGTGGAAGTGTTGATCTGTCCGGTATTTTGTCGAGTGAGGAGATAGACGATGTAACATCAATATTATAGTTATGAAAATTAATTATCAGTCCGATTTTAAAATCGTAGAAAAGAGCTTGAATGGAGATGTGAATACTCCCTTCCGGTTTACTTACTTCAATCCGTTCAAGGGAAAGTTCATAGCCTCCTTTGACGGGCATGAGTATGTCGGTTGCAGCCGTATGGAAGATGGCAGTCTGCTTGTCGCTTTTGACAACCCCGGTTTCTCCCCTGGTATGCTGAAGGTCAAACGGGAATACTTCATCTCTGATTCCGACTTTAGGGATGGCATCTGCAATCTTGTTTCCGTTGAAGATACAGGAATCGTACTGACTACCGGGAAAACCGATGAAAGCACGGTGGAAATAACATCTTATCCCGATTATGCCGCATATAATGCGATCCAGGCGTTCCCATTGTCGGATAATGAATATGAAGATGTGCTGAGTGATTTTGTACCTCCTTTGCCACCGGAAGAGGAAGAAGAAACAGTTACTAATCTAAAAATATAGGAGATTTATTATGGCAAAAATATATAAGCTGACCAAGGGTGGCCAAACCATTTACCCGGCTACCACAACAGATGCGGTGGTCAACCCCAAAACACGCAAGAATCTTACAGCAGAACTTTCCGAATTAGAAGTTGAAATCAATGGATATGTTTTTAAATTATCTGATTTTGAAATCGGACAATGGGTAGGTACGGGACAATCTATTTATCCTAATTCCACAGAAGGTTACTTAAGATTTAAACAAGCTCTAGACGTTGATATTCCAACTGGATTTGTGATAAGTGTCATAGATACCAATCACAATCAAGTCAGACTTGCCGATTTGGGCTTGGTTGTTAAGTTTACAAATGCCGAAGGTGATCATGTTGAATCAGGATACGCTGATAGTGGGTATCAAATACAGGTTCAAGGTACTGCGAAATATATGTATATACATGCTTCAACCGAAAAGATAAATGCCGTTTCCGGATATAGTATTCTGGGATTGTATTATAAGCCTGTAATTGATTATGTACAAGAAACCTATACAGAAATAAACAAATCCAAAGAAATAGCAGAAGAGGCCAAGGAGATTGCAAATAACACATCAAATGAACTCAAGTCTCTTTCGGAAGGTGTGGAATTGCCTTATTTGCCTTGCAATACTCTTGAAATATTGCTCAAACATGCTTATGTGGGTAATACGTTGGGAGACAATCCTATCTCCAATGCCACAAATAACGCTTATAGCAGGATTGATGTATCCAGCATAGAGAACGGTACACTTCTTTATCTGAAAAATGCGGAAGATGCAAATATTTTCATGGGAACATGGAAATTCTTTGGCTCTGATGGCAACCAGATTACTGCTACGGTAAGTGGAACATCAGGAAAGGACAAGGGGTATCTTAAACCGGATGGTGCTACAGTATTAGGACTACATATGGGTATAGCTTCAATAACAGAGGATAATCAGGAACAATGGATGAAATCTTTAAAAATATATGGTATTCCCTATATTCAGACCGGGCTTAAAGGTCAGATATCCGAACTGGATCAGAAAGTTGAGAAAAACAGGGATGAGACGGAAGCCAATATCAAGGATTTGAATGAAAGGTTGGAATCTATGGAACATAAAGATCAGTCCTATAAAGAAGCGCTGAAAGTTCTTTTTATCGGATCATCCTTCGGTGTGGATACAGTCAGAGAAGTGGGTAACATTTGTGCTTCATTTGGCAAAAATGTAATTTTGGGAAATGCTTATATAGGTGCAGCCACTTTAGATGTTTTTTTGAAAAGGTTTCAAGGAAATAAGGGAGTTACGTATTATAAATGGAAATATCAGGCAACGACATGGGAACAATATAACGGTACGACAGGGAAATGGTCCAGCGAGCCTGATTCTGATATAACGGATGAAGGGGAACCTGCACCGGCAAATGACACAGTTTTGATGGACTGGTTGTTGGCTGATGAAGCGTGGGACTTCATCATCATGCAAAACGGGGCTTATCAATCCCCTTATGAGGACCAATCCTCTTTTTGGGAAAAAGGAGAAGATGGACAAATAACAAGGAACATAGTACAAGAATTGATCGACTTGTGTAAAAAAGCCTGTCTCTATAGTAATCCTGTATTCTGTATGAACATGACTTGGGCGTTCAGCATTTATCATACAATCTCCGAGTCGCACGGCCCCAATGGTGCAGATGATGATCACTGGTTGAGTTATGGAAACAACCAAAAGGAAAGACAATTGGGTATGTGGCGTAATATTGCCAAAAACTACAAGGACTGCATATCCAATTGCCCGGATGTCAAGTTCATCATTCCATCCGGAACAGCGGTTCAGAATGCAAGAACTGTCACACAACTAAGACAGTCTACAAATTATGCTTCCGCTTCACCTGCAATCCCAACTATTCAGGAGGCTGAAACTATTACCGATTTGACTACCGTTTCTGATACTTATCCGTTTATGAACAACGTGGCGAACTGGACGAACAAGAATGACTTTACTCGTGATACCATTCATGCGGATTTTGGCATAACAAGATATTTGGTTGCCGCAACTTTATTCCAGTCGTTTATGGCGAAAATATACAATCTTGATATCGCAAACTGTAGCTATAGAATATCTCAAGGAGGGGGAGATTACAGGGAACAATTGTGTACGCCTGTAGATGAGGAGAACTTTGCATTGATAATACGCGCTGTCAAAGCGGCTGTAGGCAACCCTTTTGAAATTACAACCCTGGTAGAGTAACCCGGAAAGTTATCAGTAACACTCAAAACATATATTTATGATACGAGAATTAATCATCAGAATAATGAACCATCTGTCCGTAGAAGTACATCCGGATGCGGAATGGTAAAAGTAGAACAGAATATATGGAGCTTAATACAATAAACAAAACAGGAACTTGGAGCGAAACGGCAGACCGCATCAACAGCAACTTTAGCAAGATCTCCATTGAGGTTGAAGAGATAAAGCAGAACGGCGGTGGCGGCAGTGGTGGCGGAGGGGGCGATGTCACTAACGCTGACCATGCCACATCTGCATACACGCTGGATAAGAATACGCCTGTGCTTGACTGGTTCCTTTCCGCATTGAACGATGATGATGCGCAAGGTATAATAAACTTCCTCAAAGGTCTTAAGATAGCCGGGAACCTGATAAACCGCATCGTAAAGCAGGGTGACGAAGATATCACCTACACCGATAAAGACGTGATGAGCGCATTGCGTGTAATGACTGAGATAGAGAACAGCGCGGAGAAGCTGAAAGAGATATTCTTGCGGAAGGACGTGGCGGATTCCACTAAGTTCCTTCTCAGCATGTTTGCCGGTGCTGTTTTCGGGAAGAATGGTTTTGCAAGCGGCTTGACCGGATTCGGAGCCAAGATATTCGATACAGGGCATGGAGAGTTTGAGAGCATGTTTATCCGCCGGTTTCTTGAAGTTCCCGAATTAAGATACAATCGTGTGATGGTCACGCTGGGTGACAAGTGGCGTGCGCCCGGAGCCGGCATTATAGAAACAGTAGATACAGAGACCAAGACATGTACACTTAAGCTGGAAGATGGTGAGATTGGTGCTGTCGCAGTAGGCGATATCTGTATGGGTATCTATCATAACATCACCGGGAACGCTACGGAGGATTACGACGATGGAAAGGGCAACAGACGTTTTGCCGGATTCTGTACAGTCTATTTCACGATTACAGAAGTTACAGGTGAAAGAAACGAAACATTTAAGTACCAGTTGCGTCCTACCTCTTCATCGTGGTCTTCTTCTTTCGACCCTTTTGAGATGATGACTTTCGTGGCATACGGCAGCTTCACTAATACGGAGCGCCAGACCTCAGTCTATGAAACAAGGACTTACACCCGTATGTTGTGGAAGCAGAATACATGGGAGATCTCCGCCGCCAATGTCGCCCTACAATATGGCGACCTTTCCAATCTGAATATATTCGGGTTGAACATGGATGGTTACTCCATGTATCTGAATAATATATATATGACAGGTATTATCAAGCAGATAAAGCCGGACGGAACACCTGTACAGACTTTGAATTTCCGTGAGGAAGGCTATATACCTGGCGAACATTACGATTACTACGACAGCTTATCTTATAACGGAAGCATGTGGGCGTGTATCAATGAGGATGGCTCGTCCTCTGCACCGGGATCTAATGGCGATTGGCTGGAAATTGCTTCTAAAGGTGACAAGGGCAACAAGGGTGACAAGGGTGACAAGGGTGACGGTTACACCCAGATGGGGCAGTTCAAGACCGGAATGGTTGTACCCAAAATGGGCGTTGTTTCAATGGGTGGCGGCTCTTATGTAGCCAAGGCATCCACTACGAATCCTCCCTTGTGGTGCTGGACGGACAATGCCGGCAATCGGTTTACTTTCAATGATGGCGGCTATGTGCTGACGGGTGAGGTGAACACTGCCGAATACGATGTATGGGCAGAGAAAGGTGAGCCGGGCAAAGACGGAACGGATGGTAAGGATGGCGAGGATGGAAAAGACGGAACGGATGGTAAGGATGGCGAGGATGGAAAAGACGGGAAGCCCGGTGAACAGGGCGTACAAGGAATACAGGGCTGCATTATACGGTCTTCCGAGTGGGCGTCCGGCGTGACGTACAGGAATGACGAGGACCTTACAAGTGGCACGCGGTATATTGATATCGTAATGGTGAGAAACAATAGTGCGGTGGACGGATGGGATGTTTATAAGTGTATCAAGACCCATACATCGTCATCTTCCATAACCTATGCCAATACCACCTATTGGACGGAATTAAGCAATGTCGGTCCTATCTATACCAGTCTTATTATTGCCAAGAACGCCAGTCTTGATTTTGTCCAAGGCAATGAGTTATTGATTAAGGATTCAAATAATAATATTGTAGCCGGTCTTACAGGAGGAAGCAGCAAGGAAGCCGGTACGACACCTGTAAGGATATGGGCTGGCGGTGGTGTTCCGGGAAGTGCTCCGTTCCGAGTGGATCAGGAAGGGAATCTTGTCGCAACGAAGGCGAATATCACGGGGACAATAACTGCCACAGGTGGAAATATTGGCGGTTTCAATATTTCCACCTCAAGTATGGAATCGGTTTCTGGGAATAATGCCATGCTCCTTTCCGCCAACTTGGTAAGATTTACCGGAAGTTATTCAAGCGTGTTTATTGGAGCGGATACTTTTCCTTCATCTAGTGGGGGGGCAATATTATGCCCATCCCGTATTTCGGTTAATAGGAATATAACGAATACGGCGTATGGCAATGTGGGCATGTATTTTGACATACAAGGTTCCCATGCTTATGATGATAATGATTTTCAGTATACCGGGAATCATGCGTTGTATATCGTCAAGGGGGGCATCTGTGGGTTTAGGCTCAGATTGCGCAGAATAAGCAAGAGCACAACTTTGTCAGTGATGGATAGTGTTATCATGGCTGTAACGTCCGGTATTACGCTGACTGTTCCGTCCACTGCGGAAGACGGGCAGTTCTACTGGATAAGAAACGTTTCTGGTGGTGATGTGACCATAGCCGGAACAAATCTTGTCGGCTGGAATTCCGGGGAGGTCAGCACTTCGATAGGTTTGGCCAAGTCAAAGGCGGCAGCAATGTATTATGACAAGCATAATAACAGGTGGTTTATGAACTGGATTGATTGTTGGAATTAAAAATATAAATTATGAAAATAGATTTTACAAAATTTCCTTGTTACACAGGGATAAAGAAGGATATCAGGATTGAGATGGATATCGCGGAGTCATTGGGTAATGCTATATACACAAATGTTCCGGGCATAGCCGCCAGTTCTCTGGCTCATAAGATTTACTCTGGCAAAGGAGAAGTAGATTACGATGAACGGGAAATACGAATTATACGTGATTGTACACCGTTGTTTTCGGGAGTTTATGCGGATTCCATAAACGATTATTTGGACACAAAAGAAAAGGAGGAACAAGGATGATATTACAAGCAGGTTATGATTGTTATCTGACACAGGCCGAGGATATGCCCCTGTCGGAACGAAGATTTGAAAATCAGGTGTTGATAAACAGCCCTGAGGATGTGGCTATGTGGAAAGAGATCACATCGAAACAGAAGGAGCAGATGATTGCCGAAGCATCATTTATTGATGTGGCGGCTATAGACGTTGAAGCACTTGACCGTGTGAATACGCTGCTCAATGATATTGCGGCATACATCAACAATGCCGGACTTACTGTAGAGGAAGCATTGGCGAAGAAAGAGTACTTCCCCGTATGGGAGGATCTGATAGGTACGGAGGTTGATGTACAGTTCCGCTTCTGTTATGATGGTACACTCTATGAGGTTATACAGAAACATACACCGCAGGAGGACTGGAAGCCGGGAACGGGTACGGAATCCTTGTACAAGGTTGTGCAGATAGAGCACTCCGGCACACTGGATGATCCTATACCTTGGGTACATAACATGGTGCTGGAAGAAGGCAAATATTACACTGATAAGGAAGTTCTTTATCTCTGTATCCGTGACAGCGGAATAGGTATGGCATTCGACTTGGAAAATCTTGTTTCGGGTGGATATGTTCAAGTGGTAGAAAATCAAGTAGTAATAAATAATTAAAAAA
>ULQR01007680.1_pt1 | contig 34435 bp, 22 predicted proteins | sample 1954711 | NCBI WGS metagenome assembly ULQR01 (sample SAMEA4835661, study PRJEB28245) | human gut metagenome | biome: gut microbiome; material: fecal sample | place: Denmark | collected 2008
ACCCCCGTATTTAGAAAAAATATATTTGCAAATCTCGATTCTCAAAACTAATTTTGTTCCAAGTTTTCAATAAAAACAAAGGCAAGTGAAATATCCTCGGGACCCGTTCCCGACAGTGTAATATTTTAAGAACTGATATAAGTAGATGGCAAGGATTACAAAGCGGCTTCTGGCAGTTGCTCTTCTGATTTCGGCCCTGTTTTCGGGTCAAGTCGGAGTTTCAGCTCAAGAAGCGACAACTCTTGATACCGGGCGTTCGGTTTCTGCACGATCTGTGGAGAGACGCTTTGCGATATATTATTGGCTGGACAGGGTCGATATCGATGAGCATTATCTTGACAACGAGTGGCAGATTGCGCAGATCCGCAAATACCTCCTTATTTCCCCTAAAATAGACAGCATCACCATTTCTTCCTATGCATCTCCTGAGGGTGTGTATGAGCGCAACGTATGGCTCGCCCGCAAGAGAGCAGAGGCTGCACGCCGTTTCATCGTGAACAATATCCCTGAAGGCTCGTCTCTGAACGGGGACAAGATCGTCCTCAGGCCGCAGAATGAGAACTGGGACGGACTCAGAGCGGAAATCGAGGCCAACTACAAGCTTCAGAACAAGGACCGCGTCCTCCGCATCCTCGATTCCAAAGTTGGCAATGACACCAAGAAATGGCGTATCCAGCATCTGGACAACGGCTACACTTGGCATTATATAATAGTTAACCACATGCCTAAACTCCGACTCGCTACCTGGATCTGCGTCTGGGTGGATCCGGAAGTTCCTGTGCTGGAAGCAGTCAGACCTGACGTGCCTCTGAAATCCGGGAGCAGCATGGCATTGATTCCTCAGACTTATGTTCCTACAGAATTTACTCCGTCCGAGGCACGCAAACCTGCTTACGAGCGCCAGATGATACTTGCCGGCAGAACCAACCTTCTCGTTCCGGGACTCAACTTCGGCATCGAGATTCCTATTGGAAGACATATTTCCATCGGAGCCGACTACTGGTACCCTTGGTGGCTTGCCAAGAACAACAAGTACTGCGGTGAGATGCTCGGCTGGTTTATCGACGGAAAGTATTGGTTTACAGGACGTAACGGCAAATATGAATGGACACGTGCCGACAAGCTCAAAGGCCACGCGCTCGGAATCTATGCCGGCGGCGGCTACTATGACTACCAGAAGAAGATGAGCGGCTACCAGGGCGAATACATCGATTTCGGTGTGGACTACACCTTCGGCCTGCCTATCGGAAGACGTGACCACAAGTGGATGCGTATGGAATTCAATATCGGTGTCGGCTGTATGATGACACAGGCCCGTCACTACACCCCGACCCATGACTACACTCAGCTCATCAAGGACCCTGGCATCAAGCAGAAATACTACACCTTCTTCGGTCCTACCAGAGCCGGAATCTCGTTTGTCCTGCCGATCATCGTGAAACATAAAGTGAAAGGAGGCGAGCGATGAAAAAGATAATGATACTTGCACTCGCATTGACAGTGCTCTTCTCAGCACCTTCCTGCAAGAGGCGTCCGCTCAGCGATGCTGACTATAATGTCAATGTCGTATTCAACATAGATCAGAACATCTTGAACGGTCCGGAAATGACGGAACCGGAAATGATGAGAGTCGCGTTCTTCGACCATAACAACGGAAACCTCGTCGCCCAGGCATATCTCCCTCCTCAGGGAGGCCAGGTGTCAGTGCTGCCGGGAAGGTCCTATGACGTGTTGGCCTACAACTTCGGTACGCAGGTCACCTTCATCCAGAACGAAAACAACTTCGGCCGCATCAGCGCCACGACCAACCAGATTGCCGACTCGTTCAAGAGTAAGCTCAAGAGCCGCGGTACACGAAGTCCCGGCGACGAAACAGAAGAGACCATCGTTTACGACCCTGACCACCTCTTCGTAGGCCGTCTGATGAATGTGGACATGCCTGCCCGTTCGGTGGAGTCTCCGGAAGTGACATTGACAATAGACTGTCAGACAGTCGTGCAGTCGTGGATACTTTGCGTGAACAAGATCAAGGGCGCCCAGTATGTGGGTTCCATCTCGGCCGTCATCACCGGCCTGTCGCAATACCACAGGCTCGGCCCGGGAAACCGCTCCGAAGAAGTCGCGTCAGTGTTTTTCGATGTCCGGAACTTGGACAGAGACGGATTTCTCGATGCCAGGTTCAATACCTTCGGACGGTCTCCTAAGCGTGGCGAACGGCAGATCCTGTCCCTCGTCATCACCGACGTCGCAGGTAAAGGATATATTTTCAATGTGGACATCTCCGACCAGTTTATCGACAATCCGCGCCAGTATATCCTCGTGAACACTGACGATATCGAGATTCCGGAGCCTGAACACAAGGAAGGAGGCGGACTTGCGCCGTCAGTGGATGAATGGAAAGACATCAATACGAACATAAACATTTAAATTTTCTTAATACTGTATTAAAAATGAAAAAAATTATTTCAATCGTGCTTGGAGTTGCCGCACTGGCAGCCTGCACCAAAACATCAGTAAGCTATGAGCAGCCTGGTGAAATCGCTCTTGCTCCTGTGACAAGAGCCAATATGACTAAAGCTGCCATTACTGGAGCAACATTCCCTACCACCAACGACATGGGAGTTTATGCTTTCTATAACGCAGGCAAACTTGCTAACACTGAGAAGGCTGATTTCCTTGCCGGTTCAGCTGCTTATCTGGACAATGTGGAATTTGTCAACAGGGCAGGTAGCAATAACTGGGGCGGTAAAACAAGTTATTACTGGCCAAAGACTGGTTCGCTTGTATTCGCAGCTTACTCGCCAAGAGCAGCCGCTCTTGCTTATGATGAGCAGAAGGATGAGTTCTCTGCGACAAGCTATGCTCAGAGCGCAGATCTCTCTAGTACTGTGGACCTTCTCTGGAGTCCTATGACAGCTAAATCTCATGACAAGACTACTACAGCTGTTCCAATGGTATTCTATCACGCTATGTCTTGGGTTACTGTTCAGGCAGTAGCTGCAAATTCGAAATCTGATAGTCAGTTCAAAATCAAATCAGTTGAATTGAACGGTATCGCAAATAAAGGAGCATTCAAGACTGCCGGCGCTACGATTGCTTGGACCCCTTCTGAAACTGACAAACCGACACTCACAGTTTTCAGCGATAATAATTATAAAGTGGTTGAGCTGCCGACTACTGATAAACCTGTTCAGGCACTTGAGAATAATGCAAAAGGAACTGTAGTTATCCCTCAGTCTCTTGGCGACGCTGCTACTCTTACAGTTGTATTCTCTCAGATGATGCCTACTGGCGCTTGGTCAGCAGACCAGAACCTTACTTTCACACTTAATAAATGTAAAGTTGGTGAGCCTGCTGTTGCACTGAACAAGTGGGATAATGGCAAGCACTATATCTACACACTGAATTTCAACATCAAGGGTGCTGCCGGCGAAAATGAGATTCTCATCAAGCCTACACTCACGGACTGGGAAAATGTTACTGCTAATGGCATCAATGCTCAGTAAGCGTTTGCAGATAGTTTAATTTTAGTTATAGTATGAAAATCCTTTCCAAAATATTAGTACTGCTTCTGACAGCAGGCGTGTCATCAAGTTGCTTGTCACATCTCAAATATGACAAGACTACGGGTGAAATCAGATTGAGACCGGTTGTAGGCTTGGGTACCAGATCTGGAGAGGATTTCATTCCTTTTCCGGAAGACAGGGAGTTCCGCGTCACTGCGGTCTCCCGGGATTCCGGTGAAAAATATCTGGACGATGTCATTGTCAAGTCCCGTGGCGCCAGAGGCTGGTTCCCTGAGAACTCTCCACAGTGGCCATATGACCAGTCATTGACATTTGCAGGATATTATCCTACAGACCTTCAGGTAACCTGTGACCGTGAATGTAATATCAAGATTGATTCGTACACGGTGGAAGGCAAGGGCATAGACATCCTTTTGGCAAAAACCGACAGGGCCTATACCAAGAACGACAGTATCGTGGGATTTCCGTTCCGCCACGCATTGACCAAGATGGACTTTCGCGTGAAGCAGACATTGAACCTGGAAACCCGTGTCAAAATTCAGAAAATCGAGCTTTGCGGCATTTTCAGGCAGGGAAGTTACGATTCTTCGGCATCACCGGACTGGAGATCGTCAGGGCAGAAAAGCGACCTCACCATATTTGAGGCTGACGGAGAAGGTGTCGAAGTCTATAAGATGTCTCCATCCTATTTGGGCGGCAGCTGGTTTGTCCTTCCGCAGGACGGCGGCGCGTCCATCAGAGTTACGTTTGCTCTTTCTACAGCCGGGAGCGAATGGCTTGGCAACCAGACTGTTGAAACACCTGCAGTGCTTAAGGAGTGGTTGTCCGACAGGCACTACACATATACGCTCAATATCCAGGAACCTGGTCCGGAAGACACTAGCGGAGACCCGTTCGTGCTGAAATACACTACGGGCATAAGCAGCTGGGACGAGCGACTTTCAGATTAATTGAAGATGATGAAAACTGATATCAAATATAGTTTGGCTTCTGTAGCGGCGCTGCTTGTCTCGCTTGGCTCCTGTACTACTGTCAGGGTCGAGCCGGATGAAGTGGTGAGTCGTGGTGATGAAATCCTGTTCATCGCCGGTTCCACTGAACCCGGTACGAGAGCGATGCTTGATGCCGGTTCGTTCAGACAGGTGGGCAATGCATTGAAAATCTTCGATATATATTCTCCTACCGCTACTTGGGCTACTGCCGAATTCTATATCCGCAATGCCAATGCCGTCTGCAATTCTGCTGCGGACGGCTCCGTATGGCCTTTCTATACGGCGCCGGAGCTGACTTCCTCTATGGAACATTATTACTGGACCAAGATGGGCTCGCACAGGTTCTATGGCGTGGCCAATATAATGGCGGGCAAGACTATTCCTGCAGACTGGACATTCAATGCTGAGCATAAGGTTTTTTCAGTCCCTGCAACTTTCAATACTTATGATACTCCCAAAGAGCAGTTCGACCTGATCTATTCCAATATAGCAGAGCGCAATCTGAACACTGGCGCGGGCACTGGCCCTGTAGAGTTGCAGTTCCGCCATCTGTTCGCCGGATATGCGTTCACACTGAAAAATGACAGCCCTAATCCTCTCAAGATTACCTCTGTAAGGCTGAAGGTGGGCAATTCCTGTACCGCGACCATCAATTACGGTTTGGCTTGGGATCCTGCCAATACCGGTAGTCCTGAAATTGAATATACCTCTATGGTAATGGATCCTGCGGATGGTATTTCGGGTGCTGCCGTCGAGGGCGGTGCAGATGTTACCATCGCATCCGGTTCTACTGTGAACCTTATGATTCCTGGCACGACATATACGGACGGGGCTACTTTCCCTGTGGCGGATTATCGTCTGATATGGCCGCAGCAGCTGGACATTACGAATGCGGCGAAAGGACCTGGTGAAGGCGGAGCCGAGGGCGAATCGCTGGGTGCCAAGGTGCTGGAGATTAAGTATGAGACAACGGTGACGACTACGGCTATAGTGCCTTATGTGTATTATGAATATAGTTGGAGTGGTGGTGATTATGATGTGACTTTTGTTGAGGATTCTAATGGAGATTATGAGTCAAGATATTATGGTTATTACGAGTATGTTGGAAAGGGAAAAGGATCGTATAAAGTGCAGAACGCTACTCTTTCTAATAGAGGAAGTTATACTAAAAAAACAACTCAGATAGAAGAATCTACCACAACCACTGTCACCAAGACCATCAACATAAATCTTGCGAACATCACCAAGGATAAACTTTGGAATGCCGGCAACAGATATCTCTACAACCTGGTTTACAGCAATGACGCCATCGGCGCGCAAGTGACCGTGATGAACTGGGAAGGCAACAAAGGCGGAGATGTGATATTTGAATAATGAAGGGAATTATGAAACACTATATAGTAAACATACTGGTCGCTGCGGCATTGACCTTATGCTCATTGGCCTCCTGCGTGAAAGAGAACATCAGCGCTCCGGACCACGGGGAAGGAACCGTGTATCTCTCGCTCAATGTCCTTTCCGGCGGCATGGATCAGGTCATCGTCAAGAGCCCGTGGGACCCGAACGATGACAACGAGCGTGCTGTGGAGAATCTCCGAATCTATATTTTCTCCAAGGCCACTGGCAATCTCGTGGGATACAAGTATTTCTCGAAAGACGACTTGACTTTTACGGATGACAGTTCCAAGCCAGGTTACGACCGCACGGCTACTGTCAGCAATATCCCGACCTCCACCGGCGAGGTATATATCTACGCCATTGCCAATGCAAGGACTTCGCAGTACAAGGTCACTGACGATGCCATCCTCGATATCGATGAGTCGAATCTTTCGCATCTTACCCGCGAGACATTCCTGTCGGCTACCTGTACCCGTCAGCTCGGCTCCATAAACCCTGCCGACAACCGTTTCGTGATGAGCGGCTTTGCCAATAACGGAGATCCCGTGACCATTGCGCGAAAAGATGGCACGACGCAGCAGGCTGAAATCACGTCTCCGACAGATGACGACCATAAGCGTGTGAAACTGTATAAAATTCTGTCCAAGAACAAGATAACTGTCAAGACGGAAGGCAATGTAACATTCAAGCCGGAGTACATGGAGATTCACAATGTGCCTCAGGTCTATGGCTTGATGCGCGGAAATAATGTGGCGCCTTCAGGTTTTGAGACGTTTGACCGAATCATCTGGTCAGAGAACAGCTATCAATGCTATCTTCCGGCCAATGTCCAGACTACGACTGCATCGCCGGCTTCCTTCAATGACCGTGAGATGAATACTTACGATGATACAGGCAAGAAGACCTTTGTCAATGCACCTGCGAATGCCACCTATGTTGTCATTCACGGTAAATATCAGGGTGGCGATTATGCTGGAGATTTGAGTTATACTGTACATTTGGGAGAATTTTCGCATAACATGTCGGATTTCTCGGTCGCTGCAAACAGCAACTATGAATATACATTGACCATAAAGGGCGTAAATAATTTTATCGCCGAGTCCAAAAAGGAAACTGGCAAGGATGACCCTGGTTCTGAGGGAGTTGTCATCTTTAAAGGAACTGATATCTTGGAGGTGGACTGCCATTACGAGGCGAGGGTGATGAAGTTCTCCATGTCTGAACTGAATCAGATCATCAATGTTGATAAATACGGCTATATTCTGAAAATCCAGACTGCGTTCTGTGAGACAATATCGATGATTGTGGACGGAGAAGGCAAGATTTACGATGCTGCTGAATTCAAGACGCACTCTAACCCTACTGTCCTCACTACGGTCGGAACTAACGGTATGCCTGTGGATGCATCCAAAATTCTGATAAGCGGAAATGCGGATTTCGACTGGGTGCGTTTTGTGAAGAATACTGGATATTATTCTTCCTATTATACTCCTTCGCAAAGACCTGGTTGTAAGGTTTCATCCTCCCATGCTATCTCGGACGTGTGCGCATATCCTGGCAGAACTAATACTCAGACCATTTTCGAATTCTTGAGGGATTTGTATAAGGCGGGAAAGGAAAAGACGGCATCATATTTCAATGCTACAGGCTCGTCAGTCTATGTCACCTGCTTTGTGGATGAAAACTACTATCCGGACAAGAACTGGACCGAATATGTGAACAAATCTGAGCCGCGCCGAATGTATTTTGCCAATGAACTTTTCGTCAGTGCAGACGGTCAAAGTTCTTTCGCTCGAGCAAAATATGTGGTTTCTCAGAAATCCATCTGGACATTCTATGAATTGGACCCTGCAAAGAAACCGTTCGGTCTCGAGTTTGTTTCTGAAGAAAAGGCTCAGGGAAAGAATGTCGCGAATGGTACAAATTCTCAACAGGAGTACTGGAATGGAAGGGCTTCTGCGATTAAAAATAATTCAGGTAATAAGTTCTATGATGATATTACCAAGAGTGCCAAGGGAACACAGGACCTGTATCTCGATGCATTTCAGGCGTGTATGAGTCGTAACCGTGATGAAAATGGAAATAGGAGAATTGATACAGATGAAATAAAATGGTATTTGGCGGCTGTGGACCAATACAAAGGTATATGGGCAGGAGAAGAGGCGTTGAATACGGATATGAGATTGTTCAAAGCGAGTCAAAGTGAGTGGGATGCGTTGAATGACGCATTTACCAATAATGGCGGAGATGCTGGCTTGTCTCCGTGGCATTATTTCACATGTTCTCCAGCGAATACTTTCTGGGCTGAGGAGGGGTGTGCTACAGGAGTAGATGGTAGTGCAACTATGGTTAGATGCATAAGAACATTGGAGTCTAAGGAGAATGGCTTGGGTGAGGCTGATAAGTATTATGAGTATGATCCTGCAACCGAAACTGTGACGATGCTTCTGAACAGTGACGCTCTTAGATCGGCGCAGTCAGGCGGTTTCCAAACTTATTTCGAAAGAGGTAAGGATAGTAATAAACTTTACAAGAAGTTTAAGATTGCAAGTGCAAATTTGTCAGGAACTTATTATAGAAACCAGGTTATCAGTACTGCTAAAGGAAGTGGCTTTATCAATGCAAGTGATGATGTCTGTCAAAAGTCAGCTGAATATGGTGGCTCATGGAGAGTCCCAAACCAGAGAGAATTGTCCATAATGTCGGCAGTAAATAATGAGACGTTTAAAAACCTTTTCTCTTGTACCTCATTTACTGGAGTGCAGAGCGGGTATTATAAAGGTGGAACTGGTAATGAGTATGGCTTCGTTCTGGCAGGTGCTCAAATGACGGTTTCCGTAGGATCAGGTGCGTCTTATGGCGTCCGCTGCGTAATGGACGTGGTCGATTAGGACCTCGGCCCGTGCGCCGGATAACGGAATGAACTTGAAAGATCGTTTACCAACGATTATTATATACTATTTTTGTGCAGAAGGAGCCCGTAGTGATACGCGCTCCTTCTTTTCTTTACTCATATAAACTCCTTCCGCCTACAGCCTCCATCCCCATCCGCACTTCTCCAAGACCTTCGCTCTTATCCCCTTAACCTCTCCACCGGAATGAGCGAAACAATTCTTCAGGCAGTGGTTGCCCCAAAATCATCAGTTTGTCCGTAAAAAGGGGTGTCTCACGGACAAGTGGCTCAAAATCAACAACTTGTCCGTGAAAAAGTGGTTTTTTACGGACAAGTTGTGCGTCGGGCCTAGGCTTTCCCGTCATTCAAAGCTTTTCCCGTCATTCAAACTTGGCGATGTCTTTGCGGATCAGGAGACAGGCTGGAGAGAGAACATTGACATGGTCGAAGCCTTCGAGCTCGAAAAGCGACGCTTCGTGACCGAAATGCTTCAATATCGCCAGAAGGTGAGCGTTTTCCTCATATCTGGCCAGCATCTCGAGATTACGGTCACCGGTAATCAGCATCAGCGGCGCACCCTCCTTCCTGACATGAAAAGACGGCGCCATATCATCGATAAACGGAAGATCCACATCCAGGCCGCGCTCCTTCTTGATAGTGAAATGCGTCATCGTCTGTCCGCCCACAGGATAAGCCTTCGCGATTCTGTCCGCGTCAATGCCGTATTCCGCAAGCCATCTCTTGTCCAGCGTCAGCATCAATGTCAGCCAGCCGCCTGCCGAATGCCCGCCGATGAAAATCTTCGACGGACTTCCTCCGTACTGTGCAATGTTGTTGAAAACCCAGCTGACTGCAAGAGCCGCATCTTCGAGATATCCCGGACATTTCACCTTCGGGTAAAGACGGTAATTCACATCTACGACAGCGAATCCCCGGTTGCGGAACTCTTCCCGCAGCCCCTTGCTTCCGCCCTCCAGACCGCCGCCATGGAACCAGACCAATGTCTTGAATTCCTTCACGTCCTCGGGATAATAAATGTCCAGCCTGCATCTCTCCTTGCGATACGCATCCTGCTCATTTACAGCAGTATAGGAAATGTCCTTCAGATGACGGTAATGCTCTTTTCCTGCCACCGGATTTTCTGCTATAGGATTCCCAACCACAGGATCCTCAATCACCGGATTCCCGGCGAGCGAGTTCAATGCCAATGCCACATACAGCACCACGGCCGCAACTGTTCTTTTCATGATTCTTTGGATTTATACAGCAAATCTACGGAAATTCCGTCAGATTTGTCCGGGCTAAAACGTTTTCCGGCGGACAAACTGTACGATTTTCCACTTGTCCGGGTTAAAACGTTTTCTCACGGACAACTTGTATTTTCCTGATTTTGGTTGACTCGATTATAGAAATTATTACTGAAAAAGGTTGACTTTTATCCAAATTTCGAGTCTTATTACTGACAGGGGTTGACTGGAGGACGTAGTCCGGAAGGCAACCCCTGTTCCACGGACAAAGGTATATCTTTTTCGGAATTATCCAATCCATTTCTATATTTTATTGACCTCTCTCGATAACTAACCCATCTCATATTCCGCTCTCCAGAGGTTGCTGCGGCCTGAACTGGAGTCATCATATCTATGCTCATGTGGGGTCTGCGATTATTATAAAAATCAACTGCCAAATCAACAGCGTCAATTACCTCTTTGATGCTCCTGAACACCTTTCCTTTAAGCAGCTCATTCTTTATGGTATTGTTTATCCTCTCAGCCTTTGCATTGTCTTTTGGATTTCCTGACTCTGTCATACTGATTGATATGCCATAACGCATCAGAGTATTGATGTACTCGCGACTTGCATATTGACAACCTCGATCTGAATGATGAATGAGATGAACATTCTTGTCCTTAATGCGAACTAGAGCCATTTCCAATGCCTCTAGAGGGTACTCATAGTCGAGTGTCGGTCCTACACTCCAGCCGACTATTTCTTCGCTATATGCATCTAGGATTAGGGACAAGTAACAAAAGTGATACTTGGTTGCACTTTCAAATATTGTAATATATGTTATATCACTAACCCACAACTGATTAATGCCAGTAGGAATGAAGTCAGCAATTAGATTTGGATACAACGGCTGACCGTGCGTGGAATCTGTCGTTCGAGGTTTTCGAACCTTATTTCTAATCTTCAGCCCATTCTCGTCCAGCAGCCTCAAAAAGCGGTCTCTTCCCATTGGGTTATCACCTTTAAATTCTTGACGATACATGTACCACAATTTAACGCCACCAATGCCTGGGTCGTGATTTTTGCGCACACCTCGAATATATTGAAGCGCAAACTCTTCGCTGGCGAATTTTGATAGAACAGCGTTGTCATCATACTTGTAGTATGCCTGCTTGCTTACACCAAACAGCTTGCATAGTTCTGCCACTTTACATGTGGTGACAGAACTTGCATGCAGGTCTCTTACTGCTTGGTGCCAGCTTTTTTTCTGATTTCAATATGCCAGCGCTGCTCCGCTATATCAATGATTTTTTCATTTAACTGGTTCCGCAATCGCTCAATCCGCAGAGCCTCCTCCAAGTCAGAAATACGTGATTTCAGCGCTTCCACTTCTGCTTCGGCTTGCTCTTTTTTTGCTTGCATAATCCTTCTTTTTGATCCGTTTCCTTTCGATGCTTCATAATTTGCAATCCATTCGCATATTACGCTCTTCGAAACGGGAAGCAGTTTCATCTTTGCAATTTTGTAGCCAGAATAACCGGTCCTTTGATAAATTTCGATTACTTGAGGGTAATACTCTTTTTGAAATTCTGTACGTAACTTCATCTTGATTAACTCGTTTTTATGAGTCAACCTTTTTCAGTATAATACAACTTGTTCATTTGATTCACTTGTCCGTAAAATGGGTCTATTTTACGGACAAGTTGGTCTCAGGAGGCCATAACCGGGTCAACCTAAATAAGAAAAGTGCAGCGCGACTTATCTCCTGCCGCAGTTGCGTATCAGAGAACGGAGATAGCCGGTGATGTCGTCATTGATAAGAGTCTCGATGGTCGTCTTCATCCTGAACCGCCAGTAGAACGGCGAGATGGCAGGTACATTGATCCGCTCCTTGTCAGGGTCGTCGAAGCACAGCTCCGGCTTCAGCGACAGATAATCCTGAAGCGGCAGGATGGCAAGCATGGACGCTGACTGAAGATGCATCATGATGATACTCAGGGAGATGTCAGGCGTGCAGTCGGCTGGAGCCTCGCCCGGTTTTCCGAGGACCTGGTTCCAGAAACGCTGTGTGACGCCCCTGTCCTCCTTCCACCAGGCGCGGAGAGGACTCATGTCGTGCGTGGAAGTCGCGCATACGGAAAGGTACGGATAGCTCCACGTGTCTGCAAACTCGTGACGGGTATCCTTAGGCATACGCTGGATTTCCAATGACAGGATGCGCAGTTCCCTCATCACGTCCGGCACGCAATCCGGAATCATGCCCAGGTCTTCGCCGCAGGTCAGCATTCGCGTGCTGGCGAGAAGGTCAGGCAGCTTGCGGAGTGCGGAGTCACGCCAGAAAGCATTGTGCCTTCGATAGAAGAAATCGTCATGCAGCCTGTTGAAGGCATCCTTCTGCCAGTCAGGGAGATTGCGGTAGTGCTCCGTATTCTGCGCTCCGATGCGGGGATGCCAATACCCGGGCTTGCGCGGGTCTTCCAGGAAAAGCGTGTCCACACCATCGGAGGTGTACCATCCGGAATTGATGTCGAAACCATTGTCAGCCAATTCTTTGGCACTATACGGTAGCGCAGGGAAGAAATGTCCCAGCAGACCGCTCTTCGCATTCGCCGGAATCTCCCAAATCCTGAAAAATCCGAGTATATGGTCAATGCGGAAGAAGTCGAAGTACTGCTCCATGTTCTTCAGCCTGGCTTTCCACCATGCGAAATTATCCTCCTCCATCTTGTCCCAGTTATAGGTAGGGAATCCCCACATCTGGCCGTCGGCGGAGAATGGGTCAGGTGGTGCGCCCGCCTGTGAATTCATGTTGAACTGGGACGGATGCTGCCATGCGTCCACACTGGTTCTGCTCACGCCGATAGGGAGGTCGCCCTTGAAAGTGACGCCGTGCTTTCTCGCATAGTTCCTGGCATCTACAAGCTGCTTGTGTAGAAGGAACTGGACAAATGACTGGTAATCAGCTTCTTCTCTGTTTTCTGCCAGAACCGATGCAGCTTTCTTCGCACTGTATGTGGCATATTTGCCCCATTTGGCGGAATCACCTGTTCCTGTCTTGTGAAGAAGAATCCTGAACGCACAGTAGGCATCCAGCCACTCTGCATTGTCCTTTATGAATTTCTGGTATTCCACCGAAACGCTAACCTTGGCCCATGTGGAGGCGAAAGCCTTGCGCATAAGACGGTCCTTCTCCTGATTCACTCTTTCGTAGTCAATTTCCGTAAGTGCTTCAAGCTCAGCTTTCAATGCCTTGTATTTGGCATCCCTGCGTACACCTGCGTCCGGAAGATACACGAACTGCGGGTGCAGGGCGTAGATGGAATTCGCGCTGTACGGGTAGGAATCCGTCCAGGTGCCGGTCATGGTCGTATCATTGACAGGAAGCAGCTGAATAACCCTCTGGCCGGTAGCCGCCACCCAGTCCACGAGTTTCTTCAGATCGTGGAAGTCTCCGATTCCGAAGCTGTCCTCTGTCCTGAGAGAGAATACCGGAACCGCTGTGCCGGCGCATTTCCAACCGCTGCGGTACATATCCTGCGGAGTAGCCTCTTCATTGACCTTGAAACTGTCCTGGTCAATGCTGAAGACCTTGTCGGCGAAGGCCGAAGTGAAGAATGGAGCGGCAGCCGGGATGTCAGTCCACTGGTCATACAGCTCGGTTTCCTTCGTGTCCGGAACGATATGGTTTTTCCATTCGCGGCGCACTCTACGTCCGTCTTTCCAGCATTCGTAATGGTATTCTGCCCCGGCAGGCAGGCTCTTGCCCGGCAGGGACGTCTCCCAGATTCCGCCAGGCAGGTAATGCATGTCGGCCTGTTTCTCACCGGATATCAGTTTGATTTCTTCTCCCCAAGAAGTCTGGTATGTGATTCTGAATGTACGTGTCATGATTGTACTGTTTTGTGGTTTGTTACCTCTAATTTATATACATTCACCAACATCCGAAAATGACTTGTCCAGTTTTTCGGATGAAATGACGTATTTGAAGGATGAACTGTCAGCAGGTCGTGTTCTCAAGCCATTGCAGGAAGTCGTCTGACCGGGAGCGGCTGACCAGAATCTCGGTATTGCACTGCGGCGTGGTATTGATACGGAGCCGTCCGCCCTGTAGTTTGATGATGCTGCGCACTGCGGCAAATGAGATTATGCAGCCCCGTGAAATCCTGAAAAAGCGGGAAGGGGCCAGCTGTGAGGACAGTACGTCGAGTGACTGGTCCAGCACATATTTCGAACCGTCGGACGTGAACATCCAGGTGACCTTGTCCTCTGAAAGGAAGTATGAGATGTCATTGACGGAAACCGGCAGGATCTTGTCGTTCAGACGGACCATGATTTTCTGGCGGTATTCTGCCTGTTGCTGGTTTCTGGCCAGTGTCGAGAGCAGCGCGGACATGTCCGTGACTCCGGACGAATTGCGGCAGCGCTGGACCGCCCTGTCCAGGTCCTCCTTCTCTATAGGCTTAAGGAGGTAGTCCACGCTGTTCACTTCAAAAGCCTTTACGGCATAACTGTCATAGGCAGTGGTCATTACGATCTTCGCATCCACATTGATCTGTCTGAAGATGCTGAAGCAGTCCCCGTCGGAAAGTTCCACGTCCATGAAGATGACATCGACAGAATGCCCCTTCAGCCACTCCACCGTGCCGCTGACCGAACTTGTCGTGCCGATGATTTCCAAATCGGGGTAATACTTCTGTAGAGTTCGGCTCAGATTGGCCTGAGCCATCGGCTCATCTTCTACTATCAATACTTTCAATGCCATAATCCGAAATTTTTATGTGGTTTTTTCTGCGGGCAGCAGCGGAAGCGATACCGAGTACTCGGCCCCGTCATCGTTTATTTCAATGTCATTGCCCGACAGGTCAATGTATTGCTGGCGGATATAATTCAGTCCGACCTTGGTGGAATCCTCCGAAGCCGCCAGTTTAGGTGATTTGTTGTTGGTCACGGTAATCTTCTGTCCGCTCGCCACTATATGGATGCAGAGCGGATTGTCCGGCGATACCTGGTTATGTTTGAGTGCATTCTCCACCAGCATCTGGATGGAGCATGGAACTACATTGCAGGACAGGCAGGACTCTGGAACATCTGCATTGACCTCGAACCCGGAGGCGAAGCGCACCTTGAGGAGGTCTGCATACATTTCAGTGAATTTCAATTCTTCACGCAGGCTTATAAGTGTCAGTGCATCATTCTTAAGCATATACCTGAAGATGCCGGCGAGCTTGTGCACGAACAGGCTCGCTTCCTCGTTCTTGTTTTCGCAGATAAGACAGTCGAGGACGTTCAGCGAATTGAACAGGAAATGCGGGTTCACCTGCTGCTTGAGTTTCAGGTATTCGAACTGGGCCTTGTGGCGTTTCGTCTTTTCCGCCCTCACGTCCTGATGCGTAACCCATACGTAATCAGCCATATAGGTCAATGCGTAGAACAGCATTTCGGCGATGAATACCACGACGGCGGTTTCAGCCAAGTCGTGAGCCGGAGGCAGCGGCTGTATGGCGAAAGGAAGCCCGATGCCGACAGCAAAAGCCGAACCTGAGACGGCCAGGATCAGGAATGAGGTCAATGCCGTCCAGCGGACATATGCCGGCTTCTTGCCCAGACGTGTTCTGGCGAACCTTACATATATTATATTGAGGCAGACCAATATGATGCAGACCGGAACATTGTACAGCAGCTTCAGCAGGTTCCTGTACAGTCCGCCGTCGGAGATGATGTTCATGTCGCTGAAAGCGATGATGGACAGTCTGAAAAGGAAGATAGCGCATACGACTGCGATCAGCCACGGAAGGTGTGGCATTCTGGTGGTGTTGGAAACCAGGTGCAGCCGCTTGAGTATGTCCCCGACGAGGATGGTGCACCAGCCTAAAAGTTCTGTGGTGAATGCAGTGGAGATGGCATGCACGGCCAGTTCGGAGCTGAATAGCAAACCGATGAGGTCCGCTCCGGCAGTTCCCAGCAGGTAGCCGGTAACATTGATGACGATGATTATCCCGGCTGTAAGTTCCAGGTTAAGGTTCTTCTTCAGGCAGACGAGAAGAATCATTGTCATCGTGAGCACAGTGAGAAACAGTTCATCCCCGATTCCGGCCTCCCGACACAGGATCGTCACGGCGGCGTGCAGAAGCGCGAATATATGTACAATGCCTGACGGCTTTATTTTCGACCAATTCATAAGCATAAAGGTAGAAATAATTGATGAAAACCCAAAAAACGTTTTTATTTCGTCGTCTGATTTTTCCCATCCGTCCGCCAATTCCGCCCGTCCGTCGGTTCTCATATTAAATATGAAATTTTAATTGATAAATTCGCAAACGTTTTATAACAATGATACGATTTGCGGAGCTGTCAGTTCCGCTACCGCATAAACAGGATAATAACACGGAAACCAATGAGTAAAAAACCGAAATTATCTTTTTGGCAGATATGGAACCTGAGCTTCGGGTTCTTGGGTGTCCAGATAGGGTATTCTCTGCAGAATTCCAATACGTCCACCATCTTCGAGTCACTTGGCGCCGATGTGAGTCATCTGAGCTATTTCTGGCTTGCTGCCCCATTGGCAGGTATGGTCATCCAGCCGATAGTCGGCATGTTCTCTGACGGTACCTGGACCAGATTCGGAAGACGTATCCCGTATATACTCGGGGGTGCATTGATCTCGACATTGGCATTGATGCTCATGCCTAACTGCCCGACGCTCCTGGCATTGGCCCCGCTCGCGATGGGCGCGTTCATCCTCCTCTTCATGGATCTCTCGTTCAATGTCACGATGCAGCCGTTCAGGGCGCTCGTGGCTGACATGCTGGACGACTCGCAGAAGACGGAAGGCTATGTGGTACAGACATTTCTCATCAATATCGGTGCTGTAATCGGTGCTGTGCTGCCGCTGATCATGACTTGGTTCGGGGTGAGTGACGAGGCTGTCCCGGGACAGGTTTCATCTCACATCGCGTGGTCATATTATATAGGTGGAGCCATTCTGCTTGCCACTGTATTGGTGACTGCGTTCAAGACCAGGGAATATCCTCCTAAGGAATTTGCAGAATACAATGGCTTGGCAGTGGAAGAAGGACCGGCTGAGAAGACCTCTTTCATGACATTGCTCCGGAATACTCCTTCGGCAATGGTCCGTCTGGGCATCACCCAGTTCTTCTCATGGGCGGCATTGTTCATCATGTGGACATACCTCAAGCCTGCCATCACAGGTTCCGTGACTGACGGGGGAGTGCTCCTTTCGGAAGGCGCGACTCAGACTTGGGTAGGCGTGCTGAATGGCGTATATCCGATTCCTGCATGTATCGCGGCGCTTTTCATGACTAAACTGGCCTCCAGATTCGGCAACAAGACCGTTTACGCTACCTGTCTGCTTTTCGGTGCCGTCGGTTTCGCCGGGCTTGTGCTTCTTAAAGACAAATATGCGCTCATTCTTCCTATGCTGTGCATCGGTATCGCCTGGGCAGGTATTCTCGCCATGCCTTACGCCATCCTTTCCAGGGCAGTGGACCCGAAGCGTATGGGAGTTTACATGGGAATTTTTAACTTTACGATCACTATACCACAGATTGTCATCGGACTTACGGGTGGAGTTATTGTAAAGTACTGTTTCGGCTCGAATGCTGTCATGATGCTGGCGCTTGCATGTGTCTTCATGCTGCTTGCAGCGCTCTCTGTCGCATTTGTAAGAGAAAAATAACAACAAGAAATACAATATTTACCAAACTAATAACAAAAAAAGGACCCTATGAACAGATTTTTATCTTTTATAGTTGGACTGATAGGACTGTTCCTCATCATTCCTGACATGTCCGCTCAGAACGGATATGAGATAAGGGGTACCGTCACGGACAAGACCGGTCAGCCAGTCATCGGCGCGACTGTTCTCGAGAAAGGTACCACCAATGGATTATCTACCGATATCGACGGCAATTACACCCTCAAGGTGTCATCAGCTGATGCTGTCGTGGAGGTAAGCTGCATCGGATACAAGACCGTGACATTCGTTGCGAAGACCAATCCGGCCAAAGTCGTCATTGAAGAAGATACGATGTATCTCGACGATGTAGTGGTCATCGGTTACGGTTCGGTCAAGAAAAGCGATATGACCGGTTCCGTTACTGCCATCAATGCAGAGAAAGTGAACCGTGGTGCCGTGACTTCTCCGAGCTCAATGCTTCTCGGTAAGGTTTCCGGATTGAACATCACTCCTGCCAACGGCCAGCCGGGAGCTTCTTCTACCATCAGAATCCGTGGCGCAGCGTCACTTACCGCGTCAAATGACCCTCTAATCGTCATTGACGGCGTTCCTGTCACCAAGGACGGCGGCGCAGGTATGGGAGACCCTTTAGCTACTGTCAATCCTAATGACATTGAATCTTACTCTGTCCTCAAGGATGCTTCAGCTACAGCTATCTACGGTTCCCGCGCTTCCAACGGTGTGATCATCATCACTACCAAGAAAGGCTCAGGCAAAGGAATCCATGTAAGCTACAGCGGCAGTGTCTCAGCTAAGCAGAACAAGGATGTCATCAAGATGATGAACGGCGACCAGTTCTTCAACTACATACAGGAACATCGTCCTGAGGCAGTCGGCCTCCTCGGAGTGGACGGTACAATGTACGACACTGACTGGCAGAAACAGATTTACCGTATCGGCATAAATACCGACCACAACATCAGCCTTTACTCGGGGGGGGTAGTTCCGTTCCGTGTCAGCATGGGCTACAACCTCGACCAGGCTACCATCAAAGTCGGTGACAACCAGAGAGGCAACATCGACGTAAGCCTTTCGCCTAAGTTCTTCGACGATCATCTGTCGATCAATTTCAATGCAAAGGGCGTTTACCAGCATACAAACTGGGCCAACAACCCTGTGGAGAGCGCTCTTTTATTCGACCCTACCAAGCCTATCTATTTCACGGATGCTGACGGCAACATTGACAAATCTGTCATCTCCAACGGTTACTGGAACTGGATCAGTGCAGGCGTGCCTAATACGATGGCTGCCGCCAACCCTCTTTCTTCCGTTTATGACTATGTGAACTACGGTCACACTTATCGTGGTGTCGGCAACTTGCAGATCGACTACAAGGTACATGGACTTGAGGCGTTGAGGGCAAACCTCAACTTGGGTATGGATATCGCCAAGACCAACGGTACCAAGTATAATGAAATCGGTTCCCGCGGTTCTCTCACCAGTGCTCCGGACCTCTATGAGAAATACCAGAACTTCAACAAGAACATGCTTCTGGAGGCCTACCTCGACTACAACGAGACTTGGGGAAAGCACAATTTCAATGCGATGGCAGGTTATTCCTGGCAGCACAACTACATCAAGTACGAGAACTCCCAGTACTACAACAACGACAGGGCGACCGAGTACCATATCGCTCCGGTCAATGCCAAGGAGTATTATCTGATTTCATTCTTCGGACGTCTGAACTATAACTACGATTCGAGATATCTCTTTACTTTCACCGCCCGTGGTGATGCTTCCAGCCGTTTCTCTCCATCTAACCGTTGGGGCTTCTTCCCGGCTGCAGCATTCGCATGGAACATTGCCAATGAAAGTTTCTTGAAGGACAACAGGACTGTTTCAGCTCTCAAATTCCGTCTCGGATGGGGCCGCACAGGACAGCAGGATATCGGAGATGACTACTATCCGTACATCGCAAGATATTATGAATCAGCGTCTGTGACAATGCGGTATCCTATGGGACCGGACGGCAAGGCTTATCCGCTCCTTTCCCCATTGGCCTACAACCCTAACATCAAATGGGAGACCACCGAGACTTACAACGTAGGATTGGATTTCGGCTTCCTCAATGACAGGATCACCGGTACGGTCGAGGCTTACTACAGAAATACATTCGACCTCCTGAACAATATCTCCATCCCTCTCGGTTCCAATTTCGGCAAGCAGGTGATTTCCAATATAGGATCCATGGTGAACAAGGGCATAGAGCTTTCAGCCAATTTCGTTCCTGTAGAGACCAAGGACTGGAACTGGAAAATCGGTGGAAACATCACCTTCCAGGATGTGAAGATCACCAAGCTTACCAACAGCGATGAAACCTACCTCGGAGTCGAGACAGGTCCTTCAATGGGTGCCAATGTCGGTTTCAGTTCACTTCACCGCAAGGGCTTCGCTCCTTATACATACTATATGTACCAGCAGCTTTACGATGCAGAGGGCAAGCCTGTCCAGAATGCTTTCGTGGACCGCAACGGCGACGGCAAGATCAATGCTGATGACCGTTACATGACCGGATGCAGCGCTACACCTTGGGCATACTACGGTATCAGCACTCAGGTGAGATACAAGAACTGGGATTTCGGTATCAACGGACACGGCTCCATCGGTGCTGAGCTCGTCAACAAGGTCGCTCTCGGATATTCTTCATCTTACAGTGACAACTGGACCAAGGGTTACATTGACAACCTTTGTGCAAAGTGGCTTCTTCCTGGCTGGCATGCTCCTAACAGCGAGAACCAGAAATACTCAGACCTTTGGATTGAGGATGCTACATTCTTCAAGATTGACGACATCAATCTCGGATATACCTTCAACGTGAAGAACAATCTCAAGATCCGTCTTGCAGGTTCTGTCCAGAATGTATGCACATTCACCAAATATTCAGGACTTGATCCGGAAATCAACAATATCGATGGTGTGGATAATTATGTATATCCTCGTCCTCGTCTCTACACTCTTCGTCTTAACATCACATTCTAAGCAGGAGGACCAACAATATGAAAATCATAAACAAAATATTAATACTTTCATTTGCGGCAATACTGTTTTCATCATGTCTGAAGGATCTGGACACCCTCCCTTTGAACACGACTGACTTCACGTCTGAAAACGCGTATGCCAATGAAGAGAACTATCTCAAGGCCCTCTCCTACATCAACGGCTATTATATGCTTGTAGGACAGGATGATGCTGGCAACAATGACCTCGGATTCTCAGATTCAGGACAGTCAGAGTTCCTGAGACAGTGGTTCAACCTGAACGAGATGACCTGTGACGGCCTCAAGTGCGTCTGGGGTGACTCTTATCTTACTGAACTTCAGCACGATTCATGGGGAACTGGCTCAAACGACGCTTTGGTAGCCGTATATACTCGTGCAGTGAAGGCCATCGCTCTCGCGAACGAATTCCTTCTCCAGACCACGGACAGCAAACTCGACGCCCGCGGACAGTCAGGAATCAAGGGCGAAATTGCAGGTTACAGGGCAGAGGCACGTTTCCACAGGGCAATGTTCTTCTACGTTCTCATGGACGAATTCGGTAACCCTCCTTTCCCTATGCCTGAGAACATCGGTGGTGACAATCCATCCCGCATTACCAGGGCGGACCTCTTCAAATGGCTTGAAACAGAGCTTCTTGACCTTGGTTCAGACAATAGCGCAATGCCTGCAAAAGGTGCCGTTCCTTATCCACGTCCTACCAAGGGCTCAGTCTGGGCTCTCCTCAGCCGTATGTATCTCAATGCCGAGGTCTATACCGGAACAGCAAGATGGCAGGATGCAAAGGATGCTGCGCAGAAGGTGATAGAAATGGGTTATACCCTCGCTCCTAAGTATTCAGATATGTTCCGTCAGGACAATACCGAGAACGGTTCTGCAGAGAAAGAGTTCATCTTCGCAATTGCTTACGACAGAGTTTCTACCCAGAGCTGGGGCGGCACTTCCACCTTCGCTTCAGCATCCCTCAGTGAGGAAGCGAACCTCAAGCTCGGAGCGGAGTTCGGATTGCCTAAAATCAATGGCGAGAACTGGGCAGGTTACCATGTGCCTGATGACTATGTGGCACGTTTCGATCTCAATGGCGTAGTCTGGGGCAGCAAGACCAATGTCTTCGGATATGACAGGGCTACCAGCGACAAACGCGCGTTCTTTACGAATTACGGTTCAACTAAGGAGTTTGATGGAAATAAGGTTTCAACAGGCTGGATGTGCTGGAAGTTCTGCGGACTTGATTCCAAAGACAAACTCGCCCAGCAGGACGGTGTCCCTGGAAACTGGAAACTTTCTTCTGCCGACATGCCTGTTTTCCGTCTGGCCGAAATGTATCTCAACTATGCTGAGGCAGATGCACGTCTGAACGGCGGTACTGTCAAGGATTCCAAGGCATTGGGATATGTAAAGGAACTTCGTGACCGTGCAGGCGTTCCGATGCCGACGACGATCAGGCTCGAATGGCTGCTTGATGAAAGGGCCCGCGAGTTCATGTGGGAAGGTCACCGTCGTGTCGATCTCATCCGTTTCGGCAAGTTTACGGACGTGAACTATCCTTGGACACTCAAGGGAGGTATCTTGAATGGTAAGATTGCGATTCCTTCATACAGGACCATATTCCCGATTATCCAGAGCGACCTCAGCTCCAACAGCAACCTCATCCAGAATGAAGGTTATTAATCGGATTGACAACATTATAAAATCGATATTATGAAATCATTGAAATATATGGCAATTGCCGCTATTGCGGCTCTGGCTGCATCCTGCACCTTGGATTTGCCAATGGAACAGATTTCGTCAGATATGACGGCTCCTGTTCTCAGGCCGGTTTCCAATGTCCTCTCGGATGCGAACACCACCAAGGTGGAGCAGGTGATCTTCACATGGGATCCTGCTGATTTTGGAACGAAGACTGAAATTCTCTACTCCGTATATGCGGAACTTGGAAAGGAGAAGGTTCTTGTAGGACAGAACTACAAGAATTCTCTCAGCATCAACAAGGGCGACTTTGTAGGTATGGTATGCAGTTCACTGAATGGTGAAAAGAATTCCGATGTTAACATTAGTGCCTATGTGGAAGCAACTCTGAAAGACGTGGTGAACTCACCGGCATTGACTTCGGAAAAAGTTTCTTTCATGGTTCATACCTATCTTCCTCCTAAGAAGAGCATCTGGCTTCCTGGAAAGTATCAGGATTGGAGTCAGTTCGGAACTGAAATCATAGAAGTCGAGGCAGGAACCAGCACCTACAAGATTCTGGTGGATGTGTCCAACGAGGCTGAGACTCCTTATTATTTCAAGATTGTCGATGAGAATCAGTCATGGGTCGGAATGAATGACGGATATAAACCGGAAGGCTGGGAAGTTGCAGATCCTGCAAATGGTGACGGAAACTTCTCCGTGTCTGCTGAAGAGCCGATCATGTGGCTGACCATCAACACCAAGACTAAGACTGTCGCAAGGGAGGTCGTATCCAAAGTTGCTCTTATCGGAGATTTTAACGAATGGAAAGAGAGCGAGGAGCCTGAATTCACGTACAATGCTGCGAAGAATGTCTGGGAGTCTCCAGTCATCAGCTTCACTGAAGGCAAGGAGTGGCTTCTTAGACTGAACGGAAGTTGGGAACACAAGTACGGCAGCGCAGTTGCAACTACAGACATTGCCGGCGGCTTTGAAATCACCAAGGGTGGTGAGAACATTCCTGCTCCTGGAACAGGTGACTATATCGTCCGCCTGTACGCCAACAGGACGCCGATTGTGGTGACTTATGAAAAACAATAAACAGGTTTGACTTATGAAATGGATTAGAAATATATTTGCAGCCTCTGCCGTAGCTATTGCGGCAGTAGCCTGCACCATAGAAAGTGAGGACACCTTCTCGACGAGTCCAGTCGCTCCGGTGATGGATGCACATTCGGATATCCTCATTACTAACGGAACCAAGGCGGAATCCGTGACTTTTACCTGGACAGCTGCGCGCTTCATCGATGCTGATGCATATCTCTATAACTTGAATGTGAAGAGCGGAGAGAAGGAAGCCGTCCTCAAACAGGGAATCAAAGATGCGTTCTGCACCATCTCCAAGGAGGAACTCAGAACCTTCCTCAAGACTAATTTCGAGTTGGAAAAGAATGCGACCCATCAGCTTTCATTCTCCGTGAATGTTGCTGACAATGCAGGTAAAGTGTATTCTTCTCCGGCATTAGCCGTGAAGGTTTACTTCTATGACGATGCTGTAGCACCTGTATTGAGTGCACCTGCATCGGCAATCGTCCTCGACAAGGAAAAAGCTGCGGACGAAATCGAGGTCCTTGTTTGGGCTGCTGCCAGACTTGAATATGGTGAGGACGTTACATACAAGGTTACCATGAAGTGCGGTGACGGCAAAGAAACGGAACTTGCCAAAAACCTTGACGGAACATCATACAGGTCCACTGTTGACGGTCTTAATGAAGCTGTAATTGCTGCAGGCGCAACTGAAGGCAAGGAAGCAGAATTGACATTCAAGGTATATGCATATTGTACTAGTCTTCCTGCAGGTGTCGTTTCAAATGCCATAAAAGTCAAGATTACTACCTATATCCTTTCGTTCCCTGAAAAGATGTGGCTTCCTGGAAGTTATCAGAAGTGGGATATTGCCAATGCTCCTGCACTCTCTCTTTCCTCAAAGCAGAAGGGCGTGTACCAGGGCTTTGTGGATCTCTTCACTGAGGATGATTCTGATGCGGAATTCAAGTTCAGTGCGACTCCTTCATGGTCAAATACTGATTTCGGCTTCGAGGATGTGACAGTAGAAACCAAAGGCAGTGAGTCCCTCCCATTTGCGTATGCGGAATCGAATACACTGGGCGGTTCCAACATCAAAGTCCCTTCAGGATTGTATTACATCAAGCTTGACAAGAAGAACGGAACACTCGTGATGGTTCAGGTGAAGAATCTCGAAATCGGCGGCAGTTTCGAGGCTTCGGGCTGGGGAACATTCTTCTCGATGTCGAAGAAAGGTTCAAAATGGGTTGCGGCAATAGATTTTAAAATGAAACCGGATGACGAGATCAAGATCCGTTTCAATTCTGACTGGACATATTCTTTCGGAGGAGAGTTGGATAATGTCGTTTTCGGCGGAGGCAATATCAAGTTCACTAAACCAGCCGGAGAATACTCGCTCGTATTCAATACTGAGACATCTGATTTCAGGTTCGATCTCCTGAACTAAAGTGTGGATTTTCTGAATTTATAATCCGGGCAGGCCCTGCGCTAAGAAAAGGCCTGCCCTTTTTGAAAAAATCTCAAGCCAGTACTTGTGAAACTCTAATTTATCATGAAAAACATTACAAGATTTTTTGTCCTGTCTGTTCTGTGTCTGTCGGCACTCGTTTCCTGCAGCAAGGAAGAACAAGTCCAGCAGGGGAAGAAACTGCAAGTCACACCTGACGCATTGTTCTTTACCAGAGCGGCAACATCTCAGACATTGGAACTCAAGACAAATGCGTCACAGTGGACGGCTACAGTCTCCAAGAATGACTGGCTTGAAATAGACAAGACATCTGGAACCGGTTCGTGCGATATCGTTGTCACAGTTTCTGAAAACAACAAGGAACTGAGGACAGCGACCATTTCGTTTTCCGCGACCGGATACAAGACCGCTGTCGTAAATGTGACTCAGCATCCTGTAGATGAACTTGTAAATCCTTCTGCTACAGGACTTTTTGCGATTCCTGAATTGCCTGAGGCTGATGCTTCGTGCGTGCTTTATTACAGGGCGGACCAGAAATCCCCGTTCTATGATTACAAGGGAGACTTGTATGCCCACATCGGTGTAGTAGAGGCGGAGTGGATGTTCGTCCAGGCTGAATGGGAAGAAAACATTGACAAATGCAAATGGCAGCCGTGCGAGGAGAAGAATCTCTGGAAACTTCCGATCCAGCCATCCGTCAGGGAATGGTTCGATTCCGGTGATACACCTGTAAACAAGATCGGTGTAGTCGTGCGTAGTGCCGACAGAAAGCTCCAGACCGAGGACCTGTTCGTCAAAGTGAAGGACGACAAATTCGTTTTCGAGCCTAAGCAGGTCGTGAATGAGACAATGCCTGCGGGCGCCCATTACGGTATAAATTATAATTCCGACGGTAGCGTGACCCTGGTGCTGCGCGATCTCGACAACAAGAACAAACGCCACGAATACTGTTATCTGACGGGTGAATTCTCCAATTGGCAGCGTTCCAATGACTATTCCATGAAGCGTGACGACGCGGCAGGCTGCTGGTGGTTCACATTGACAAATGTGGATCCGGACAAGGAATATATGTTCCAGTACTATCTCGTGAACAAGGATGGCTCGGCTTTCCGCATACATGATCCTTATACTGAGATCGTTTACGACGGCTCGAATGACAAATACATTTCATCCTCGACTTATCCTGACCTTCCGGCATATCCTAAGGGCACAAGCGGACTGGTATCTGCGTTCAAGGTGAACAAGGATGTCTATAACTGGACAAGCACCGGCTTCAAGATCGCCGACCGGAACGACCTCGTGATCTACGAGATGCATTTCCGCGATTTCACATCTACCGGTGACATTCCGGGTGCTCTCGGAAAGCTCGACTATCTCTCTTCTCTCGGTGTCAATGCAGTGGAACTCATGCCGATACAGGAATTTGACGGCAATGACAGCTGGGGCTATAACCCATGCTCATATTTCGCTCTCGACAAGGCCTATGGTACGCGTAATATGTACAAGCAGTTCATTGACGGATGTCATGCCAGAGGTATGGCCGTAATCGTGGATGTCGTTTACAATCAGGCGACCGGTGCACATCCGTATGCGAAACTTTACTGGGATTCGAAGAACAACAAGACCGCGTCCGACAATCCTTGGTTCAATGTAGATGCTCCTCATCCGTACAGCGTGTTCCACGACTGGAATCACGAGTACCAGCCTTTCCGTGAGCATGTGAAGGAAAGCCTGAAGTATCTTATGGAAGAATATCACGTGGACGGTTTCCGTTTCGACCTCACCAAGGGCTTCACCAACAAGAAGAGCGACGAAAGTACCGCTTCCAACTACGACCAGAGCCGCGTGGACATCCTTACGGACTACGCAAAGAGCGTGAAGAGCTATAACCCGAATGCTGTAGTGATTCTGGAACATTTCTGCGAGACCAGCGAGGAAAAGGCTCTTGCCGAAGCCGGGGCTAAGGTCTGGAGAAATCTGAACAATGCTTATTGCCAGTCAGCCATGGGCAAGTCTGCCGGAAGTGGTTTCGAAGGTCTTTGGACCGGTTCTGCAATGCCGTTCGGCGCATATGTGGGATTTATGGAAAGCCACGATGAAGAAAGAACAGCCTACAAAGCACTTAAAGACGGCGCGTCAGGTATCAGCGGAGACTCGAACTTGGACGCCAGAATGAAACGTGAAGCGCTCAATGCGGCATTCTTCCTCACAGTTCCGGGACCTAAGATGCTCTGGCAGTTCGAGGAACTTGGTTATGACATCTCGATAGAACAGAACGGCAGGACCGGCAAGAAGCCTGTTCACTGGGAATATCTGGAAAATGCTGACCGTAAGGCCCTTCATGACACATATGCTTCATTGATGAAATTCCGTAAGGAAAATCCGCGTTTCTTCTCTTCCGATGCTGATTTCTCATGGTATGTATCCGGAGGAAACTGGAATGACGGCCGGTTTATCTACTGTACCGTTGACGGAAAGGCATTCGCGGTCATCGGCAATTTCTCGTTGGAAAAGAAAGATATCACAGCATGGCTTCCGAAACCGGGGACCTGGAAGGTTTATCCTGGCTTCGGCTCAGGCTCTTACAATGTGACGACAGACGCGTACGGGCACAATTCCCTTACCTTGAATCTTGATTCCAGTGATTTTAAATTGCTTGTATTAGAGTAAACTGACCATTTATGAATAAGTTGATCAAGACATTGTGTGTATTGGCGGTTCTGTCCCTGTATTCTTGTGGGGAGTCTGATTCCCCTTCAGGAGTGCAGACCGCAAAACCGGCATTCGCGAAGGGAGCCGACATCGGCTGGTACACGGAAATGGAAAGCAAAGGCTATAAATTCTATTCCGCTTCCGGTGTGGAGATGGATTGCCCTGCTCTGATGAAGTCGCTGGGATTCAATTCATTGCGTTTCAGAGTCTGGGTGAATCCCGAGGAAAGATGGAACGGCAAGGAAGACGTCCTGAAGAAATGCCTGAGGGCTAAGGAACTGGGCATGAAGATAATGATTGATTTCCATTATTCTGATACCTGGGCTGATCCTGGCACGCAAAATGTCCCTGCGGCGTGGACTTCTTATGACCTCGAAGCGCTGGCAAAAGCCGTGGCTGACCATACTTCCGACGTTCTCAATACATTGAAGGACAGAGGCGCGGATGTTACATGGGTGCAGGTCGGAAACGAGGTGACCAACGGTATGCTCTGGGAAAAGGGTCGTGTCAAGGACCAAAGCGCTTCCGGCTTCGCAAAACTGTTCAAGGCCGGTGCCGACCAAGTTAAGGCGGTTTATCCGGGAGCATCGGTGATTCTTCACATTGACAATGCCTGGAAGATGGATACCCTCCAGTGGTTCTATTCTCTAATGGCGAATAACGGCGTGAAATACGACATGATAGGCCTTTCGCTGTATCCTTCATATTGGAAAGATGAAATTAAGGCATTCGAACCATGGGAAGAGAAAGTGAATCAGGCGGTTGCCAATATTCCTCAACTGATCAAGTCCTACAACAAGGATGTGATGCTGGTTGAGTTCGGAATGCCGGCTGATGAACCGGAGAAGGGCAAGGAGGCGCTTGAGGCATTGTGGAACGGTCTGAAGGACGTGAAGCGTTTCAGAGGCATCTTCTATTGGGAGCCGGAGTCGGAGCCTGGCCGTAACAACGACTATGCAAACGGTGCTTTCAAGGATGGCAAGCCGACCGTAGCGCTTTCACCATTCGCCAAGAGATAATTGCTCCCGTCGTATATGAGATTTGCTAAATAAATGATTATGAAGAAGATATTGATTGCGGCCCTTGCGGTCCTGATGTTAGCGTCATGTGCGGAGAAGTCCCCTCATGCCGCCTGGACTTACGATGCCGTCGTTTATGAAATGAACGTGCGCCAGTACACTCCGGAGGGCACATTTGCTGCGGCCCAAGCCCAGCTTCCGCGTCTGAAGGAACTCGGCGTGGACGTTATCTGGCTTATGCCGATTTACCCTATCGGAGAAAAGGAGCGTAAGGGAACTCTCGGCTCCTACTATGCCGTAAAGGACTATTGCGCAGTGAATCCGGAGTTCGGTACAATGCAGGATTTCGAGGCTTTTCTTACTGAAGCCAAGTCCCAGGGATTCCGTGTGATACTCGACTGGGTGGCGAACCATACATCTCCGGATGCGGTGTGGATTGACGTGAAACCGGCCGACTGGTATGAAAGGGATTCCGTCGGAAACACTGTCGTTCAATATGACTGGACCGACATTGCCGCACTGAATTATGACAATGCGGATGTCTGGGATGCTCAGGAAAGTGCAATGCGTTTCTGGATGTCCAAGGGCATTGACGGTTTCCGCTGCGATATGGCATTCGAGGTGCCTTTCGAGTTCTGGACGAAGACAATCTCTTCACTCAGAAAGGATTGGCCGCAGATGTACATGCTTGCCGAGGGCGAAGACCCTAAGCTTCATGAATCCGGTTTCGATGCGTCCTATGCATGGGAACTTCACCATCTGCTGAACGACATTGCACGGGGGAAGAAGGGCATTCCTGAACTTCTGGAATATGTGAAGCATGACGCTGAGCGTTTCCCTAAGGATGCTTTCCGTCTGATGTTCACTTCGAATCATGACGAAAATTCATGGGCTGGAACTGAATTCGAGAGAATGGGCGATGCTGCGAAAGTAATGGCAGTATTGACCTTTACGCTTCCGAATGGCCAGCCTCTGATCTATACCGGTCAGGAAATAGGCTGGAACCATCGTTTCCAGTTCTTCGAAAAAGACCCGGTTCCTGCGTGGGAGGTGAATGAATTCGCTCAGTTCTATCAGGATCTTATAAAGCTCCGTCATGAGCATCCGGCATTGCGTCCGGGTGGCAAGGGAGGACGTTTCGAAGTGGTTTCAGCTGAGGACAGCACGCTTGTTTTCAAAAGGGTGCTGGGCAATGATGTTGTGACTGTCACTGCCCAACTTTGTTCTCCTTGGCATTGGAATTTGGATATTAAATGATACTTTTGCATATGAAAAGAACAATTGGAATTATGACGGCAGTAATGCTTACGGCTTGTGTCGGAAATTCAGTTTTTGTTCCTGATTCTGTCGCTGATGCAGATATGGAGCAGGTAAGTAGAGTTGAACCGCTTTCGTGGTGGGTAGGGATGAAAGCCCCGCTCCAGCTTCTCGTACAAGGTGAAGGCGTTTCAGAGTACGATGTCGCTATCGTGGGCGGCAACGGGGTGAAAGTCAATAAAATACACAAGGCTGACAGCCCTAACTATCTGTTCATTGATGTCAATATCCTCAAGGATGCTGCACCTGGTACATATTATCTTGTATTCAGCAAGGACGGAAAGCCTGCGTTCAAGTATCCGTATGAGATTGCGGCCCGTGAATCCGGCTCAGTCCAGAGGAAGAGTTATACTGCTGCGGACATGATATATCTCATTATGCCTGACCGTTTTGCAAACGGGGATTCGTCCAATGACTCTACTTCTGACACTGCTGAAAAGTCTGACCGCAGCAAGTATTTCGGACGCCATGGCGGTGATATAAAGGGAATCATTGACCATCTGGATTACATAGAGGATCTCGGCGCGACGGCGATCTGGTGCACTCCGCTGCTTGAGGACAATGAGCCGGATGGTTCATATCACGGCTATGCCTGCTCGGACTACTATCATATTGACTCGCGCTTCGGTTCCAATGAACTTTACCGCGAGATGGTGGCGAAGGCTCATGAAAAGGGCCTGAAGGTGGTGATGGATATCGTCACAAATCATTGCGGTACAGCGCATTGGTGGATGAAGGACCTTCCGTTTGCCGACTGGATTCATCAGTTCCCTGAATATACCGGAACCAATGTCTGCTTCTCGACCAATATGGACCCGAATGCTTCGAAGTATGACCTGAATCTCCAGGAGAGCGGCTGGTTCGTGCCTTCCATGCCGGATATGAACCTGGACAATCCGTTTACTCTCAAGTATTTCCAGCAATGGGCCATCTGGTGGATAGAATATTCTGGTTTGGACGGTTTCAGGGTCGATACCTATCCGTACAATGAAAAGGAACCGATGAGCAGATGGTGCAAGGCTGTCCGCACGGAATATCCTAATTTCAATATCGTAGGGGAGTGCTGGACGTCATCCATTCCGCAACTTGCTTATTGGCAGGCTGATAACGAGAACAAGGACGGATTCAATTCGAATCTCCCGTCCATCATGGACTTCCCTCTGTATGATGCGATTTGCGCCGGCGTTCCGACTGATTCTCTTCAGTGGGGTGCGGGCATGACCAAGGTATATGACTGTCTTTCACACGATTTCGTATATCACGACCTTTCCAAGATGATGATTTTTCCTGGGAACCATGATACTGACCGTATCGGTGACGTGGTAAGGCAAAATCCTGACAGACTGAAACTTGTGATGACCATGATGGCTACTATGCGTGGCTTCCCTCAGATTTTCGCCGGTGACGAGATGATGTTCGTCTCCAGGGACAGGAGCCAGGGACATGGCGGTCTCCGCGTGGATTTCCCGGGCGGCTGGGCAGGTGACAAGGAAAACTGGTTCACTGAAGAAGGACGCAAGGCTGCATTGACAGGAACTGACGGCAAGCCTGTTGCGGCTGGTCAAGTGGCTGAGTTGCACGATTTTACACGCAAACTTTTCCAGTGGAGAAAGGGCAAGGGCGTGATTCACGACGGCAAGACCCTGCATTTCCTGACCAGGGACAATACCTATGCTTATTTCCGTTACAATGCTGATGAGGCGGTGTTTGTCTTCATCAACAATTCCCGCGGCCGCAAGTCGATTCCGTGGTCGCATTATGCGGAAATCGCTGACGGACTGTATGATGGCCATGATGTCATGACCGGCGAAGCAGTTGAGGTCAATGATGCTACAGTAGTGGGTCCGCGTCAGGCATTGGTAGTAGAGTACAAACGTAAATGAACATTGATATGAACCTTTTCAGAAGAATTCTTTTTGCAGGTGCTGCCCTTTGCGCGGCATCTGCATTGATTCAGTCTTGTGGCGGCTCTGGACGTGCTGCGGCTGAACTTTCCGACGTCTTTGTCCTGAAGTCTCCGAACGGAAACCTCTCCATGAAATTCGGCATTGCGCCGGATGGAAGTCCTATGTATTCATTGAATTACGGGGAAACGGCAGTCATCAGGCCGAGCCATCTCGGATATGAAATGCGTGGTGTGCTCAAGGCTCAGAAACTGGTTTTCGGGGACAAGGATATCAAGAAAGAGGACAAGAAACCTTGCTGGTCTTTCCATGACGGCTTCAAGGTGGAGAGCATTGACACTTGCACTTTCGATGAGACTTGGCAGCCTGTATGGGGCGAGGAGTCGGAGATCCGCAACCATTATAACGAATTGGCTGTCAATCTTGTGCAGACTGCTTCCGATAAACGGATGACCATACGCTTCCGTCTTTTCGATGATGGTCTCGGTTTCCGTTATGAGTTCCCTGAGCAGAAGGGCCTGACTTATTTCGTGATCAAGGATGAACTGACGGAATTCGCTATGGGTGGCGATTACACAGCGCTCTGGATTCCAGGCGATTACGATACTCAGGAGTATCAATATACCGTATCCCGTCTGAGTGAAATCAAGTCCAGGATGGAGGCTTCGATGTGCGGCAATTCTTCGCAGACTCCGTTCTCGATGACCGGTGTGCAGACTTCTCTCCAGATGAAGACTGACGAGGGGCTCTATGTGAATATCCATGAGGCTGCTCTGGTGGATTATGCGTGTATGCACCTCGATCTGGACCCTGCGACATTGACTTTCCGCTCTGAACTTACGCCTGATGCCCAGGGCTGGCGCGGCCGTCTCCAGACTCCGTGCAAGAGTCCGTGGAGAACTGTCCAGGTGGTGGACAATGCTTGTAAACAGCTGGAGTCCAGGCTCGTGCTGAATCTCAATGAACCTTGCGCCTATGATGACGTTTCATGGATTCATCCAGTGAAATATGTCGGTGTATGGTGGGAGATGATTTCCGGAAAAGGCACTTGGGCATATACCGATGACTTCTCTTCCGTGCATCTCGGCGTTTCCGATTATTCCACGGCCAAGCCTAACGGCAGGCATTCTGCGAACAATGCGAATGTGCGCCGCTATATCGACTTCGCTGCCAAGCATGGCTTTGACGAGGTGCTGGTAGAGGGCTGGAATGTCGGCTGGGAAGATTGGGCGAACTGCAACAAGGATTATGTCTTCGATTTCGTGACCCCTTATCCTGATTTCGACATCAAGGCGCTGAACGACTATGCTCATTCCAAGGGCGTGAAACTCCTCATGCATCATGAAACTTCCTCATCTGTGCGTAATTACGAGCGTCATATGGATGCTGCCTACAATCTTATGGAGAAGTATGGTTACGATGCGGTGAAGAGCGGCTATGTGGGCGATATCCTGCCTTTCGGCGAGTATCATTACGGTCAATGGATGAACAATCATTATCTTTACGCTGTAAAAGAGGCTGCCAAGCACCATATCATGGTCAATGCCCATGAGGCGGTCCGCCCTACGGGATTGTGCCGCACCTATCCTAACCTTGTCGGCAATGAGAGTGCGAGGGGAACTGAGTATCAGGCGTTTGGTGGTACTGAGCCGATGCATGTAACCGTTCTTCCGTTTACCCGTCTGAATGGCGGTCCGATGGATTTCACTCCGGGTATCTTCGAGATGGATCTCTCCAAGTTCTGCTCGAATACGTCCAAGGTCAAGGCGACCATCGCCAACCAGCTTGCGCTCTACTTGACAATGTATTCTCCTCTCCAGATGGCAGCGGATTTCCCTGAGCATTACGACCGGTTTGCTGATGCGTTCCAGTTCATCAAGGATGTCGCAGTGGATTGGCAGAAGAGCAAATACCTTCTTGCCGAGCCTGGTGATTATATAGTTGTTGCTCGTAAGGCCAAGAAGTCAGGTCAATGGTTTGCCGGCGGCGTTACTGACGAGAACAGCAGGACATTGGATATCCCGATGAATTTCCTTGACCCGGGCAAGACATATGTGGCGAAGATTTATGCTGATGCTCCTGATGCTGACTACGAGAAGAATCCACAGGCTTACGTGATTACTGAACAGGAGGTTACATCTGAGAGTGTAGTTCCTGTGTTCATGGCCCGTGGCGGCGGTTTTGCCATAGAGTTCCGGGAGAAATAAGATTCTGTCCGTCATATGAAAAGCGGTGCGTGATTTCGTTTCACGCACCGCTATCTTTTATGCTGCTGCCAGGTTTGCCCCCATCATAGTGCTGTTCGCCCTGTACAGGATGCGCAGCGCATAATCGACTATGTATCAGTGCTTTAGGCGTTTTCAGAGTTGTGAAAATACCAACTCTGAAAATGGTTAAATGTTTGTTGCTCAGCTATTTACAGGTTGCACTATATGTATCGTCCTGAAAAAAGTTTACCAAAAAAAGTAA
>ULQR01034758.1_pt1 | contig 31393 bp, 33 predicted proteins | sample 1954711 | NCBI WGS metagenome assembly ULQR01 (sample SAMEA4835661, study PRJEB28245) | human gut metagenome | biome: gut microbiome; material: fecal sample | place: Denmark | collected 2008
TTTATTTAAAATATATTTTCATGACTATAGTTGTAATGACTACAATAGTCATAAAAAATAAAGAAGGAGGATGAGAATGTGGGAAGTGACATCTTAAATATGTCATGGCTGAACAGTAAGGCTTTGCTTGCAGGCGGTGAAGTAGACTTTTTCATCAGAGGATATACCGACAAGAAGTTTATGTTTCTCGGACATGAAGTCTACCTTACAACGACACATATATCAATGATAATAGTCATGGTATTTCTGCTTATTTTTGCCTTATTTGCAAACCGTGCGATTAAGAAAGCAGATCCCAAGGAAGCGCCCGGTCCGTTTTTGAATGCGGTTGAACTGATAGTTGAGAAACTTGACGGTATGGTTGCAAGCTCTATGGGAGCTAAAAATGCTGTTAAGTTCAGAAATTATGTAAGTGCATTGTTTTTGTTCATACTTACATGTAACTTATCAGGATTATTAGGTTTAAGACCGCCGACTGCGGATTTTGGTGTGACATTTCCGCTCGCCGTTATTACATGGGTGATGATTCAGTACAACGGATTCAAGTACCAGAAGATGGGCAAGATAAAAGGATTGTTTGAACCGATTTTCTTATTTTTCCCAATGAATCTTATCAGTGAGTTTTCAACACCGGTATCGATGTCTCTTCGACTTTTCGGAAACATCTTGTCAGGTACCGTAATGATGGGACTTATCTATGGTTTGTTGCCAAAAGTGCTTACTTTGGTATGGCCGGCAGCATTGCATGTATATCTTGATGTATTCTCGGGATGCATTCAGACATATGTATTCTGTATGCTGACTATGTGCTTTGTCGCAGATGCGATTGGAGAAGACGCATAACAATTATTATATTTATTTTGAGGAGGAAGAACAATGAATATTACAAACGAAGGTTTAGTTTTGATGGGCTCTGCAATTGGTGCAGGTCTTGCAGTTATCGCAGGTATCGGACCTGGTGTAGGTCAGGGTATTGCAGCAGGTTACGGTGCATCAGCAGTAGGACGTAATCCGGGTGCAAAAGGTGACATCATGTCAACAATGCTTTTAGGACAGGCGGTAGCAGAGACAACAGGTCTTTACGGACTCGTAGTTGCCCTTATTCTCTTATTTGCTAACCCTCTTTATGGCAAACTTAAATAATGCTCTATTTAAAAAATATTTAAAATAGAAAGGAGGCTGTAAAGTGAACGGTTTGGTAAAAGTTGCTTTAGCAGGTGACGGACTTGGAGATTATATATTTGGTCTTGATCCACAGCTTCTTGTGGATTCAGCTATCACAATACTTGCAATGTTCGCAATGTTTTTGCTTTTGTCGTATCTTCTTTTCAACCCGGCAAGGGATCTTTTACAGAAGAGACAGGCATATATAAAAGAACAGCTTGAAGAAGCAGCAAAGGAAAAAAAGGATGCCATTGAATTTAAGGCAGAATATGATGAAAAACTTAAAGCTGTCGATAAGGAAGCAGAACAGATTTTGAGCCAGACAAGGAAGAACGCTGTCAAGAGAGAAAACGAGATAGTGGATGAGGCTAAAGCAGAGGCTGCAAGAATTGTTGACAGAGCAAATCATGATATAGAACTTGAAAAATCTAAAGTTAAAGATGATGTTAAGAAAGAAATGATATCTGTTGCAACAGTTATGGCTGAAAAGATTGTGGCATCTTCTTTGGATGAGGAAAAACAGTCACAGCTTATCACAGATACATTGGAAGAGATGGGTGAAGAGACATGGCTAAGCTGATATCTAAAACTTACGGCGATGCGCTTTTTGAGGTAGCGGCTGAGGAAAACAAGCTCGAGAGCCATCTCAAAGAAGTGGAAGCTGTGCTTGATGTGCTTAAAGAAAATGAAGAGTATATCAACATTATAGGATATCCAAGAATTCCGATTGAAGAGAAAAAGACCATGATAGAAAGTGCTTTCAAGGGAAAGGTTTCTGACGATATGGTTGGATTTCTCACAGTTATTGTGGAAAAGGGAAGATTTTCAAAAATAGAGGAAATTTTAAACTATTTTGTTGACAGAGTGCATGAGGCAGAAAAAATAGGAACTGCTGAAATCACATCCGCTATAGAGCTTAATGAAGCACAGAAAAAGGCGGTTGAAGATAAGCTGCTTACGACTACAGCCTATAAGAAAATTATTGCGAAGTATAGTGTAGATAAGTCACTGATAGGCGGTATGGTTATAAGAATCGGTGACAGAATCGTGGACAGCAGCGTAAAGACAAAACTTGAAACTATGGCAAGAGATTTGTCAAAGGTTCGTTTGTCAAACTAAATTAAATCGAAAGAAGGTGCGAGAGTATCATGAATTTGAAACCTGAAGAAATCAGTTCAGTTATCAAAGAACAGATTAAACAGTACAGTACCAAATTTGAAGTTGCAGATACGGGTACTGTTATACAGGTTGCCGATGGTATTACGCGTATTCATGGTCTTGCAAAGGCTATGGAAGGCGAATTGCTGGAATTTCCTAATGAAATTTACGGCATGGTTTTAAACCTTGAGGAAGACAATGTCGGAGCAGTACTCTTGGGTGACCATAAAAATATCAATGAGGGCGATATAGTAAAAACTACAGGACGAGTAGTAGAGGTGCCTGTTGGCGATGAAATGCTCGGACGAGTAGTAAATTCTCTCGGACAGCCTATAGATGGCAAAGGTCCGATAAAGACAACAAAAACAAGACCGATTGAGAGAGTGGCATCAGGTGTTATCTCAAGAAAATCGGTAGATACACCACTTCAGACAGGTATCAAGGCGATTGACTCGATGGTTCCTATCGGAAGAGGACAGCGTGAGCTTATCATTGGTGACCGTCAGACAGGTAAGACAGCGATAGCCATTGATACAATTATCAATCAGAAGGGACAGGGCGTTAAGTGTATTTATGTTGCAATAGGCCAGAAGGCATCTACGGTTGCAGCACTTGTAAATAAACTTGAAGAGTTCGGTGCGATGGACTATACAACAGTAGTTGCATCAACAGCCAGCGAGCTTGCACCGTTACAGTATATTGCACCATATTCAGGATGTGCTATCGGTGAAGAATGGATGGAGAATGGTGAGGACGTACTTGTAATATATGATGACCTTACAAAGCATGCAGCAGCATATCGAACACTTGCATTGCTCTTAAAACGTCCACCGGGACGTGAGGCATATCCGGGAGATGTATTCTATCTCCACTCAAGACTTCTTGAAAGAGCAGCACGTCTTTCGGATAAGCTTGGCGGAGGTTCACTTACAGCACTTCCTATTATAGAGACACAGGCGGGCGATGTATCTGCGTATATTCCTACAAATGTTATCTCAATAACAGACGGACAGATTTATCTTGAGACAGAGATGTTTAATTCTGGTTTTCGTCCTGCCGTAAATGCGGGTCTTTCAGTTTCACGAGTTGGAGGAGCTGCACAGATAAAAGCTATGAAGAAGATTTCGGGTTCAATCCGTATTGAACTTGCTCAGTACCGTGAGCTTGCGGCATTCTCACAGTTTAGTTCAGACCTTGACCCTGAGACAAAAGCACAGCTTGCACAGGGAGAGAGAATTCGTGAGGTATTAAAGCAGGATAACTACAATCCTATGTCTGTTGAACATGAATTTATCAGTATTTATGCGGCAACACATAAATATCTTATAGATATTGAACTTGAAGATATTGCTGACTTTGAAAAAGGTCTTTTACAGTTCATTGATGAGAAATATCCTGAAGTACCGGATATGATTAAAGAGACAGGTGAACTTTCAAAAGAAATGGAAGACAAGTTTGTTCAGGCAATTGAGAAATTCAAGGCAGAGTTCGTTAAGAACAGATAGAGAGGTGTGATGATATGGCCTCGATGAGAGATATAAAAAGGCGTAAGGAAAGTGTCCAGAGTACAGGGCAGATTACAAAAGCAATGAAGCTTGTATCATCTGTAAAATTGCAAAAGGCGAAAGTCGGAGCAGAATTGTCAAAACCTTATTTTGATACTATGTATGAGACAGTTGCCGATATGATTGCAAGGTCAGGAGGATTGTCACATCCGTTTCTTAAAAAGAGCGAGTCTGATAAAAAGGCTGTTATAGTCATTACATCAAACAGAGGACTTGCGGGCGGTTACAATTCAAATGTCGTAAAACTTGTGACACATGATGAACGCTTTAAAAAAGAAGATACAATTATATATGCAGTCGGAACAAAGGGAAGAGATTCACTTATGCGTCAGGGATATGAGATAGCAGGTGATTATTCGGAAGCGATGAACGAGCCTCTTTACAGTGATGCGACAGGTATTGGGAAAGATGTGCTTAGTAAATTTGTCAAAGGTGAAATTGGCGAGATTTATATAGCTTACACAATCTTTAAAAATACTGTTGTCCAGATTCCGACATTTATGAAACTTCTTCCTATTGATGCGGATGATATTGTATCAGAGCAGGAGGAAGACCAGAATCCGTTAGACAAGCTTACGCTTATGAATTATGAGCCGGAGCCTGAGGAGGCACTTGATGCCATAATTCCAAAGTATATAAACAGTCTTATATATGGAGGACTTGTGGAGGCGCATGCCAGTGAAAACGGTGCACGTATGCAGGCGATGGATTCGGCAACAAGCAATGCGGAGGAGATGATAAGTGACCTGTCACTTAAATATAACAGAGCAAGACAGGCATCTATCACTCAGGAGCTTACGGAGATTATTGCGGGTGCATCAGCAATATCTTAATAAAAATAAAAAATCTTAAGAAGGGAAAAAGAGATGGCAGAATTAAATACAGGTAAACTTACACAGATCATTGGTGCCGTTCTCGATGTCAGATTTTCAGAGGGAAAACTTCCGGAAATCAATGACGCTATCAAAGTTCCGCTCAAAGACGGAGAAGAACTTGTGGTAGAAGTAGCACAGCATCTTGGTGATGATACTGTCCGCTGTATTGCCATGGGTCCGACAGACGGGTTGGTACGAGGAATGGAAGCTATTGCTACAGGTGGTCCTATATCAGTTCCGGTCGGTGAAAAGACACTTGGACGAATGTTCAATGTACTTGGCAATCCTATAGATGAAAAACCGGCACCGGAAGGTGTTGAATATGATCCAATTCACAGAAAAGCACCTGCTTTTGAGGAGCAGTCAACACAGACAGAAATCCTTGAAACAGGAATAAAAGTCGTTGACCTTTTGTGTCCTTATCAGAAAGGTGGAAAAATCGGTCTTTTCGGTGGTGCGGGTGTTGGTAAGACTGTACTTATACAGGAGCTTATCACAAATATTGCTCAGGAGCATGGTGGATATTCAGTATTCACAGGTGTAGGAGAGCGTACAAGAGAGGGTAATGATCTTTATTATGAAATGATTGAGTCCGGAGTTATCGATAAGACAACAATGGTATTCGGTCAGATGAATGAGCCGCCTGGAGCTCGTATGAGAGTTGCGCTTACAGGCCTTACAATGGCAGAGAACTTCCGTGACAGATCAGGAAAAGACGTTCTTTTGTTCATTGATAATATTTTTCGTTTTACACAGGCAGGTTCCGAGGTTTCAGCACTTCTCGGACGTATGCCTAGTGCCGTAGGTTATCAGCCTACACTTCAGACGGAGATGGGTGCTTTACAGGAGCGTATCACATCTACAAAGAAAGGTTCTATCACATCAGTACAGGCAGTATATGTGCCGGCCGATGACCTTACAGATCCGGCTCCGGCAAACACATTTACACATCTTGATGCGACAACGGTACTTTCACGTTCTATCGTTGAGCTTGGAATTTACCCGGCAGTAGATCCGCTTGAGTCAACATCACGTATTCTTGACCCACATGTTGTCGGTGAAGAGCACTATAAGGTTGCGCGTGGCGTACAGGAAATATTGCAGAAATACAAAGAACTGCAGGATATTATCGCAATTCTTGGTATGGATGAACTTTCAGAAGATGATAAGATTGTCGTAAACAGAGCAAGAAAAATTCAGAGATTCCTTTCTCAGCCGTTCCATGTAGCAGAACAGTTTACGGGACTTCCTGGTAAATATGTACCTGTTGCAGAAACTATTAGAGGTTTTCAGGAAATTCTTGAAGGAAAACATGATGACATACCTGAAAATCTTTTCCTCAATGCAGGAACAATAGACGAAGTTGTTGAAAGAATGAATTCAAAATAAAAATGACAATTCAGGATTTGTATAAAGTGGAGGTGGAGCATGGCTGAAAAGAAGTTCAATCTTCAGATAATATCACCTACCAGGGTTTTCTTTGATGGAGACATAGATATGGTAGAAATGAAGACAACGGAAGGTGAGATAGGTGTACTTGCCGGTCACATTCCGCTGACTGCTATTCTTGAACCGGGTCTACTTCGCATAAAGAATGATGACGGTGACAAGGAAGCGGCACTTCATGATGGATTTGTAAAGATAACAAAAGACAAAGTGACAATTCTTGCTGAATCATGTGAATGGCCTGATGAGATAGATGTAAACAGAGCAAATGAAGCAAAGATAAGGGCAGAACGCCGTATTAAAAGCGGAGAACCTGCTGTTGATATGCTTCGTGCAGAGCTTGCACTTAAAAAGGCACTTACAAGAATTGATATTGCAGGAAAATATAAATAAAAACGTGGGCAGCTGCATCAGAATGTGCGGCTGCCTGTTTTTTGTATAGACCTAGAGGACACATTATATTAGAATTGCACGGAAATTAAATAGATTGATGTAAATTATTACAAAAACAATGTAAAATATTACAATTTAAGTAAAAAATTAGAAAAATAAGATGTTGATTCAAAGTGGGCAATGCGCCAAAAACAGGGATTTTTTGACATAAATATGACTTTCTTACAAAAATCTTACAATATATTAAAAATATTGCAAAAATGTTAAGTGTATGGTATGATTATATTGCGAGTGCAAATTTGATGTTTAAATTGCATTCATTCTACATATTGTTAACGTATAAAGGGAAAAAAGAAACGGGAGGTACATATTTATGGAAAAAACAATGTTACGCAGAGTTATGGTAGGTCTTACGATTGTTGTTATTGCGCTTGGTGTTGCAAATTTTGTCAAGACAAATATTTCAACATCAAATGGAAACAATTCTTTTAAAAGCAGTGTGACGGCAGCCGAGATTTTAGAATAAGTTTCAGTGATAAATCATAATATATGCAGGAAAGAGGAAACATGAAACGTTATTTTAGTATTATAGCAGTTATGGCACTTGTATTATGCATGCTTGTAGGATGTGGTTCTAAAAAGGATGATACATCTTCAAAAAGCGCAAAACAGGAAGAAACTGTTGCTCCTGAGAGTACAGACAATTCTGGACAGGATGCAGAAACAAGTGATTCGTCATCAGATGATACAAACCAGCTTTCAGGTAAGCATCATGTGGTTATAAAAGTTAAAGACTATGGAAATATAAAGGTGGAGCTTGATGCTGATACAGCACCTATTTCAGTTACAAACTTTGTAAAGCTTGCTAAGCAGGGGTTTTATGACGGACTTACATTTCATCGTATCATAGATGGATTTATGATTCAGGGCGGTGACCCAAATGGTGATGGAACAGGTGGTTCGGATGAAACAATAAAGGGCGAATTTAGTGAAAATGGCGTTGAGAACAATATTTCGCATGTCAGAGGAACTATTTCAATGGCTCGTTCATCTGAAAATGACAGTGCAAGTTCACAGTTTTTCATTGTGCAGTCAGACAGCACATATCTTGACGGACAGTATGCAGGTTTCGGAACGGTCACAAGCGGAATGGATATTGTAGATAAGATTTGTAAAGATACACCGGTTACAGATACAAACGGTACTGTTGAAAAGGAAAATCAGCCGGTTATCGATTCTATAAAGGTTGTAGACTGACAAATATGATGTAAGGGTCAAAAACAAACAGTAATGTATGTTTACAAACAAATTGCTATTTGGTGGCTTGACCATAACATCATAATAATAGTAAGAAGTTTACAAAATATCATAAACGGAATTGAAATTAAAAATTTAAATAATAGTAAAAGTCTCTTTAAGATTGACTTATAATAGTTTGTCTTAAAGAGGCTTTTTGTTTTATATTTTAAATGTCAAAAATAAATAGTGTATTTTTTGGCGAAATTTTGGGTAAAAATTTATAAGAAATTATGGTATATATTTGTATATTAAGATGTTGGGGCAAAAAGGTATTTTGACCCTTGCATCATATTAAACAGTTATAGAAATGAGGAAATTATGACAGATAAAAGAATAAAAAATTCTTTATGGGATTCTGAACTTGATATTGAGAAAAGACTTGATTTTTTAATTGAAAATCTTACACTCGATGAAAAAATAAGCTGTATGAGCAATGCAAATCCGGATATAGAAAGATTGGGAATAAAGGCATTTAATATAGGAGGGGAAGGAGCACACGGAGTTCAGGCAAGACACGACCAGAGCTGGGATTTGAGCGAGCCTGATTATACAACAATTTTTCCAAACCCTATAGGAATGAGCAGGTCGTGGGACAGAGAACTTATTAAAAAGGCAGGAAAAGTTACGGGAACGGAAACAAGAGGTCTGTTTGCAGCGGGCAGAAGCGGCTGTCTTTCTGTCTGGGCACCTACGGTGGATATGGAAAGAGATCCCAGATGGGGAAGAAACGAGGAGGCATACGGAGAGGATCCATATCTCACGGGTGAACTTGCGGGAGCGTATGTTGAGGGCATGCAGGGTGATGATGATTTCTATCTTATGTGTGCGGCAACATTAAAACATTTTTATGCAAATAATGTGGAAGAGGACCGCACATTTGTGTCTTCCGGTGTTGACCCTAGAAATAAGCGTGAGTATTATCATGAACCGTTTAGACGAATTATTATGGAACATGGAGCTGAAGCAATTATGACAGCATACAATGAGATAAACGGAGTTCCGTGTATGCTGATGCCTGACATAAAAAATTATGCGAAAAATAAATGGGGTTTGCACCATGTTGTAACAGACGGCGGAGATGTGTTCCAGACCGTAAATCAGCATGAATATTTTGGTACGGATGCGCAGACGGTAGCGGCAGGACTAAAAGCGGGAATAGACAGTTTTTCTGATAATACGGCTAAAGTCGAAGCGGCAGTTAGAGGGGCATATGAACTTGGGCTTATCGATATTAAAGATATTGATGAGGCAATAAGAAACCGCTTTGGAACAATGATAAGACTTGGATTGTTTGATGCATATGGGGACAATCCTTACTCGCATATAACAATAAATGATGTAGGTACGAAAGAAAATCAGAAAACAGCACTTGAAATGGGGCAGAATTCTATTGTACTGCTTGAAAATAAAGGCATTCTTCCACTTGATTTATCAAAAGCAAAAGATGACATATGTGTACTTGGACCTTTGGCGGATGTCTGGCAGCTTGACTGGTATTCGGGACTGCCGCCTTATTGTGTGACGGGACTGGAAGGAATTGAAAAATATGCAGATGTGCCTTTTGAGAAAGGTCTATGTGAATTTAAGATAAAGGCAGACGGAAAATATCTCGGACTTGATGAGAGTGAAAGACTTATTGTCACTGACAGCATGAATGCCGAGATATTCCAGATTGAGCAGTGGGATAAGAAACAATTTACGATAAGAAGCAGTACCAATGGGAAACTTTTGTCTGTAAGGGACGATATTGAAGGTGGCGAAAGCGGAGATATTTGTGCCTGTAAAGACATGGCTTTTGGATGGTTTGTAAAAGAAGCATTTAAAATAAAAGACAGTGAAAATAAAGAAATAATTTTTGATAAAACGTTTTCGGGCAAGGTGACAAGCTGGAATGATGAAAGCTTTTATATAGATAAAAATGGTGTATTAAAAGTCGAGAGTGCTTTTGAAAAATCAGGTGCTGAGAAAACGGAAGATAGAAGTAAAGACAGCAGTTCCGGTAATGAGGGCAGGGATATTTCTGAAACGGCAAAGGTAAGCAATTTGCAATTTGAAATTGTTGCAGATGGAATTGAGGCGGCAGCAGAACTTGCAAAGAAAGTCAAATATCCGATTCTATTTATTGGCGGAGACCCTATGGTTACATGTAAAGAGGATGTTGACCGGGATGACATAGCTTTTCCGATATATCAGCAGAAACTTCTTGAAGCGGTATATGAAGCGAATAAAAATGTAATTGTTGTTTTGGTTTCAAATGTAGCGTTTGATATATCATGGGCAAAAGAGCATGTAAAAGCAATGATATTATCGGCATCAGGATGTATGGAACTTGGAACAGCTATTGCAGATACTCTTTTTGGAAAAGTCAGTCCTGCAGGAAGACTTAGTACAACGTGGTATAAGGATATTGATAAACTTCCGCCAAAAGAAGATTATGATATAATTGCACATCCGAGGACTTATGCTTACTATGACGGAGAGGTGCTTTATCCGTTTGGATATGGGAAAACATATTCTGAGATTAAATATCTTGAAATGAGAGCAGAAATTAAGGACTATACGAAAATCGAGGTATGTGTAAGCATTGAAAATACAGGTGAATATGTGACGGATGAGGTTGTTCAGATTTATATGACAAAGAAAGATTCAAAGGTTGTGCGTGCCATAAAGAAGCTTGAAGCATTTGAAAGAGTGAAAAACCTTAGACCGGGAGAAAAAAGAGATATTGTATTACAGATAAAAATAAAAGATTTGAAATATTATGATGTTGTTGAAGAAAGATGCATTCTTGAGGATGGGGACTATATTATTCAAGCCGGTTCATCAAGCAGGGACATTTATTTGAGTCGGACAGTGAACATAAAAGGTATATCAAGAGGTGCAAGGGAAGCATGGCAGACAATAAAAGCAGACCATTACGATAGCTATAAAAATGTTTATCTGCATGAGGGCATAAATGGTTTTGATGCGGTCTGCACGCAGGATAATGAAATTGAATGTGATGTTTCCTATAGAGATGTACTTTTGAAAGAAGCTATATTCTTAAGAAATGACGGTACGGATATGAAAGAAATTACACTTGAAATTCTTGCTTCAATAGATGACGGTGGTGTGGTTGAAGTGTTGGCAGACGACAATGTAATTGGAAAGTTTGTAAAAGGTCAGACGAAAATAAAAGACATGCACAGTGAAATAGGTCAGGCGGCATTTAGAACGGACAAGAAGATGCCGTGGGCAGCGTTTGGAAGAAAGACTGATTTTAAAAAGTACAACATTGCTGTAGATACGGATAAAATTCCGCATAAAAAATTTGAATTAAAATTAAGATTAAAAGGATATATAAGAATTTGCGCTTTTAAATTTGCATAAGAAACAGTTGGTGTGTGCTATCGGAATTGCAGCAGGTTGGAAATTTACCTATATTATTTAACCGAAAGTCATTGCTACATTATACTGGCAGAAATAAAATGTTTTTGTGTTTTTTTAAAAAAAGATTTTTACATTTTGGTTTTATATGTTATACTATGGGTAGCGGCTTCATGCGGAGCGGAGAATGTCGTATTATTATTGTTTGATATTAGTACAGTTCAGAATATATGATATGTACAAGTTTATGTTTTACAGGAGATACGATACAGAATATCTGACATGAGGTCAGTGTGATGCCGGAATTTCATTCGGAATGACGGCGGTTGCAATGCGATTTTATCGCAGTCAATTATTTATTCATATTTAGGAGGTAACTTTACAATGGCAAACAAATGGGTATATATGTTCGACGAAGGCGACATGACCATGCGTAACTTACTTGGTGGTAAGGGTGCTAACCTTGCAGAGATGACTAAGATTGGTCTTCCTGTACCACAGGGATTTACAGTAACTACAGAAGCTTGTACACAGTACTATGAAGATGGTCGTCAGATTAACGATGAAATCATGGCTCAGATCATGGATGGCGTTAAGAAGATGGAAGAAATCAACGGAAAGAAATTCGGAGATTCTAAGAACCCATTATTAGTTTCAGTTCGTTCAGGTGCTCGTGCTTCAATGCCTGGTATGATGGATACTATCCTTAACCTCGGTTTGAATGACGATGTTGTAGAGACAATGATCAAAGGAAACCCAGATCCAACATTCGAGCGTTTCGTATATGACTCATACAGACGTTTCATCCAGATGTTCTCAGACGTAGTTATGGAAGTTGGTAAGAAATATTTCGAGCAGCTCATCGACAAGATGAAAGAAGAGAAAGGTGTTCAGTATGACGTAGATCTTACAGCACAGGATCTTAAGACTCTTGCAGAGCAGTTCAAGGCTGAGTACAAAAATCAGTTAGGAACAGATTTCCCATCTGACCCTGTAGAGCAGATGAAACTTGCTGTAGAGGCTGTATTCCGTTCATGGGACAACCCTCGTGCAAACGTATATCGTCGTGACAACGACATCCCTTACTCATGGGGAACAGCTGTTAACGTAATGCCTATGGTATTCGGTAACTTAAACAATGAATCTGGTACAGGTGTTGCATTTACTCGTGACCCTGCAACAGGTGAGAACAAACTTATGGGTGAGTTCCTTATTAACGCACAGGGCGAGGACGTAGTTGCCGGTGTTCGTACACCAATGCCAATCGCTCAGATGGAACAGGAATTCCCGGAGGCATATGCTGAGTTCGTTAAGGTTTGTGATACACTTGAGAATCACTACCATGACATGCAGGATATGGAGTTCACAGTAGAAAACAAGAAACTTTACATGCTTCAGTGCCGTAACGGTAAGAGAACAGCTCCTGCTGCATTAAAGATTGCTTGTGACCTTGTTGATGAAGGACATAAGACAGAAGAAGAAGCAGTAGCTATGATCGATCCTCGTAACCTTGACACACTTCTTCACCCACAGTTTGATGCTGCTGAGTTAAAGAAAGCTACTCCAATCGGAAAAGGACTTGGTGCTTCTCCAGGAGCTGCTTGCGGTAAAGTCGTATTTACAGCAGAAGACGCTGTAGAATGGGCTGAGCGTGGAGAGAAGGTTGTACTTGTTCGTCTTGAGACATCTCCAGAAGATATCACAGGTATGAAGAGTGCACAGGGTATCCTCACAGTTCGTGGTGGTATGACATCTCACGCAGCCGTAGTTGCTCGTGGTATGGGTACATGCTGTGTATCAGGATGTGGCGATATCGTTATGGACGAAGAGAACAAGAAATTTGAATTAGCAGGAAAGACATACACAGAAGGTTCTGAGATTTCTATCGATGGTACAACAGGTAACATCTATGATGGTCTTATTCCAACTGTAGATGCAACAATCGCCGGTGAGTTCGGTCGTGTTATGGCTTGGGCTGATAAGTATAGAACGCTTAAAGTTCGTACAAATGCTGATACACCTGCAGATGCTAAGAAAGCTCGTGAGCTTGGTGCTGAAGGTATCGGACTTTGCCGTACAGAGCATATGTTCTTCGAGGAAGACAGAATTGCTGCATTCCGTGAGATGATCTGCTCTGATACAGTAGAAGAGAGAGAAGAAGCACTTGCTAAGATTCTTCCTTACCAGCAGGGAGACTTCGAGGCTCTTTATGAGGCACTTGAAGGAAATCCTGTTACAATCCGTTTCTTAGACCCACCACTTCATGAGTTCGTTCCTACAGAGGAAGCGGATATCGAGAAGTTAGCTAAGGCTAAGAACAAGAGCGTTGATGAAATCAAGGCTATCATTGATTCACTTCACGAGTTCAACCCTATGATGGGACATCGTGGATGCCGTCTTGCAGTAACATATCCTGAAATTGCTAAGATGCAGACAGCAGCAGTTATTCGTGCAGCAATCAATGTAAAGAAGAAACATCCTGATTGGACAGTTGAGCCAGAAATCATGATTCCACTTGTTGGAGAAGTCAAAGAGCTTAAGTATGTCAAGAAAGTTGTTGTAGAGACAGCTGATGCTGAAATCGCAGCAGCAGGTATCGAGATGAAGTACGAAGTTGGTACAATGATCGAGATTCCTAGAGCAGCTCTTACAGCTGACGAAATCGCTAAAGAAGCTGAATTCTTCTGCTTCGGTACAAACGACTTAACACAGATGACATTTGGTTTCTCTCGTGATGATGCAGGTAAGTTCCTTGATGCTTACTATGATGCTAAGATCTTCGAGAGCGATCCGTTTGCAAAACTTGACCAGACAGGTGTTGGTCAGCTTATGGAAATGGCTGTTGAAAAAGGAAAGAAAGTTCGTCCATCACTTCACTGCGGTATCTGTGGTGAGCACGGTGGAGATCCTTCATCAGTTGAATTCTGCCACAAGATTGGTTTGGATTATGTATCTTGCTCTCCATTCCGTGTGCCAATTGCACGTTTGGCAGCAGCTCAGGCAGCAATTGCTGACAAGTAGGGCATCGTCTGATGTAATACAGATTTAATATTGCAATAATAGATTCCCATTCCGAGCTAAGATTTAGTTTGGAATGGGAATTTTGTGTATTTATATTGGAATGGGATGTGGATTCGTCTTTTTTATACAAGTATGTATATTTTTTTTCCAATATCTGCTAGAATATAGAAAAATGGTAGGTTAGGTATGGATAGAAATAGAAAAAGAGAAATGATGACGAACCATAAAGTGAAAGAAGGTGTACTAGAGGAGATGAGTATTGTTGTTTCAAGTAAAATAACCGATAATATACGAGTAGACAAGCAAAACGATTTTTTAAAAAGGCAAAATTTATTGATGGAATATACAAAAAGTGGTATAGACTTTAATTATTTTGTGCAGAATATGTTAAATGAAAAGAAATTATCTGTTAAACATGTTCAAGATTTCTTTTTTGAAGACTTATTTTATGGATATCAAAGAGATACATATGTTTACAATGTTTGCGATTTTGAGAAACAGTATGTAACAGAAAATGAATTTTTAAAAAGAGTGCAACAATACTATTCTTATGTTGATAATAATAGATATAATAATATTATTAACATCATAGGTGATATTGAAGAAAAACAACTTGTTGCAATGAGGGTTTTTTATGGTTACGACATGAAATCAATAATAAAGGTTAAAATGATTTTTGGAAAAAAGAATCCAGTATATAAAAAAGGAGGAGTTAAGGATACGATTAGTTATATTCCTGTTGAGTGGGATATAGTTAAGCAACAAATAGTAATAAAGGTGGCTCCTAAAAGAAGACCTGTTGATTCTGAGTGTAAGCCGGAATATTTGAACAAATTTTTTTTGAAGAAAATGAAAGATATGTTTGAGATAAAAATACAATCATTTGAATCTATTCATAAGGAAACTATATGTGAAATGAGTAGAGATTTATATATGCAGATATATAATAAAATGGTTAGTAAGAAACCAGCAGGGATAGATGCATATGTAAAAGAAATATCAAGTGGATTAAATAATATATTGAAAATAGAGGCACTCGAACTCAAAGCTACAATGAATAATATTTTTAATATAGAAGATAACTTGAAAAAGAATATTGAAAATATAATGATGGCTGATGTGATGTATGAAATGAAAAATGGCAGTTATGAAGGAATACAAGGGGTTGTAACCTATTTGAAATTTAAGGATGGAAAACACATTAGTGCACGATTAAAAGGAGAAAACTGTTGTGATCCAATATTTGACTCTGAAACATATATGGCATTGAGATCGGCTATAGAAAATGCTCAGCAAATACAGAGATTAGCTGTTGTTTGGTTAGAGGAATTTGACAAGTTGCGGGTTACATATGATGCAACAGATGATGAATGCCTTAATATCCATTTTTACAAAAATTTAAGTTCTGAGGAATTTGAATATGCATTACAGGAATACAGAGAGTATGAAAAAGGAATTAAAAACAAAGATGATAGCTTATTTGAAATGGAGAGTCAAGCACAATAACTTGGAAATAACTTATATTCAAATAGCAAAATACTTGGAAATTGATAATAGAAAAGCGGAAGACATTTTGAAAACAATGGTCGAAAGTGATTTCGTTAATCAGTACATTCAATTTAGATGTATTAAGTGTAAAGAAGTTCAGTATATAAAGAAGGAAAATGTATTATATTGCTTAAATTGTGGACAGCAATATAGTATAAAAGATTTTCCGATTAAGAGGCAAAATATTTATATTATTAATAGAGAAAAAATGTTATGTTTAAGAAGTGATCGAAAAACAGGATTAAAGGTGGTAGGAGAAAAAATGAAGAAAAAGGTATTTTTATCATATGCACATGAAGATGAGAAGTACAAATTAGAATTAGATAAGCATTTAACAGTTCAAAAGCGCAATGAAGTTATTGATACTTGGAATGATCGTAAATTAGTTGCTGGGTCGGAAATAGATGAAGAAATAAAAGAAGAGTTAAATAGTGCTGATATTATTATTTTAATTTTAAGTGCAGATTTTTTTGCATCTGCGTATTGTTATGACAAAGAGATGAAAAGGGCAATAGAAAGACACCAATGTGGAGAAGCAAGGATTATTCCGGTTATAGCTAGAAAATGTGATTGGTTAGATTCACCTTTAGGAAAAATAACGGCATTGCCAATAGATGGTAAGAGTATTGCAAGTTTTGCAGATAAAGATGATGCATATATGCAAATAGTGTTAGGCATAAAAGAAGCAATAAAAGAATTAGGATGAATAGACTGAATAAATGTTTATAATTTCTATAGAATTTTGCGGGATTTTATTTAGTGTATAAAAGTAGCAAAAATAATACTTGATTTTATTGAAAAATCTATATATACTAAACCTAAGAAAAGCTTTTTGGAGAGATGCCTGCGAAAGCGAAGTAAAGGTAGATGGGACAGCCTACTTCCTGATTGGGGGCAAATAATAGCCATAGAAAATCGTTCGGTGCATTCCGTTCCGCTGTCCATTATATGAAATTTTGCGTCTGTTGTAATGCAGACGCTTTTTCTATATATAAAGGAAGGAGATATATGTTACAAGTAGATGAATTATTGGAGTTATCAGAAATGCCCTCTTGGTCAGAAATTAGTTTGAAATTATATAGAGATTTTGCAAATAAATATCTTATTCCAACTTGTTTTCGATATTATCTTGTTAACGGAAAAGTATTGGAGATACACTTTACGGAATGGGGAATTTATCATATGTTAGGTATTCAACATATAAATGGTAAAATTTCTAATATTAATTTTTTTAAATGTATTGAAGAAGGACTGGATTTTACTGATTTTACAAGGAAAAATGGAATGAGAAAAAGATTTTATGATATGAAACATCGTATCAGATCCTTTGCATGTGTGTATCAAATAATGAAAAACAAAGATATTTTTTATGTACCTAATAATACAGTACCAAAAACAAGTATTATTGTAGCATATATAAAATATGGTTTGATTGACGGAAAAGGTGTCAATATTGGTATCCGAAAGATGGATGGCAAATATATTCCATATACGGTGTTGATTGATAGAAGTTCACATTCTAGTTCAACTATTGATAAACTTGTTTCTGTAAAGATTAATAAACTTGAAATATACAGAAATGGAAAGATGATTGAGAAAATAGTACATAATTGATTTGGAAATTGCAAAAGATTCTAGGGAGATGATCGAATGAATACAAAAAATACCGATGTGGCGAAATTAGAATTATATCGCTTATTAGGACAAGGATTTAAGGCAATGCAGGAAGGAAGGGTTTCTTCATTAGAAGAGATTAGAGAACGAATAAAAAACAGAAGATTGTTGCGAAATTTAGAGGTTAAAAGATATAGATTATAAGGAAAATTTGATTGATACAATGTCCTTCCAATGTACCCCTCCGCACAGGCAGCTATTGCTGACAAGTAGGATATCGTCTGATGTAATACAGCTTTATATTGCAATAATAGATTCCCATTCCGAGCTAAGATTTAGTTTGGGATGGGAATTTTTTTGAAAATTGCTGTTTTGGATTATTCAAAAGTTGCTTAGTAAGCGCAAAAAACTTAGGCGTATATTCTAAAATAACTTAGCATAAATATTATTTTACTCTTTATGCTAAGTTATTTTTTGTCTTTATCTATCTTTCGATTTTACACATTTCAAAAACTTTATCATTCCATGGTAACAGCTTTTCTAATTCACTGTCTGCCATTTCTTCAGTAGGTCGTTTCTCTAATACATATGTTATATATTTATATACATTTAATCCATTCGCTAATGCTGTTTCGGCTATACTGTATGATATGGCATTTGCCTCTGCACCTTCAGGATTGTCACTGAAAAGCCATCCCTTTCTACCTATAACATATGATTTCATTTTCTGTTCACTTAAATTATTGCTCAGACTGCAGCGACCATCTTCGAGATATGTCATCATATGTTCTTTTCTATTTAATGCATATGTAACTGCTGTGGCAAATTTACTGCCTTTAATGGGTTTCTGCTTTTCAAGCCATGACAAAAAAGCCTCAATTACCGGTTTTTCTTTCTTGAGACGACCATTTTTTATCTGTTTGTATGAATAACCTTTTTCTTTAAAATGTCTGATGTTAGAATGTAAATAGTACAAGTTAGATATGGAATAATTCTTAATATAGATTTATTATTAAAGTTAAAGATTGGAGGATTAAGACATGGCTACACAGTACTCAGAAGAATTTAAGAAAGATGCGGTAAAATATTGGGAAGAGCATAAGGATTTAGGCATTAACGCATGTGCTAAAAATCTAGGCATATCTAAAAGTACACTATCTACCTGGCGTAAACTTTATGAAAGTAATGAGGGTAATATACCAACCCGAGGAAGAGGCAATTACGAAAGTGATGCTGCAAAAGAAAATGCTAGACTTAAGAAAGAATTAAGGGATGCACAGGATGCTCTGGAAATATTAAAAAAAGCAATCGGCATACTGGGAAACTAACAGAAGCTATATACCTTGAAACTGCAAATAAAGAGAGAAATATGAGGGAACAAGGTGGACGCCGGCTTAATGTTAGCGGTGTGCTGAGACATTTAGGCGTCTCTAGAAGTGGATATAATACTTGGAAAAACAGGATTCCAAGTAATCAGGAGCAGCGAAAAAACAAAATAAAGGATAAGATATGTGATATTTATGATGAATCGCACCAGAATTATGGTCCCAAAATAACAAAGAAACTAAAAGAAGAAGGAGAAACAATAAGTGAAAAGACAGTAGGTAATTATATGCGTGAAATGGGCCTAAAGGCACAATGGATTAAACCATATACTATAACAACTATAGATTCAAATTTTAGTGAAGAATACAAAAATATACTTGATGAGAAGTTTAATCCTAATTCCCCTGATGCGATATGGTGTACAGATATTACATATATTTGGACTTATGAAGGATTTGTATATTTAACAAGTATAATGGACTTATATTCAAGGAAAATAATATCATGGGTATTGTGATACCCTTGAAACAAAGTGGGTTGTAGAAGCTGTTAATAAAGCTAAAAGGGTAAGAAATGCTGACAAACCATTAATTATGCATTCAGATCGTGGCAGACAATATACGGCTAAAGATTATGAAGAAGCAACAGCAGGAATGACGCTAAGTTATTCGAAGAAAGCATATCCATGGGATAATGCATGTATTGAATCTTTCCATTCATTACTTAAAAGAGAGTGGATAAATAGATTCAAAATAATAGATTATAATCATGCATATAAACTTGTTTTTGAATATATAGAAGCCTTTTACAATACAGTAAGAATTCACAGTCATTGTGATTATGCATCGCCTAATGACTACGAAAAGAAATATTGGATAAAACTGAGACAAATGGAAATAAATGTGGCATAAGACAGATTATTGAGGTGAAAAGTTCATGTTTAACTTGTACTTTTTCTTGACATAGGACCACAGCGTATCAGACTTAGATATTCTCCTGGTCTTAAGGATATATTTATTGTAGAAACGGATGGCACTTTGACTCCTATAAGACTTTTAAACAAAACTGAAAACGCTTTTGTCAAGCGCGAAAAAATTCATTTATGCAGAGGTGAAGAATAATGGACTCCAGAGACCGTGCCGCAATACTGCTTGCAGGACTTCCAAAACTCAATTCGACCCTTACGCTTCAGATTCACGAACCACTGAGGCAGCGTATTGTTATGAATTATAATTTAGAAGGTCTTACAAAAGATGAAGGCAAAACATATATACTGGAAAAATTAAAAGGTGCCGGCTGCAATCAGACCATCTTTGAAGATGCAGCTATTGAAGCAATACTCAACGCTGCCGATGGAACACCCAGACTTATAAATAAATATTGCAATGCCAGCATGAAAGATATGTGTAAAGCGAAGGATTTGGCTGGGCGTATCTGTCATGAAGAAGAGTCAGGTAGTCAGGAGCTTTCTCTTGTTGTGAATAATATAAGGAAAGAACTGGAGAACTTGCAGGCAGAAAAGCGGAATCATGTTAAAGAAATTGAAAGATAACATTCTTTTTTTATCATATGGATGGGTGTATAATGAGAGAAAATATCGTCGAGAGAGGAGAATTATATGAGCCATACAGAAAATATATCTAAATTTGAGCAGTTTATTAAAATGATGACAGGTCACTTTGATAATCAGGAACAATTTCAAAAAATGAAGGAAGCAGGAGAGATATATCCATATGCGGAGCATGTTAATACGCCGTGTAACAATAAAATACAGGATCTGCCGGCAGATTTTTCTGGCATATTCATTGTGGAAGAAAGTTATTATCAAAGCCAAGGAAAACGTCATTCTTCGCCACATTTGTTTTTGTTGACAGAGCAGGATGATGGGATTATGCTTTCTTCCTATGAAATTCCGGAAGGAGAGGATAAGAATACATTTTCCTACAAAACAATGAAAAATGTGAAATATAGTGCATTGAAAAAGTCAGAAAAATTTACTCCGGCTTTGTATCATGAAAAGGATGGAGTATGGGAAGGGGGCAGTGTGAGCCGGTTTTCGCCGGTAATGATATTTCGGTTGTGGGAGAAATTTTCTGATACATGTTTGGAGGTATCGGAGAGTATGGAAGTGAATGGAAAACGTACATTTGGATATGATGCTCCTATTATTTATAAAAGGGTATAAAATCAAAACAGAGGTGACTGCAATGTCGTGGATGTACCTATCATGATCTGATTTATAGCAGAAGTGCATAAATCGGCAGTATTTTCCGGAATGTAACCTTGAATTGCGGATTTGCAAGGTACAGATGGTAGATAAATTGGGAGATAAAGATATACTGTAATTACACTGAAAAACAGAAAGGGGATGTAAGTTATGACATTTGCTGAAAAATTACAGAAATTAAGAAAACAGAACGGATTATCACAGGAGCGGCTAGCAGAAAAACTGAATGTTTCCAGACAGGCTGTTTCCAAGTGGGAAATGGGGACGATTCCTGATATGGAAAATATGGTCAAATTAGGAAGATATTTTGACTGTTCGTTGGATTATCTTATGAAGGACGAGGTTGATACCGATAACGATCAGGACACAAATAATCACAATATGGATAGGAAAAATAGTAATGGTAGTATTATTGAAAGGTGTATCTCCATAACGTGTATCATGATAGGTGTGATATTTGCTTTCTTGATGCCGTTATTTGCAAAATGGTATCAAGCATTTGAATTTAGAAATTATAATGAGTGTTTTACAAATTCGTCAGATTATATTTTACGGTTCCCTTTGGTTTGCATTTTAATAATAGCTGTTTTATTATTGGGGGCTGGAATGGTGTTTCTCTATCATTCTATTCGGAAACATTGAAATTTAGCTATTGGACAAATTCATATACAAAAAATGAAAAAAGAATTACTTCGGTAGTTCTTTTTTTCATATCTAAAACAAGATCAGGAGGTTAGAACAAATGCTAAAATTATTCAGAAAGGACTCACTGACTCCACAGACGCAACACATTTACAAAGTTCCATTGTGTATCCAGGATACGATACCAATCTATCGAATATCAGAAAACGGTATCTTTGAACTGGAGAGTCCAACAAACAAAGACGGAGTGAAAAAGAAGATTCACCAGTTTGACAGGATGTATCTGTTTGAGTATATTAACTTTTCCACACAGGATGAGCAAGAAAAAGAAGAAACCGGCAAGCGATTTGAAACGCTGCTTCGGTCAATGAATGTCAGCTACAAGGTGATTGTATCCAATCATTATGCCGACAATGGAAGGTTGCGGGAAGAAATTCTGCAGAAGGCAGTCAGCAAAGAAATGGAGCCTTTGGCGAAAGAATACCACAAGCTGATTGAAAAGCGATTGCAGGAAGGACGGGGAGGACTTTTGCAATCCAAGTATTTCATTGTCAGCTGCAGAAAGCCGGATTATGAAAGTGCCAGAAATTATTTTAACACCATAGAATTTTCCATTCAGCAGTTATTTCACCGATTGGGGAGTTGCCTGATACCGTTAGATGCCACGGAACGCTTGCGAGCATTACATAGTTATTATCGCATGGGTGGCTTGCCTGTGTGAATGGAGCAGAGCCGGGAATGGGACTTATCCGGTTTGGCGATAAGATTGTTCCGTTTGATAATACGATGGAAAAAGACAGTAGTCTGTATCAGTTATTTAATACCAATTTCCATGAGATGGTCAATAAAAAAATAACAGGCAAACAGGGAAAAAATAAGGAAAAATAAGGGCAGATGAATTGACGAAAATCGTTGAATTATGGCGGGAAAAATGATATCCCGTCTTTGACAGTTTCTAAAATAAAAAATCGCTGTAACCATTGTATTTATTAGCTTACGGCGATTTTTTTCATTGTCACGGAGTTTAGTATTTTTTACCTTCCTTTACTTTCTTTTTGAATTGTTTTCATTTTGCTTTTGGTTATAAATTGATAATCCGTTCGAAAACAACAAGCATCATGTAGAGCGTCTGTAATCGGTTCTCGTTTGTACGTCGGCATAAATCCCTGTTCTTGAACATCAACAAAATTTATTGCTTTCAAAGCATCAAGCAGTTCTTCACAGGTATATTTTGAATTCAGTTTTTTTTCAAGAAAACGATAGATTGTCAATGCAAGAAAACAGATTAGAAAATGTGCTTTAATGCGGTTTTCGTCCTGTAAATAAACTGGTCGTGCTGAGAAATCTGTTTTCATGATGCGAAAGCATTCTTCTATCTGCCATCTTCCCTCGCTAACTTTTAAAATGTCGCTGACATCATCGTCTAAAAGATCTGTACAGACAGCATAAAGTCCGTCATATTTAGCTTCCTCTTCAATCTTACTTTCATCCAGATAATGATGGATATCAGCTGCTTTGCCTTCTTTTGTAGCTGCTACAGTTCCAATAAAACGTGCCGGATCGTTAGGGTTTTTACGATTCTTTTTTGTGTTTCCGGTATCCAGCATCTTTTGTGCCCGTTCTACCTGTCTATCACGAATGGATTTCTGATAAAGTGCATATTTCGGTGAGTATGTAATGATCAAACGTTGATGGAGTTTTTTGGTGGTGTAAGGTTCATCTTTATAATAAAGTCCTTTATCATCTGGAGGAAGTCCAGTGATATCCACAGGTTTATCATCAGAAACTCTTTTGAACCCCTTTCTGTTCAAAGCCCATTCTTTTTCTTCTTTTTTCAGCTTTTTAATGGATTGGGTTACGATATATGCTCTTTCTCCCATATGGTTGTAACATCTGATATCTTCTGAACCCAGTCTTGCATCACTGCAATAAATAAATTTCTGACAGCCAAACTCTCCAAGAACTTTCTTTTCCAATGGTTTCAGCGAGGTCTGTTCATTTGCGTTTCCAGGGAAAAGAGAAAATGCAAGGGGAATGCCGTCACCGTCCATGAACAAGCCCATTTGAATGATTGGATTTGGTCTGTGTTCTTTGCTTTTTCCATACTTTTTACTGCCGTCTTCCTGCTCAATCTCGAAATAATAATTTGAGCAGTCATAATAAAGAATCTTATCGTTTCTTTGCCCCATGAAATGGCTGTTTTTATAAACTTCAGCCTGAATCAGATCACATTCTGAACCAATGACATCTAATGCACGATATACATCATGGAGTTCATAGGAAGGTTTCTCCAAAAACTCTGATGCAGCTTTATAAGAAGAACGTTTACTGCAAGGCTCCAGAATCCTTGTATAGATCAGATCGGAAAGGATTGCGTTGATGTCATATTTAAATTTGTATTTCTGTTTTAATTTTCGGCAGACTTTATTTATCTGCATCTGGTAATAAATAGATTGCAGAAAAAGATATCCGCCACGGAAAAAGATTTGTTTATCATAATCTAACTGTCTGTCAGCATGAAATGGAATCAATACTGTTTTTTCTTCTTTTTCTTTTTTGTATTTTTCAGTTTCTATTTTCACTTCATTTTTTGCCCATGCAAGGACATCATCTCTTGTTGGACCATGTTCAATCAAAAGTTGTTCCAATGTTCCGAGTTTGCGGACAATCATGGAAGATGTGCTGCCGCTAGCTTTTACATAAGATTTGCAAATATAAAAGGACTCTGCATTTTTGGATTTTGATATATGAAGATTCATATGCAACACCTCCTTCCCCTTTATTATATCACACAATGGCAGAAAATAACATATATAAAGACAAAAAAATTGACACAAAAAAAGCAGGTTTTATAAGGCCTGCAAGGTATTTTTCTAATATTCAACTGTCAAACTCCCGAATAAGGAAAAATAAGGGCAGATGAATTGACGAAAATCGTTGAATTATGGCGGGAAAAATGATATATTAGTTGCATGGCGTAAGCCATAGGAAAGTACCCACGACAGGGTGGTAGCCTCCCAACACCAAATGACCGGCTTGCCGGAATACATAGGAAGGGAGGTGACGTGAATGACAGCTTTTGAAATCCTTTCGATTTTCATCGGCATATTAACATTGTTATGTGCCTTTGGTAGTCTTGTTATAGCGTTGCTTGCCTTTCTCAATAAGAGAAACAAGCGAAAATAAAAATGCCTATCCTGTCGGCAAACAGGATAGGCGATGTCCGTAAGGACATTTAAAAACCACCTGGGAGCATCCACTTTGGAGTGGGTACTTTCCTTTTCTAATATCAATATATCATATTTCCCCAAAACATTCAACAGAAAAATCAAAAGCATACATACAGCCCACTGAATATAATTGGAGGTGGCAGCGAATGGATCATCTTGATAAAGAGGTCATTGAATCATTAAGTGAACCGGCAAAGCGTGTGTTCGAAAGTCTGGATTATCGTTTCAAACAGCGAATGTTAAAGAAAGCCAGAGAAATGGCTAAGACAGAAAAAATGAAACGGCGGAAAAAGAGCCGGTTCAAGAAAAAAGGTTTTTTTGATAAGAGTTTTTAGTCGCATAATAATACCTCCAAATGAATAAAATATGAAGTTAATAAGTTGGTTTGAGAATTGAAGTTATAATTATAGTAATCAAATAACACTGTTTCGGTATTCCAGCGGAGTTAAGTGTTCAAATTGTTTAAATTTTTTGCAAAAATAGCTGGTGTTTTGAAAACCACATTTTTCTCCAATCTCTTTAATAGAAAGATTACTGTATAACAACATTGAACATGCAAGTTCGATACGTACCTGATTTATATATTCAGTTGGATGTATACCCAATGTTTTTTTAAATATTCTACAAACATGTTGAGGTGATACAGCTAATACTTTGCATAAATCACTTATAGAAATTGGGTGTACACAATGTATCTTGATGTACTCTTGTAAAGTACGCATTTGTTGTTCATAAGGTGTGTTATTAAATTCTGTTGAATTATACAACATAGGCTGGGATATAAATTCTATAATAAATGGATAAACAGAACCGGCAGCCAGTACATTTCCTGTTTTAGGGTGTTTAATAAGTTCCATACGGATTTGGTTTAATATACGATCAAGTTCTGATTCGTCATGTAATGTAAAGACTCCTCCGTTTTCTAAATTATATTTATGGTAAAGAGGTGTCAGGCTGTTTCCACCGGGGACCATCCAGCGAATATCCCACACATTCCCATCCGGATAATAACAATGTGGTTTTTTTGCTGGAATAAAAAAAGCGGAACCTTCCGGTAATTCATATTTATGATCATTTATTTCTAACCATCCTGAACCGGTGCAATTATAGAAAAACTGGTCGTAGTCATAGCCATCGGGCCGTTCAATGCGTGGCTGCAATTCATGTAAACCAATACTCACAACGTAAAATGGTAAATCTGTAACTCCTTCAGTAGATGGATACATATAATACCAGAGCATTTTTAATCCTCCTGTAATATTGTCGCGACTATAAATATTTTAACATGTGTATGTTTTGTGTACAATATGAATTGCAATGTGATGTTCAAATTGTTCTATTGTATTCGTATTACGACAGATAAATTTGTTTAAATGGATTTATTTTGATAAATAAAAGGACGCTAAATTGAGAGCGTCCTTTCGTTGTGTTCATATAAATAATCGTTAGCTTGTATAACGGTATATTTCTGGTGTAGTGCAAACATAATATAGGCATCTCTTTTGACGCGGGGATATAGTGTACCCACATTGCCATAGTAGAGTAAATGGTTTGTTTCATCGACGGTCAATGGAAAACCGAAAGCAATTTTTAAAAGAATGTCTCTGCTTGGATGTTTTTTACCCTGAAAAATCTGGTAACCATAAGTTGTGTCAAGCTGTGCATTTGAAATTACATTGATTTTAGAAATATTATGTATTTCAAGCATACGTTTTAAATATTCTGCTAAGGTAATCTCGTCGATAGAATCCTTTTTGTCTTCTGACCAATTTTCAAGTGAATCAGAAGCTGTGATTTCATTTTTTAATTCTTCAGTTGATTGTTTCATTGTTTCCTCGTTTCTGTATTATTAGTCTTTGATATTAAAGGTGAGTAGTGTGTACCCATTCGAGTCAATTATCTGCGATACAGTATTGTAATAAATCTGCAATTTAATATTTGCATTGTTTCCAAATTCTTTAAAGAAAGACTTCTTAAAAGTAATGTATGAATTAGTTTTATCTATACTGTAATATTTTGAACTTAATGTTTTGCCTGAATCGTTAAATTTAATCTTGGTGACCTTGCGTCCGTATCCGTTTGTCAATGACAGCGTTATATTTTTAGGATTTTTGTACGAATAGTCAATGCAGGCAGGTGATATTGCGAAAAGATTAAAAGGTTTTGTAACTTTGCTGAGTTCTTTTATAGCCCTAATCTTAACGGTAATATATGCGTTGTCACAGTCAAGAATAATTTTATATGTATGATTTGTCTGCAATGCGTCTAAAAATTTGTCAGATATATTTACAATGTGATTATCTTTAAGTGACCAATATTTTGCGGGAATAAGATAGGTATAACCGTTGGAAATATCTTCAAGATAAACATTTTGAAGTTTATATGTATCCAATAATCCACATCCGACATTGACAGGTGTAAGTGACGGATTGGTTTTCAAATAAAAAATAATAAATTCAACAGATTTCTGAGTGTCTGCAAAATATGAATCAAGATAATATACTGCTTTGTTTGAAAGTTCTACGGCAACCGGATTGGAGAGCTTCGGAGTTGAAGCTGCTTTTGGTGTAGAAGTTGATTTAGGTGCACTTTTCGTGGTTTTTTTATTTGTTGCAGTTTTATTCTGTGTGGTATTTTTTTTGCTGTTGCTGTCAGCATTTTTTTCGCTTTTAACTGTATTAGTTGGATTAGCTGCACTGCTTATTGTTGGGACAGCTGATTTTTGTGGCTTAATGCTTTTGGCTTTTTTCTTTTTTGTATTATTTTTAGTTATTTTTGTTGCTTTTGCTAATTTTTTAACAGGATTTTTCTTTGTATCATTGTCAGCAGTTTCAGAAACGGAAACATTTTCAGGTTTTACGGGTGCTTCGGTTTGTGCAGCGTCAACATCAGATGCCGGTTCAGAAACAGGTGTGTTTGCAACAATGTGCTTTGCACCGTTAGCTTTATCATTTGGCTTTAATGATATGATGAGACTTCCGATAAGACAGCATAATGCGAGTGCCGCAACGCTGCATGAAGCTACAAGTTTTTTTGTGCAGTTATTGTAATTTGTTAATGCATGTTTTAATTCATCAATATTCTGGTATCTTGCAGAAGGATTAAATATAGTGCATTTTTCAATAATATGAATTAGTTTTTTGGAAGATTAATGCGCAGAATTGCAAAGTTCGTCTGCGTTTAAAGTTAATTCAGATGAATTTTTTGGAAACTGTCTGCCCGAAAATAATTCATACATAACAGCACCTATGGAATAAATGTCGCTTCGTGCATCCGTCTGTGAATAACCGTAATGCTCAGGTGAGGCAAAGCAGGAGGTGCCGAGATGACATGTATCAGTATCTGCAGTATCATTATATTTTCTGGCTGCATCAAAATCTATAATTTTAACTGTGCCATCAGTTGATACAAGAATATTTGACGGTTTTAAATCTTTATGAATAATAGGCGGATTCTGTGTGTGCAGTGTTTTAATGCCATCGCACACCTGTGGAATGAGATTGATGATTTCAGGCTCTGATAATTGTTTATCTTTGATATAGGAATCAAGGGGCATACCTGAAATGTATTCTTCGACAATAGTGGTAATATCGTCGTTTGTTTCACAGGATAAAATATTAGGAATGTGAATATTTTTTATGGATGCAACAGAATTTAAAACATCTGTATTTGCGTTGGAAATTTCTTTTACAACAACAATAGTGTCTGAATTTTTTAAATTTGCCAACCATACCTTGTTATAAGTTTTTTCCGAAATAAGTGATATTTTTTCATATGATACCATGTGCTTCTCCTCCTAGATGCGTGTCTGTTTATAGTATAGCAGATGTGGCATAAAATTGGAATTAGAAAAAAGGCATTAAACATTAGTCAGATAACAATTTTTTTGATAAGGTACGTTAAAATGCGAAAACGGAAAGTTAATAGGAGAAAATGCGACATTTTTGTGGATTTTTATATTATAGCGTGATATACTAATAGAGTAAGGTCTATTGAAAAAAATTATTAAATAAAGGAAGAAAGGGTAAAGGGTATGAAAAAATCACTTGCGAATAAATTAAGTTTATTTTTCTCAGGCGTTGTTTTGGTGACATGTCTGATTTTAGTTGGAATTACAGTATTGATTTTTGGAAACATTCGGGAGAGAATGGAAAATGTTTTATATGAGAACACTTTAGAATCATATAAAACAGAAGTTAAATCAGAGGTTCAGTCTGCAATAAGTTCTGTGGAATATTATTATAATCTTAGTGAAGATGGTAAGATTGACGAAGATACTGCGAAAAAAGATGCGTTGGAAACATTGCGCAATCTAAGATATGGAGATGATTCTTCAGGATATTTCTGGGTTGACGATACCGATTATAATCTTGTTATGCATCCAATTCTGCCGGAGCAGGAGGGAACAAACAGATATGACCTTACAGATAAAAACGGAGTAAAAATAATTCAGTCTATCATGAAAACTGCCGATGAGGGTGGAGGATTTAATGAATTTTATTTTACTAAATCGGATGGAAAGACGGTAGCACCAAAGGTTGCTTACAGCCAGAAGTTTGATAAGTGGAACTGGGTTATTACGACAGGAATTTATTCAGACGATATACAGGGGATTGTTCAGAAATCCACAGGTTTGAATAAAATTATAAAGATATTCAGCTGTTCTACAAGTTTTCTGATAATAGTTACTGTTGTACTTGTAGTTTTGATGCTCGTTGTATCATACATAATTGTAAGACAGCTTGTAGGAGTTATCGAGAGGGTGCGCGGTAAACTTGAGTCAGTTGCATCAGGTGATTTGTCAAGCACTCTGGATGGCAAAGTTGTTTCAAGGTCAGATGAATTGGGACAGATGGTGGCACATACCAATCTTGCCATCAAATCATTTAGAGACAGTATTTCCAAGGCAAAAGAGACAGCCGGAACAGTACAAAACAACAGTACAGATATAAAGGGAAAGACAGAAACAGCGTTGACGGCTACTTCTCAGGTTGCAAAAGCTATTGAGCATGTTGCAACAGACGTTACAACTCAGGTCGATTTACTTTCTTAAATTGCAAACAATGTTGAGGTTATGTCAGGTGACGGTAAAGAAATGAACTTGAGTGTAAACAATGTAAGTGAGTATGTGGAACAGCTCAATGTCTCAAGTAATGAGATGAAAGAAAAAGTTGAGTTTATGAGCAAGGGAAGTGCCGAAATGACAGAACAGATTTCCGGAATAGCAACAAAGATAAATGAGACAAATGAATCTATTAAACATATGACTCAGATATTGAATGTTATTGAAGAAATAGCTGTTCAAACAAATCTTTTATCTCTCAATGCAAGCATAGAAGCAGCAAGAGCAGGAGAGGCAGGACATGGATTTGCCGTGGTTGCAGGAAATATAAAGACACTTGCCGAGAATACATCAGCAGAGCTTAACAACATTAAAGATATTATTGATTCATTGACTACCGATTTTGAGGAATGCCACAGAGATATTGATAATGTTGTAGGAAGTAATGAAGAAAATGCATCATATACAAAACAGGTTATTGAACAGTTTGATAAAGTATTCAGTGGAATATCATTTACAAACGAAAAGCTTGTTGACATAAATCGCATAACAAAGAACATGACAGAAACTGTCAACGATATATCTGACAAAGTGCGCAACATAGAAAAAGGAACTGAGAGTACGGCTGCATCTACAGAAGAGGTGACAGCATCATCACAGGAACTTGAAGCACTTATGACAGGAGTTGCACAGAGTTGTGATGAGATGGCACAGCAGGCAGAGGGACTTGTCGGAGATATGAGCAGATTTATTGTCTAAGATTTATTGCTTAAATTGAAAAGTTTATCTGTAAACAGCAGAATAAATATGAATAATTAAAACAAAAAATATGATAAAAATGTGACTGTATATTTTGAAAAAAGCTGATATGCAGTCATTTTTTACTTTATTTATATATTTTTATGGCATAGGACAATATATTTTGATATAATCAAAGCAAATTTATATTTTTTAGTTGTTTATGTATAAAAATAACTTACATAGAAATGAATTATTTGTTTAAAAGCAGGTTGATAAGGGGAATGGAGCCATATGAAAAAAATAAATAAAAAACAGTATATTACGACATTGGTAGTATGCTTTTTTGCGATTGCAATTTTGTCGTTTTGTACAATTCAGGCATTTTATAAAAAGGCTGTGGATGATACTCTTTCGGTGGGAGAAAGTGCATTAAAGCAACAGAAAGAGCAGATGGATGCATATTTGTCGAGAGGAATGGATGCAGTTGAACTTACGGCTATTACCGTAGAATATATGCTGCGTGAAAATTACAGCGGTGATGATATTTTAAATTTTCTTACACAGGAATCAAAATATTACAAGAGAGATGTAGATAAAAGTTTTACGGGAATTTATGGACTTTTCAATGGAGAATATCTTGATGGAATAGGCTGGCAGCCTGAAAAAGATTATGTGCCGCAGGATAGAGAATGGTATAAAGCGGCTGTTGCCGCAAA
>ULQR01020064.1_pt1 | contig 31362 bp, 25 predicted proteins | sample 1954711 | NCBI WGS metagenome assembly ULQR01 (sample SAMEA4835661, study PRJEB28245) | human gut metagenome | biome: gut microbiome; material: fecal sample | place: Denmark | collected 2008
CAGGATGTCATACGCACGTTTTTCGACGTACAGCAACCATTTGTCCTCGCGCTGTTCCAGTCTGCCGGGACGCTCGATGAAGCTGTGCTGAAACCCTTTTACCGAAATGTTCTTCAGCTTCTCCCAGTTCGCCTTCACCCCGGCAAGCATCGACTCCACGGTCTGTATCTCGTTCTCTATCAACTTCAATGTCTTCGGCAGCGGCACATGAAACGGACATCCTGTCAGAATGCGGTTGAATGCCAGCTCATGCTCTTCGTACTCCCGTGCCTCGTCCGTCGCCAAGCGTTGCAGGATGAATATCGCCCGGATACGGGCTTCCGTATCTTTCAGGTCTTTTCTTCCGTCGTCCGTTTCTGCAAGCAGGCCGAGCATATCCAACAGGCGCGGGAACCATATCGCCAGCAGGCAAAGGCCTGCATTCGGGATTTCAATATATTCCGGTTGCACGGCTTCTTCCAAAGCCTGTCCGGTGTCAGCGATGTGCAGTTCCGTTTCCACAGTCCCCACAATGGCCTCCAATGCGGACTGCCGTTCATCGGGCTGTGATGTATTATCAGTTTCCTCATGCTCCGGTCGGCTGCCATCAGCTACAGTTACGGGTAGTCCTGATTTGGTGTCCGGAATCCTGTCTTTCCATACGGATGAAGCCAAAGTTTCTATATATTCCCTGACAACCGGTGAAGCGTTTCCGTAATAGATGCGGTCTGCCGGGTAACAGGCAATAAACCGTACCAGTCCCTCGGACAATGCCGGTTCGGCTAATCCGTATTTTCTTGCTATGACGTCAGTTGTCCGGCGTAATGTTTCAGCTAAAGAGAACGACACTCCGGCAATCATTTCCATCCATGTTTCCGTATTGAGCCATTTAGTCCACTGCCCAAAGGGAATGTCGTTTCTCCCCGGATTATCAGTGGTGGAATACCGCACGAATTTCCAAAGCAGTTCCGGTTGCCAACGGGCATAATGCCGTAGCATCAGCGACTTTGCAGTATCGCTGACTGAAGGGGACAACAGCCACGTAATCCACTCATCGAATACACTTTCTTCCTGACCGGATATAGAGTCTTCCAATGGCAGGACATTGTTCGTCAAGCCGGATGCCGTACCGGTTCCCGTATCTGCCGTACCCGTTTGCAATGTGATTGTATTTATTGCCAGCCTTTCAACCCTTTCCCACTGCTCCTTGTCAGCATCCGTATAATCCTTATTCCCGGCCAAAACATAATGAAGATGGAGCAGGAATAGAGAGATGATCTCCTCTGTATCCATACTGTCCGGCTCCGGCTGTTCCGTAATCAAAAGGAGGATAGACTTTGTTACGGACAGTTCCCATTCCTCGCTGCCGCCTGCAAACAGCCCGTTTTCAGTAAATGCGGAATATACCACACCGACAGTTCGGCTCAATATACCGGACAGAGTAGGGATTGCCTGCTCGATAAGTCCCGATACTGCATCCTTGCCGATGATTTCAGCCCATAGTGTGACCATGCTTTCATCCGAAACGATAGTATCCCGAAGTAACCGTATGGCCTCTTTGGGAGAATCCTCCATATAACGATGGAGCACTTCCCGTTTTTGCCATGAAGTGAATGCCTGGTTTTGCAACCAGTGGGTCACACCGGAGGCTTCGTTCAGATGCTGTTCAAATGCGGTTAGAACCTCGTTCCATGCAAGGTTGCTTTCGGTCGGCATGTCCGGGTTGTCATCTGCCGAAGCAAAGCTTCCGGAATCGATACATTGCCTTACCCGAACCAACAAGGACCATAACGCATTGTTTCTGTTATCGGAGAGGAAGCCTCCCGTATCGAAACTACGGGTTGTTTTATTGACCGGGAACTCGGTATAAGGAATAGGCAATGACTGTCCGATCAGTGATTCGACAACCGCCTTTATCCTGCTTCTGTCATTGCCGGCGATGGCAGCGAACAAACGGATAGCGGTATCCACATTACCGCTTGCCGATGCAGGGGAGATGCTGTCATTCCATGAAGCAAGTGAAAGAAGCAATGATTTCCAAACTGCTCTTGCAGATCCGGAAACGATTCCTGCGATTGTTGCCATATGCCCGGCCAAGACTCCAACAAGCTGTATGGCAGTCGTTCCAACGCTTTGACCGCTTGTGCTATATGCCTGTACGGCCAACCGCATGGCGATATGCCTTAATATGGATGTATCAAGCAAACCGATAACCGTGTCCAGCAGCTTTTCCGATTGCAATGCCGCAATCAGCTCGCTTTCCCTGTTGCGATAGGCATCGAACCGTTGCAGTACAAGCATCTTTCTGACACTTTCCGGACTCCTGTTGTCTGAAAGAATGACTTTCAAAGATACGATTTCCAGAGCCTCCGTAGTGTTCTTATTCAGGTGTTTTTCCCGATGTATGTTTTTCCATGTATCATGGGCAGGAGCAAAAACAGGAGAAACAGATTCCAGGAACTCCCTTATAGGCCCCGGTAGGTTCGTGTTTTCCTCTGAGACGGATTCCGACATACTGATATCCTCTATTGTCTTGAACCCGGCAACATTGGCATCCGGAATCTCCTGCCCGGTTATTTCCTTATACAGCAAAGCGGCCAGCCGTAGCATCTGCACGGAAGCGGAATCCGATGCGGAGAAGATACCGGTTGAAATTCCCCGGAACACGGCGGTATTCAAAGCCTCCGTCAGTTTGCCTTTGCCGATGCCTTGAAGCCAGGAAACGGATGGGGATACCTTGCCGAATGTTTCAAGTAGGGCGGAAACCACCTCGGCAAGTTGCAGCGAGACATATCCGGCAAGCAGCAGCAAGATCGGCCTGTCGGTCAGGGATGCCGACAATGAAAAATGCCACCTGTCCGACCGGCTTTTCAACCATTGTATCAGCAACTCCGGCTTTTCCTGTGCCAGCCGTAACAGTGCTGCTCGTTTTATATGGTCCGGCTGCCCCATATCTTCTACCCATTGTAGGAAAGAACCTGCATTTTCTGCGATAGCTATAGCCACTCCTGTATCCGGCAATGACGTATCCGTCTTTTCATCGGACGGTTGTCTGCCGGTATGCCCTGTTACAATCTGTTCCGTTCCGAGCAGTGAGAGTTGCAGAAGCATGTAATAAAGTTCCCACGCATAGCTGTCGCCGGTGGCAGGCGAACTGTCCGAATTCAGCCTTTGGTTGCGGTAAATGATACCCAGCACCGTCTGATGATGGTCTGCTCCGAAAACTTCCATAAGGAACCGTACCGTCAGCTCCGCTTTGGAAAGGTACGCCTGCCGCTCCCTCTTATGGATAAAGGACAGCAGCCTGCGGTTCAGGTGCAGCCGGAAATGCGGCTTGTCGCCGAACATCGGCACGCCGTTGAACGGGTAGTATTTGAGCAGCCAGCCGTAGAGCCTGTACCAGTAGTCAGGCACGCCGATTTCGGCACGCTCCTCCGTCTCGGCGGCCATGATGCGCCTGACATGGGGATTCTCTATCAAGCCCGCCATGTCTTCCAGACTGCCGGTCTCTTTTGTCTCATGGATAAAACGGATGACAGCCTGCGGCGAATGCTCCAAGACAGCGGACAGATACCGCTGTTTCTCATACCGGCTGAGAACCGCTGAGGCAAGCCATACGGCAAAGGGTATCGCCTCCGGCAGTCGTTCCGCACCTGTTTGCAGGAACAGCCTGTCCATGACATACGGCTTGGACGCAAGCAGCGACAGCAACCGACCCGTATGTTCCGCATCCTTGAACTGCTGCAACTCCTCATACAAGTGGAACTCCGGTGCATCCCATTCCGGCAGGCAGAAGCCGTATTCCAAATAATGTAGCAGGTTTTCAAAACGTTTCTCACGGGCATACGGGAAAGGATTGCCCGTTATCGGGTCTGTTTCGGTATTTATGTCCGATTCCGTAATTTGCGGTACACCTGTTTCATTCAGTTTATGGGCAAAGCTGCGCTCCAAAGCCTCACGCAACCGCACAGGGAAGAGGTCGTAAAACTCTTCCTGCGGTATGCTTCCCAAATCCAGGTCCAGACGGTCTATTTCAATGTAGGTGTCTTGGGAATCGTACCGAGTGAAAAACTCATCCAATAGCTCAGTGACACTCTCGCGGCAGAACCTGTCCCAGTCCGCATAAAGCCTACGTGTAAAACCTTCGTCCTGCATGAGGAAATCGAGCGATATGTTGTCTATCAACGTCATATTCTTTCTGTCCGTCCCGTCAGTTCCGAAACCATCGCATCCTGGCATTGCCTCAGTTCCGCTTCCGGGGCATGTTCCGCCAATGCCGTGCGCCAGTCGCAATATGCCGCCTCGAAATACTGCATCTGCTGTACATTCAGGCGATGTATGTCATAGCGGATATGTGCCGGCAGGAGGCGGCAGATTATCCTATCAAGAGATTTCATGAAACGCTCCGAATGGAAGCGCGAAGTCCAGTCGGGCACCACGAACGATACATTGAAGGGCTCCTCCGTCAGGCCGGGATATTTTTCCGAATGGACGAAAAGGCTGTGTTCCAGCACATACACCGCCTCACATCTGCGGTTCAGTTCCAGCAGATAGCGGCGCAGCAGGTTGGCAAGCTCTGCCAGCCGTTCCTTCCGGTTGGAACGCCCTATATTGAGCCAGTTCTCTTCTTCCTCGTTGCGGAACACCAGCAGGTACTCCGACTCCCCGGCTGTAACTAAGCGGTAGTTGTGTATGCTGATGCCGCCGCGGAACAATCCCCCGCTGAGAAGGTTGGTATTGAATATCATCAGTTCGTGCCGCATCTGGTTGTAGGCGGCCAGTTTCTCGTCCTCGGTCATCGCCTGTTCCTTCAGCGGGATATTCTCCGTATGCTTTGAGGTCAGCATCCGCTCGTCCACCAGCATGGAGTTCATCCGCTCACGCATCCTTTTTCCCTCCTCCCTGTCACCCATCAGTATGAGGTTGTGGCCGGGAAGCACGTTGCCTACCGACAGGCTTTCGTCCATGTTCAGCCCGAAAAGCAGAGAAAGGTGCTTCTTGATGACCGGCAGGTTCTCCGCGTCGCGTTCCCCGTAGATGTCGCAGGCTCTTGAACGGCATTCGGTCAGTTCCGGCACATGGCGCAGGAACCTCGCACGCCGGGCGATCTCTTCCTCCTCCGTCGGGTCATACCACGCCACTCCCTCCACCTTTTCGGGACTGCTTTCCACATCATAAAGCCTGTCGAGGAAATCCATGTACCGGTTTTTCAGTGCGAATACATTCCTCTCCCCGGTTTCCCCGACGGCGTTTCCATCCTTGCCTATCCGCATGGTGCCACCCTCACCTGAAAGTATGGACAGCAAATCTTTTAATTGCCGTGCCTCCTCCAGACCACGTTCCATGATACGGTCGAACAGCCCTAAGTACGCCTCGAATGTTCCGGGTACGCCCTCGGGTGAGCGGGAGCGTTTCATTTCCGAGCGGTACATCTCCGGGAAGTCCCGGCTTACCGGCGTATGTTCCCACACGTCGCGGTACACGCCCGGTTTCAGCAGGCTGCGAGAAAATTCGCTCCGGTTGCCGTCCCCCTCCCGGTTTTTAGGCTGTCTGTCTTTCCTTGCAAAATAGAGGGATTGCAGTTCGGCATGGAAGCGTTCCATGTTTACGGTCAGTTCGGTGCCGTTCGAGTACATCCGCACTTTCAGCTCGCGCCGGTTCCTCGGTATGAAAAGCCTGTTGCCGCCGCTGAACGATGACACGGTTTCCCTTCCGGCTATATCCTCCACCGTGTTCCCTTTCACAAAGTAGCAGGTTTTAAACGACTTTACCCCGTCTATGCCGCACAGTCCGGCAAACAGTTCCTCCTGCGTGTTCTTTTGGTGGGGGATTTGGACATCCGTGTCGCGGCCCGTGCCGTCCATCCATTCCTCGATGGAGACATTGCCTGAACGGTAGTTGCGATCCAGCCGCCTGATGCGTACCGACCCTGCGAGGTAGCGCAGAATCTTCCAGTAGATGCGTGTGAGCACGAGTGTAGGGTCCGCACCAGTTTCCAGTTCCACCTCCGAGAAGAGACTCAGCTCGTTTTCGGGAGAAGTGTTATCGTATATCCGGATGTCTTCCTCTCGCAGGTTCTCGCAGAGATTGCGGTGCCTGTGAAAGAAAGAGAACACGCGGCTGCGCAGTTCCGAAGTGTTCTCTCCGAACGGGGAAAGGTACAGCGTCATGGAATATCGTCCGGTCCAGATATTCCCGGCCTTTATCTCTGTATTCTCTATTTCAGGAAACTCGGCAAGCAGCAGTTTGCGGTAATCCTCCGTAGTAACAGGAGCGGTCGGATAGACCGCCTCGGGCAGGAAAAGGCCGTACCGTTCGGGAACAAAGTTACCGTCCTCGTCCGTCAGGTAGTCTCGCAGGTCAAAGTCCAGCTTGTAGTCGAGTTCCGTGAGGGCATAGTTTACGATGTCCGCAGCCGTTACGCCGGAATCACTCGGATTGTAGTCCGTCCATACCTCTCCCGACAGCCGTTGCAACTCATCGAGCGTGTTCCGCTGCAACTTCTCATACAGTGCCCCGTCCGGGCCTTCACGTTCTATGTACAGTTTCTTTTCCTCCATAAGTTACCTGCCTGATGATGTCTCCGTATAACTCCAAAGTTCCTGTATGCGGTAATGGAGAATGCTCTCCCCATACTTTTTCCTCTTCCCCTTGATTTGCAGGAACAGACGGCTTCCGTATCTCGTCCAGCGGAAGCGAACGGGACTTTTCCAGAAGCCCCAGCCGCTCTTCTGCGGGGAAGAAAGTTTCGGACGGCGGCCTTCACACAGGCTGACAGTCGCCTCCGAGAGGCGGTAAGTGCCGTGGTTCGTCCTGTAACCGGCAATGATGTGGAACATGCAGCAACCGGAAACCCGGTCTTTCCACCTGTCCGATACCGGCAGATCGTGCCAGATGCCGTCGGCATTCACCGTGCCGTCCGTGACGGAAGTGTCCTGTGCGGAAACCGGCTCTCTCTTTTCTTCCTCCGGTTCTTCAATCACGGGTTCGGGAACGGGCATGACCTCTTCCGGCTTGTCATCGTCCACAAAGTTGTACATGGAGTCGATAAGCGCGGCGAAATGTTCCTCTTTCGGGACGTTTCCGCTGCGGAAATAAGACTTCAAGGTCTGTCTGCTGTATCTTTTGTCTTCTGCCATATCTTTGTCCTTTTATTGTATCTTGAAATTGGAATCTATCACTGCCTCGTCAATTCCTTCCATCGGCGGAAGGAACTCCAGCCCCCTTACTTCGGGTATCAGTACCGTCCATACAGGGTGTCCGTCTCCGGGTATACGGAAGTCGTTCTCCTCGCGTATGTCCGTTACGTCTATTTCGGGCACAGTGCCGTTTATGCTTATCTCCAGCAGCTTCGCCACACCGGAATCATTCGCAATCTTCGTGTGCAGTTCCTTGTAGGAGTATCTCATGCCGAGTTCAGGCAGCCCACCTTCCGCTATCCATGCCGCGAAGTAGTCCTTTATGGTACGGCGCAGCCTGCGTCTTACCTCCCCTTCATCGCGGACGCTTTGACTCAATACCGCCTTGCAGCCTATCCGTATCTTGAGGTATTCCGGATTTCTCACCGCTACGTCCACGAACGGCGATACGCGAGCGGATACCCACCGTTCAATCTCCGCTATCTGCCATGCCGGGGTGAACAGATACGGTACGCCTTCCGTGCGAGAGAAGACCACGATATGCACCGTGCGGCCGGTCTTTCCGGTCTGGGGCAGGCAATGCGCCTTTTCTATATACGGGAACTGCTCCAGTATCAGCTGCTCGAAATCTTTCGGAGCGACGGCCCGGTTGCGGTGGGCGATGCGCTCGTCCTGCCGGCACGATACCGTGTCCGCACTCTCCGCCTGCCTGCCCCCGAATCCGGGCAAGGGCTGAAGGACGGAAGCGATGCGGGCGTTCTCCTGTTTCGGCTGTCGGATTGTTCCTGCCGGGATGGAAATGCCATCCCCATTCTCAGCCGTCACGAGAATACAATTCAGGTAAACGGACTTCAGGGCAAGGCACTGCGAGGCATCGCCCTCGATACGGGCACGCAGGGTAAATGGGGAACGGATATCCAGTTCTTCCGGCAGGCGGAACTCGATGTATCCGTTGCGAGTAAGCCCTTCCGTGTCTTCACAGAACATGTCTTCTGCATCCAGCTCTTTCCAGCCTCCGGCATCGGGATATTCCCAATGCAGCACGGGGAACGGCGTGTTTTCCTGCGCCCCGCTGTTTTCATCTGCTACGATGTTCTTCCGCAGGAAGGCGAGGTCGGCGTACATCCTTATCCGCCTGTCGCTCCGGAAACCGGCAAAGCGGATATACAGGTTGCGGTCCGAACCGGTGTCTTCCACCACGGGGCAGTTTTCTCCGGAAACCGGAAGCCTGCACGGGGAAATATCACCGAGCGGCGTTACTCGCGACAGCTTTACTTCCAGTCCGCTGTCCTCCCTGCTGCTCCACGTGGCACGGTAAGACAGGCTTGTTTCCGCAAAGCATGGCAGGACAGGCTGACGAGGTACCTCACGCTGCTTCTTGTTCCTGCCATTCCAACTCATCACCTCTGCAAAAAGCCTGCGGTATTCCTCCATGCCGAAGCCTATCTCCGGGCTGACAAGCACGGCACGAAAACTCCGGCCTCTGTCCGTATCGGCGAGCCTGTCCTTGAAGGTGAAACGGATGCGTCCTTTTTCCGCCGGCTTGCCGTCCTCTTCCCTGAAAAGCGGTTGCGGAGAGCCGCCACAGGCTATCCAGTCTTCTGCCGTGCGATAGGAGGTGGCAATGCGGAACGAGGCGTTTGTCAGCCTGTTGCCTTCGTAGTGGCGGTAGATGCCGGCATAGCCGTCCGGGGTCTGCGGCAGCTTGTCCCAGCGGATGTGCAGGGAGACTTCCGTGAGCGGAAGGCAATCCGTTTCTTCATGGCCGAACTTGAACCATGAGCCTTTCTCGCCTGCGATGCCCAGTGGCATGAACGGCTGTGTGGTGTCTATCTCGCCCAACTCATTCTGGAGCCTGAACCGGCGTATGCCGTCCGCTTCTACAGTTATCTCTATATGGTTGAAAGCCCATGCTCCGGTAAGTGCTTTCGGGTAGTTGCCTTTTGAGGTCAGTATGCGGATGCAGGGATATCCTGTGGCCGTGCCGTGCACCTCGTCCGTGCAAGGTGACAATATTCCTGTGGCGTCATCTGTTGTAAAGGTAAAGCGGATGCCTCTGCCGGTGTCGGCGACCTCATCTAAAGCGCACGGTAGCCAGCCTTTCTCCGTGCTTGCTTCGACGGTGAAGGCGGTTTTGTCGATTCCGGGCATGGGCGCTCCGACAGGGTTTTCCGAACAGAAAGTGATGCCTATCCTTCGCCTTCCTTCCGAAAAGCGGAACATCCGCGATTCCAACTGCCAGCCGCTGCATACCGGGGTGGCCGTGCGGCTGCGGAACAGCAATACGCCTTCGCTGTTTTCCGAAACGGGCACTTCGTGGGAGAGCAGCCGCGTGCGTCCGTCCCGTTCATCGGTAAACAGCGAGCATATCCGCCCGATGCGTCCTGCGGTCAGTTGTTCCGACCGGGTGGTGCGGTAGAGCAGTTCTTCGCCTGCGGCGTTCTGTCCTGCCGTGAAAGCGAAGCCTTCGGGCAGGAACAAGTTGCGGCCTGCCGGGGTAACGACAAGGTATGCGCTGTCCTGCACGGTATTCCGGCCTTTTGTCTTGAGTATTTCCTTGTAGTAGAACTCCGGCAGGGACCGGAGCATATCGTTGAAGCGTTCCGCCGTGGAGCCGTAGTTGCGGATGAAGGCCAGCAGCAGAGCCAGTGCAGGGTCCATGCGGCCTCCCGCCTCTATCATGCGGATATAGCCCTCGCGTCTGCGCTGTATGTTGCTGAGCGTCTGGAGTATACGGAACCATGCGGTGTGGCTGGGGGCAAGAGCCTGCGCATTCCATGCAAAGAAACGAGGTCTGCCCTCTCCGTACAGGGCATCGTCCAGCAGCTTGCGGATGGAACGGGCCGCCTGCACGGAGGCATCGGCATTGCGGTCTCCCGGCGTGCTCCACCTGCCGAGCACGTAGCCGTCGAGCCGCCTTATCCATTCGTCGAACCGGTGGCGCATGGAGGTTTCCATTCCGGTGCTGTCCGAGGTGCCGATGCTCCGGATGAACCGTTCACCTGAGGACTCCGTGTCCGTGTGCAGGATGTCGGCAAGGACGGTCAGCACATGGTTGCTCCACACCTTGCCAAGCGTAGTGGTTTCCTTGCGGTCGCTGTCGTAGCACTCCGTTCGCCCGGGCACGGACATGAGCCAGTAGAGCAGTTCCATGCGGTCGGTTTCCAGTGCCGGAAACTCGCCGAGCCGGGCATTGTGGGAGAGGTATTCCTCACGCGACAGCCCTTTTCCGATATATATGTCCTTGCCTCTTTTCATGTCGTTACAGGATTAAGTCGGTGCCTTCGTTCAGGTAGAAGGGATAGACCATGTTGGTTCTCCGGTTGGTCTGCCGGACGGTGTAGTCGAGGGTGATTTTCAGGATGCCTTCCTTGTCGTCCACCTCGAAGTCCACGCGGTGCAGGTCCACCCTCGGCTCGAACAGCACCACGGCACGTTCTATCTCATCGCGCAACAGGGTCTGTGTCGCCACGTCCATCACCTCGAAGGCGTACCGCCGTATGGGGCAACCGTAATCGTAGCGGTGGACACGCTCGCCGGGCGAGGTACTCAGCAGCGTCCACAGGCTCTGGCGTATCTTCTCCTCGTAGGCGGCCATCCGGGTGGGGGTGCCGTCCATGTCCAATGCCGGAGGGAAGCTCCAGCCTTTGCCGAGGAATGTCCTGTCTTCGTTCATATTCGTTTCTTTCTATTATTACTACTTTTGTTTCTTAATTAAAGAACAAACAAGCCGTTGTCCTACAAAAAGCTGTTGCTTTATCATTGCGGATTGAAAATCTTTATGTGCTGACATCTTTAAAATCATGTGTGTTGTTTACGATGTGAGTATTTATTGACCGTCTATTATCAGAAAAACTGTTATTCACCTGTATACCCAAATATGAAGAGAACAATAAGTCATTGTAATATTTAAAGTCATCATTTATGCTTCGCCAAGACCCATGCATAATAAATTCCCAATTCGGATCAAACCCTTGTCTGCCTCGTGCAAATCCCTCCATTACAACATAATCGGGATTATCTGCCATTATTACAGTGGCATAATGAAAATCGGTGCTATCATTAAGTCTTGCCTGATAATATATACTATCTTTCTTTGCCAAGTTTAATGTTGATGCCATTAAATCACAGCCAGCTAAAAAGATGGGAGCAGGTTCCGCTTGTTGATTATTCCACATCTCCCTTCTTAAAGTTGCTAATTCAGAGAGAGTTCCATCTACATTTTGTGGCAAATTTTGTATGTTTGTTTTTATTATTTCCATTTTTGATCTGATATCATTGATTGGCCCTTCATTATCAAAAATCGGCATAGGTATATCTTTCAATATGGACATAAATACGTCTATCATATTTAGGCACAGAGATTGTTCCATCTCATTATTAAGGTATTTATCAATATGCTTATATATCCATTGATAGTCTTGATTGAGTTTTTTTGCATTAGGATTAATTTCACCAAAAGAAATCACCCAATCAAGGAATATTTTTCTAATCGTTTCCATAGCTGAAACAACTTGTATGATTAATTCTGCGTAATCCCATTGGGATTTTTCGGCAGGTAGAACTTTCTTTTTTGCCAAGTCATCGGAAAGTCCTGCGTATTTAAACTCTCTCTTTGGGGATACTCCTTGTTTATAACGCACTCCAACTATCAAATAAGAAATTTCTCCTATTTTTTTGGAACCTTTTTTATAAAATTCGACCAGCCCGTTTGCTGTGTTACAGTTTGCTTCGGTGATTTTCTGTTCATCCTGCACATATAACTCATGATTAGGATAATTTATGCCACAGAGAATATTTCTTGAGATAGAGCTGTTATAAAGTAAATCGTTACACCTTACTGTAAAATACCTTTGAATTACAGTTGGCATATATTGTTTTTCCAAACCACTACATTGTTTCCTCTTTTGTACAGGAGATATGGCATGTGAAACCTTCTCCTTATTTTGTCTTGCTTCGTACATAACCATCAAATTTTTAAGATTATTACTCCATTAAAAACTCTTGGGAACATCCGCCCGTACTGGGCGGATGGCTTCCATTTTCACGGTTTTACCCCATCGGATTACTGCTTGTATTTCCGTCGCCATCATCATCGTCGGGGGGGGGTGCCGTCCTTGTCAAGTGCCGGAGGAAAACTCCAACCGCGTCCGAGGAATGTTCGGTTTTCGTTCATATTTCGTTTCTTTCTATTGTTACTACTTATTGTTTTTTATCAAAGCACATGCAAGCCGAGCACAATGTCTGTCAAGTTTGCTTGAACAGAGTTGCCGAAGCGCAGTCGTTATTCTGTAAAGAACGATGTTGTTTTATGATTGCGGATTACGAATCTTTATATTCAACAATCAATGGATGGCATATCCAACATGACGGGATTATGCTACATTCTTAAAAACAACAAACTACTCAGTTTCATTATATCAATGCTTTTTTTCATATATATAATGCGTTTTATATAATCACTAATACTGTTTTCTCGTAGCAAGTTCGACATCTTGCCAAATTCATCAAATGATGAAACATCAGCAGATTTTCCTTTTATTCCATTTGAAGTCAAAAAACTCATTGAGTCTAATTCCTTTTCAAAATTAGTAAGCCCTTTTGCTTTCGCATAATGTTTCATCGCATTTATTTGATAATTGTAACGGGAACCAAATGCAACGATTGATTTTCCCCATCCTAAAGCCTCACTGAATAAGCCTTCACCACCTGCTACAATCAAACCTTCTTGTGGCATTTTTTTTATCATATGATGCAAAAGTTCTCCATCCAATCTTTCAATTAGCAAAACATTATTCGTACTTGTTTCCTGCTCTTGACCTTTTCCTAATAATAGGACTTTGTCATATCCTGTATTGCTTCTCCATTGTTCTACAATTCCTATTGATGGTCTGTTACTCCCATCTCCTTCAAGCCTTACATTGATTATAGCAATTTTCGGCAATAAGGTTCTGCAAGATTTAAACTCCTCTTCTTCTATCCCTAAAAATGTTATTAGGTTATTAGGTATTTCTTTTTCATAATTTTTTTCGTCTGTTTCAAAAGGGAGAATCAATCCAGTACTTTCTCCATCATCTGTAGCTTTCATGGTCGTGATCATTAACCCAATTAAGTCTGTGCCCATTTCTCCTAAGAAAGTAAATTTAGGATCTTTTCCCCGAGTTAGTATAGAAAGGATATCAGGTACAGGAGATTGTATCTCCCATTCAGATTGAGGAACTTTAATATTTCCCCTTGTTTCAATAGCAGGAGTACCATTATTATTAGTATCATTAGTACCAATTGTCTCAATTTGCTCAAAACCTGTTTCTTTCATTCGTTTGGCTTTTTCTTTAGCTTCATTACAATTTTGTATTGTTCCTATTTTCTTTATATCCCCTATACCCAACGGTTGTTTGTATTGACTTAAGATAGAAGCAAAATTATTGAGCATACCTATATCACCCCAACCATCAGCTAAGACATGAGTATATACATATAGGACTTTATTTCTTTCCTGGTCATTTTGTAAGTTAGAGACGAACGTATTAAAAGGGACTCTTTGAATAGCTGAAGGATAAAACTTTTTTTTAACTTTCACCCTTTGTTTCACTCGACTACCTTCCCCATAAATCCTCCTACTAACCTTCTCCTTATTCTGTCTCGCTTCGTACATAACTCATAATTTTTAATAATTATCACTCCATTAAAAACTCTTTAGAAGCAGCCGCCCGTGAGGGCGGTGCTTTCTAATTTCAAGATTTTAGCCCAATGGATTTTCATTCTGCTCCCCATCCTTATCCTCGCCGCCGGGCGTGGTGTCCTCCGTCTCGGGTGAAAGCTCTATCCACTCCAGGTCATCGCTGTCTACAAGGGCGCGTGTGTAGGTGCCGCCGGACAGCTTGGTGCGTTCGGGGACGAACTCCACGCGGACGGCTTTCACCTGCTTCTGGAAGTCGAAGTCGTCGAGGCTTGCCACGCCCACGGTGTCCAGCGTGTAGCGGAAGTAGCCGAGGCCTTTGATGTGGACGCTCTTGCCTTGGCTCATGCGGGTGTGCATCACGCTGGCGATGTCGCCCAGCACGGCTTGCACGTCACTGTTGCTTACTGTAGAGATTTTCGACAGGTCTTTGGCGATGGTCTCCGTTTCTACGGGTTTGCCCTGCACGATAGCACGGGGGTAGTAAACCTCTTGTTTCTTGTTGAACATTTTCTTCCAGAATGGCATAGTCCTACGTTTTTAATGGTTCGTATTCTGTTTCCGACTTCACTTTCCCGAGTCGCTGACTCGGGAAAACGGATCGTTTTAGCTCTTTTTATAGGATTGAAGATCCTGATACTCGTAACCGTCGGATTGCAAATCCGACGGGACGGACGAATAAACCGTTTTATTTTTGTGTCCCGGTAGCGATTTTCTTCCCACTGGCATCATAAAAAGTGATATTACCAACTGTGCTGATATTGTCCATGACTGGATTTGTTTTGGAGCCTACTCCCACTTTATCAGTTCCGTCTGTTCCCGATAAGTTGCCCAAGAAACCGTTTAGGTCCTGCCCCGGCTTCAGGTAAATATCAATATTTTCACAATGTGCATATCCGGCGCTTACGCCTATCACGGCAGCAGCGGCACCAAACGAACTCCAATCAGGACTCGTGCCTTTTACGGAACAATTCTTTATGGTGATATTACCACATTGGGCTACGACGCGTCTATCTGCGGATGACGCGCCTATACAAGCAGCATTTTCATTGCTGGTAATGTCTAACTCGGAGTTCTCAATACGGATGTTTCCGCATGTGCTATTGGGTCCCGAACCTATACCGGATGCACGATGTGAAGTGATGGTCAGTTTCATGTTTTTTATGGTAATATCACCACATGTTCCAGTCATACAGCCGATACCTATTTGTCGCTCACCGGCAGCATACTTAATTTCTAAAGCGGCATCACTTCCTTTTCCCTCTATTGTTACAGAAGCATTATTAGTCAAGACGATGCCTCCGTTATTGCTTTGGTTGGAAACTAATGCATTACTACCCTCAAATATCAGAATGGGGTTGCCTCTTTTAATATTGATGCCCGGCCCGACTGACGCATTCACATTCACGTTACGCAGAGTAACGGTAGGTGAGCCTTCGATATTTATGGTTTTCGTACCTGTGCCACTGACCACGTATTCGCCCTCGGTGATGGTTTCGGGCAACTTGTCAGGATTATACGCTTTGTTCACTTTGATGGTTATCTCGTGGTATTTTCCTGTCATGGGGGCGACGGTCTGTGTCAGCGTTGCCGCTACATCGTCCACTTTTATATTCTGTATTTCTTGTCCGGGCACTACGTTGGCTTCCCAGCAATTCTTACCGTTGTAACCGGTTTTCACCATCGGGATAAAATCTTCCGTGCTGCCTACCGTCAGTGTGCCGTCCGCATTGAGGGTGCAGGAGGTGCGGGTCTTTATCTTGACATCCGTTACTCCGTCCGCATTTCCTTCAAGCACTACACGTATCTTGGCGAGGGCATGGGAGAATGCCAGCGATACTGATTCATTGAAATTGGCGGTTGTCTGCGCTTTCAGCACGTATGCGAGCCCGTTTATCTGGTTGCTGAGGTCCACCGTTTCGCTGCCTAATGAGGTGTACCATGCGGTGATGGTCTGCCCGCTGGCGGTGCTTGCCCAATAAGCGGGCACATCACTATCTGCCACTTCCAGCTTGCCGTCCGTATAAGTATAAACGCCCGGTGTACCGTCGCCAATCTGCACGTTTATCTTGTCGCCGTCCTGCCACACGCTGCCGTTGCGGTCGTCGGTCTCGCTGACGCGGGTCTGCGGAGCATCTGCGCCCCACGGCTGCTCGCTGCTTTCCGCTTCGAGGGTGATGCCACTTATCTGCAACGGGTACATGCCTTCGGGCAGGGTGTCGGTGCCGTCCGTCAGTTCGTCGTTCGTGCAGGCGGCAAACAACAGGAGTGCCGCCCCGAAAATCCATTTATTCATCATTTTCCTATTCATATTGTCTTTCTTTTTGTTCTCTATTGTATATATCAGATCCTTCGACTACGCTCAGGATGACAGTTTATCCTCCAATTTGTACGGTGGGACATCCGGCCACTATCGTTCCACCGTGTGCCGTGCTGTCGCCCATGCGTGCGGCGGGCTTGCCGCCAATCAGCACCGTTGCCGACCCTTTGATGATGGTGTCGGGCGGGCCGACGCAGGTACACATATCGCCCATCACCGCCGCAGGCAGCTTGCCTATCAATACCGTGGGCACTCCCGGCCCTACTATCGGGCCACCCACATGGGGTACGGGAGGCAGTCCCGGTGTCTGCATCGGGCAGGTGTGCATGTCTGTCAGTCTTGCTGCCGGTGGCATATCGTACTCCTTTCTTTATATGTTAATTCTTCATTCCTCATTCTTCATTTAATTAATCATTACCATCGCGCCCTTCACGGTGGTCTGTCCGCTGGCGGATAGTTCCGCCGTGGCGTTGCCTTTCACCGTCGCGCCCATCTTTGCCTGCACATTGACGTTCAGCCCTTCGAGGCTGGCATCCTGCTTGGCGGTGCCGCTGAGTGCCATTGTGGCATCCATTGTGATGTTGCCCTTTGCCTCCAGCTTGATGTCTTTGGCGGACGAGAGCGTGATACCGTCCTTGTCCATCTTCACCTCGTTGCCGTTGGCATCGGACAAGGTAACGGACTTTCCGTCGTCGTTCAGTTCCACCTTGTTGTTTCCCGGAGTGGAGACCGTGATTATCTTCTTCTCCTCGTCGAACTCTATCTTTAGCTGTTCGCGGGTAACAAAGGCTTTCTTATTGTTCTCCGCCGTGTATTCGCAGGGCGGCGTATGTTTGCTGCCGTACAGTCCTCCGAGGATGACCGGGTGCGTAGGGTCGTTGTTCACGAAGCCCACCAATACCTCGTTCTCCGGCTCGGGCAGCCAGAAAGAACCGGCACCGCCCGTGGCGTACAGCGTGGAAAGACGCGCCCAGAGCAGTTTGTTCTCTCCCTCCAGCCATGGCAGTTCCACCTGTATGCGGCATTCCCCGGCAGGGTCGCCGTCTAATTTCTTCACCACCGCCGTATGCAGCCCCTCCATGCCGGGCAGCAGACCTGCCGCAGAGGGGCTGACCACATCCGGCTCGTCGGTGATGCCGGCAGGGTCGATGCCGATGCCCGCCTCGGTTATCCATTCGTTCTTCTCGATAATGTGCGTCACCGAGCCGATGAAGGCATTTCCGCCAAAGCGTTTGCCCAAGCCTTTCAGCTCGATGATGCAGCCCGGCACGGCTTCCGCAGCCCCGTAGAAGCTCACCTTGCCCCGGTAACGTGCCAGTCCGGCTTTCAGGGCGAGGCTGTCCGCCCATGCCTTCAGCACGGCGCTGTCGGTGGGGGCATCGGTCTGGAGCAGCATATTGTCGGCTGCTGCCATGCTCTTCGGTTCCAGGTCGCCCTGACGGTTCAACGTAGGGGCTGATGCGCTTTTCCTGACCTGCGCCTGCTCCGAAGGATTCCACGACACGGCATCGTAGCCGGAGAACTGGTCGCCTGCCGAGAGTCCGCAATCCAGCGAGATAAGGTCGCTGCCGTAGGTAACGGTCAGCACCGGCGGTTCGCCCACCTTGGGCTTGAACACCTTGATGTCGCGACCCGTGGTGAGGATGAACATTCCACAGGCATCGGCACGCGAAAGGGCGAAGTCCCAGTCCGTGCAGTAGTACTGCACCATCTCCGGGTGCTGGTAGTCCGTGCCGTCCACCGATACGCTGCCATAGGAAGACAGGGCTTCGCTAATCATCTCCGAATCCTTCTTCTTCTCGAAGATACGGTTTCGGCGTCCCTGCGTGGCGGGCCAGGCATGGTCGCGGCACTCCACCACCATCATCGAGCGGTGTCCCTTGCCGATGCGGATGCTTGTCTGCATGATGATTCCCTCGAACAGGGGCTTCTGGTCGTTCAGGTCTCCCGCATCTATACGGATGTCAGTGCCCGGCTTGAAGCTGTCCGAATCGCTCTCGTCGAAGGTCTGCTTGTCCATGTCCCCGGCGTTGAAGCACAGGGTCGCCTTGCCGATACGGTTCAGTTCGAGGCGTATGCGGGCCGAGACAAGCTCATAGGAGCCGTCGAGCGGTTCGCCACTGCAACGGATGGTCCATGCCAATATGCGGTCTGCATATTTCGAGGGTGAGTCAGCCATATATTTTCAGTTCTTTAGTTTGTAAGTTTACTTGTCAACTCGTCTCCTTGTTAACTCTTTTTCAGCGGCGGGAAGAGAAGTTCCGTCCCTGCCGGGATGTTCCGGAAGCCGATGAGGTTGTTGAACCTTGCCACCTGCCGCACCAGCTGCGAGTCACCGTATATCCTGTGGCAGAGGTAAGGCAGCGTCTCGCCCTCCTTGACGGTGATGAGCCGGGACATGTCGGGCGACTGCTTGGAGAACTTCTTGCGCTCCTCCTCGCCACAGCGATAACCCGTGAAAGTCAGGGACACCGATGCCCGGAGCGGAACGCCCTTGTCACTGAACAGGGTGTACTCCACATCCATCTTTTTCACCTGTCCCTTGAAGAGCAGTTCCACGTACTGCACCAGCACATAGGAAGGGCGGTGGCCGTCGCTGTTATAGGTGTAGAGCAGTTTCTCTATTTCCTGTATCTTGTCGTACACCTTGTCCTTCTCCTCCGTCCCTTCCACGATGCCCGTACAGTCTATGGTGAATTTGAACGACAGGTTCTCGGCCTTGTAGCGCACGAACCGCACGTTCCCACCGATGGCACCGAGCTGCCTGTCTTCTGCATATTCGATTTCCTTGTCGAATTTGAATGTATTCGGGTCCAGCAGCACGGTATAGGAGCCTATCTCGCTGCCGTACTTTCCATCCGTATATGCCTTGAATGTCAGATGCTTCATTGCTTTCACAGTTTTTATGTTCACCGTTCCCTTTTATCGGAGCGCGCCGTATGACCGGCTGCCTCCTTTTCGGACAGTTCCTCCAGCACGGCCTTTTTGAGAAGTTCCACCGTTCCCGGGGAAACCTCCTCCGGAAGGATGATTTTCTTCTCCACCACGGTGCTTACATGTATTTCTTTGATAACTATCGGCATTATTTGTTCCTCCTCAATGACTTGTATCGTAACGTAATGGTTTCTACGGCTATCTTGCTTTCAGAGGCGTTCAGCGGGCTGACGGTCCACTTGACGGGGAAAGCCCATTCGCAAGTCCACTGCGCTATCGGCTTGCCCTGTTCGTCGAGCAGGGAGATGAGTAGCGTGCATGGCTTTATTTTGGCTCCGTACATGAACCGGAAAGTGTTCTTGACCCATACCGTAATTTTCTCGTTGATGGGTTCAATCGCGCGTTTCAGGGTGATGTCCGTGACCTTTACATCGACCGGTAGCTCCGTTTCATCTTTCCCTTTTTCAAGCACAAGCTCCTGGCCCAGGCCGTCCACCTCCGCGAAGGAGGCGGATGCCTTGTCCTTTCCCCACTGGAACTCTACCGAGAAATGGAAGAGTACGGGAGGTTTCCATGTCTTGCTGTCAGGAGCCATGCTTGAACGGTATAGGAATTACATTATGCCGGGGTTACGCCTTCATGCGCAAGCACGATGGTTTCCATCGACACGCCGTTGCCGTCCGCCTTGAAACCCTCCACGGTATATTTCTTCGGCCAGGCATTGGTCAGTTTCCAGCTCTGCACCGGACCGCCGCTCTCGTCCAGAAGGGCGACGGTCACGCTTTCGCGCTGGATGACGTTCATCTTCACCTTGTTGATCCAGTCCCAGAGTTTCTTGTCGTCCTTGAACATCGCTTTCTTCAGGGTCACATCGCCGCTCTTGCGCAAACCCGGCATCTTGACCTTGGTGAACCCCGGCATGTCACCGGAACGGTATTCGATCACGTCGAACTCGACATCGAGTCCCGACACTTCCTTGCAGGAGATTTTACCCACATTCGATATTTCCACGCTGAAATGAAATTCAGGTACGGGCCATGTCTGAGCGCTCTGAGCAGCTCCATTTTCGTCTGCCATAATATTCTAATTTAAAGTGTTATCAATTCGATTTATTTGTTTTCGCTTATCAACCGTCATCAGCTCTTCTGCATCTGCTGCTGGAAGGTGATTTCGATGAACTCTGCCGGACGGGTGATTGCCACGAGCACGGTGATGCGCATGATGCCGTCCAGGATGTCGTTGGCGGTCATGGTGTCGCCCAGGCCGACATGGATTTCGTAGGCATCCTCCGGCGTGGCACCTGCCAGTCCGCCGCGTTTCCACACGCTGCGCAGGAAGTTGTCTATCATCGAACGCACGTTCATCCAGGTTGCAGCCACGTTCGGCTCGAACACGTATGCCTTCGCCGCGTTCTTCACGGACTCTTCGAGGAACATCATCGTGCGGCGCACGTTCACATAACGCCAGTCCTGCGAGTTGCCGTCTAATGTGCGTGCTCCCCATACCTTGATGCCTTCGCCCGGGAAGGTGCGGATGGCGTTCACCGCCTTGCCATTCATCGGCATGTTCAGGTCTTCCTGCATGGCGTTGTCGATGTTCTCCGTGGGGCTGTTCACATAGTTCACGGACACGTTTGCCGGGGCTTTCCATACGCCGCGCGTGTTGTCCACCATTGTGTAGAGTCCTGCCATGGCTGCCGAAGGGGGAAGCAGGTTCAGTTTCTCACGCACTTTGTTCACGATGTACTGATATCCGGGGAAGTTCTGCAATAAGGCGTTGTGCAGGTTGTTCTTCATGGCGGCAAGCTCGTCGGCGGACAATGCAGTGCCGTCCTTTATCGCCTTGAACACCGAATTGAAATACTCCGGAAACTTGGAGTCCGGCCCGAAGAACGGAGTCAGGTCGGGAGCCTCCTGCGCATAGTCCCAGGTCAACACCGTGCCGTCAATGTCCTTGTCGGAAAGCACCGAGGTGTTCAGCCACGGATAGTAGGCCGCACCGTAGGAAAGATAGTTCGCACCCACGTTGGTTCGGAATTTCTCTATCTGCTCCGACATGACCTCGTTGTCGGCCGCCTTGGGCTGCACGTCGAGAATAGCGAAGCGGTTCATCATCTCGCCGCAGTGGGCAAGCACCTGTGTCTGGATGTCCTTGCAGTCGGGCGTAGAGGCGGCTTCGGGAACGACCACCATCGTGATCTCCTGTTCCTTCTTCAAGGCGGCCAGTGCCGTAACGACCTTTTCCTTGTCCACCGCCTTGCTTTCGGCGTATGTACCGATGGAGACAATGTAGCAAGTGCCGCCTCCGTTGGCGAAGAACATCACCATGTGGTAGTAGAGCGAGAAGGGTGCGCTTTGGTCTTCCACGCGCAGGAGCTTGCTTCCATCCGGGGAGGGGATGCCGTAGAATGTCTTCGAGGCGTCCGCTTCCGGATTGTCCGCTACGGACAGGGTGAAACGGGGAGCCGGCGCCCCGCCGAAATACTGCTGGAACTCCGTCATGGACGTGATTTTCCAAGGTTTGTTCGCCAGCGAGTCTGCGCCATTCCGTGCCTTCTCGGTGATGCCGATGAAAGCGGGGATAGCGGTGGAAGCCTCGACTACTGAGTTCGGGAAAGCGTTTTTCTCTACGATATAAACGCCCGGTGTCTTCATTTGTGCCATACGCTTTTAGTTTTAATGGTTCTACATCAGTGTTATTATTTGGTTTAATTCCTATTCTCTCTACAAGCTGCAAACCTGCCTTAGCAGTCCGGGGTCCGTATCCATAAACCTGCCCGGTTCCGGAGGGCCGATGTGCCTGAGCACCGTCTGCTTCCGTCCGGTGCCGCCTGCCGGTGCCACCACTTTCAGCCGGTAGCCGTAGCTTTCGTGTATCGGGACGGGCTCTTCGGAGACGGTACGCAGCAGGTCTCTGCCGTACATCCTTGCCGCCTCGAAAGGAGGGAAATGCAGTTTGCCACTCGTTTCCTCCATGAGATACTTTCCCGGCGGGACATTCTCCCCGTCGCGGGGGACAAGCAGATACTCCCATCGGTATGCCGGGACATGGAACTGCAAGGTGCAGGTCATCGGCTTTCCCTCCCGTGCCGCCTTGACTATCTTGTCGGTCATACAGATATGGATACGGCAGAACCCGGAACCGATGCCGCGCTTCGGCGCGGTCTTACGGATGACCTTCACCGCGTCGGCTGTTTCTTTCTTCAACGGCAGTTCCAGTTCGTAGGCGGCACCGGGGGCGAAACCGTCCCACAGCGTGTACAGCACGAATGAGGGGTCGGACATGTCCATTTCCAAAGCCAATACATCGGAGGAGGTGTCCACGCCCGCGCCGCCGTGGTCGTACAGTATCGCCCATTCGTTCTCGCCAAGCTGCCTGAACAGCAGTCCGCGGCGATGCCACAGTGCCGCTTCCGCCGGAGAAATCCGGCAGCGCAGGGAACGGCAGATACCTCTGTCGAAGTAGTCGTGCCCGACCCGCAGACTGTATAAAGGACGATAATCCATGGCTATATCTGTTTCATTGTTCTGTTTTTATGTATTCACATCCGTACCGGCGGTCGTAACGCTGCCCGACACGATGGAAGAAGGGTCGATGGTCAGACCGCGCACCTTGCAGATGACCGACGGATAGTATTGCCCGCCCATGGTCGTCCAGATGTTGTGCAGATCCATTGTGGACATCGGTACCACTTCCACCGTGCAGCTCTCCCGACCCGTATTGAATCTCGGCATTGACTGGATAAACGCCAGTGTTTCGGACAGGACGGAGAGAGATTCCGCATAGCGTCTGTTCTCGTAGACCGCCGCCAGCATGATGTGCATGTTCATCATCAGGGGCGCACCCTTACCTACGAAACCGCTTCCGCTGCGCTGCATGTACGTCCTGTCTCCCGAAGCCTCCTTTTCGAGGTTGACCAAAGAGATGACTACCTTGTTCGGGGTTTCCTCTCCGGCGGAACCTATCAGTCCCACAGTCGCCAGCCCTTCGGGTTGGTGACGGGTGCGGGACAGGTATTCGTCCAGACGTTCGGCATAGTATGTCAGGATGCGCTTTATCATTTCATCATGTTGTTTTCAGTCTCTGTATGCCTGTCCGTTTTCATGGCAATTCCACTTCTCCGCTGCCGGTTGCTCCGTCCGTGCCCCAGCCGATATTCCCGCCGGAAACACTCACCTCCAGCCTGTCACCCTTGATGGTGATGGTATAGGTGTATTCCTTTCCGGGTTCCCATTCCTTCTCTGCCGTGGTGGTATAGGCAAAGTCGCTGTACCCTTCGGCGGTGATAGTAAAGAGCTTTGTGTTCGCCTTCACCGTCTGCGGGATAACGATGGCTTCGTAGGCGGCAAGGATGCCGCTGTTATCCGGATAGTCTGCTGTTGTCTCATGGGGCGTGATGTCCTTGACCTCTGTGGTATTACTCCATCTCCCGTAACGGCTATCATCATCGTCTACGAACGTGGCCGGGGCGGTGAAGTCGCCTTTGGTGGCCACTCTGTTTATCTTCAGCCCGGTGACGGAGAAGACGGCAGGCGTATCCTTGCCACGGACAATCTGTATCGTGAGCTTCGCCACCTGGTGGTAGAACGTAAGGTTGATGCCGTCCTTTCCCTCGGCAAAGCCCGATATACATCCTGCATAGAGGAGATCGCTCTTATAGTACTCTGAGTTCCAGCTCTGGTCCGCATTTACTGCATGGGAGGATGGTGGTGGAACTGGGTCATACGGATCTTGAGCCACAAAACACGCACGTATTGCTTTCTTCTCGCCGGATGTCTGCCAGTACACATCATTGCCAGAGGTTTTGGTCATCGTTCCGTCCTTTGTCACTTTGTACTCCTGCTCCGTGGCATTGCTCCACTGCGGTTCGCCCGACGTGTAGTTGTCATATACCTGCACACACACATATTCTGTTCCATCCCATTCATTGTCCACCGTACCGCGCGTGGCAGGGGTGGCAACGGTCTCTCCTATGGAGGAGGCGGTCAGTGTCAGCGGGTATTCTCCCGGCGGAAGCGGAGTGCCTTGTCCGCCGTCGGCAAGCTCGTCCTGCGAGCAGGAGGCCAAAGCCAAGGCGGCTATCACCCATAAGGCAAACTTGTGTCGTAATAATCTACGTTTCATGTTTTCGGTTTTTAATTGTTCTCGTGCCACCGCCCGCCGCGACGCGGGCAGCTACACCTTATAATATTATAGGTATCTCTCCGTGCTTAACGCCTGCTGCACGGGGCGGCTTCGGGGGTTCTGTCCCTTACTCTTGCGAGCGGACATACACGTCCTTGAACTCGCCACTTTCCACTATCTCCCCGGTTGCAGGATTGTAAGCATCTTCATAAGTCTGCGAATAGGTATTGTCATCCTCGAAAGTGATTGGATCACCGACCTTTGCATCCTCATTTCCCTCTTTGGTAGCGCGTATCTGCATGGTCGTGTTGTTGAAGCTCCATCCGCCGCCTGCCTCATGTACATTGTTGCCCGCCTTGTAGTAGTTCGTGCCGGTGCCGTCTTCACGGTATTCCACCCATGCTTCATCGGGCTTATACTGGTTGTATTCCTTCCACTCGCCGTTTTCCTTCTTGTAAGTCTTTGTGAACACCCACTTGCCCACCAGCTTTTCGGCAGGGGTCTTCACCGCCTCGTCCATGCGGGAGAGGCGCCACTTGAAATCTGTCTCCAGCGTCTCGCCCGTCTCCGTGTCGGTGAGCGTTCCGTAGTGGCCCATCTCGAACGAGTTAGCATCCAAGCTGAGGACGTTTACGGTCATGGTGGCAAGGGTCAGCGTGCCCGCCTCTTCGTCGGTCTTCCACTCACCCGCCTTGAGGGTGGTGAAGCCATCGGCTGCTGTAACTGTGCTCACCACGGTGCCGTCTGTGCGGATGGTGTAGGTCTGTCCTTGGCCTTCGGGCACGGGGCTTTCCTCCCACTTGCCGTCCCGCTTCGCGTAGCTGGTTTCGATGTTCCACTTGCCGGCGATGTGCTCGGCGATGGGTTTCAGGATGCCGGTTTCACCGTCCTTGTTTTTGTCATTGCAGCCTGTGAAGGCGGCCATTGCCACGAGGCAGCATGCTGCCCCAATCATGTTCTTCAGTTTTAAACTGTTCTTTTTCATCTTCTTTTTACTATTAATTTTATGGTTATTGTTTCTTGTGCCACTGCCCGCCGCGACGCGGGCAGCTGCACCTTATATTATATAGGTGTTTCTTCGCGCTTGCGCCGATGCACGGGGTGGAATCCGTACGGTTTCCGCCTTGCACCTGCCCGACGGCTTGGGGATTACTTCATGGTGGCATCGCCGTTATAAGAGCCGCCTTCCGTCCACGAGGCGATGGTGCAGCTTTCCACCTTCAATCCGGTCTTCTTCACCGTAACGGTATAAGTGTAGCTATACCCGGATACGAGCGTATTGTCTTCTATCCCATCCAAAGCAGCCGTATAGGTCTGTCCTGCAATAACCGCCTTGAGTGTCAGGGCTGTGTAGGTCTGCGGATAGAGGATGGAGGTGAAAGTCTTTGTCTTTTGGGTGTCGTCGTCCGTTTCCAGACTGTAGTCGGTAAGCGACCAGCTTTCCACTTGGGTAGATGTTTCGGTTGTTTTTGCCTTTGCCTCGCCCGTCGTGACGTTGAATGTTCCGCTGTGGTTCAACCCTTCGAGCGTATAAGTGCCGTCTTTCACTTCTTCGGCTGAGAATCCGTCCGTCGTGGAAGTCTTCAGGACGATGATGAGCCGGGACATCTTGTGAGAGAAGGCGTTGCCGCCTGTGAAAGATACGGTGGTATTGGCACGTGAGGCGGTTGCTCCCGACGCGAAGATGTAATCGAATGCCTTTTGCTTTTCACGGGTGGACTGGTCGGCTGTAGAGCCGGAAACCACGCCATCCGCAGCCGTACCGGGCAGGATGGCGTAGCCGTCGGTTTTCTGATAAGGTGCGTAAGCGGCGAATGTAACTTTTTCGTCTGCGTCCTGAAAGAAGATGCCTTCACCCTCCGCAGCCGTGAAATTGGCTGAGGTCGTATTGGAAGTCGTGGTGTACTTCACGTTCTTATAAAGTGTTTCCATGTTGCTGGTTGGTGCATCCGTTACCATGACACCTATCTCGTCCGCTTCCCATTGGTTGTCGATGGCACGGGTTGCCGGGCCGCTTACTCCGGCTGTGATTTGCGCCGCTGCCGGACCGTTGTCCGTAAATTCTTCATCGTTATTGCAGGCAGCCAGCGCCAGTACGGCTGCTGCCATCCATGCGTATTTGCTTGTTTTCATATTTGCTTTCTGTGTTAATGGATTGCTGTTAAAATATATGTTACATTCCGTTTGTCATTGGGCATCCACTTCTCCGCCGTTCACTTCGTTCCACTTGGTGATGGTGCATCCTTCCACCTTGATACCCGTCTTGTTCAGCACCACACCCATGTTGTACTGGCGGCCTGCCACCCATTCGTTCTTGGCTTTGTCCCCGTCAATCTCCGCATTGGCTGTGGTAAAGTTAAGGTCAGCCGTAAACGACTGCTTGCCGGTCAGCTCTGCGGTAAACGGCAAAGCCGTCTCAAACGTCTGCGGGAAGAATATCAGGGTATAGGAAACGGTTTGCTTTGTATCGTCATACTTGAACGGAGCGTTGTTTTGCTCATCGCCTTCCGCATTGCCGGCAAACAGCCACATCACGCTCTCGTTTCCGGTTGCTTCCGCCGTGCCTGTCGTTACATCGAAAGAGCCTTCGTGCTTGAAGCCGTCCAGCATCAGCACGGCGGCTTTTACCTCGTCATAGCTCACGTCAGCACCGCACTTGACGGTAATTACCACCTTCGCCATCTTGTGGGCGAAAGTGAAAGCCACGTCCGGGTGTTCCTTGCTTCCTTTTGCCTGTGCCCAAAGGAAATCGAATTTCTTCTGTTCTGCCTGTTGCCATGTGTCGGCGGAAATCGTTGCACCGCCTTTCAGGTCGTTCCACGGATAGTAGGCGGTGAAGGTTACTTCGCTGTTGTCCTGAAAGTATATTTTCTTGCTTTCATCTTTCGGACTGAAGTTCCCGTTGCCTCCTGATGTGAAATAACATATGTTGGTGTACTGCACCTCACCGCTTGTTCCGCTGATGCCTATTTCATCGTCCGCCTCCCACACGATATTATAGGCCCGTGTGACCGGTCCGGCAATGGTGGCGCTGAAACGCGCCATGTCCTGCGCAGTTTCCCTGTCGGGCACTGTTTCTTCGTTGTTACAAGCCGCCAGCATAAGGGTGCTGACTGCGGCTGCAATCATTTTACTTTTTACGTTCTTCATTCTCATTTTTCTGCTTTTCTGTTTATACTCAAATACCTGTTTAGTTTGCATCTGTATCTCCGCCGGAAACGGTTTCCCAGTCCTCTATCGTACCGCTGAAATGCCCGTCCTGCGGGGCTTCCACCGTGCCGGTCAGCTCAATCGGGTCCATTTCGGCGTTCAAATCCTTCAGATAGTCCGTCAGGTCGGACACGATGGTTTGCACGTAACCGTCCGCCATTCTTACCTCTATGGTCAGCAGTTGGCATTCTTCCGGATTCACGCCCACCGTGCGGCATTTCATTTCCAGCCTACCTTCGGTGTAGGCACATGCCTTGGTCCCTGCCTGTTGTTTTACATCCAGCGTTACCGTGGCATTCTCGCTGCCTGCCGCTCCCGTCCGTAAATCCACCGAAGCCGCCATACCGCCCAGCGTGGCGGTTATCGAAGCGATGTCCTCCGTGTTCTCTCCTCCCAACGTTAGGTTCAGCACGATGGGACACAGGCGGCGCACCATCGGTACGGTGACGCGCAGCGTGTCGTCCTGCACCACGTCCAGTTCCTTCACTGCCGAGAACAGATATTCCGGCAGCGGCTCCAGCGTACCATCCTTCAGGCTGTTTACCGTGGCGGTCGTGCCGCTGACCTTCATGCCTTGCGGCCCGTTATACACCAGAAGCGTATGTTTACCCGGCAAGAGCAGGTCGGGGTAGCAGTTTGTCACAGCCTGCACTTCCTTCGTCTCACCGCCGTCCATGCTTAAAAAGTAAGTGTCTGGAACAGTGGCTTCCACCAGCGCGTCCGTCCAGTCGGTCGTAACGACTACCGCTCCCTTGTCGGGATGCGGCGTGTTGAAAAGCTCGTCTTTCACGCAACCCGTCATCGAGACAGCGAAAGTAAGGGCCGCCATCGCCACCGGCAAAACCGTTTTACGAACAATCATTATTTCCCGTGAACGTATATTTTCCAGCATATTCTTTAATATCTTCTTCATTTTTCCTCCTTCCGTTAAAACAGTTTTCATAAATCGGGCTGCGCCTCGGCATTCAAAAGCGAGCTTTTATGCGCTCGGCTTGCACCGATTTTCCACACCAAGGTGACACCCGCATTCACGGGCCCCCACCAATTCTTGCTCTCGTTGCCACGGCGTACACGAACTCCGTCGATGACCTCGTATTTCTCGTAGTCGGCATGTACACAGCCGATGCCGAGATTGAAGTCGAGCGAGAGGGCATTGTTCAGCCGCAGTTGGTAACCGCCGGTAATGCCGCCGCCCATCAGGTCGCCCTGCTTGCCGGTCGCAGAGAGCTTGTAGTTGAACTGCCCCGCCTTGTACATGGCGCCCACGTAGCCGCGTTTCTCCTTACCTATATAGTAGCGCACTTCGGGCGATACCTCCCAAAGGGCATAGCGTCTGTCCTTGCCGTTCCACGTCCACGATGTCCATGAACCGTTCATCAGGATACCCCATGACGGGTTGATGCGCCATTCCAGTCCCAAATCCGGTGTGAGCGTTGCCCAGCGCAGCAGGTTGGCACGCAGGGCAAAACGGTAAGGGGCGGCGAGTTCAACCGACATCTCTGCCAAATGTTCTTCCTTGATGGATGTTTCCTGTATTTCAGAGGACTTATTGGCTACCGGGGAGGTTTCCGCTTCTTCCACCTTCTCTGCTGGAACGTTTTCTGCTTTTTCCATTTTTTCCGAGGGTTCCTTTTCCATCGGTATCCTGTCCGTTTTCGGAACGATGATGCGTACCGTCACGGAGTCGCCTCCCGAAGCATGGTTTCGGGTGACGAAACAGGCCTCTTCCAGCCGTTTGCGGACAATCAGCTCTGATTTCACACGGTTGGCCCGTGTCCTTGCGATAATAAGATTTTCCGCTTCGCTTTCCGTCGAATTGCAGTATCCGTCCACGTACAAGGGAATCCCGTTATCCGTTATTTCCTCCCGGTAGCGTTCCACGCATTCCAGCAGGCGGGTGAATTCACGCCCGTTCTCGCCGTAGGGAATAAAGAACATGTCTTTCTCCGGTACGAAGCGGAAGCAGAACACGCTGTCGGTCTTCTCCTGTGCCGAAAGCGGCAATGACAGAAGGGCAAGCATCCACAACTGTATGTTTCTTCGGATCGTTTTCATTTCACGCATATTATTTTCTACATAAGGGTACAAAAAAAGCGTCCAAACGGCATACAGACATGAAAAGTGCCTTGTATGCTGTCTGGACGCAGAATATCATAAAATTGTAACTTATTGTCACATAAGCTGTTACGGGGGGGATAATAAAAGGCTTGGGATTTCCAAATATTTCACCGTTTTATTTTCCCGACTTAACAAACAATAACATAAAGACGGGACATGACTGCCGTAACCGGAGATTTTGGCAAATCCCCCGCCGTCCTTTTCCCTTGAAGTCTCAAAGGAGATTGCCGGTTTGTAGGTAAAACGGTTGTCCATTATACGTTTTTTTTAGTTTGCTGGTACAAATTTAAAGCGGATCTGCTTAATTCCCCAATTTTTATGCCCATAAATTGCACTAAAACTGAAAGAAAAACTTATTTTTGCCCCCTAAAAAGCACTAAAAACGGCTATAAAGATGAAATTCAAGACCCCGAGGGCGTTCCTTTCAAGTCCACTGTCAGCCATTCAAAACGAGCCTTCACAGTTGGCAAAACAGCAAATGATTACTTTCTTTCTGTATTCATTTGCCCTTGTTACCGGACTGGTGATAAATCTCTGCGGATTTTCCGGCCCTCAAAAAATGTTGGCATTGGTCCTGAACTCCGTCTTTATGGGTATCACCCTGCTGCTGATCCTCGCCTACAAGACCGGCCGGATTTCCCTGCCGCATGCATTTTGCGCCATGACGGTAGTCACCCAACTGTTTACCTGCAATGAGATGATACTCTGTGCGCTTTCACCTTCCGAGTACAGGCTCATGCTTATCATAGGCAACATGACCCTGCTGGCGGTCAACGTGATGTTCTCCCTGATTGCCTACCTCAAGCGTATACCCTATGTGCTGGGCGGTATGGGCATGGCAACGTACATGGCCTGTATGTTCATTACCGGCAATACCACCTTGAAAAATTTCTGCATATTGTATATGGTACTGTTCCTGATCGTAACCGTTTTGGGGAACTTGCTGGTAAGGAACATACAAAGATTGGGCGAGGAAAATTCCACCCTGAAACGGGAGGAGGAAGAAATACTCCGCGTGTTGAAAATGGAAAAGGAGCAGGTACGGGCTTATGTCAGGCTGGCAAAGCAACGGCATGGAACGGTTGAGACGAACAACCTGCTTGAGATGCTGGGTGTCGAAGCCCAGAATAACGTAATCCATAATGTAAAGGAAGCGGTAACCGCCAAGGAAATGGAACAATACCATTTGTCCGAGGTCTTCCCCGAACTGACCCCGTCGGAAATTGAAATATGCCGCCTTGTCATTTTGGGAAAAACATTGAAGGAGGTCTGTGAGATCCTCGGCAAATCGGAAAGCAATATAACCTGCCAGCGCAGCAACATCCGTAAAAAAATCGGCTTGAAGCCTTCCGACAATCTGAGACAGGTGTTGACGGCCCGGTTCGAGGAAACCGGAAAGAATCCGTCATAGGCTCCCTTGATTGTATTCGGTTACGACAAAGCGATCTCCGGAGCTTTGTGGGGACGGTTTGGCGGCGTATTTGCCGTTAAACCGTCCTGTTTTCGTTAAACGAAAACACAACTTGCTGTCCGCAGGGGCGGACCATGTTTCTACAATAATTATTGTGTATCAGCCCGTTATATAGCTGTTTTCTTGTGATTTGCGGGGTATTTCCATCGGGGATTTGCCGGCTTCTCTCCCCATAAAAGGGTGGATATCTCTCCCGAATCATGTGACTTACGCCCATAATTGGGGGAATAAGGAGGCGCATATACGGGAAATCAGCCCTTTCCATACCCTATTCTCCATTAATGGATTGTCATTTTTACACTTCTGCAAATGGAGAACGGGCGGTGAACCGTATATGCCTCGTGTCCTTCCTTCGTTGTCTCCATTGACGGATTGTTACTTCTACACT
>ULQR01015296.1_pt1 | contig 30258 bp, 18 predicted proteins | sample 1954711 | NCBI WGS metagenome assembly ULQR01 (sample SAMEA4835661, study PRJEB28245) | human gut metagenome | biome: gut microbiome; material: fecal sample | place: Denmark | collected 2008
GCTAAAAACGCGTCAATACGTAACCGCGGAGACGCTTACGACAATCCCGAACTATTTAGTATTGTCTAAACAAATAACAATAGTCCAGTCAATACGTAACTGCGGAGATGCTTACCACAGATTGGTCAATAAGTACTGCGGAGACGCTTACGCAGATCGTTCACCACTGGATTTCGGAGACGTAGGTCACGCCGAAATTGTCCGTGACATGGACTTCACCTGAACGGACATTGTCGGACGGCATCACCTCAAACATGTTGTGGCTCTTGAGCGGTGCGCAATACTTCCGTGTCGTAGGATTCTTGACCTCGGCGAAGATATCAACATAATCAGGGTCTTCCATTTCGGTCCGGCTCATGTCAGCCACCTTCTTGCCGTTCTCCCACCACTCGACATTGCTCCAGCCATCACCGTAATTCCATATGTTCGCAACGATCCTCGCTCCGTCGGTGCGGCGTGGCGGATAGACTTTCATCTGCCAATCGCCATTCCTGCCGACAGATTTATAATACCAGCGGAAAGAATCGCCATCGACCTCCATTACCATATATCCCTGAGGCGTACCGTCATTGTTCAGGTACTTGTTCAATCTGAGCGCCCCGGTAGAACGTGACACCGTGATGCATGATATGTTGTCCAGGCCCAACTCCTTTCCGGCATAGTCATAATAGTAATTTTCGTGATTGTGACCAGCCCATGAATAAACCTTGGAATAACGGGATATAAGTTCCTTATAACTTGCATAATTCAGGTTGTGTGAAGAATGGCTCGAACGCTTCTTGAACATCTGCGAATGCGCACATACCACAAGAGGCGTATCATGAGGCACGAAAGCCAAGTCGCCTTCCAGCCATTTCAAGGCTTGTTCTTCCAAGCCGGAGCGGTAGGTCTCCTTGGCGGAAGCCCTGCTGTAAACTATGTCATTGAGAACCACGTAATGGACCTTCCCGATATTGAACGAATAATTCTGAGGGCCCACATACGTTTCGAAATAAACGGCACCCAGTTCAGAGTCATACATTGTGGTCTGGTCATAGTCATGGTTGCCCATCACATTGAATGTCGGACATTTCAGTCCTGCAGTGATATCCATATAATCGTCATAAGCAGTCATGAAATTATAAACCAGGTCGCCAAGTTCTATTGAATAACATTCGTCACCGCACTGCTGCCTGAATGCTTCTGCATCAGGAATGACGGAATTCTTGTAGGCCTCCGCCGAATTGTCGACACCGAACGGCCTCATCTGAGGGTCGGCTATCATAAGCATCGTATATTTGTCCGAAGGTGACTTGCGAGGCGTCAGCACGAAGTCCGCCATGACGGCCTTCTGATATCTTGCCACGCGCTTGTATCCGCAAGGCTTTCCGTCCACGGCATTGATTTCATATTCAGCAGGGAACGAGATTTGGACGAATCTGACCGCATACAAGTCGCTCTTCATGGAATAATAACCATATCCGTCTGTCTGGACACTTTGGAAGCCATCGCTGACCACCACACCGGCGACAGCCTTTCCTGTCACATCCGTAACACGTCCGAACACATTGCTGCCGTCGGACATCGGTTCAGCCGCCTCCGCCCAATCGTCCGGGTATTGCCCTCCTGTCTGGACCTTGACACATGCACCGGAAATATTTCCGCACCTGCCGCCGTCAGATGTCACCTTTCCATAATTGGTGCAATCCTTAAGCATCACGACAGCCAGATCGGAACCTGATATCCATCCCGTAATGCCTCCAGTATGGATTGCATTGTCGCTGTTTTCATATTTGTTCGAACCGGAGCCGCCGGCAACATTGCCGTAATTCAGGCAATTACGGACATACGCGCCTTCTTTGGCATCGCGCTTGACCGTGACTGAGCCGGCGATACCGCCACAGGCAGAACGTCTGTCAGGACTGAATCCTCCAAAAGTTATATCTCCACGATTCACACAACCCCTTACATGAACCGGTCTGTTTATGGAACCTGCAATGCCGCCTACGCAGCTGGGAGAATCATTCGTAATGCGGACAATTCCATAATTCACGCAATCCCCTATCACGATGGCCGCGTGAGGCATTCCGCAGATACCGCCGACTACAGGCCAATGCGTGCCTGAAGATGAGACTTCTCCGAAATTGTCACATCCCATAATGTCGCCTTTCGTCATTCCGGCAACACCACCGACACGTATCTGAGGAATCATTGCATCATTCATAGGCTCTCCTTGCACAGTTATCGCCGTGACAGTCCCCCTGTTGATACTGAATTTCACGGGGACCTTGAAACCATTGCCCACGATGCCACCTATGTTGCATGCCGGAAAATCCCCCTCAAAGCGTATTTGTCCATAGTTTTCACACCAGGCGAAAACCGGGCACCTGAAAGTCTTCAGGTATCCGCCACCGGCAATGCCTCCGACATGTGCGGATATTTCTCCCTTTTGGCTGACTGATGCGCTTCTGGAATCGATATTTCCATAATTACGGCAGCGAAGAATGGATGCTTTGTTTATGCCGGCGACACCTCCGACATACACGTCTTTCTCCGTAAAGCCGGAACGATGGCTGATGCTGCCGTGATTCTCGCAGTTTTCCAGGATTCCTCCATTCTCATCTGCAATGAATCCGACATGATATTCGACAGTTCCATTGGAAACTTTCATTGAACAGGAAGCGTCAATCTTCAGATTTCTGACAATGCCGCCTTCCGCTATCTGTCCGAACAGGCCCCTCTGGGCTTTCCAATTCAAAATGGAGAACCCGCATCCGTCGAATACCCCGCCAAACGTTTTCACGCCTTCGAACTTTTTCACTTTCGACATGTCAATGTCTGCCGTAAGACAAATGACGCCTTCGGCATCTTTCCATTTGTCAATGTTTTGTCCGGAGTTGCTTGCGGCAGCAAACTCCAGAAGCTCCTTATAAGTCCCGATGCCTTCGGCATAAGCCACAACCGCCCAAAGGAGCAACAGGATGATAGATATTGTCTTCTTCATATGATTCACCATTACCATGACACTGTCGTAGAATATTCATTGCCGAAACGGTCTGTTACCGTGACGGTTCCGGTATCGGATTCCGCAGAAGAGTAGCATCTGAAGAGGTGAGGCACAGGATTGGCCACTTCACCGGACTTGTTGAAAAGCACGAAATCAGATGATGAACTTAACGCAGAACCAGCCGATTTATAGAAATCAAACACTTCCTTGTAGGCGGCATCATATTTCTTGGTCTTTTCGGAGACCTTGGTCATGACCACTGGGCCGCTCTTCGATGAAGTGAATTTCACCTCGCCCCATGCCTCATCATACATGAAGACATTGGCATAAACATAGTTGTCGCCATAAGTTCCGCGCGGATAGGCGCGAAGCTGGTATGTTTCATCCAATTTTCTTCCGTTGCGCATGGCGACGCCGTCCGAGGTCAAGGCATAGTCACGCAGCGTATAGGCCGGAACCTCACCGACCGCCTTCGCGGTCTGATAGGCAATCGGCTTGAACTTCCATGTCAAGTTTTCGCCGTCAACGTCCGCCACGACATATCCCCTCGGGGTTCCGTCTTCACACAGCCACTCGTTCACCCACAATGAGCCGGTAACCCTGGAAACTGTATGTGCCTCTATCCCCGGATATTTCGAAGACGGGCCATACACATAGTTGAACGCGGCATGCATGTGCCCGGCCCAGGCATATACCTTCTTGTATTTGGAAAGCAACAGGGCATAGTCTGCCCCGTGACGCGTAGCCGCGGACAGGGACCTGTCACCGCCAGACGACAGCATGAACATCGGGGAATGAGAGCAGATGATGACCGGTGTCGAATAATCCACGTATGAAAGGTCTTTCTGCAGCCATTTCCAGATATCGTCAGTAAGCCCCTGGTCATAATCTTTAAGCTGCCTCGACGAGTTCAGCCGCATTATCAGGTTATCCACCACGACGATATGGAACTTTCCGGCATTGAAGGAATAATTCCTCGGGCCCAGATAGTTCTCGAAATAGGCCGCACCGGCTTCGTCATCGGTGGCGGACGGGTCATTGTCATGATTTCCGATGACACTGTACACGGCGCAATTCAGCCGTGCAAGCCCGTTGCAATAATCCGGATATAAGGACATGTTCTCATGCACGAGGTCACCTAGCATTATTCCGAAGACCTGACGACTGCCCAAAGATGAAGTATATTCACTCATATCTTTCCACATGTCTTCATTGCAGTCAAGTGAATGATAGGCGAATTTGTCATAACCGGCAGTACGCGCACGCGGCTGCGGGTCTCCGGCAATGACCATCGAAAACTTGTCCGCATCGGATTTGATCTTGTTCAATGTAAACCTGAGCTGATATACTCCATTGATTTTCTGCGCATCGCCTTTGCCCAACCGCTTCCAGAACATGGATTGTCCCGACTCGGCAGGAGCCTGATACCCGGAAGGCTGGACCATATAGACGAACTTGGCCTTGTTCAGGTCGCTCTCCAGTGAGAAACGACCATCTGCACCGGTTTTCGCAAATATATAACCATCAGACACGAGGACATCAGCCAATGGTTTCGCGCTGTCGTCATAAATTATTCCCGTCACGGTAATCTCTCCGGTTTCCTTCTCCGGAACATCCGGAGAAGAAGCTGACGGAGAACAAGACCAAGTTCCCGCAAGAAACAGGAGCATTAGAACTATCTTCTTCATATTCAATTGCTTACTTTCCATTCCAATATACACAAGATGATATGGACGCATTGCTGTCACCGGCCACAAATGAGGAATAATTGGATTCTGTTACAGTGCTGCCCAGAACCGATCCTCCAAACTTGCACCCGGTTATCTTCGAACCGGCAGCAGTGGAACCGGCGACACTTCCGTAAGTCTCACCAGGTTTTGTTGGCGTAAGACTCGTAATATCACCGAAGTACGCACACTTGTCACAACTTGAACCTGTCCAAAGTATGCCCACGACTCCGCCTCCGCTATAAACCTCTGAACCGGCTGAGGAACCAGCAATATTGCACACCGCCGTACAGCCGGAAACTGACGAGTTGTCAGCAATTCCTATGACACCGCCGACATAAGAGCGGGAACCATTTGCCATCGTACCGGTATTGCGGCAGTCCGAAACTTCGGCATTGCGCAGATATCCTGCGATACCGCCGGCCATGCCCCTGTAGGACTTGACGGAAGCTGAATTGGTGCACCCGGAAATCTTGATAGATGCCTTATAATCATTGTCATACGCATACGCGCCGATGATTCCGGCCGTAGATCCGCTTTGCAGATTAGTTCCAGTCCACGGATTGTTGTTATAGTGCTCGTTGTCGATTTCTCCGGTATTATGGCAATCGGTGATTTCCGAATCGCCGCCCATTACAATACCGGCGATACCGCCCACATGCTGGGCACATCCGTTGGATTTGCCGCAATAATCCGGCTGGAGAATCTTGGTCTCACTCGTGCATCTCCGGAACGAAACTCCACCTGTAGAAACAAAACCTGACACGCCGCCGATTCCTGCGAATTTATGGCTCATCGCATTCTTCTGATTTGCCAAGATGTTTACGATTCCGCCTACGGAAGCATCTTCCACAGTAAGGTGACCTCCAGTGACTCTCTCTTTTTCAAACACTCCGACACCGCCGATCACACCGCCCACACCGAGTGCGTAGCCGGCGAACTTGTTGTTTTTCAAGTTCATCGTAATGGTTCCATTCCATTCAGGATGCAAGATTGAGATCTCATCAGCCAGACCGGCATGTCCGACCATGCCTCCGATATAGATGATGACATAATCAGCGGACGCTTCATAATTGGAAACGGTCAACGGTCCTGCGGAGCATTTTCCGTCTCCGGAAAAATCAAGCGCGGCACCACATGTCATTTCGCCATACAAACCGCCGAGAGAAAGCTGACGGGCACCTCTGGAATCAGTAGATGTTCCCGTAATATCACATTTTCCATTGGCAGTATTGACATTCTTGGAAAGCTGGGCACTCTCAAGATATCCGGCCACGCCGCCGATGCGCTGCAATTTCACGTCGGAAGTCGAAGCCAGAGCAGCATCGTTGGTACACCCTGCAATCTTTCCGCCTTCCATATTGTATCCTGTTATACCTCCCATGTTGATATAGCGGGAAACATCGTTCTGCGAATCCACGACACGCACGGCAGCCACGGAAATCCGTCCGCAGTTCTTGGAAGACTGGACAGTTCCGGAATTGGCGGCAGCGACTCCTGCGAGTGAATGATTGTAAGAAACAGCCGCATCCGAAACAGCACCGTTATTGGTACATCCGTCAACGGACCCTTCGTTCATGGCGACAATGCCTCCGACGTAAAATGTGCCCTGGGCCTTGGCCGTCTTACATTTGCCAGATGCTGTAACGCTACCGTTATTTTCTGATTTATAGACAGTTGTATTACCCTTCGTCACACCTACGAGACCGGAGACATAAGCCACAGTCGCCTCATTGAGCGAGGACGCTTCCATAAGGACGGAAGCATTGTTGGTACACTCGGAGACTTTGCAATCCGTGAGTTTTCCTGCCAGAGGGGCAGCCACGCATTCCGTCAGATATTCGCCCCGAACATTGAATTCCGAAGACTCGTCGATGATGATGTTGGACAATTGCGCGCCCTCGCAAGTACCGAACAACGGCGAAGAAGACTTCATATTCAAGATCTTCCTGTAACGGCCGTCGAAAACACCGGCAAAAGGCTTGTCAGCAGTTCCTATCGGAGTCCATTCTCCCGTCAATGCCGACATGTCAATGTTGTTCAGCAATATCGTCTTTCCGTCTTTCTGCCACTCGCTGACATCGCCGCCTTCGTTCACCGTCTTGGCGAACAATCTCAATCCGTCTGCTGTAGTGATGCCATGCACGGTATAGTAGTCCTGCTTGATGACAGGAAGGACCACATCCGAATCCTTGTCCGCAATATCGAAAGACACATTTGAATTGCGGATGGTCCTGGTATCACTAGGATTGTCCTCAAATATAAGATTGTACGTTATGGTATTGTCGGCATTGACTTCGGTCGTATAAGTTATCCATTCCGGCAGGACCACGCCATTGACACCGGAAGACGGGACCTTGACGGCTACAGCCGGACATTCCTTTGCAGGAAGCATGATGTCACCCGATTCATCATAGGTCAATTCATTTCCGAACTGGAACACGCTGAACTGGGAATCAGCCTCCTTGAAAGAAGACCTCTTGAATCCTATGGAACCGAAACGGGCTGCAGAGGTGTTTTCGTTCCACCTTACGGAAACGCGCGTCTTGGTCACGCCGCCTTCCGATACCGGAGAACCTTCCTTGACAGCAGTAATCCAATCACTGTTGACAATGTCCCATTCGACTCCTTCCTTCACCGAGACTTCTACTTCTTCGGTTCCGGCAGAGCGTGAGCCCACTGTAAACAACTTGTTTACAATGAACACATTGCCCGTCTGTGAAACCTGCATCGTATATCCTCTGAACTGACCGGAAACGAACGTAAGCGTAGCAGGCTCACGGTCAGAATAGTCATCGTTTGCCAATATGTTCAATGTGAATCCGCCGTCTCCGCGATGCTGCTCATCAAACACCTTGCACCAGCTGGCGTCAGATTCGACATTCCACCAAATGTCCTGATTGTTCACCTTCACATCTACACGCACGCTACGGCTTGAAGAATTGAACGGAAGAGCTTTCACTTCCGCGCCGTCATAAGAGTAGCTGACTTCGATACTCTTTACCTCCGCACCAGTGTCATCAGGCTGTTCTTCAGAACAACCGGCAATGAAAACCGACAACAGCAGCGGCAACAGTCTAATATATTGTTTCATAAATCTCATATTTTTCAATTATTTTCTACCACGCAACCTGGTATTGCGGCTTTCAGCGGTCGATGCCCACCAGACATCCGTACGCATATTGTTGGTACCGCCAAGCCAGTTGTCCAGAGCTTCCTGATATGTAACAGGATTACGGTATTTCTCATCGGCAGGATATCTCAGGCGGGTCGGCAGGATGTAATTGTTGTCCGCAGCCTCACCATTGGTCTTGAGGACAGGATATCCGGTACGCCTGTAGTCACACCAGGACTCAATGCCTACCCAGAACATTGAAACCCACTTTTGTGTAAGAATCTTCTCCAGGGCATTGTCCGCTTCGATTTCATCGGACAGGATTCCTATGAATTTCGTCATGTCCTCACTTCCTGCTGATTCCGTCGTATTCCATTCGAGGGCCGATTCAGTAACAGCTTCAAGGTAGATCTTCTTCACTACCGGATAACTGATATTCAGCCAACCCCTCTGACCGGCTTCCGCGAAAATGAACAGCAGCTCGGAATAATTCATAAGTGCATAACGGTCAGCATTCTTGAGATTTCCGATCTGGCCCGAATTGCCATTCGGATATCTTCCGACCTTGGAGTTTCCGGCAGCAGAAACATTCTTCGCCAGAAAAGCATCCAGATTGCTCTTGAACAGCTGCGTCGGAGCACCAAGCGGTTTCGTGAAATAATAATAGTAACGAGGGTCTGCAAGTCCCTTCTTCGTGTTGTACATCTCTTTGACCAATGTCTCACAAGCGATTACGCTGTTCCAGTTTCCTGATGTGACAGCATAGAACGGCGTATAGAGTGCAGAGTTGTTCTTGCTGAACCCTACTACGGCAGCATCTTTCCGGTCTCGCATAAGAGGATAATCCCCACTGCCGGAATTGAAGCAATCGTAAAGTTCCGCTATCTTGTTGACAATGCTGAAGTCAGGATGCTCTGTTCCGCTCATGTCCATCACGCCTCCGTCTTCCTCAACTTTCATTGCCGCACGCATAAGCAGACGCAGATAGAGGGAATTGCCGAAACGACGCCATTTTTCCACATTGCCTTCATACATATAGTCACATAGCGCACTGAAATCAGTCTGCGGGATCTCACCGGAATTCTTGAGTTCTTCCGCTTTCACGAATGCGGCATTGGCATCTTCCAGCAGGGCGAACATGTCGGCATAGATGAGTTTCATGTCATCATATCTGGTCGTATAGTTCAGGGTATCCTTCTGGAGAGCGATTTTGAGGGCATCGAAATACGGGACATTGCCGTAGGCATCCACGATATTGGACATCACCAATGTCTTGAGTATCAATGCAACGCCCTTCATCGCCGGGTTGTCTTCCTTCTCCGCCTGGTGCAACATATATTCCGCATTGCCGGCCTGAGGATAAAGTCCTAGCCAGATGGAAGCGTCCACGGACTCCGTAATGGAATAATTGTAATTCATCTGGGACGTCACCTCGGTATTGTAATTGACGCTGTATTGCATGAGTTCCGACAGGAGGTCATATGACCTGGAGACCAGAGTATATTCCGTATTGTACAGGATAGGTTGGACAAAGGATTCCGCAGGGGCGTCGTAGAGCGCATACGGATTCTTGTTCATATCGTCGAATTTGGAGCAAGCTGTAAGAAGTATTGCAGCCGCTGCAACATATCTGAAAATTCTATTCATGTTCACAGTCAATTAGAATGTTATTTTCAGGCTTGCGCCATATTGCGAGCCCGATGGCATCTGAAGAATCTCAAAGCCCGGAATAATCGCGCTGCCTCTCATGGAGACGCCTTCCGGATCCCATCCCGGGAATTTGCTCCAGCAGACAAGGTTATTGCCATAGACAGCTATGGACAGTCCGCGGACCACCTTCGTCTTGGCGAGAAGTTTCTTCGGCAATGCGTATTCAATCCTTGCATCACGCAGTTTCAGGAACTGGGTACTTACGAAGTTTGCCTCCGCATTGGTATTGCTGTAAGCAGAATGGTAGTATTCAGAGATATCATTGCGCGGTATCGCATAATCATTGATCTTATAGTTGCCGTCATCCAGGAGGACCACGCCTTCGGCAACCATTCCTCCTTCACGACCGGCAAGCGTGCCGACACCTTTTCCCCTGTAATTCAGCATCCAATTCGTATAAGAGAACACATGTCCGCCATACTGGCCGTCGAAGCTTACGGAAGCCTTGAGATCTTTCCAGCGGAACGACAGATTGAATCCGCCTCTCCACTTAGGGCTGCAGTCACCGATGTACTGCAAGTCCTCATTTGTCTGTGGCTTGCCCTGCTTGTCGAGAACCACCATACCGGAGACATTCTGCATTGTACCGTCAGCATTGACCACATATGAGCCTTCTGGTGCACGCTTGTAACCTTTACCGTACATTGATGTAAGAGAACTGCCTTCATAAGCAGTCATAAGTGCATGTGAAGAGTATCTTGCGACAATCCATGAATCGATGCCGTCACCAAGGGACAGGACCTTGTTCCTGTTGAGCGACCAGTTGAAACCGAGATCCAGCTGCATTGAACTGGTTTTCCACAGAGTTCCGTTGGCAGTGAGTTCCACACCCCAGTTCCGGATAGTACCGGCATTGGTATAAACGCTGGTCGCTCCGGTAGCATATGATACCGGCATGTTGGCGATGAGGTTTTTCGAATTGCCGTCATAGTACGCCACATCCAGGCTCAGGCGGTTCTTGAACATCCTGATATCCGCACCGACTTCCCATGACGTGACGATTTCCGGCTTCAGGTGGCCGTTTGACTTCGCTGTAGGAAGAGACACCCCGCCCGGGAATTTGGTACTTGCAAGGTAATCCTCGATTCGATACGCCGATGTATCATGTCCGACCTGTGCCCATGACGCCCTGATTTTCATCAAGTTGACCAAGCCATTGGTGCGGCCGAAATCCAGCAGGTCATTAAGGGCAACGCTGGTGGACACGGACGGATAGAAATATGACCTGTTCTCTGAAGGCAACGTGCTGGACCAGTCATTACGCCCTGTCAAATCCAGGAAAATGGCATTTTTCCAGGAGAACTGCAGAAGGGCGTAGAGTGAATTCGTCTGGGTCTTATACCCGTAATTGTCCACTTTGATTTCGCCAAGCGAATTGGCAAGAGAGTACACAGCAGCCTGCTTGAGTTTATCCGCGGTCTGTGCCTGACGTCGATAATTCTGATTGATGATATTTCCGCCGAAGTTTCCGGTAAAATGGAAATCCGCGCCGAGTTCCCTGTCATATTTCAGGAGAAAATCTCCCGTAATCTGCACCGAAGAAATGTTCTGCTCACGGTACCATCCGTCAGGATTGGCCTGGGTGGATGTCGCCTGCTGCTGCGTACGGAAGTCCAGGTTCATGTCGAGGCCGCCACGAAGCATGAGGGTAAGACCTTTGCAGAGGGTCATGTCGAACTTGGCATTTCCATACACCCTGTTGCGCAGCTGCGTGTTGACACACTCATTCGCAACGAAGTAGGCATTGTTCTTTCCGCCCGAAAGGCTATTGTCCTGCTTGAGGTTTTCCATTCCCGGAAGCCAATAATTCTTCACCCACGACATATCCACGTTAGGAGCATAAGTCCAAAGGCTGTACATGACGGAGGTAGAGCCATAACCGGAAGACGTAGGGATATTGTCACACTGCTGTCTCTTGTAAGTTATGGAAGTTTCGGCGGTCATCCAGTTGGACAATTTGTTGCTTGTCCTGAGCGAAACATACTGTTTGCTGTAATCAGTATTGGGAACCATCATGTCTCCACGTGTATCGCTGAATGTCGCGCGGATGGAGTTCTTTCCGCTGATTTTTCCAGAAACCGACAGTGAATTGCTGACCACGTAAGCGGTCCTGAAATAATCCTTGAACCAGTCGCCGCGACTGACGAACGGAGTCGCAGTCCTCTGGAAATCACCATCTTCATTTTTTGCGCCTCCGATTGAAAGCCTGTCATCGTAATACTGATATTGCAATGAACCGTCCATCCGCGGGCCCCAGGACTCCAGACTCACGGTACTGGTATAATCCGGTACAGGATGATAGCCCAATCCCTTGGCATTGTCACCGCTTCTGAGATAGTAGTAATAGTTGGAATTGGTACCCTGACCATATTCATACTGAAGTTCAGGCGATGTCGTCAATGTTTCGAACATCACATTCGTGCTGTATGAAACGCTGAGTTTCGCATCCTGGTTTCCTCCTGATTTGGTAGTGATGATGATAGCGCCATTGGCGGCATTCGAGCCATAGAGCGCCGTGGCGGCAGGTCCTTTCAGCACCGTAATATTCTCAATATCATCAGGATTGACATCACTGGTTCCGTCACCATAGTCGATGGCAAAGGTGGACTCATCACTGCCTGAGGTAGATGATGTGGACGTATTGAACATAGGCACGCCGTCGATGACGAACAATGCCGAGTTGTTGGCCAGATCTACAGACGACTCGCCTCTCAATGTCACACGCATTGATCCGCCTGGACCGGAGTTTGTCCTGTCAATGGCGAGACCTGCAACCTTGCCGGCCAGTCCTCCTACCCAGTTGGAAGATGTGGCGGCATTGGAAAAATTCCCGCCGTCAACCTTGGTCGCAGCATATCCGAGCGATTTTTCATCTCTCTTCATACCGAACGCCGTAACGACCACAGATTCAAGCACCTGCGCATCGTCCATCATTCTCACGCTGATTTCCGACCTGCTGCCGACCTTGACAGTTTCGTCTTTGTAGCCCATTGAACTGAATCTCAATTCCTGCCCCGCGGCTACTTTGATGGAATATGCACCGTCATTGTCAGTAATGACACCCGTAGTTGTTCCGACAATTAACACGCCGACTCCCGGAAGAGGTTTCCCTTCAGAATCTCTCACGACTCCAGACACAATGCGAGTTTCCCGGGTGCCGGCAGATTGTTCCGTCACCGTCTGCGATTTCGCCGCAATATTTGCATCGGCCGGCTTCAAACTCGTATCCGTCTTGATGGCAATCTTGTTCCCGATCACTTCGAACGTGCATCCAGTTCCTGCCAATGCTTTTTCAAGTACTTCGCTTACGGGCTCGTTTTCGGCATTGACCGTCACCTTCCCCGCCTGTTCAAGTACTTGAACGCTGTAAAAAAAGGTATAACTGCATTTCTTTTCGACTTCCGCCACAAATTCCCGCAGCGGCATGTCCTTGACAGATATGCTAATGACCGGTTCCTGCCGAACTTCCGCCGCATTGACGGAAGAGGAAGCCCCGAGGCATACTGCCAACCCCACAGAAAACATTGCGACAAGCAATCTTTTCATAAAATTATTCATATTGTCGTGATTTATGGTTTTTCGGTAAACTCATCCACTTGATTAGAGAACACCATTCCACAGATAGAATGTTCCGCGTGTGCCGGTGGTGCTGCCGATGGCGCAGGTGCTGAGGTTGGTTTCGGTGACTGTGGTACCATTGATTTTTCCGCCGAATCCGCAGGCTGTCGTCACGCCGGCTGAACTTGCGTCGTCGGCTTTGCCTATGATGCCGCCGGTGCTTACCTTTGCTGGAGCTATCAGTTCTCCATAGTATCTGCAACCATCAACTGTAGAAGAAACGGCTTCACCGACTATACCACCACAGTCTGCATTTGTGCTTCCGGCAGTTCTTATACTGGCTTTGACGACATAACATTCGGAAATAACGCTTGAATTAGCCACACCTGCTATTCCTCCACCAGGAGCAGAACGGGTAATGCCTCCAGTAAAACTGCAGCCTGTGATAGTGCCTTTGGACACATAGCCGACTATTCCACCACTGGCTCCACGGAGACTATAGACAGCACCAGAATTTTGACAATCCTCAATAGTGGCAGGGAAATTATTGCCTTCAGAATAACCCACACTACCGACAATGCCGCCAGCAACATTTCCATTATATGAACTCCACGGTTTGTTATTAAAGTGCCGACTCTCAATTCTTGCTGAATTAGTGCAACTCTTTATAATAACATCTCCACCAGAGATTCTGCCCGCAATGCCTCCTACATGCACGGAGCAGCCATTCGTTTTAGCCTTATTCTCTTTAACTGAGACCTTGGATGAATTTGAACAATCGGATATCGAAGTTCCTTTTGTAGCTCCACCTATAATGCCTCCTACGCCTGAGATCGTATGTTTTAATGTATCGATGGCAATAGTGCCTTCTGACTTCATCCCGGAAAAGTTTATAGATGCACCATATGCACAACCACAAATACCTCCAAAGAATGATTCAGCAGCAATGTTGTCCCCATTCGTAGCATTTACGACATAAGATAAGCTTGATTTCCAAGTGGCACTACCACTTACTTTGACGTCCGCTGTTGTCTGTCCGATAAGGCCTCCACAATACAGATAAGATACTGTAGATGATTCTATTGTACCGATCTTGATAACTCCGGTATAAGGCTCTCCGTTCAGATTGAGTTCAATAGCTTGAGTAACCGCACCGAAAAGTCCCCCACAATATAGATTTCTCAGTCTCTTGGTCGTGGTAATATTACCAGAACTTGTGTTATCGGTTAATGTTGTATTGGGCGAATCCAGCAACCCTGCTACACCACCTATATAAAGTTGCTTGACATTTGAACGGGAAATAATGGCTCCTGAATTTGAGCATCCATTGACAATAGATGAGGAATTGTCCTTGTCTGTATTTATGACGCCGAATAGACCTCCTAGATAGAGGAACTTGCAAGGATCATTTTTAGCGCGCGCCATGGTCGTTTCTATAGAACCGGAATTTGTGCATTGCGTGACAGTTCCGGCAGAACATCTTGCGCAGATGCCGCCTACATAGATATTGAGAGCAGTCGATGCAACGGAAATATTCCCAGTATTGGTACATTTCTCAAGTACGCCGTCCGAATTTGAGCAATAGCCAGTAAATCCTCCGATATATAGACTGGTCTTGGCCTTTACGTCCGTGACATAAGTTGCATCAGACACAATGGTTACTGCACTTGTACAGTCGCTTATCGCCGCTGACCTGTTCCTGCCGATAAGTCCTCCTACATAAAGCGGTTTCTTGTTCGCTACGGCATTGCACTGAGAAACGGTTACAGTCGCCTCGCTGGTGCAGTTCTTGACCGTGCCATCTGAGCAATAGCCTATGAGTGAGCCGAATTCAAACTGCTTTTCACCACCGTACCATGGTGTGAAACTGCAAGTCTTGTCAATGTTGACATCCTTTACCAAAGCACCTGTTCCAATAGCCTGAATGAAAGGAACATCTGACTTAAGATTCATTATTCTCTTCCCGTTTCCGTTGAGAGTTCCGGCAAAATATTTAGCCTGTCCATCAGGGGACTGCTTCGCTCCGTCACGAAGTCCCAATGTGACAAATTTATCTGCGCTGCCTGACGAAAAATCCAAGTCAGCAGTGATGGTTGCAATCTGCGAATCAGGATATTTGCCTGCATTGTAAGCCGTCGCGAAAGAGTTCCAGTCCTCCGGTGTGGCAATCTCCACACCATTCTCCTCTCCGTTAGGCACGAATGTCAGTTCCGGCATAAGCATCAACTTCCCGGCTTCGAGTTTACGGCTTCCCTTGATGCTCCTTACCATTGCCCGACCATTTTCATCCACGACTTTTACCTGGAACCCGGCAGAATACACGCCGGCCGGAAGAATGACATTGAATGCGCTTGCGGACTCCGCTGAAAGGGCTTTCTGAACTTCCATTCGTATAACATTGGCATCTTTCGCTTCAGATGAAAGCGTACCGTTCTGGTAATCAACGGTAAAATCGCCACAGACCGGTTCACCTCCCAATGCCGTAACCTCGATGTAGCGGATAAGGTTGGCCTCCGTTCCCATTTTCAGTCGGATTCCCAGTATTCCACAAACCTGTTTCATCATGACAGATTCCGTGGTGGAATAACCTGCCATCGGCATTGAACCGGAAACGATATTGTCACCGGATGCAACTTTCTGCTGTGAGGGCAGGGTGATGACCGAGCCGCCATTCTTGACCATGGTGGCAGGATAAATGATGGAATACGGCGCTGTCAGTTCTTTTTCAAACACGAAACTTGCTGTCGGGACATTTTCTTCAATCGCGAGGGCTTGAGAAGCGACTCCATTGACAGAAATCTTGTCTCCTTTGCACCAAAGGACAGGACGCATTCCGTCCTGTGCATCACCGAGAACAGTCTTGGTGGTTCCAGGCAATTCCAGTGTCAGCACTGTACGGCTATCATTCTGATATTCAAGCTCATTCGAGCAGGCAATTGCCCCCATCAGGCAAAATGCCGCCAATATTGTCTTTTTCATAGGCTTACTTGTTATCAAATTCTTCTTCCCACATCCAACTGTCGTCAATTCTGAATTCTTGAGTCTGGGAACTGCTGACGATATTACAGATATCCGCTTCCAGCGACAAGTCGAAGCCGGTAATGACCGGTGCTTCATAACTCGGTTTTAGTGTTTTAACTTTTGGTTTCATATTCTAGTGATTTAATTGTTGTCTTGTTGATTTTTTGGAGATGTAGTATTCTCCCTTGAATTCCGTGACGGAGAGTTCGACAGGAGAAGTCATTGAAATCAGCCTCAGAGCATCCTGCAGGGATTCATGGTCAAGACATCCGTCATAGACAATGTCCTCAATCGAGCTGTGCACATTGATTTTCACATTGTACTTGTGTGAAACCTGGTTGGCGACGTATTTAAGCGGCAGTGATGAGAAAGACAACTGTCCACTGTCCCTCCACTTCGCAGAATTGGAGATATCGACCGTCTGCTTGGTAATCTGGTTCATGTTCCTGTCAATTCTCAACTCGTCACCAGGCTTCAGCATGATGACATCGTCATGAACCCGGGCTTCAAGACGTCCGGTATGCAGTGTCACGATAGAGAATCTGTCGTTCACATATGAGGAAACATTGAAGGATGTACCGCGTACGATATATTCATTGTCACGGCAGCATACGATGAACAGCTTCTCGGGATTCCTCGCGACATCGAAGAATGCTTCGCCGTCCAGGTCCACGCGACGTTCGGTTTCATTGAAATCATCCGAAAGCATCAATTTCGCTCCGGAATTGAGCATGACCTTCGTATTGTCCGGGAGAATCACGGTTTTCTTTTCACCGGCAGCTGCCGTGTAAATGAGCGATTCCTTACGGGCCGGGACTGCATTTTCCTGCGCCTGCACTTGCTCAGCGACAATGTCTTGCTCCGGAATATCCTTCTTGTCAATGTTCATGATCAAGATTGAGACACTGACGATGGCCGCTACTGCAGCGGCAAATGCACCGGCATATTTTGTCCACGTTCTCCTGAAAGATTTTCTGGTGCTATCCTTGCCAGAGAATTTGTCTTTCGCGAGGCGATTCCAGAATTCGACCGCATCGGAGGTCGTTGTCCGGTTTTTCTCCATGGAACGTACTTCATTGCGGAACAGTTTCGCATTGTCCCCTGACATTTTTATCCATTTTGCAAGTCTCACGGCTTCTTCATCCGACAAAGTTCCGCTGACATATTTGCTTACCAGTATTTTAATATATTCATTCATCTTATTCATTGGCCGGCCTCAGTTTTCCGGGTTCATCATAATAGACACGACATTTGAAAATCCCGAACCTGTTTTTTCAATTTTTTTTATATTTGCCGACAAATTTGAACTATGGACACGCGGTTATTTACATATTCAGAAGATGAAGTGAGGGATCTCGTTCTCAAGATCCACCCGCGTATAGTGCCGTATATCAACAGTTTACTAGTCAGAGGCGGGCAAAAATGCTCTACATCGAACAACGCCGAAGACATTTTTTATGATGTCCTTTGCGCATTTCTCGACAAGCGGATTGAAATCAGTTCAGACAATGTTCCGGCATATCTTTTCAAGGCAGTAAGAAACAAATGTTACAATATCATCAGCCGGAACAAGGAAGAAAATTCGGCAATCCGATTTGATGAACTGCCATTGACGGCAAGGGAAATAATCGCAGCTGCTGATTTCGAAGATGAGAGCGATATTCCTGGAGAAAAAGTTAAGCAGCTGCCTGACATTACGGACGTTCTGGATTTTTCGAATTTTCTGCCGGAGCGTACGAGGGACATCTTCTACATGAGCCGCATTGAGGGCATGACGCACAGCGAGATAGCCGAGATTCTCGGAATCTCCACCAGAGCCGTGGAAAAGCACCTCCAGAATTCAGTCCAAGAGTACCGCCGCCATTTCGGCATCTCCGACAGCCACCACACGCCGTCATAGCATTTCAATATTCGGCCAGACAATAGACAAGAATTGCTCAAATAATTGAAATTAAGTATATTTGCAGTAGAGGAGGAGTAATAATGAGTGCAAAACCAGTTGTCAATGTCAAACCAAACAAATTGTCTTCTGGCTTCACAGAAGCAATAGAGTTTTGCAGAGAATTAAGTCACAACACCGGTGATTCTGACTTGGATATGTCAGAAGTGCGATTTGTGTCTCCATCATTTTTACTCCCCGCTATGGTATATTTGCAAAATCTGCCATATTGGCCAAATATGACAAATATAGGTACTTATCTATCCGTAGTATCTTTTCAAAACGGCGGCGTAGATTCGTCCCGTTTTTTAAGGAGCTCGGCATTCAAATCCTATATGGAGTCATATGCATCGAAAAGTTTCATACCGATTATTAAATTTCCTACAGATCTCTCCGGCAGTGATACTCGCAATGCGATTCTGGATTGCATTGATAACATTCTGGGAAGACAAGTGAAATTCGGAAACAATGTTCGTCAAGCATTGAAATATATTATCGGAGAAGCTGTTGACAATATTGTCGAACATGCAAATTCGAAGTTCGGCTATATTGTAGCACAAAGTTATGAAAATGGAGGCTATACCGACATCTGCATTGCAGACACAGGTAACACACTGATAGGCAGCTACGCAAGCAATCCGCGCACATCAGAGATTTCTTCCGACATAGAGGCTATTCAAGCAGCTATTAATGGTATTTCGGCAAAGAATCTACCTGATGCTGAAAATCGAGGCTATGGATTCAGAACATCTATAAATATGCTGACAAAAGGGTTGGGAGGAGAATACCTTTTAGTCTCGGGCGACTCCGCTTTTGCAGTGAACAAGACTCAAGGGCAATCACTTATACTACCATATGGTATCAGATTTGAAGGCACGATCGTTGCTTTTAGAATCCCGCATGTTGGTAATGGGTTTTATTATCTCAATTACGTAGAATAAGAATAGAATTATGACAGTTATATACATTAAAGACTTAATCGGTCGAGACATATTGAATCGAATTTCCGCGAGGGATATCTTGGATGCAATCAATAATTTGGATGATACAACCATCACACTGAATTTTGAGGGTGTCCAGTTTACCACTCGAAGCTTTATGGATGAGTTTTACAACATAATACTATTCCAGAAACCATCTGGAAAAGTTGTGCATATTGAGGCTATGAGTAACGATTTGGCCGCAATGCTTGAAGTTGTAAGTAAGACGCAACATAATTCAGTAACCAAGGTCGCACCTCAGCCGTATGTCACTACTAAGACAATAGACGACATGAAAAATTTGTTTGCAAAATTATCCATCTGACACAAATAAAAAGTCCAGATACCTGTGAAGATATCTGGACTTAATTGTTATAGGGTCGGCTGATTATTCAGCTTTGCCGTCAGAACCGAGAACGTCTTTGATCTTGTGCTCGTAGAGTTTCTTCATCTCGTCACGTGCAGGACCAAGATATTTACGTGGGTCGAACTCGCCCGGTTTCTCAACGAATACCTTGCGGATGGCAGCGGTCATTGCAAGACGTGAATCTGAGTCGATATTGATCTTGCAGACAGCTGACTTGGCAGCCTCGCGGAGCTGTTCCTCAGGAATACCTACTGCATCTGGAAGTTTTCCGCCATGAGTATTGATGATATCTACATACTCCTGTGGTACTGAAGATGATCCGTGGAGAACGATAGGGAATCCAGGGAGCTTCTTCTCGATCTCGTGGAGAACGTCGAATGCGAGCGGCGGTGGAACGAGACGGCCTGTCTTAGGGTCACGTGTGCACTGCTCTGGTTTGAACTTGTATGCACCGTGTGAAGTACCGATGGAGATGGCGAGTGAATCGCAACCTGTACGGGTAGCGAAGTCGATAACCTCCTCAGGTTTTGTATAGTGAGATTCCTCAGCAGCAACCTCGTCCTCAACACCTGCGAGAACACCAAGCTCAGCCTCTACGGTAACGTCAAATTTGTGAGCGTACTCTACAACCTTCTTTGTAAGAGCGATGTTGTCCTCGTATGGAAGAGCAGAACCGTCGATCATAACTGAAGAGAAGCCCATATCCACGCAGCTCTTGCAGAGTTCGAAAGAATCGCCGTGGTCGAGGTGAAGAACGATCTGAGGATGTTCCCAACCGAGTTCCTTGGCATACTGTACAGCACCTTCTGCCATGTAACGGAGAAGAGTCTGGTTCGCATAGTTGCGGGCACCCTTAGAAACCTGAAGAATGACTGGTGACTTCAACTCTGCTGAAGCCTGGATAATAGCCTGGAGCTGCTCCATATTGTTGAAGTTGAAGGCAGGAATAGCATATCCGCCTTTTACAGCCTTTGCAAACATTTCTCTTGTGTTTACAAGGCCTAATTCTTTATAAGAAACCATATTCTATAAAAATTAGAAATTATTTCAATGAACATTACGTAAGCCCTAAACGCTTACTGAATCCGCAGGTCTTTCTGCAATAATTCTGCCACCTCGCTACTTTACCGACAAAATGTCATATAATTTCTCCGCACGGTTCAGCAAAACTCCACAAAATTAGTCAATTTCATCAAAATTAAAGAATTCCTCCTGAACTTTTTCAGTATAATCCACTGCCCTCCTATAGAGTCCAAAACGTTCAAGCAAGAACTTATGGCTCTCATTATCAGGATAATAGGCCTTGGAATTCTTATGTATCATTGACCTTTGCGCTGTCCTGAAATCAGGATAGACTCCGGCAGCGGCAGCAGCAAAAATGGCAGCCCCGAGCGCTCCCGACTGCTTGCACGAACAGATTTCTATTTCCTTGTTGAGCACATCAGCCACCATCTGCACGGCCAAAGGCGATTTCTGGGCAATGCCGCCGGTAGCAATCACCTTGTCGATCTTCAGCCCGGCACTTTCCACGCCATCCATTATCACTTTGGAAGCAAACGAAGTCGCCTCGACAAGTGAACGGAATATCGCCCCCGCATCCGTGGACAGCTTCAGTCCCATCAGCGAGCCCCACAGACGCATATTCGAAGCCGGCGCCCTGCGGCCGTTAAGGAAGTCCGTCGCGAAAGGATTGTGGATGTTCGGACTTACCCGCTCCGCAGACCGGTTCAGCTCCAGCATCATCTTATCGTCAATGTAGTCTGCAATCGCTGCCACATCTTCCTTCGGGAGCACGTCGCAGTCCGCGAGAATATTGTTTACCGGAGTCATTATCAGGCGCTTGAGCCAAGCGTAAACATCCCCGTAAGCGCTGAGTCCGGTCTCGATGCCTATCATCTTGGGAGTGATCAGCCCGTCCACCTGTCCCATGACGCCGTCAATCACATTGTCCAGAGCCTCCGGCCTGAAAACGGTGGTATAGGCAGCCGAAGTACCGAAGCTCATCACGAGCACGCCTTCTTCCACGCCTGAGCCGAACGAGCCCGAGAACGAGTCGATATTGCCGGCACCGATTACGATTCCGTGAGGAACGCCCAATCTGTCGGCCCACTCGTCAGTGATATTGCCCACCGGCACATCAGGAGTCCGGTCATTGTCAGACAGGCTCTTCCTGAGTTTCACGAGCACCGGATCTATCTTTTCGAAGAATTCCACCGGAGGATAGCCGCCCCACTTCTCGCACCAGAACGATTTTTCGCCCACACAGCTGTGGCTGATACAGAAATTGTCAATGTTGTGGCATCCGGTCAGAAGCGCCGGAATCCAGTCACACAGCTCAATCGCCGTAAAATACGCCTCACGCACCTGCGGAGAAGTCCTCAGCACATGCAGGGCCTTGGACCAATATGCCTCAGGAGAGTAGGCAAAGCCTGACAACATGGTGTAGTCAGGGACATTGGCATGACAGGCAGCCTCGATCCGGGCAGCCTCATCGGTCCCCGTATGGTCCTTCCACAGGATGAACATCGCATCCGGATTTTCGCTGAATTCCGGCTTCAGGGAGAGCGGAACGATGTTTTCATCCACGAAACACGGTGTGCTTCCGGTAGTGTCCACTGACAATGCCACGATATTCCGAGCCTGATCCGGATGTGCGGAAGTGACCGCCCCCACTGCCGACTCTATCGCGTCAATGTAATCCTGCGGGTGGTGTCTGAACTGTGATTTCAACGGGTCGCAGAAGAGTCCCTGCTTCCATCTTTTGTAGAAACTGACGCTTTCTCCGACTATCGAGCCGTCCGCGCAGTTCACAATGACCGCTCTTGCCGAATCTGAGCCGAAGTCAATGCCGATGACGTATTTGTCTGAATTCATAAATTTTCGTGTCCGATGAATGGTTAACTACTTTTTCAGCTGGTTTGTCCGGTAAAGTTACCAACTTACGGGCAGTTAAGCAAAAAATGCTTACTTTTGCGTCAGAATCCAACAATTATCAGAATGCGCAATAAAGTAATCATATTTTCAGCCCCGTCAGGTTCCGGGAAAAGCACCATTGTGAGCCACATTCTCAAGTTGCATCCCGAGATGGAGTTCTCTGTATCGGCGACTTCCCGCGCGCCACGCGGACAGGAGCGCAACGGCATTGAATATCACTTCTTTACGGCAGACGAGTTCCGCAAGATGATAGCGGAAGACAAGTTTGTGGAGTACGAGGAGGTCTATGCTGGTTCGTTCTACGGCACGCTCAAGTCAGAGGTCCAGAGAATCTGGGACAAGGGCCATGTCATCATCTTCGACGTGGATGTGAAGGGCGGCGTGAACCTGAAGAAATACTTCGGAGACAAGGCATTGTCAGTATTCATCCAGGCCCCGTCAGTGGAAGAACTGAGGAAGAGGCTCGTCGCCAGAGGCACCGACAGCGCCGAGGCCATCGCAAAGCGCGTCGCAAAGGCCTCAGAGGAAATGACTTACGCTGACAAGTTCGACTATATTCTTGTCAATGATGATTTGCAGAAAGCTTATGCCGAAGCTGAAAAAGTGGTTGACGACTTCCTACAATAATTTTTGATCATGCGCATTGCCGTTTACGCCGGTTCTTTCAATCCGCTCCATATCGGACATCAGGCCATAATGGAATACCTTACCGTAAAGAAGGAATTCGATTGGGTCTATCTGGTGGTATCGCCCAAAAATCCGCTTAAGGACTCGATTGATGCAAGTTCCGGACAGTACAGGTACAATGCCGCTGTCCAGGCTGTCCGCCGCCATCCCGAACTGAACGTGTGGGTGGATGACATTGAACTGAAAATGGAGCCTCCGCACTACACTATCCGCACATTGGATGCGCTCAAGCGACGTGAGCCGGAGAACGACTTCACATTGGTCATAGGCGCGGACAACCTCTCTTCCATACACAAATGGCGTGACTTTCCCCGTATCCTTTCCGAATACGGTGTGGCCGTGTATCCGCGTAAAGGCTTCGACATCAAGGCATTGAGGACAGCGCTCATGAACGAATGCAAGCACTTCCCCGCTTTCTACGTCCTGGACGAGTCGCTTTCCGGAGCGGAACGGTTCAGTCTGGAAGATGCCGACCGGCAGATCTATCACATCCAGCTTCTCGATGCGCCGATCGTTGATATCTCCTCCACCGAAATCCGCGAGGCCCAGAGCCGTGGCGAAGACATGAGCAAGTATCTCATGTGATGCGTGGCATTTACGGACGGGTTCCGCAACAAGAATAAAGTCCCGTGTGCAGAATGAACGGATCAGCTTATTACTGATATTGGTTGACCCGGAATCCACAGTTTGTCCGTAAAAAGGCAGGATTCCACGGACAAGTTATTCAGAATCAACAAGTTGTCCGGTAGAAGGCGGGGTTTTACGGACAAGTTATTCAGAATCAACAAGTTGTCCGGAAGAAGGCGGGGTTTTACGGACGAATCGCGCAACCGGGAGTCAAGCGACCGGGGGTCAACCAGGATCAGGATAATGCACAAGAATAAAGTCCCGTGTGCAGAATGAACGGATCAGCACACGGGACTAAGTATATGGTCGGAAACCTCAGATTCAGCCGGAGTTTCGGAGAAGACAGCGGTGTCTATATGGCCTGAAAAACCGGGACGTCACGGGTATCGCCCATGACGTCTGGGGAACCGGAATTATTTCCAAGGGTTGACTGACGGGTCGATGGAGATCTCGATCTGTTCCTGGTCAGGGGATGTGTTCAGCGTTATGGTTACGGTGTGGACATAGCCGGCGCGGAAACTCAGGGAGTAGTCGAGAAGGTAGGCGATGCCGCCCATGGTCAGCTCGATGAGCGGGGTGCTCCTTTCCAGGTTCTGCGGAACCAGGATGGCCTCGAACTGCTCATTGCTGAGCTTCTTCATCGTGATGGTGTTCTTCGCTCCGAAAGCGTTCTTCTCCACTGAACCGGTGATGAAGTTGGCGGTGCACTCCACATTGGTATTGTAGATATGCGCGACCACGTCGTCAGGAATCTTGCCCTCGAACTTCGGCCCCTTCTCAAGCTTCACCACCAGCTTGGACATAATATGCTGGAACTGAAGACTTACGGCGCCCGCTGAACGGGAAACGTTCTGCGTATAGGCATACAGCAGGTCGGAAGCCTCGTAGCCGTCGCCGGACTGGTCAGTCGCCACCGAGAACGGATAGCTCTCGATGGATGTCACATTCTGATATGGGTAGATGCCGTAGAAATCGCATGGACGTTCGCTCCAGAACAGTTTTCTCTCTGGAGCCCAGGACGAACCGCTGCAGGTAATCTTCTCATTGTTCAGATAGTTTCCGCCGATCTGAGGTGGCATCTGGGTGCCGTCAGCGGCATATTCCACTGCATAGAGCGAAATCGCGTCACCGTTCTCGAAAGAGGAAGCGGTCGCTTTCGTGGCAGGATAAGAGATGTCGAACCGGAGTTCATCGGCATTGACCTCGGCCGGCTCGGACTTGGAGCAGGAAATCAATGCAGCTGCCGCAATTATAAGGTATATTGATTTTTTCATTGTGCTGATAATTTATTTTACATTAGGATGCTCACCCATGTAGATAGGGCCGTCGCCGTTCGCGCGGAACATGTTCGGATTCACGCCGAAGGTCCAGTCGAAGTCTCTTGCCAATGACTTGGTGCCGACCTCGAAGGAATCTTTGGCCACGAAATCGTCGAAGTCAAATGTCTCGCCTGCATATGCCTCGATCCGCTCGACAATGGCCTGGCGGCTGATGGCAGAGTAGTATGGGATATTGTTGTTCATACAACTTGTTGCCTCAGAGCGATATACGCCACGCGTGTGCATATATCCGCCCTCATACATGTCCACCTTGTCGGAGTAGTTCTTGTGGTAAATGAGATGTGCCCACGGAACCTGCTTGGCATCGGCGGTCATGGAGAGGTTCTTGTACCAGCCTTTGGATTTGTACATGCCATAAGAGGTCATTGTGTCATCATCACCTTTCGGATGCTCGCAACCATCCTTGCAGTCACAAGTCTGGATAAATGCATTATGGTAGATGTATTCGTCACCGAGCTTGCCGAAACCGTGTCCGCCTGCCTCATGCTGGATGATACCACGGAAATCATAAGGATAGGCATCAGTGCTTACCGGACAGCATACAATAGCCGAGCCGTCTCCGTACATCATCGTCACGCCCTCGTATGTGGAGGTATTCATGAGCATAATCACCAGAGACTTACTGAGGTCCATCGACGCATCAGCACGTTTCGCCCATTTGAAACATTTGTCAGGATCTGGAGCCTTGATGCGGTTCTGCGTGAAATAACTGCCGAACTTGGTGTCAATCACGGTATTGACCGTACCGATGCCGCTATCGTCAGACTTGGAAACGACCGCATAGACATTGAAATAATCCTTATAGGTAGAATAAGGTTCGATGCCGAAGAAATGTTTGAAGCCGTCCTCGGTATTCTGTTTGAATGTGCCTTTGGCGATATCCTTGGCATCATATCCGTCGCCGATAAAGACGATGTCAATGCCGGGGCCCTTGGTCGCTGTGTTCAATGTCATGACTTCACCATCGGAATAGTCGGCATCATACTGCTCCACATCCAATGTACAACGATAGTCTTTCTCGTCAAGTTTGAAGACAATCTCGCCGCTTCTGCCTGCATATTTCTGATATGATGGATAATTAAATGAGCCTTCATTTACCTCAAATGGATCAGTTGTACGGACCATTTGCTGAACTGACACTGTAATATCAGCCTTTCCAGTACCGGATGAAGGGGTAACAGTCACCCAGTCAGGCTTGCTTTCTATGCTCCAACTGAAATTCGCAGGAGCACGCAGGATCAATGTCCTCGATTCTGCAGCATTAAGTGTGCGAATTCTGTCGCGGCTTACTGAGAAATCATAGTGCGCTGCGATTCTGCGGAAATCTGACCAGCCCGATGCTGTCTTGTAACGAATTACAGATTGTGCAGGGACTTCGACTGTGAAATTGTCTTTGGCTACGCCAACAAAAGCGCCATCCATTACTGCTGGGGGTTCTACTGCGTGACAAGTAATATTAGAGAGGTTGAAACAATCTTTAAACGCATCTATATTGATAGTCTGTATAGTTGATGGAAGTTCTAATGAAACTAAATCCGTCCTATAGAATGCACCAGCACCAATGGAGACTAATCCTTCTGACATAGATACATTTCTTAATTTTGACTGTCCAGAAAAAGCATTTTTATCAATTTTTCTAAGTGTTTTCGGAAACACTATGCTATTCAATCTTCCTCCGAATAAAAAACGTGTTGGTATTTCAATTGTTCCTTCTGGAATAATTAAATCACCAGAAAAATGACAAGACTCAAAAGAGGCTTCACCAAATTCCACTACATTGTTAAGATTAACACTTCCCGTAAAACCACACTTCAAAAAAGTAAACGAAAAGACTTTTTTTATCTTATCGGGCAGTAATAAATCCCCAACAAATGAACCAGCGTAAGCAAATGCCCTTTCGCCTATCTCTTCCAAATTATTTGGTAAATGCAATTCTCCTGTAAAAGAGCAATACCTAAACGCAGCAGGACCTATATAAGTCAATGTTTCAGGCAATGTCAATGTTCCTGTCAAGGAAGTGCACTGCTCAAATGCAGAATCACCGATTCTATTAAGTCTTGGCGAAAAAGAGACGCTGCCAATCAATGTCCCAAAGAATGCGTGATCGCTAATTTCTAAAACATCATCAGGCATTATCAATGCACCTGAGAGACTTGTGTTATAGAATGCTTCTGGACCAATGTATGTTATTTTTTCCGGAAACGTAAAATGGCACAATGATTTTTTATTGATAAAAGCATTAGAAGGAATAATGTCATCTTGAGTTTTTCCACTAACATTATATTTCGCATTCACCACCTTAGCCTCCTTAAGGTTAATAGCTTCCAATATCGCCATCGAATCGCGCATAAAGTGGAAATCCTCCGTAGTAATCGGACCTGACACTTTCAGGTTCCTGATCTTGTCCGGATTCTTCTTGAAGCTGCGAATCACCCTACCAAGAGTTCCGGCTTCGGTAAGGTTCACCACGAAATACTGACGGGCTTCTCCACCATGAGTGTTCTTGTCCTCTGTCCAGTCGGCAATCTTGATGTCGCCGAGGGTGAGTTCGTACTCGCCTGCCGGAGTTTTCTTCTTGATGTTGATGGTGACGTCAGTCTGCTTGCCGGCAGCGTAAGTTACTGAAGCAGCGCTGTTTCTGAAGCCGTATGATACGCCGCCAATGGTAATCGCAAACAGTTTCTCGCCGGCCTCCACGGTCTGCGGAACTACCACTGCCCTGAATGCAACGCTGCTCTGCGGGCACATCACGATACCATCCTGCTGGGCATTGCCCAAAGCGGAAACCTCGCCGGTCGCGAAATTGATCTTGGCCTTGCGGGTGGTATTGGTCAGGATGATTCCTTTTTCGAGGGATGCGAATTCGCCTTCAGCGAAGCCTTCCTTTTCCACAAGGGCGACATTGACAGCGGCCATCTTGTGCGACAGCTGGACTGCGACCTTGTTCTCTGAAGGGGTGATATTGACCGCTTTGCCCCAGAGAAAGTCGGAGGCCTCGTATCCGGAGAGGGATGATGCGGTAGCGGCTGAGCTCTGGTCCTTCTGCACTTCGAAGTTTGCGGCATTGACCTCGGTCACGGATGACTGGTGCGGGTAATAGAGGTAGAGGTCAACATTGGTATTGACGTCCTTGTAATAGACTTTTTTCGTCGGGGTCCACTTGTTGGCGGCCTCGTCAAAGACGTACTTGACGTTGTCGGCCTGGTTTCCGTTGTCGGCAAGTGTGCCTGCGACGGTGTTTTCCTCGCTGTAGTTCACGGCGAAGAGGCCCAGCGCGTCCTTGTCCACGAAGCCGGCAGCATTGACCTTGGTCTGAATCTGGTTGATGGAACCGTCGATGTTCAGCGGTATGAGGCCGGAGTCATCTACAATTGGTCCCACGACTGGTTCTTTCGCGCATCCGGCAAGCAGAACCGCCAATGTCGGACACAAAACAAGAAATCGTGATTTCATATTAATTGGTTTTTAAGTGTTTGTTGATCATTATTTTATCAGTCGGCATCGCCGCTGAAATTATCACCTTCTCCCCATCCGGCTACACCGACATTGAGACCGTTGCCGGTACTGCCTTCAACGACAGCAAAAGGTGATTTTGAATCTATCAGAATTGACTTGATTTCAGGAGGGCAATAGCCTGGCTTTTCATCTTGATAGTTGTTGCCAATCATTAGTTTGTGTGTTGGTGCCAATGCCTCCCCAGAATGGCGGATACAAAAAAAAGACGTGGGAGTCTTGCTTTTGCTTATCCCACGATACAGGCCTTGGCGTGCCTTTCAGAAAAGATAAGCAACGCCGTCAGCCCACGCCAGGATGATATACAGCAAATCCCAACGCCTTTCACCGGCGCGGATGACTGATGTGTCATCGCATGTGGACGTTCCCGTTGCCGCTTCCTCTTTCTGTAATTCGTCAAACCGCCAAGTTTGTATCGTGAAAGAAAAACGTCAGTAACGTCTATAATATGTCTGTCGGCGTTGTATAACTATCTTTGTAACATGAAATTAGTATATTATTTCATGTCGGTTAAGTCATACATGCCCGACCACTGCAAATATAAAAACATTTCGTTTAAAAGTGTCTAGCTTTGTATGAAAAAATGCTTTTTCTCTTTTGTCGATTATTCAATAATTGTTAGCAGTTATTTCTTTGTTGAAATATTCTAATTTATTTATGACCGCCTGTAATGCGGATAATTTTGGAAAGTTTTTTCGGCCGGAAAATCTGTTCGTTGCGAAAATTTCTAAATTTTGTATTATAGATATGAAAATATATCCTAACTTTGTAAGGAAAAAAGGGAGGCAGCTATGCGGATCAAGAAGATATGGTTCGAGGGAAGCAGAATATATGCTCAGTTCGATGACGGGAGGACATTGTGGCAGTCACTCCTTTACTATCGTAATCTGTTGAATGCGGAAAACAGAGACGATTATGTAATCGAGGATGACGGTGTACATTGGTATTCGCTCAACGAGGACATCTCAAACGAAAGCTTCGAATATGACAATCCTGAACCGGAAGGCATATCCAGGATTCTGCTTTCGCATCCGGAATTGAACTTGTCCGCAGTAGCAAGAAGACTCGGAATACAGCAAAGTCTTTTGGCCGCATATTCCAGCGGAATGAAGCGTCCGTCAGAATCGCGGGAGTTAATGATTATCAATGAGATCCGCAAAATCGGAAATAAACTGCTTGCTATAGGCACTGACAATGATTTCTACGGCAAGCCGTGTTCCGGATGTTTGGCAGAGTCACGCGAAGAGAATTGCCACAGTCATACCAGAACTATTGTGGACGGCTACGACCCAGACCGAAATTACGGAATACTCCGCGACGGGAATGTGAGAGATGATTATAAAAACCAGAGCAGTGTCCAGACTGATGACGTACTGGACGAACATAAAAACCGGAGATCTGTCAAGTCACTGATAAAGGGCGGGCTTATCCGCAAGAATATGTCCCAGAAGGCGTTGGCAGAAAAAATGTCGGTTTCCCCATCCCGAATCAATGCCTATGTTACCGGACGGGCTATGCCCACATTGAAGATGGCTGCGAAGTTGTGCAAGATACTCGAGATTGCACCGGAGGCGATGCTGCAGTGCCGAGATTGACGGACACCTGCTCATAGCAACGAGTTAAACGGTTACTAAAAGTACAACCACAGCTGCATGCAACAATAAATAACAACACGTTTGAGGTCACAATTTGTGATCTCAAAAATGAAGATAGAAATATGGCAGATATAACAGAAAAGGCTGAGAACTGCGAAC
>ULQR01014899.1_pt1 | contig 29944 bp, 22 predicted proteins | sample 1954711 | NCBI WGS metagenome assembly ULQR01 (sample SAMEA4835661, study PRJEB28245) | human gut metagenome | biome: gut microbiome; material: fecal sample | place: Denmark | collected 2008
CGTAAGTGAATTGGGTGAATCATTGTCAAAGTCAGGAAATATATTAAGTTTTGATTAAATTGCAAAGAAAATATATAAATTTATCACAAAATCGCACAAGTCGGTGATTTTGTGATAAATAAGTCTATTTAACCATCTGCAAATACGGGCAAAAACACGTAGGAACACATCAGACCATGTCCTTACAATCTCGATTACAAGCAGCCCATGCTGCGATTTGGATACCACCTCCTATTTTGGAATGCCTATCTCCAAGAGGAGGCGACTCAGAATCTTCAACTTGTCCGTGAGAACCCGCCTCTCTACGGACAAATCATCATTTTACTCAACTTGTCCGGGAAACGCCACATTTCCACGGACAAAGTTGTTCAAATGCGGTCTCTACTCCACGTGTGCAGCCCGCTCATACTCATCGAGGGCGGCGGACATCAGTTCACGGCCTTTGGCGGCAATTTCCTCGCCTTTGGCATAATCTGGGATTGCGCCATAGGTATCGAAATTCATATTCACCACGACATCAGGCTTGTAGAGCTGGATAGACTGGCGCGCGATGGTGTGGTTCATGAGAGAGAATGTCCTCGTCAATATTGAATAATAATTGTCACCAGTCGGGATTCTCTCATCATTGACCGCATCCTCGATTTCTCTGGTCCTCCGGCCAAACTCAAGCACACCCTTGTAGGCCTTTTGCGCCTCATCACCCAGCATGCGCACACGGTCAATGAGCGAAACGCCTTTCCGCATGGCAAGGTCTCCTATCGTGTCCAGTTCCCCGGACCTGAACTCCTCACCTTCATTACGGACGTCCTCGAGTTCCTTAAGATAGCTCGCAATCTTCTCTGAGTCAATCTGATTCACGTCGAAGGCAACCAAAATGTCATGCCCGTTACGGACAGCCAGACTGAGCGGCATGGTATTGACAATGCCACCATCTATCAATGTGTGATAACCGTATTTGACGGGACGGAACAATGACGGAATGGAAATCGATGCCCTTATGGCATTGAACAGCCTACCCTCGCTGAACACGACTTCCTCACCGGTATAGAGGTCCGTTGCCACTGCACGATAAGGAATCTGCAGGTCCTCGATATTTACTTCAGGGACTATTTTCTTTATCTCCTCTATCACCTTCTCCCCTTTCACGAGATAACTTTTGCTGATCGACAGGTCCAGCAGCGAAAGCAACTTGGCATTGTCCAGATCATACAGCCATTCCTTGAATTCATCCAGCCCGCCGGCAGCATAAACTCCGCCGACCAACGAGCCGATAGAGCACCCTGCAACGGAAGTGATATTATATCCTCTGCTCTCCAGTTCCTCGATGGCGCCGATATACGCAAAACCTCTCGGACCACCACTTGAAAGCACCAATGCGACATCCTTATTCATTGACACGACTGTTTATTTATAAATTATGACTCTTATAGCGAAATGACCGAACCAAAGTTTTATAGTACATATGTAAATATAAGCATAATTCCCTAAATCTTAAAAGATTTGCGGAGTTAACTCCTGAAATATTATAAGAATTACGGAGTCTGAGCACATTCCGCATTGCATTGATAGATCAAATTCATCAAGCGACAGCTCAGGATATTTTTAAAAATCACTTAGTAAGCATGAAAAATAAGTTGGTAAAGATTTGTGAAGTATTTTCGAGGATAGATTTCTTTTCGAAGAAGGAGTGTACTGGACGTACACGACTGATGAGAAGAGGAATATAGACCGAAAAAACGAGTAAAGATTACCAAGTTATTTGTAATGATTACTTAACTTTGGCTGTCGGAACGCAAATAGTTGTAAACTATAAAACACAGAAATATGATACCAGATTGGGCTAAAGAGCTGAATTGCAGCATTACGGTCTGCGACAAGAACGGGATTATCGTTTATATGAATGACCGGGCGGTGGAACAGTACAAGAAACATGGAAATCTTGTGGGAAAGAACCTTTTCGACTGCCACAATGAGCATGCGATGGGAATAATCCGGAAGCTGTTGGCAGAAGGCGGCACCAATTCCTACACCATCGAAAAGAACGGCGTACACAAGATGATATTCCAGAGTGCCTGGAAAGAGAACGGCGACGTAGCAGGATTATGCGAAATCTCCATGATAATTCCTGCCGAGTTGCCGCATTACGTCCGCAGCACCCAATCTTAATACAATGATAGAAATTCAATAAATCGAGGGAAATTACTATCTTTGAGGGTTTGGAATATACGGAGCGGGGAGGATTCCGCGCACCACATTGACAGAGAATAAGATAGATGGGAATAGAAATGAAGAATACGGAAGCGGGCAGATGCCTGTTGTGCAAAGTGCCTAAATGCTCGGCAGCATGTGCAGTCAGAACAGATGTTCCTGCCGCAATGAAACTATACCGGGAAGACCGAATAGAGGAAGCCGCGCAGATGCTTTATGAGAACAATCCTTTCTCAGCAGTCACGAGCCTCGTATGTGACTGGAAGAAAAGCTGTTACGGGCATTGCGTACTGAATGCGAGAAAAATGCCCATAGACTGGCACAGCATCGAAGCGGAGATCTCCATACCCTATCTGAAGAAAGTGCATCTGCGCACCGGCATTGACAACGGAAAGAAAGTCGCCGTCATCGGCGGAGGTCCTGCGGGCATCACGGCCGCACTGGAACTGAGGGAAAAAGGCTGCGCCGTCACGATTTTCGACAAGAACGAAAGACCGGGAGGCGTACTGAGATACGGAATTCCGGAATTCAGACTGGAGCGCGAAATCATTGACCAGTATGACAGGATTCTGCAGGAAGCGGGAGTCAGCTTCGCCGGAGGGGCAGATGTCAATGCTGTGAAATTCAGCGAGATACGCAGAGAGTTCGACGCAGTCCTGATAGCCTGCGGCGCTTCTGTACCGAGAAGGCTGGACATATCTGGCGAGGAACATCCGGATATAATCTATGCCTTGGATTACCTGAAGAACCCGTCCGCTTATCGGCTGAAGGACAATGTCCTGGTCATCGGCGGCGGCAATGTCACGATGGACGCCTGCCGCACTGCCAAGAGAGCCGGCCATGACACCACAGTATATTACAGGAAGACGTTTGAGAACATGCCTGCCAATTCCATGGAGGTGCAGGAAGCCATCAACGAAGGCATCAAATTCTGCCTCTTCGAAGTGCCAGTAGAAATCCGCGGGAACAAGGCCGTGATGAGAAAATGCGAGAATGTCGTGAAAAGTGACGGCCGGATCGCCACCAGAATGATAGAAGGAAGCGACCATGAAGTGGAATTCGGGTCAATGCTGGTAGCCATCAGCGCAAACGTGGACTACAGCATATTCGGTGACGAAAAGCCGGAATTCACGAACGGATGGCTTACTGCTGACGAAGGGCAGCAGACCTCACTGCCTGGCGTATTTATAGCGGGAGACTACATTCTGGGACCGGCAACAGTGGTGGAAGCCGTAGAATCTGCAAAAAAAGCAGTGAAAGGCATTTCAGATTTCTTGAAAATTCAGTAAATTAGAGGTCTGGTTCAATCCCTGTCGGAGAGAACCCTAAACAGTTAAAAGACACGATGATATGACACAAATTGACGACAAGACAACCGATGAAGGAATTGGCGGGCTGAACAGGTCATCAGAGCCTGTCATATCTTTTCATGACGCTGAAATCCTGAACGGCGAAAATCCGGTCATCTACGACCTGGACATGAACGTTTACAACGGGGATTTCGTCTATATAGTCGGAAAGGTCGGCACAGGCAAGACCTCCATAATAAGGACAATAATAGCGGAAAACCAGCTGAAGAAAGGTAGCGGAAAAGTCTGCGGTTACCAGCTCAACGGCATAAAGGACAAGGACATACCTTATCTGAGAAGGAAAATAGGAGTCGTTTTCCAGGACTTCCAGCTGCTTATGGACAGGACAGTGGAGGACAATCTGTTGTTCGTACTGAAAGCCACAGGATGGAAAGACCGCGTGGCGATGACAAAGCGGATTGAGGATGTGCTCGAAAGCGTGGGCATGAGCAGCAAATCGCACAAGATGCCGCATCAGCTTTCAGGTGGAGAGCAGCAGAGAATCGCCATTGCAAGGGCATTGCTCAATGAGCCTGAAGTCATTATCGCTGACGAGCCTACGGGCAATCTGGACAATGAGACTGCGGAGGGCATCATGAAACTGCTCACCGGCATAAACCACACGAGGGGCACTGCCGTAGTGATGGTTACGCACAACCAGTCCATTTTCGACAAGTTTCCGGGCCGGGTCCTTATATGCAAGGACGAGACCTGCAAAGAATTGAAATAGAGAACGATGACAAAAAAGGAAAGATACAAAGGAGTTGTCGGCTGGTTTGAAGAGAACATGCCGGTCGCTGAAACAGAATTGCACTACGACTCCCCTTTCCATCTGCTCATCGCCGTCATCCTGTCAGCCCAATGCACTGACAAACGTGTAAACATGACGACGCCGGAACTTTTCAACAGGTTCCCGGACCCGAAAACCCTCGCAGAAGCATCTTTCGACGAGGTTTTTCCGCTGGTCAGCAGCATATCCTACCCGAGAAACAAGAGCGCGCACCTGATAGGAATGGCCCAGATGCTTGTCAATGACTTCGGAGGCGAAGTGCCGTCTGACATTGACCAGCTCATGAAACTGCCGGGAGTAGGAAGGAAAACTGCCAATGTGATAGCATCCATCGTCTATGACAAGCCTGTGATAGCAGTGGACACGCACGTTTTCAGAGTATCGCACAGACTCGGACTGTCGGACGGGAAGACGCCTGACGCGGTGGGAAAAGAACTGGAAAAGAACATTGACAAAGACAAGCGGGCAATCGCCCATCATTGGCTGATCCTGCAGGGAAGATATATCTGCACAGCCCGCAAACCGCATTGCGAAGAATGCGGACTGACCAAATGGTGCAGAGAATTCAACATTGACGACAAAATCTGACAAATATGGATTCCATTATACATTTCACATCTGAAAACATATTCCTGATAGGCTCCATCCTGGTTTTCACGGCGATTGTCGTGTCCAAGACAGGAAGCAAATACGGAGTTCCTTCATTGCTTATCTTCCTGCTCGTGGGAATGTTCTTCGGCAGTGACGGACTCGGACTGGTGTTCGACAACTACAACCTGGCGCAGTTCCTCAGTATCGTGGCCCTGTGCGTAATCCTGTTCACAGGCGGTCTGGAGACCAAGTACAAGGACATAAAACCGGTGGCGGCGCCGGGAATAGTGCTGTCCACGGTCGGTGTCCTGCTGACGGTCATCATCACAGGAGCATTCATATTCTTCCTGTCCAGAATCGAGAAAATCGGACTTTCGCTGTCCATCGTGATGTGCTTCCTGCTCGCGGCCGTGATGTCTTCCACCGATTCGGCTTCGGTGTTCAGCATATTGAAAAACAGTAAGATGAAGCTGAAGGAGAACCTCAGGCCGATGCTGGAGCTGGAGTCCGGTAGTAATGACCCGATGGCCTATGTCCTTACCATCGTGCTGATACAGATAGCCAAACTCCTTTTCGACCCTGCGGCCGGAATAGAGGGCATCGACTATGGCCAGATGATACTCGGAGTGACCTGGACATTGACCAAACAGATGACAATCGGTAGCCTCACGGGCATCCTGATGGGACTTGCGACCGTATGGTCTCTCACACGTATCAAGCTGAACAGCACGCCGCTGTACTCCATCCTGCTGCTTGCGGTCAGCATGTTCACATTCTCATTGACCCAGATGATCCAGGGCAACGGCTACCTGGCTGTTTACATCGCCGGCTTCATCATAGGAAACAAGCCGATGAACCATAGAAAGGAAATTCTCTCCTTCATGGACGGTATGACCTGGATCATGCAGATAGGTATGTTCCTCACGCTCGGTCTGCTTGTAAATCCTAAGGAGATGATGACCGTGGCGCCGATTGCGCTGCTTATCGGTCTGTTCCTGATTTTCGTGGGAAGGCCGCTTACAGTGCTGCTGTGCCTGCTTCCGTTCAGGAAAATCTCATTCAAGGCCAAGATTTTCACGTCCTGGGTGGGCCTGAAGGGCGCTGTGCCGATTATTTTCGCCACATACCCGATAGTGGAAGGTATCCCGGGCTCTGAACAGATATTCAACATCGTGTTCTTCATAACGCTGCTGTCGCTGATGTTCCAGGGGATGTCGATTCCGAGAGTGGCCAAACTGCTTCACCTTGCCTTGCCGGAAGAGAAGGAACCGGACACGTTCGGTCTGGAAATTCCGGAAGAAGCCGGAAAACTTCAGGACTACACGCTTTCCGATGACGATTTGTCCAACGGCAAGACACTCAAGGAGATACAGCTTCCGGACAATGCGAGGGTGGTAATCATCAGAAGGGACAGCCGTTTCATCGTCCCTGACGGACAGGTCGAGCTTCAGTCCGGGGACCAGCTGCTCATGATTTACGGAGAGGATGAGAGTGAAGAGCTTCCGAGCCTGAAAGAGTTGAAAGAAAAGGCGAAGATTAACATGAACAAAACAATTAAGTAAAGACTAACTTTGCGAAAACTGAACCATTATGGACGGAGTAAAAAAAATTCTTGTAGTCGATGATGAAGCCGATATATGCAACATCCTGAAATTCAACCTCGACAAGGCCGGATATGAAACTGCCACGGCACTTTCGGCAGAGGACGCATTGATGAGAGGCATCATCGGCTATGACTTGGTGCTCTTGGACGTGATGATGGAAGGCATTTCCGGTTTCCAGATGGCTCAGATGATGAAAAAGAATCCGGAAAGCGCGAAAATCCCAATCATATTCATCACTGCCAAAGATACCGAAGAAGACACGCTGAAGGGCTTCGACCTCGGCGCTGACGACTATATCGCCAAACCTTTCTCCGTAAGGGAAGTAGTATCCAGGGTCAATGCCGTGCTCCGCAGAGTGGGCTCCGCATCTTCCGCTCCTTCGAGACTTTCTTACAAGACGCTCACGCTCGACATGAACGGAAAGAAAGCACTTGTGGACGGAAATGACACCGAGCTTACCAAGACGGAGTTTGAAATACTCAGGATTCTCGTTTCCGACATCGGGCACGTTTTCACAAGAGATGAGATTCTCGGCAAAGTCTGGCCTGACGACGTGGTAGTCTTAGGCAGGACAGTCGATGTGAACATCACCCGCCTCCGCAAGAAACTCGGCAAATACGGAAACAACATCTCCACGAGACACGGCTACGGCTACTGCTTCGAGGACAAGCAGTTACAGTCATGAAACACAAGTTCTCCTCCCTTGCCTCGAAACTGTTCCTGACAGTATCGATATTGTTCCTGTCATTCGCATTGTGCTTCATCTACTTCCAGTACCAGAGGGAGAAGAATTATCGGATCGAGAGCCTGAACACGAGGCTGCAGGACTGCAACAATGATATCCACGACTTTCTCGAGACGGATTCAACCATTTTCCTGAACTACATAAACCGCCTGAAAAAAGAGAACATCCGCGTGACGATTATGGACATTGACGGAAATGTCCGGTACGACAGCGGGACAGAAGGCGGCTCTGAACTGGAAAACCATCTGGACAGGGATGAGATAAGTGACGCGCTCAAGAACGGAAGCGGCTATGCCCTGCAGAGAGAGTCAAGGACATTGGGCGGACAATGGTTCTATTCAGCCACACTATTCAAGGACAACGGTCTGATAATCAGGACTGCACACATCTATGACGTGTCGATGGGACTGATGCTGGCTTCCGACAGGAACTATTTTTTCCTTGCGCTTGCCCTGTCGCTCAGCCTTCTGTTCATCTTCTACGTGTATCTGTACAAACTGCAGCTCAACATCAGCCACCTGAGGGAGTTCGCGGACATGGCGGAGAAGAATCAGGACATCCGGAATGCGGACATAACTTTCTCCAACGACGAGCTCGGAGAGATTTCCCGGAACATCGTACACCTGTATGCCAAACTCCAGAACAGCGAGGATGACAAGACCAGACTCAAACGACAGCTGACACAGAACATTGCCCATGAACTGAAAACGCCTGTCAGCAGCATTCAGGGCTATCTGGAAACCATCATTGACAATCCTGACCTCGATGAGACGACAAGAAACGATTTCCTGGAAAGATGCCACGCGCAGAGTGAAAGGCTCGGCAATCTGATTTCCGACATCACGCTGCTTTCCAAGATTGATGATGCCTTCACCTCATTCTCCACTGAGGAAATAGACGTGGAAGCGATGCTCCAGAACATCAGGAAAGCCACCGAGCTTGACATGGAAGCGAAAAAGATGAAATTTCTCATCCTGATTGCGCCGGGCACGACAGTCCACGGAAGCCAGCAGCTCATCTATTCGATTTTCAGAAATCTGACGGACAATGCCATCGCATACGCCGGTGAAGGCACCACCATCACTGTCCAATGTCTCAAGGAGGAAAAGAACAAGCTCTGGTTCAGTTTTTCTGACAATGGGGCAGGTGTTCCGCCTGAGCATCTTACGCATCTGTTCGAGAGGTTCTACCGCGTGGACAAAGGGCGCTCGAGGAAATTGGGCGGTACCGGTCTCGGACTTGCCATCGTCAAGAATGCCGTTCTGCTGCACGGAGGCACGATAAATGTCCAGATTGCCCATACCGGCGGACTCGACTTCCACTTTTCACTGAACAAGTAAGTCCGCCGATTCACAGATTATTCCTTGGCGAAATGCTTTGAGGCACGCAGAAGATGCTGCAGCGAGCTTGCTATTTCGTGGGTTTCCTGAAGCAGATTCAGATAGACATAGGAGACAGTGATGTTTTCCTTGGATGTCTGCATCCGCTCTATCTGGCTTTGTCTGGTAGATGACAGACAGCTTTTGAACTCCTCACATTGCTCGCGGAGCTTGTCAGAGTCAGTATAATTCTCTGTAGAGATTACCACGACAGCCCTCTTGAGCAGGTAGAGCAATGTATCCCGGAGCGGAAGGAATTCCTTGATACGGTCCTTTTCCAGCGGCACAAAACTGTTGTCGATATGTTCTTCGCACGGGTCACAGATACGCCTCAAACTGTAAAGCATATCCTCACAGCTGTTCACGCCCAGGTGGAACCAGGTGCTCTTCTCAATCGCCACACCAGGATCTATCCGGCGCAGACCCAGCATTTCCTTGCGTCTGCGTTGTTTCAGTTCCTGTCTTTCCTTTCGCATGGCGGACTCGGCTTTCTGGAGTCGGCTCAGGTCCTCGGAGATGAAGCCCTCTGTAACATTGAGATAATTAACATTGACAAAATCGAGGAACCGGCTCTGGCCCTGACGTATATGCTGAGTAAGAAGACGGAAAGTCTCGGCATTGTCCTCTGAGGTAATCATCTGATTGAAAACGACATCACCTTTCTCCTCCGCCTGCTTTTTCTTGTATTTGATGTTGCTGCGTACAAGGAGGACAATCGACAGGGCAATGAGGATGGACGCCATGGTCAGACCGCCGAGCGACATGGCCAATGCCACAAAGAAGCAGAGGATAAATGCAGCTCCGGCTGTGATGAACCATCCGCCGATGACTGAAATCACACCTGTAATACGGAACACGGCGCTCTCACGGCCCCAGGCCTTGTCGGCAAGTGAAGACCCCATCGCCACCATGAAGGTCACATAAGTCGTGGAAAGCGGAAGGGTCAATGATGTTCCGAGAGCGATGAGCAGACTGGATACCACAAGGTTCACCGTCGCCCTGATTTCGTCAAAGGCCGCACCCTGAGGAAGGACGACATTTTCATTGTCAAACCTCTTGGCAAACCATCTTTTCACGCCGTTCGGAACCAGTTCTGACAATGCAGAGGCCGTATTGGTACTGAAGCGCACCAGGACTCTGGCCATCTTCGAGGAGCCGAACATCTCGTCACCGGCATCCTGACGGGCAAGGTCCACGGAGGTCTTCACCACATTGAAAGCCTTCTTGGAAGTGGCGAGGGAAATCACCATGATCAATCCCGCAGCAATCAGGAAGAGGACAGGCGTATGGGCAGGACCGTTCAGGGAATCCATCATGTAGCCTGCCGCGTCACCACCGGCATTGGCCGAATAATCCTGGAAAGAGGAATAGCCGGCCAGCGGAACGCCTATGAAGTTCACAAGGTCATTGCCCGCAAAAGCCATTGCCAATGCGAATGTTCCGGTGAGGACAAGTATCTTGAAGACATTGACTTTCAATGCAAAGAGCACCTGGGAAAGGACGGCTGTGACGACGAAGCAGATTCCGCAGATGGTCCACGAATGGGTATTTATCCACTCGTGTGCGGCATCGCTTATGAACGATACGTTTCCAAGTCCCTTAATCAGCATGAAATAGATGATGGCGGTGAATGCCAGGCCACCGAAGATGCCGATTTTCCATTTAAGGGAGTTGTTCTTGTAAACGAAGGTGAAGAGTGTCCGCGAAATGTACTGGACGAAGGCTCCGACCACGAACGCGATGGCCACGGAGACGAAAATCGCCATAATCATCGTGAGGGCCTTGCTGGTATTCATCAGGTCAGCCACGTGAAAGGAAGGATCACCCGCCACTTTCATCAATGCCAGCGCAAATGTTCCTCCGAGGAGTTCAAACACCATTGAGACAGTCGTAGAAGTCGGCATGCCCAATGTATTGAAAATGTCCAACAGGACAATGTCCGAGGCCATCACTGCCAGAAAAATGAACATCACGTCCTGGAAGGAGAAAAACGAAGGATGGAAGACACCGTTTCGGGCGACTTCCATCATACCGTTGCTCATGGCCGCTCCTGTGAAAATGCCTATTGCGGCGATTGTAAGAATTGTCTTGAACTTGGCCACCTTGGCGCCGATGGCAGACTGGAGGAAATTGACAGCGTCGTTGCTCACGCCGACCATGAGGTCGAAAATCGCGAGCACGAACAAAAACACCACAAACCCGAAATAAACTGTTTCCATACTTTACCTTTTTACACGGTGCAAAGATGGATTTATAGTGTTATACAGCAGTTTCGCAAATGTTAAGAAATTGTTTGATTTCCCTTTGCAGCCTACATCGGGGAGAGTATCTTCTTGTATTCCACGGGAGTCACCTTGAGGAACTGACGTGCATACAAGTCCCAGTCATCCAATATCATAGAGGCAAGTGTGCTTCCGGTGTACTTCAGATGTGCGGCAATCAGCGAACGGAGTTCCTCACGGTCTGCGTCATCTTCCAGAAGCGTAAGTTCTATCATATCCATATTGCAGTAATAGTCGAAGGAGCCGTCCGGATCCCAGACGTATGCGATGCCGCCGCTCATTCCTGCCGCGAAATTTCTTCCCGTCTTACCGAGCACAACCACTCGTCCGCCGGTCATATATTCGCACCCGTGGTCACCCACGCCTTCCACGACTGCCGTGATTCCGCTGTTCCTCACGCAGAAGCGCTCGCCTACCGCACCATTGATATAGAGTTCTCCGGATGTTGCACCATAGCCGATGGTATTGCCGGCAATGATATTGTCCTCAGCCTTGAAATCCGTTTCCGGTGATGGAGTAAGGATTATCCTGCCTCCGGAAAGGCCCTTGGCCACATAATCATTGGCATCACCTACAAGTTTGAAAGTCAAGCCCTTGCACAGGAACGCGCCGAAGCTTTGGCCTGCAGAACCGGTAAACTCCACATTGATGGTGCCGTCCGGCAATCCTTCCTGGCCGTAGAGTCTGGTGATTTCGCCGCTCAGCATTGCCCCTACACTCCTGTCGGTATTGCGGACAGGAACTCCTATGCTGAGTTTGTAGCCGGAAGTGACTGCCGGTTTGAGTACCTGCATCAGTTCCATATCCTTCACGCCTTCGAGCTTGTGCTCCTGAGGCGTGGTGAATACCCTGGCATTGTCCTTACAGCTTTCAGGGATGTAGAGGACACGGTCGAGTGAGATTTCATTAGCCTTGGACCCTTCAGGATACGAGCGTTTCTTGAGGAGGTCAGCCCTGCCGATCACCTCCTGCATTGACTTGTAGCCCATATCCGCGAGTCTTTCACGGACGCTGCGGGCGAGGAAACGGAAATATGTCACGATCTGCTCCGGCTTGCCCTTGAAGCGCTTGCGCAGTTCAGGATTCTGCGTGGCGATTCCGACCGGGCAGGTGTTCTTGTTGCAGTTGCGGCATACCATACATCCTTCCGCCACCATCACGGCCGTGCCGAATCCGTATTCTTCTGCGCCCAAAAGGGCCATGAACATCACGTCACGCGAGCATCTCAGGCCGCCATCGACCTGCAGGCGGACTTTGCCTCTAAGGTCGTTCATGACCAATGTCTGCTGTATCTGGGCAAGGCCGGTCTCCGCAGGGCTTCCGGCATGCTTGACGCTGCTTGCCGGACTTGCACCGGTTCCGCCGTCCGCTCCGCTTATCAGTATCACATCTGCTTTGGCCTTTGCGACGCCGGCGGCAATCGTGCCCACACCAGCCTCAGAGACAAGTTTTACACTGATCCGGGCATGGGAATTGACATTCTTGAGGTCAAAGATCAGCTGCGCGAGGTCCTCAATCGAGTAGATGTCATGATGAGGAGGAGGCGATATCAATGTAATTCCAGGTATGGAGTGGCGTGTCCGTGCTATGAGCTCATCCACCTTGAAGCCAGGCAACTGCCCGCCTTCACCAGGTTTTGCGCCCTGTGCCACCTTGATCTGGATTTCATCTGCATTGACAAGATAATATGTATCCACTCCGAAACGTCCTGAAGCGACCTGTTTCACTGCACTTCTTGTACTCGTTCCGTCCGGACGTATCCTGTTGCGCTGCGGGTCTTCCCCACCCTCGCCGGTATTGCTCATTGCCCCGAAGCTGTTCATTGCCAATGCGATAGTCTCGTGGGCCTCCTTGCTGATGGCGCCGAACGAAATCGCTTCAGCCACGAACCTTTTCATTATGGACACCTCCGGCTCTACTTCATCTATCGGAATCGGCTGTCTGTCACTTTCGATTTCCATAAGGTCGCGCAGGTTCATCGGATGATCATGGTTCTCTTCTGCCACACAGAACTGCCTGAACGACTCGTAATCATCATTTCTCACTGCGGTCTGCAGCAGTTTCACCCGTGAAAGTTCCCAGCAATGTCTTTCGCCGTCTTTCCTCCACGCATAGTTTCCGAAGTCCTCCAGATGGTCAGTGGCGGTCTCTACCAAAGTCTGTTCCTCCTTCATTGAGAACGCCTCGCTATGTACCCTGGTCACATCCCGGGCAATGTCATCGATGGTAATTCCTTCTATCTGGGAGATGCCTCCGCCCATGTATTTCTCGAGCAATGATGAACTTACGCCGAGCGACTCGAAAAGTGCCGCACCACGGTAGCTTCTTATCGTGGAGATGCCCATCTTGGACAGGATTTTAAGCATTCCCTTGTTTATGGCCGTGATATAATGCTCCTCAGCAGACGGATAGTCGAGCTGTACCGCATTGTCAGACACGAGTTTGTCGAGGATAGAGAATGCCATATACGGGTTCACGCCGCTGGCTCCGTAGCCCACGAGCAGGGCGACATGCATCACTTCGCAAACTTCGCCGGACTCCACGATAATCGCGGTCTGGCCTCTCTTCCTGCAATGTATGAGGTGATGATGCACCGCTGACAATGCCAGGAGTGACGGTATAGGAGCATGTTCCGCATCCACCGCCTTATCACTTATAATCAGATAATTATACCCGGCGTCCACAGCTTTTGCAGCATCTTTGCAGAGCTTGGAGAGGGCGGCCTCCAGTGCCTGCGTTCCGCCTGACACTTCGAAAAGCATCGGCAGAGTAATGGTCTTGAAGCCCTTGTATCTGAGGTTCCTGAGCGTTTCCATTTCCCCGTTGGTCAGAATCGGGGATGTAAGTTTCACCACTTTGCACAGTTCAGGAGACGGACTCAGGATATTGCCCTTCACGGCACCTATATAACTCGAGAGCGACATCACTGCCGATTCTCTGATAGGGTCTATCGGAGGGTTGGTGACCTGTGCGAATTTCTGCCGGAAATAATTGAAGAAACGCTGCGGCTTGTCAGAAAGCACCGCCAGCGGAGTGTCATCACCCATCGCATAAATCGGCTCGGCGCTTTTCACCGCCATCGGCACCATGATTCTGTCAATGTCTTCTTTTCCATAGCCGAAAGCGTGGAGTTTCTTGGAGTATTCCGTGACGCTCTGCTCGACTTTTCTTCCGCTCTTTATGTCCTTCAGGATTATACGGCCTGCATGAAGCCAGTCACCGTACGGATGCTCTGATGCCAATGCATCCTTGATGGTGTCATTGTCAATGATCTTTCCCTTCTTGGTATCTACCATCAGAATCTTTCCCGGGTAGAGTCTGCCCTTGGATGCGACGGCCGACGGAGTGATGTCACAAACTCCTGTCTCAGAAGCCATTACAAGCAATCCGTTCTTGGTGATGAAATACCTGCAAGGTCTCAGTCCGTTGCGGTCCAGCATTCCTCCGGCATAACGTCCGTCAGAGAAAAGTATAGTGGCAGGGCCGTCCCACGGCTCCATGAATATGGAGTGGTATTCGTAGAAGTTCTTCAGATCCTGACGGAGCGGATTGCCTTCGCGGTAGCTTTCAGGTATCAGCATTGACAGTGCATGCGGGATTTCCATGCCGGCGCGGGTAAAGAATTCGAGCACATTGTCAAATGACGCACTGTCGCTCATTCCCGGCTGGATTATCGGGCTGATATTTTCGCTGATGCTGCCCAGATTCGGCGCCTTGAGAACTGATTCACGCGTTTTTATCCAGAGCCTGTTCCCGCGGATGGTATTTATCTCCCCGTTATGGGCAATGTACCGGAACGGCTGCGCCAGGCTCCACGTCGGAAATGTATTGGTCGAAAAACGGGAATGTACCATCGCGATGGCGCTTGTGAAATAAGGGTTGGTCAAATCCGGGAAATAATGCCTCAGCTGCATTGTCGAGAGCATTCCCTTATAGACCAATGTCCTGGTGGACAGGCTGACCACGTAGCAGGCTGCCTTGTCTGTGATGGAAGATGAAAGGACTTTTCTCTCTATTCCCTTCCTTACCAGATAGAGTTTGTCCTCCAATACTTTGGGATCGTCGCAGCCGGTTATGAAGATCTGCCTGATTTCCGGCTCGGTGGCAAGCGCATCCTTTCCCAAGATGGAACTGTCCACAGGGACTTCCCTACTGTGCATGACCTCCAGGTTGTTCGCCTCGACACATTCGTTGATGATTTCAGTGAAACGGGCATTGTCCCGAGGCTCTTTCGGCAGGAATATCATTCCTACGCCGTAACGTCCTTTTTCCGGAACAGGGATACCGTTGAGCAGAATGAACTCATGCGGTATCTGGACCATGATGCCGGCGCCGTCTCCCGTCTTGGAATCAGCTCCTTCCGCCCCTCTATGGGCCATATTTTCGAGTACGGCCAGTCCCTTCTCGATAATGTCGTGATACTTGCTGCCGTTTATGTTCACAACAAGTCCGACACCACAAGCATCTTTCTCATATTCAGGAGAATACAAGCCTTTTTCAAGTTCGTTTTTCATCTGTTTCCTATGTCTTTAGTTACCTCACTTGCCAGCCCCTCGAATTATTTCTGTCGTACCGCTGTTACTGCTGTTTCTTCTCGTCAGAATCGCCTGCAATCTTTTCTTTTACGGTATTGACACCGTTGGTCACTCCTGCCTTGATCTTCTTCTTGGACTGATAGAATTTGGTAGGGTTGATTTCAGCGATGGTGCGGTAATATGCGCGGGCCCAATAGTTGCACAGGCCGATTCCGCCTGACTTGCCCTTGAACGGCCACACGTCGAGCACCTTCATCGTTTCATTGTCGAAGAACACGTAATAGAATGTGCCATAGTCAGTTCCCTTGTTCAGCTCACCTGCGAGAATGACAAGTCCGAGTCCTTCTGCCGACTTGATGTCCAAGTCCTGAAGTTCGAATTCGGCATCCTGTTCTGTCAATGGCTTAGGCGTGTGGTTAACCTTGAGTTCGCTTTCGTCGATAGCACTGATCTGGTTGACGACATTGTCAATGTCCACATAGACAATCTTCTTTTTCAGCCTGTCCTCAAGTGCGAGGATGTACTTGTCCGGCTCGGTAAGGAACAGATTGTTGATTTTACCGAAAGCATCGATAAACTCGCTCTCTGTTTCATTGGCCGCGACCACTTTTACCGGCGCGAAATCGATTCCGTAGAACCTGACTTCACTATAATCGTCCAAAGTCTTGACTTCCTGCGCCATAGACATAAAACTGCCTGCAAACAAAGCAACTGCTGCAAATAGAATCTTTCTCATAAACTTTTATTTGTTTTCTCGTTTGTCAATGAATTTTACGGGCTTGCGGCTCATCGGCGGAAAAATGATTTTCGCCACGTTTTCCGGAGTATCGAAAACCACGCCCGGAGCCACACGTACCTTCGCCCTGAATATATCCTTTATTTCTTTTTCAAACCTGTCGGACGGGGTCAATGTCCCTACTCTGACCATCACGTCATCAGTACCGAGTTCGCTTGTATCCACTTCCACGACATAGTTCTTCACCTCCGGGATATTGTCGAGAATGTCGAACAATGCCGGCGGATAGAGCGTGGTGCCCTTGAATTTTATCATCTGCTTCTTGCGGCCGACCACTGAACTTACCTGCACGGTGTTTCTTCCGCAGCGGCAAGGCTCGTCATAATGATATACCATATCCCCGGTCTTGAATCTCAGCAGCGGCATTCCGGTCACGCCAAGCGTAGTGATGGTCACTTCGCCCGCCTCACCCGGTCCTACCGGCAGGTCATTGTCATCCAGGAATTCGACAATCAGCAGTTCAGGCTGGAGATGGCCGCCATTGAAATACTGGCAGTCCGTGAACGAGTGCTGCATCTCGGTGGACGCATAAGTAGTATATAACTGAAGTTCAGGCCATTTCGAATGAATAACCTGTCCCAATGTGTTCAGTTCAAATGTCTTCGGATCGCGCAGCGCCTCGCCGATGCAGACGCATTTTTTCATTGAGCAATTACGGTAGTCAATGCCGTGTTCCTCCGCGAATGCAATAAGTTTCACGAGGAATGACGGCACGGCCATGCCCACCGTCGGATGTATTCTGGAGATGGTGTCCCACTGTAGTTCCGGGATGCCGTTACCTACCCTGACTACGCCCATGCCCAAGTCCCTGGCCCCTAAGAAATATGCCAATCCGGCCATGAAACGCCTGTCGATGGTCACCATCTCCTGCATTATGTCATTTGCCGTACAGCCTGCCGTCTGAAATGAAAGCTGTTCATTATAAGCAAGATGCTGAAGATCAGCTTCAGTTTCCGTAAAGGTCACGGGATCGCCCAATGTGCCTGACGTGGTGGCATAGTCGATGACTTTGTCCGGTGTGACACACATGAAATCCGGACCGTAAAGCTGCAGGTCCTTCTTCGTAGTTACCGGAAGATTGCGCAAATCCTCCAATGTCTGTATCGTGAACGGATTGATCTCGTGCGCAGCAAACATTTTTTTATAGAATGGAGAATGGCTCGACAGATACTCGAGCGTCTCACGAAGTCTCCGTTCCTGATACTTCTTGATATCCGCCTTGGGCAGGAACTGTATTTCCGGATGCTTTTCCAATGTTCAGTTTTTTTTTCCTCAATATCTTTTACCATCTCCACTCCCCTCATCTCTCCCGACACAAACTCCAAAATTAGAAAAATTTCCGGCGAAATCAAACAGTATTCTGACGATATTTGAGACATTGACTGAAACTATGCTTCTTTTATTTACAAGCGTCTTTCCCTCCAGCGCGCCTTGCACCTAATAATTAGAAGTCAAGATTCTGTATCTTTTCGTGAATCTGTTCGCCAGGCGATTCGTCAAGGCAGTCCCTGAACTCCATCGTTCCGAGTCCGGGGACATCGGTGACGGTGCATACGGTTATGCCGGACGTGCTGGTATATGACAAGACTTCATCTTTGTTGTCATTGTCCCGGTACAGGACGAATCCCTTGGTGTCACCGGTGTAGCCTGCGAGCATCATGAAAAACATGGAGCCGACATCTCCGTACGAGGCTTCATACAGGATCTCTGATGAGTATTTGAACGGAAACGTCTTGTCCGAATACCGCACCTGGCACGTTCCGTTGTTGTCAATGTTGATGCGGGTATATATTGACAGACTGTCAGTTGAATCCCCGGTATGCTGCATCCCGAAAGGAATGGAATACCCATACCCCTTGCCGCAATCATAAATCCCTGTCAATGTGTAAACTGCCGTCCAGTCTCCGTCACCCTTCTTCATGTATATGCTACCAGCTGATTCCGACTTCGGTATTCCGATATGGAAATCGCCGTTCTCGCTGGTCAGGTATATGAAATTGAAATCACAACTTACCTGCTTGTAAGAATTCCACACATCATGTTTGTTGCCCGGACGATATTCATACCAATCCAAGCCGTCCCTTACGAAATACCCGCCTTTGTAACAATAGATGTCCCGCGCGTCGCTCGGCATGTAATCGTAGATTTCACTCGTAGTGTAAACCTCACTCCATTCACCGCCCGGCAGAGCATAGAAAAAGTCGCATGAAGTGTTTTTCGGCACACTCACGCTGCAGCTGGAATTCTTGATATTGAAGAAGTTGCTCTCCTCGTTATACTGCTCGTATGTCGCCCAGACGCCGATCTTGCTGTCAGGACGGTATTCTTCCCAATGCGAGCCGTTCCGGAGAAAATAACCTCCCTTATACGAATAAAGCCCCGTCTGTCCGGCAGCCGGGGTTAACATGAAGAGCAATGTGACAATGCTCACCAGAAAGTTTCGACAACTCATAAATACAAGTCAATGTCTACCTTTTTGCAAGCTCGGAATCCAAGAAAATCAATCCGCTGTCACCGCATCTTTCGATCTTGTTCACGATAGCGTCAACAGAAGCCTCTTCCTCGACTTGCTCACGGACAAATCCCCAAAGGAAATCCTGGGTAGCCTTGTCTTTCTCTGCAGAAGCTACATCTACAAGGTCGTCTATAAGCCTAGATACGTGGCGCTCATGTTCAGCGACATTGGCGAAAACCTCTTTTACGCTGCCCCAACCGCTCGGAACGACATCGATCATGTTTACTTTAGCCTCGCCGCCACGTTTTGCAAGATAGTTGGCAAGCATCATTGCATGATTCCTTTCTTCATCAGACTGCTTGTGCATCCAATGTGCAAAACCTTCCCAACCTTCTTTCTCAAAGTGGAAAGCCATCTGGAGATACAGATTTGAAGACCATAACTCAGCGGTAATCTGATCGTTTACCGCATTCTGCAATTTCTCGGTAATCATAATCATTATAATTTAAAATCCTTCTTTTCATAGCGGCCTCATTAAGCCGTTGTTACTTGAGAGCGTGCAACTCATGTGCCAATTTTACTACCGACTTCCCAAATATTCATCCCTGCCAATTTGTCAATGACAATGCCCCCCTATATCCCCTTCACGTCGAAATATTTGAAACGGCGGATCTTGCAGGTGGCGGTCTTTTCGAACGGCTCACGCAGAATCTGGACGGCGCTCACCTTCGAAGTGCGGTTGACATTCTTGTTTACAATGTTCAGAATCATTGACTTGTACTCCTCGATCTTGCGGAAGAACTCATCCTCGCCCTCCTGGTTCCAGTCGATGGCATTCTCATTGAACGTCACCAGCGCCACCAGTTTGCCGTCACGCGGAATGATGATGGACTCGTTCACGTCATCGATGTTGTTGATGACCTGCTCGATCTCTTCCGGATAGATGTTCTCACCCGAAGCCCCGAGAATCATGTTGCTAAGACGCCCCTTGATGAAGTAACGACCCTTCTCGTCCAGACACGCCAGGTCATTGGTCCTGAACCAGCCATCCTTCGTGAACGCCTTGCGGGTGCGCTCCGGATCCTTGTAATAACCGAGCATGACATTCGGTCCCTTCGCAACTATCTCACCCTCACCGGTTTCCAGATTGACATCGTCAAGCCGCAGCTCCACATTGCGGACCGGAACACCGATGGAACCTGGGAACCTGCTCCGCCCGACCGTGAAACTCAGCAACGGCGAAGTCTCCGTCAATCCATACCCGACGGCATACGGGAAACCCGCCTTCAGGAGGAAACGCTCCACCTCAATGTCCAGCTTCGCGCCGCCGATGCCGAAGAACGACAAATGTCCGCCGAAAGTCTTCTTCAATTTCAGGCCAATAACTTTGCACATCAGCCAGTTCATGTTCTTGTCCATCCAGCTCAGCATCCGGCTTTTCCGTATGGTCGGCACGATACTGTTCCTGTAAATTTTCTCTATGATAAGCGGCACGGAAAGAATTGTCGTCGGCTTGACCACCTGCATTGCCTTCAGAAGCAGTGCCGGCACCGGCGGCTTCGACATATAATATACGCTCGCGCCCACGAACATCGGATACAGTACTCCAAGAGTCAGTTCCAATGTATGTGACATCGGGAGAATCGACAGCCAGCGGTCCTTCTCCGTCCTGCTCTGTGAATGCCAGCAGGAAATCACGCAGGAAGTGAGATTCCTGTGACTCAGGACCACGCCCTTGGCATTGCCCGTAGTGCCTGATGTATAAATGATTGTGGCGATATCATCCGGCATCGGCATTGCCACCTTGCCGTCGCAGCGGAACTTGCTGTCGTCCTTCTTGATTTCCTCGAAAGTCTCGATATCTATGACCAGCGTAAGTTTGTCAATGCACTCCCGTGTGACGTTCAGCAGAAGCTTCTTCGAGACGAAAAGCACCTTGGACTCCGAATGGTTCAGGATATTGGTCACCTCATTGGCAGACGATTCCGGAAGAATTGGAATGGCAATGCGTCCGAACGGAACGGTCGAGAAAAATGCGACAGTCCACTCCGGCATGTTCTGCGCCAGGATCGCCACCTTGTCAGACGCCCCGATTCCGAATTGCGTCAGCCTCTTCGACAGCATCTCACATGTCCGCCTGAACTGCTCGTATGTATATTCGTGCTCAGTATCAATGACTTTAGACATCCGATTCTTCGCATACCTGCGCGTCGAATATTCATATAGTTTACCGAGAGTGTCGATGTAAGATTCCCTGAACGAATTGCTGTGCCTTCTAAAATTCATGATTTTTCCAAATTTGGATGCAAATGTAGGAACAATGTATGAGACTTTTGTGACAAAAAAAGGAGGATAGATGTTCTAAAACCGACGCGCAAATGCTGGAAATAATGTATTTTTGCATTGATAAAAAATGACAATATGAGGACTCTCGGGATTATTCTTACTTCAATGATGGCTGCGACCGCCATCTCGTGCGGCAATCGTAGCGGCTGGAGCTCTGCTGAAATGGAGCTTATCAGAGATGAAAGAGCCACGATGCGCGTGCTTACTGTCAATGACGCAGCAGATTCATTGACACTGAGGAAAGAGTGTCGTCGAATCAGCGAAAAAGGACTAAAAAGCAATGAGTATCAACGTCTTGCCGAAAAGATGATAGCTACGGTTACCTCACCTGAAGAGGACGGAGTCGGTATCGCCGGACCTCAAGTGGGGATATCCAGACGCATAGTAGCGGTACAGCGTTTCGACAAGGAAGGTGAGCCTTTTGAGGTCTATCCCAACATAAGCATTTCCGCATGCCGTGGTGAAAAGGAACTTGGTTTCGAAGGATGCCTCAGCATTCCCGGAAAACGAGGTGAAGTAGCCCGCTACCGCGACATTGACATCACATACACCTCCGTCAGCACCTTACGAGACACCACCGAAAGCATACAGGGGTTCACCGCCGTCATCTTCCAGCACGAGTGCGACCACCTCGACGGCATCCTCTACACCGACTACCTGTAAGGCGACCAGAACTCATATCATCAGCATGATGCGCCCTTCTGCCTTGACGAAAGTGTCAGGATAGCGCATCACGACTGCATAGACCTGGGCTGAGGTCACAGGCTTACCGTCTTTCCGGACATGAAGCCGTCTCCGGTTTATGATCTCCGCAATCTGTTCTGTGCGCAGACCTCCGTTCCGCTCTGCAAGCACATATAATATGGCTTCTTCAATCTTCATTGACCATCAATTAAGGGACTAGGGACGGTTATTCTGAATGGCGGTAGCCCTGGATCTTATTCCATTTGCCACGTGTAAAATCAGGCACGAGGACCGGTTTGCTGCCATTTTCGATGGAAGCTGCAGACAGGTCACCGATGCAGGACCACTCGGCCGCATCATAAACATCCATGTCAAGCGGCTTGCCGTTCCTGAGGCACCATACCAGACGGTAATCCATGATGAAATCCATGCCGCCATGTCCGCCGACCGATTTCGCCTTCTCCTCAATATCCTTGACAATAGGGCTCTGATATTTCTTCAGAAGTTCCTTATAGACATCGCCGGGAACGAACTTATGCGCCGAAAGATTCTCGTAATCCGCATCGCCATTGATCTGTTCAGGTTCGAAAGAGAATCCAGGGGAAGGATACTTTTCCGCATATCCCTTCGTGCCGACCACCTGATACATCCTGTCATAAGGACGAGGTGTATAGACATTGTGCTGAAGAAGGATGGTCTTGCCATTGACAGTATGAATCAGCGTGGAAGTCTGGTCCCCGTTCGCGAAAGTCTCGGCGCCCATGTTCTTCTTGGCCAGTTCCAGACCTGCAACCGAAACGGTCGCCATTGAAACCAGATAGTCCATCCTGTCGCCACGGTGGATGTCAAGCACCTGACAGTCAGGGCCCAAGCCATGTGTGGCATAAACGTCACCAGCATGTGCCTGGTCAAATGCCAGACGCCAATTGTCATGATATCGGTCCCAAAAATCTGCAAGATTATGGATATAAGAGCCTTCCGCATGGAGCACTTCGCCGAACAATCCCTGCTGGACCATATTGAGCGTGGTCAGTTCATAGAAATCATACACGCAGTTTTCCAGCATCATGCAATGCTTGCGTGTCTGTTCCGCAACATCGACCAGTTGCCAGCATTCTGCCACAGAAGTAGCCGCAGGAACCTCCACGGCAACATGTTTTCCATGCTGCATCGCATACACTGCCATCTCCACATGCTTGTCCCATGGTGTGCAGATATACACGAGATTTACGTCATCCTGCTCGCAGAGCCGTTTCCAGCTGTCTTCTCCGAAATACTCCGCAGCCTCAGGCTTCCCGGCATTCGCCAGTCTCTTCTGTGACTTCTTCACACGGTCTTCCTCCAGATCGCAAAGCGCCACTGTACGTGCTCCGTCAATGTTGGTAAATCGCGACACTGCACTTGATCCCCTCATCCCAAGCCCGATAAAACCGACCTTGACCGTATCGATCGGTTCCTCCGCGAACTGCAACATATCCTGCTGACCAGCAGCCGGTTTCGGTTCATTGAACACAATGACGCCATCCCTGATCCTGTAATTTTTCCCATCCTTACAGCCGCCTCCGCAGCATCCGGACAATATCGCTGCAGTCATCGCTGCCAATGTCAAAAGTTTGTGTTTCATCGCTTATGTGAGTATTTAAATAATCCTCTAAATTAGAAAAAACACCGAAACATTACAACTAAATCCCGGATTCACGACTAAAAAGTGCCAAAATTGGCAAGTTCCAGTCGTAAATCCGGGAAGACAGTTTGGACCTATAAGCCTTATTTCACCGAATTTGGTTTCCGTGTAATAATCTCGATAAAATACTGTTTAACTCGCTGGGCCTGAGCCTTATCCACAGACATGATGATGTGCTTGCCTGATTCTGACGGAGTGAAAACGGTATGTCCGTCATCTGTAACCGTGATGGTTCCCGGCTCTGAAACTCCGAAGAAATCAGCGGCTCCTTCAACGGCATAAAGCACAGAGGTCAAATCCCAAGTCGGCCTGTCGTAAGGCATCGGACGATAGTGCAGATACGCCTGAACCATCGGATGCTGAACTCCCCAGTTGAAATCATTCTGAATCACTGAAGCAGGGAACTTTATCACCTTGCCCACAGCGAACGGAGAAACGGCTACGTCACCCGGCCACTCGGAGAAAAGCATCTTTGCCGAAGGTATGTCATTGACAATGTTGAACTCTGCACGAGGATTCTCGATAAAGTCGCCTCCCATAACTGAAAGCAGACGTACCTTCTTGGCCACCAATTCTTTACCAGTCAACGGAGAATATTTGTCACCAGGCGTTTCCAGAAGTCTGGCAAGATTAGTGGAGAAGCCGATAGTAATGACTGTCACGGAATTGTCCGGCTGGGCCGCAAGCAATTTGCGGTACAGGATATGCGACGGCAGCAGTTTGTCATAACTCTTGAGGCTGCGCTTGAACATCGGAGTACCGTCCTCATTGTTAAGTCTGCAGACATTCTCCGCATAGTTCACATAATCGTCAAGACATACACCGCCGGTAATTTTTCCGATAGGAATTCTCGGATAGCCGTACCAGGTATTCATGATGTCCACGAACTCTGGAGCATACTCGGTATCCTTGTTGGTAAGAATGCCCAATATCTTCACAACTCCCTGGTCCTGATATTTATAGAGCATATCCAGAGCCAACGCATCGTCCACGTCGTTACCTATATCAGTGTCGAGAATAATCCTGATAGGCGCCTCACCACAACCTTTCTTGCCTGCGGCAAATGCCCCTACACAGGTCATCATTAGCAATGCCGCACATAACAATTTCTTTAACATTGTCCTGTTATTTAAGATATTCAACATTGAAAGTCACGTTAGCGTTCACGAGTTTAAAGTCAGGGCGACGCATATACGTCTGATAGTTCTCCTCTGTGACAGTAACCCCATTGACAGTGCCCTTGATCTTATCCGGTGAAGCCGCAGTGCCTACTGCAAAAGATTTGCCGCCACTCTTGTTGTGGCCGATTACGCCCACAAGCATAGACACTACAGAACCTGCAGGAGCGGAAATCGTGCAATCTACCTTGCAGCCTGTATATGCCATCTGTGTATTTCCGGCTGCACCTACCAGACCGCCAAGACCGCCAGCTGCAGAAGCTTCAGTACCGGAAAGTTTCACTTCACTCTTCAGCGCTCCATAACTTTCCGAGTCAATGATATTGAAGAAGTTACCGAAGCCACAGATACCGCCGACCGAGCAGTTTGCCAATCCGCCTTTAAGATACACTTCACCGGTATTGACACAGTTTTCTATTTTCACAGGACTGCCGCTGATACCGCCGAGTCTGGTCTTACTATAGCCGTCAAGTGTAATCTGAGCCGTATTCTTACAGCCCTTGAGCACATTGACACCACCTGCATTTTCTGCACCGCCCCAGCCAGTAACACCGCCAAATGCATTGTTTGACTGAGCCGCATCGCATACGATATTGATTTTTCCCGAATTGGTGCATTTCTCCAACGACGAAGACTTGGTGTCAGAGTTATAGTCACCTCCGACTACGCCACCTATCTGTCCAACAAACTGCTTTACGAGACCGGCATCGTGAGTCTTGGTCACCCAGTCCACATCTACTTCACCCTCATTGACACAATTTGTCAATTTTCCCCAAGGTGAGGAAACAACTCCGGCGGCACTCTGACGGGAGGTTGTCTGATATACGGACAAAGTGTTGCCGATATCGCCTATATGACTGGTAATCTTGCCTTTATTGATGCAGTTCTCGAAAGCGCATTTGTATGCGGCACCGACAATGCCGGCAGCATTTGATGTAAATTTGGTTATTGGACCGACCGCATGCACGCCGAGAGTATAACCGCCTCGGAATGTAATGTTTCCTGTATTGGCCCAGTCTGAAGCCTTGCCGTTTTCCCATGCGAGTATACCTGCGACACCGGCAACAGACACTGCCTTGTAACAGCCATCAGCCTTTCCCTCAGCAGATTCGCAGAAGAGAGAAACCGCGCCACTGTTGCTGCAGGAAGCCATCTCAGACTCACTGCGGCCCACCACACCGGCCACTGTTGCCAATGTCTTGGATCCGGCCAATGACACTGTAACTGCACCTTCATTCACACACGCGTTCATCTTGGCTTTCGCGGCATTGACACCGGCAACACCACCGACACAGAGGTCCTTTTCCATAACTTCGGTAGTAGCGGCAACAAGGTTTCCTTTATTCATGCAGTTTGAGATGACACCTGCATTGATACCGCAAATCATGCCTTTGCTTCCGGCGCCGAGTGATAGTACTGAGGCAGATGCTGCATTTATGACATTATCGATGGTGCCGTTATTCTCTGTCGCGATAAAGCCGAAGTTGCCTTCAGCAGACGGCATTGTCAATGCACAAGAAGCGTCAATGACAATATTCCTGACAGATGCGCCACTGCCGATTTTACCGAACATGCTGCATGACGCAGTCCAGTTCTTTATCGTATGGTTCTGGCCGTCGAAGGCATAGGTCATATCAGCAATCTCCGGCAATGTTTTTCCTGCAAGGTCAATATCTGCACCGAGCCTGAAGCCATCTGTTGCCTTACCTTCTTTTACGAGATTAAGGTATTCTACAAAACGATCAGCAGTTCTGATTATTTCAGTATTCTCGCCCTGTTTTACAATCACGCTCGCCTTTAGTTCGCCGGATCTGGACTCAATAGAGATTGTTCCGGTTCTGATTTCGCCATTATTGGCCTGAATGGTGACAAGAATATAGGACGGAGCCTCGAAAGCCTCTTCCGAAGCATGAGACATAGTGATCCAGTCCACATCCGCGGTGGCTACCCAGTCACGGTTACACTTGACACCGATTGTTTCCTCCAGCCCGCCGAATTCAGCATTGATTTCAGTCTTGTCCACTATAATGGACGGAGCTTCCGTCTTGGTACAGGACAAGACAGCCAGGCTGCAAGTCAATGACAATATGTATGTTAGCTTATTCATTTTTCAATTATTTATTAGTCAATACCATCCACATAGCCTTCATTCTGGCTGAGGTTCGGATTCAATGTCCTGTCCTTGGCAGGAATAGGCCACAGGTAATCTCTGGAATCATCCCAAAGGTAGCCGTAATCTGTAGTTGAATATGATACTATGTAGCCGCTGTCACCATTGGAAAGGACAACATCTTGAATCTGAGTTCCGACTTTGATTTTCACTGCTCCGTCAGTTGCCTTTATAAATTCGACGTCAGCCTTTCCGTCACCGGTAGTGTCATAAGCACCGAGCGCCGGGATATATACGCCATACCAAGGAACGTAATGCTGGAGACACTGCTTGGCTTCCGCCCAGCGGAACATATCCCATACACGCTCAGGTTCCTCGAGAGCAAGCTCAATGGTACGCTCACGACGGATTTCGAGAATCACACCACGGTTGCTGCCTTTGTCCACATTCGGATAGCATTTTACCATATACGGGTCCGGAGAGTCATTGGCAGCAGTCAAATTCAGGGACGGCATCTTGGCTCTTGCGCGGATTTTATTGACAGAGACATCCAGGTCGCTCTGAGTGATAGTTCCAAGTTCCGCTTTTGCTTCCGCGAAGTTGAGATAGACCTCTGCAGCGCGAAGCAGAATCCAGTCTGTATCATCTGAAGATGAAACACATCTTTCTGCTGCAGGAACGTGCTTGATCGGTTCGTAGCCCGTCCATGAGTAAAATATGCACGGAGTAACTTTTGTTGCACCTACCTGAACATATCCCGGACAAAGCACGGTCTGGGCAAGTCTCGGATCACGTCCTTTGACCTCATCGGTGTAGAACATTGTCTCCCAGCCTTCCTTATCAGTAAAACGGGTACCGTCAGCCATAAGATAATGGTTCACGAAACGACGTGTCAATGAAGAACGGCTGAAGGAAACTTGGTTTCCAAGTCCGTGGAACACACCGAACTGCACATCGTAGTGACGGCAAAGAACGACTTCCTGAGTCTTGGCATTCACTGACGAGAACAAATCACGGTAAGGTGTCGCACCGGTATTGTACAGACTGAACGGAGCTCCGTCAATAAACGCCTTTCCATACTCTGCACATGCTGTCAGATACTTTTCAGCATCCTTCATTCCATGATATTTGCGGAATGTGCCTTCAAACAATGCAGCCCTGCTCGCATAACCGAGAGCAGCCCACTTGGTGACTCTTGTATTAAGTTTTTCCCATGAACCAGGAAGATTGGCGATAGCGAAGTCGAAATCCTCCAGGACTCTGTCCATAACGTAACCTCTGTCATCACGCCCCTTGTAAATGTCCTTATCCGTAGAACCCAAGACGTGGTCATAATAAGGGACATCGCCATATGTCCTCACCAGCTTGAAGTAGAAATATGCACGGAAAAATCTGCCGACAGCCTCATATTTATTGGCTACAGCTTTGTCCTTGCACTGGTTCAGGTGCTCGAGCAGGTAGTTTATGTCTCGCAAAGAAGAGAACGACCAGCTCTGGGTGGCAGGGTTACGGTTACCGGAGACATAAGCCGATATGCCGTTCGACATGTACAGGTCTGTCGTCGCACCCATTGTCGGAGATTCCAAGATATTCTTGTAGAATTTATTGCACCATAACAGGCAATCAGATTCATTCTCAAAATAGTACTCCGGAGAAACCTCATCTTCAGGGATCAGAGTAAGATCGCAGGATGCCAATGTCACAACAACGGCAGACACTGCAAGCATTGCTTTAATATATTTTTTCATTCTTCAGTTCTCCTTAAAAATTAATGTTGGCACCGAAAGTAACAGTGCAAGGAATGGTATATCCAGTTCCTGTACCTGATTTGTAAACGCCTGTGGCTACAGCAAGTTCAGGGTCAATGGTCTTGCAGTATTTTTTCAGAGGAGACCAGTAGTACAGGTTCTCGGCTGAGAAGAATACTCTGCAGGACGATATGATATTGCTCTTGAACGGCACGGTATATCCAAGGGTTATATTCTTAAGCCTCAAGTAATTGACCTTCTGAAGATATCTGTCGTTTGTCTGAGCCAGCGGGCCGCCTGAATAAGTCTGGATAGGACGCAGGCGAGGGAAATATCCGTTCGGATTATCCTCTGTCCAGATATGGTCCTTGTAATCTTTGGAGATGAACGAAACCATCGTGTAGCTGTACAGGTTCCAGAACCTTGTCGCACCGTAAACATCCTCAGGATTGGCTGTCGGATACCAGTCACGTTTGCCTACTCCCTGGAAGAACACTGATAAATCGAAATTGTTCCAGTTGAAATCGAAACGGAATGAATAATTGTATCTCGGACGCGAATTACCGATAATTCTCATATCACCTGGATCATCTACTGTGCCGGCGCCCTTGTTGATGTAGCCGTCCATATTCACATCTTCGAACATCACGTCACCTGCCATCAGATAGCCCTGACCGCCACCGGACATATTGTAAACACGCTGATAGATATTGGATGCATTGTGCACAGCCTTCTGATATGCAGCAGCCTCCTCATCAGACTTGAAGAGTCTCGGAACATGATATCCCCAGATTTCTCCAAGAGTCTTGCCCTCGTAATAATTTGAGAAAATCTTATCCGGGTTATTGAATTTCGTAATCTTGGTTATATAGTCGCCCAATGTCGCTGTAATACCATACTGGAACGGCTTGGAGCCGAGTTTGAAATCATCTTTCCAGGAGATTGCGATTTCCCAGCCGTTGGTGCGGAGATCCGCGCAATTTTCAGTCGGAGTCGCAGCGCCATAGACACTCGGTAATGTCAATGATGTAGTCAGCATATCCTCAGTCTTGCGCACGAACAAGTCACCTGTAAAGTTTAACCTCCCTTTCAGGAAAGACATGTCCAGACCGGCATTGTAAGTCTTTACTGTTTCCCAAGTCAGGTTTGAAGACATTGGAGCAGAAACATTTGAAGTCTTAGGTTTGCCGTTTTCATCGAACAGATAACTAAGAGTGCTCGTGGAGATTGTCTGCATGTAGAGATAATCTTTCACCTGCTGGTTACCGAGTGAGCCATAGGAAAATCTTAGTTTACCATCTGACAGCCAAGATTTTGCAGAACTCAAGAATTGCTCCTTGGAGAATCTCCAACCCGCAGATGCTGACGGGAAATATCCCCAGCGGTGATTGCTTGCAAATCTTGAAGTGCCGTCCGCCCTCTGTCTAGTCCTGAAAAAAGTTTACCGATATTGAACAATA
>ULQR01005191.1_pt1 | contig 29429 bp, 27 predicted proteins | sample 1954711 | NCBI WGS metagenome assembly ULQR01 (sample SAMEA4835661, study PRJEB28245) | human gut metagenome | biome: gut microbiome; material: fecal sample | place: Denmark | collected 2008
ATGGGCACTGATTTTTTTCTCTGTCTTGTTGACTGCCGTGCCTCACTGACAAAACGTATTCTACAGGAAAGATGAGAAAAAGTCAACCCCTTTTTTGAAAAAAATTAAAAAATTTTCAAAACACTGAAAAAGGAGAAAATTCAGGGTGAAAGGGGCGTGAAAATGTCCGCAAAGATCAGCCTTGTTCCAGAACGGGAAATGTACTATAATAGAAAAACGGAAAAGCAAAAAAGGGGGAATTTCCCTATGCAGGAAAATGGAACAGAACTTCTGGTTTGCTGCACCGGTTGTCAGAGCTGTATGCCGTGCATGGTAAAAATCAACATCCCGGGTTTGTTTGCGCTTTACAACCGGACAGCGACGGAAGGCGTCGAAGCGGTTCGTGCAGAGTATGAGCGTCAGGACAAACGTGCCGATGACTGCATCAACTGTTATCGCTGTGAAAAGCAGTGCCCGCAGCACCTCGGGATCGGCATTCTGATGCAGGATATTGCAGAAACCTTCGAAGAATAGAAAAACCGGTATCTGTGCAATTTAAAGAAAAATTCTAATCTTTCTATAAAATATTTTGGGAAAAACTGGACTTATCTGAAAAATTTGATATAATAGAAAGGTAGTGACAGGGAAATTTTATGCTAAAATCTGGAAAGAAGAGCCCTGTCAATTCTTATGGGAGGAAAAATACATGGATGCCATTGATTATAAGATTCTGAAGATATTGCAGAAAAATGCCCGCGAGACGGCTTCCAATATCAGCAAAGAGATTCATTTATCGGTTTCTGCAGTCATCGAGAGAATCCGTAAAATGGAAGAAACCGGAGTGATTAAAGAATACACCATTATTGTAGACGAAAAGAAAACGGGAAATGAGATGACCGCGCTGATGGAAGTCAGCCTGGAGCATCCGAAGTTCTTTGACAGTTTTGCAGATGCGATCCAGAAACTGGAGTACATCGTATCCTGCTATTATCAGACCGGAGATTTTGATTTGATTATCCGCATTTCCTGTCACTCATCCGACGAACTCGAAGAAATCCACCGCCAGGTGATGAGCCTTCCGGGCGTCGATGCGACAAGAACGCATGTAGTGCTGAAAAATGTAAAAAATATCTATTCCGCCATCCGCAGACCGGACAAATAAAAACCGGCACAGCCGGAATCTGATACGAGAGCGTGTCTGAAAATAATCCGAAAGAGTTTTCAGGCACGTTTTGGCGTCTCAGAAAAAGTACGGAAAGAAAGAAGGAAAAAAGTGAACAGATACTTACGCTGTTATGCAGAGATTTCACTCGAAGCGATCGGGCATAACATCAGAGAAGTGAAAAAAAGACTACCGGAGGGCGTGAAACTCCTTGGCGTTGTAAAAGCGAACGCCTACGGCCACGGTGCCGTTCCGGTAGCATCCTATCTGGAAAACCAGGTTGATTATTTTGCAACCGCAACCATCGAGGAGGCTGTCGAGCTCAGAGAAAACGGCATTTCCGCGCCGATCCTGATTCTCGGCTACGTGTCCCCGTCCCAGTACGGCGACCTTGTGGAATACGACATCACTCAGACGATCGACAGCTACGCACAGGCACTTGCCCTCGAAAAAGAGGCAGCACGCCAGAACCGGAAAGCAAAAGCACACCTCGCGGTCGATACCGGCATGACGCGGATCGGCTTCCAGGTGACAGAGCACGATGCGGATGAGGCGGCAAAAATCGCGGATCTTCCGCACATCGAGCTGGAAGGTATGTTTACGCATTTCTCCTGCGCCGATCAGGAAGACAAGACGTACTGTTCGATGCAGATGGAAAAATATGATAAGATGACGGCACTTTTAGCAGAGCGCGGCGTGACGATTCCGCTTCGCCATATCTGCAACTCCGCCGGAATCATGGAATTTGACGATCACCGCTTTGAGATGGTGCGTTCCGGTATCATCACCTACGGCATTTACCCATCCGAGGAGGTAAAAAAAGAGCGCCTCGATCTGATCCCGGCGCTTTCATGGAAGAGCCATGTCATCCATGTGAAGGAAGTCGGCCCGGGCATCGGCGTCAGCTACGGTGCCACGTATGTGACCGAGAAACCGATGACACGGATCGCAACTGTTTCAGCCGGCTATGCAGACGGCTATCCGAGAGCTCTCTCGAACCAGGGCTGTGTGCTGATCCACGGGAAAAAAGCACCGATCATCGGAAGAATCTGTATGGATCAGATGATGGTGGACGTGACCGACATCCCGGATGTGCAGGTGGAGGACGTTGTAACGCTTGTCGGAACCGACGGGGATGAGACCATCACGATCGAAGAGATCGCCAACCCGGCGGCACGTTTCGATTACGAGATGCTCTGCGATATCAGCAGCCGTGTAACAAGGGTTTATAAATAGTTATCCAAAATAGAAAAATCAAAGTCTCCGAAGACGGAAAAAAGCAGAATTTGCTGACCGTTTCGGAGACTTTTTTGTGTTGGAACAGGTTTTCTGGATTATTTAACCGGTGCGGGTTGACAGGCGGTGCCGGAGTATGGTAGGATACCAATTAGTTTAGCGTAGTACAGTGATAACATGATCACGTAGAAAAGGAGAAGATTATTATGAAAAAGAAAATGGTTAGCATTTTGACAGCAGCCTTTTGTGTATCTGCCCTGCTGGCTGGCTGCGGCTTTGCAGACACAGCAAAAACATCTGCCTCATCAGCAGGAGCCGCATCCTCTTCCGCAGACGGAACGACAACCTTTACCGTGGGCTTCGATGCAGAATACCCGCCGTACGGCTACATGGACGATGAGACCGGCGATTACACCGGATTTGACCTGGAGCTCGCCGAGGCAGTCTGCGAGATTTACGGCTGGAAGCTGGTAAAAACCCCGATCAACTGGGATGCGAAAGATACCGAGCTGAATTCTGGTGCGATTGACTGCATCTGGAACGGCTTTACCATGAACGGCAGAGAGGGCGATTACACCTGGTCCGATCCGTACGTGGACAACAGCCAGGTGATGGTCGTATCTGAGAATTCCGGCATCAACAGCCTGTCCGATCTGGCAGGAAAGACGGTTGGTGTGCAGGCAGCATCCGCAGCACTCGATCTTTTACAGAGTGAGGAAGAAGGCGGTCAGAAAGAACTCGCCGATACTTTCACCGCTCTGCAGCAGTTCCCGGATTATAACAATGCGTTTGTAGAGCTTCAGGCAGGTTCCATCGATGCGGTTGCCATGGATATCGGCGTTGCCAAATATCAGCTGGAAAGCCGCGGAGAAGGATACAAAATCCTCGACGAGCACCTGAATTCTGAGAAATATGCGATCGGATTCAAAAAAGGAAATACCGAGCTCTGCGATAAAGTAAACGAAGGCCTGCAGCAGGTTCTGGCCGACGGAACATTCGACAAGCTCGCAGAAAAATACGGAATCGCAGACATGGTGTGTCTGGAGAAAAAAGGAGAGTAAAGCAGCATGAAGTTGTCCATAATTCTATCACAGCTTAGTACCGGAATGGCGGGAACGATCTCGATATTTGTCCTGACGCTCGTATTTTCCCTGCCGCTCGGTCTGCTGATCGCCTTCGGGCGTATGTCGAAAAACCGGATTGTGAGCGGAATTTTCCGGCTCTATATCTCCCTGATGCGCGGCACGCCTCTGATGCTGCAGCTCATGGTGGTTTACTTCGGACCGTTCTATCTGTTCGGTATGAACATCGGAAAATGGCGCTTTCCGGCGATTATCACCGGATTTGCCTTAAACTACGGCGCCTATTTTGCAGAAATCTACCGCTCCGGCATCGTTTCGATGGATCGTGGACAGTACGAGGCAGCAAAGCTTCTTGGTTATTCGAAGGGACAGACGTTTGTCCGCATTATTCTGCCGCAGGTTGTGAAACGGATTCTGCCGGCGATCACCAATGAGGTGATTACGCTGGTCAAGGATACGTCGCTGGCCTTTTCCATTTCCTATGTGGAAATGTTCACGATCGCAAAACAGATCGCGGCGGCCAAGACCACGATGGTTCCGTTCGTCGCCGCCGGTATTTTCTACTACATCTTCAACTTTGTCGTGGCGTGGGTGATGGAATTTTTGGAAAAGAAATTTTCTTATTATCATTAACTATAGAAGAGAGCGGAAAACGATATGATTTATCTGGAAATGAACCATGTAAAAAAGAGCTTTGGGGATCTCGAAGTGTTAAAAGATATTTCCCTCAAAGTAGAAGAGGGCGAGGTGCTCTCGATCATCGGCCCGTCGGGATCGGGAAAATCGACACTGCTGCGGTGCGCGGCAATGCTTGAAACGATGGACGGCGGTGATCTGGCGTACCTTGGCAAGCAGGCAGTTACAATGGAAAACGGAAAATCCGTCTATACGAAGCCTGCCGTACTACGGAAAATACAGGAGAATTTTGGAATGGTATTCCAGAGTTTCCATCTGTTTCCTCATTATAATGTTATGAAAAATCTCTGCGATGCGCCGATCCATGTACAGAAGCGGAACCGCGCGGAGGTGGAAGCACAGGCGGAAGAGCTGCTTGGAAAAATGGGTCTGACCGGAAAGGAAAAGGCGTATCCGTGTCAGCTTTCCGGCGGCCAGTGTCAGAGAGTTGCGATTGCGCGCGCGCTGATGCTGAAACCGAAGGTGCTCTTTTTCGATGAGCCGACATCGGCACTCGATCCGGAGCTGACAGGCGAAGTTTTAAAGGTCATCAAATCTCTTGCGGAGATGAACATGACGATGGTGATCATTACCCACGAGATGAATTTTGCCCGGGAGATTTCCAACCGCGTCATCTTTATGGACCAGGGCGTGATCGCCGTGGAAGGAACGCCGGACGAAGTCTTCGATTCCGAAAATGCCAGAATGCAGGGCTTTTTGGGAAAATTTCGTGAGAAGTAACGACGTTGCACTTGCCTAAAAAAACAACATGCGTTATACTAGAGCGTGGTTGAAACGTATTTCAAACACGCTCTTTATACGTCCCGTTCTGTTTTTGGGGATGAAAAAGAGCGGGGATAAAAGAGAAACCGAATACACATTTTGACAAGAAAAGGAGAATCGTGTCTATGAGCGGAACTGACAGATATGTAAGCCCTCTTTCCGAACGTTATGCAAGCAAGGAGATGCAGTACATCTTCTCCCCGGATATGAAATTCCGTACCTGGAGAAAGTTATGGATTGCGCTGGCTGAGACAGAAAAAGAACTGGGACTTTCTATTACAGATGAGCAGATCGAAGAACTGAAAGCAAATGCCGAGAACATCAACTACGATGTGGCAAAAGAAAGAGAGAAAGTCTGCCGTCATGACGTAATGTCCCATGTGTATGCCTACGGCGTACAGTGTCCGAAAGCAAAAGGAATCATCCATCTGGGAGCAACCAGCTGCTACGTAGGCGACAATACCGATATCATTGTCATGAACGAAGCCTTAAAGCTGGTGAAGAAAAAACTGGTGAACGTTATCGCTGAGCTGGCAAAATTTGCGGATACCTACAAAGACCAGCCGACCCTTGCCTTCACCCACTTCCAGCCGGCACAGCCGACCACCGTCGGAAAACGTGCAACCCTGTGGATGCAGGAGTTCTTAATGGACCTTGAAGATCTCGAGTACGTACAGAGCACCTTAAAGCTGCTCGGCTCCAAAGGAACAACAGGCACACAGGCAAGCTTTTTAGAGCTGTTCGACGGAGATCAGGAGACCATCGACAAGATCGATCCGATGATCGCTGAGAAAATGGGCTTCAAGAACTGCTATCCTGTTTCCGGACAGACGTATTCCAGAAAAGTCGATACGAGAGTATTAAACGTTCTGGCAGGCATTGCGGCAAGCGCAACAAAATTCTCCAACGACATCCGTCTTCTGCAGCACTTAAAAGAAGTTGAGGAGCCGTTCGAGAAAGGACAGATCGGATCTTCCGCCATGGCATACAAGAGAAATCCGATGAGAAGCGAGCGTATCGCATCCCTGTCCCGTTATGTGATCACCGATGCATTAAATCCGGCCATCACCTCTTCTGTACAGTGGTTTGAAAGAACCCTCGATGACTCTGCAAACAAGAGACTTTCCATTCCGGAAGGCTTCCTTGCCATCGACGGTATCCTGGATCTGTGCATGAACGTCGTAGACGGACTTGTGGTTTATCCAAAGGTTATCTTAAAACACATGATGGCAGAGCTTCCGTTTATGGCAACCGAGAATATCATGATGGATGCGGTGAAAGCAGGCGGCGACCGTCAGGAGCTGCATGAGAGAATCCGCGAGCTGTCCATGATCGCCGGAAAACATGTCAAAGAGGAAGGCCGCGACAATGATCTTCTGGATCTGATCGCAGCGGATGAGATGTTCCATCTGACCAAAGAAGAGCTGGAAAAGACGATGGATCCGTCCAAATACACAGGCCGCGCATCCGTACAGGTTGACGCATTCCTGAAGAACGTAGTCAATCCGGTGCTTGAGGCAAACAAAGAGGCACTTGGCATGACTGCGGAAATCAACGTCTGATGCGTTTGATAAACAGAAATAATAAAAAAACAGATTTTATAAGTAATCATAAGTTTTACTTATGAGAAAAACATGGTATACTATGCATGAACGGCCGAAGCAAAGAGGCCGCAAGTATACGTTGAATTAGGAGGATGTCACATGATTAAGGCAGTAGTAGGAGCAAACTGGGGAGACGAGGGAAAAGGTAAGATTACCGATATGCTCGCAAAAGAGGCAGACATTATTGTCCGTTTCCAGGGTGGTGCGAATGCAGGCCATACCATTGTAAATAACTATGGAAAGTTTGCACTTCATACCCTTCCATCCGGCGTATTTTACAGCCACACAACAAGCGTAATCGGAAACGGTGTTGCACTCAACATTCCGGTTCTGATCAAAGAGTTAAATGAGATCATTTCGAAGGGAGTGCCGGCACCGAAGATCAAAATTTCCGACCGTGCACAGATGGTAATGCCGTACCACATCCTGTTCGACCAGTATGAGGAAGAGCGTCTGGGCGGAAAATCCTTTGGTTCCACCAAATCCGGTATCGCTCCGTTCTACTCAGATAAATATGCAAAAATCGGTTTCCAGGTAAACGAGCTGTTCGACGATGAGCACCTGAAAGAGAAACTGAAATCCGTATGCGAGACCAAGAACATTCTGCTCGAGCATCTGTATCACAAACCGCAGTTAAATCCGGATGAGATCTATGCAGAGCTGATGGAATACAAAAAAATGGTTGAGCCATACGTATGCGATACTTCCGCATTCCTGTGGAACGCTGTTCAGGAAGGCAAGGAGATCCTGCTTGAGGGTCAGCTTGGTTCCTTAAAAGACCCGGATCACGGAATTTACCCGATGGTAACTTCTTCTTCCACACTGGCCGGCTACGGCGCAGTAGGAGCAGGTGTTCCGCCATATGAAATCAAGAAAATCGTAACCGTATGCAAAGCTTACTCCAGTGCAGTAGGAGCAGGTGCTTTCGTTTCCGAGATCTTCGGCGATGAGGCAGATGAGCTCAGAAGACGCGGCGGAGACGGCGGAGAGTTCGGTGCAACCACAGGCCGCCCGAGACGTATGGGATGGTTCGACTGTGTTGCTTCCCGTTACGGCTGCAGAATGCAGGGTACCACCGATGTAGCATTTACCGTACTTGACGTTCTCGGATATCTGGACGAGATTCCGGTTTGCGTAGCATACGAAGTAGACGGAAAAGAAATCCACGATTTCCCGAACACCAGCATTCTTGAGAAAGCAAAACCGGTTCTGAAAACCCTTCCGGGATGGAAATGCGATATCCGCGGCATCAAGAAATACGAGGAGCTGCCGGAGAACTGCAGAAACTACATCGAGTTTGTAGAGAAAGAAATCGGATTCCCGATCACCATGATCTCCAACGGGCCGGGAAGAGACGATATCATTTACCGCAACAAATAATTCAGGCGGTTTTTAGAGGATTTTTATGAAAAAAGCAGGACAGCTTCTCGCAGTTCTGACAGCGGCTTCCGTGCTGCTGTCGGGCTGTGAGAAGTTAAAAGATGTGACAACGACATCTGTCTATGTGAGCAAAAATGGTGTTGTGACAGAAGCCATTGTGGAAGATTACAGCAAAGACGATGATTACACGGAAGACGAACTGAAGGTCTTTGTGGAGGATGACATCAAAAAATTCACAGAGGAGCGCGGCGATGCGGATTCCGTGAAGCTGGAAAAATGCCAGATCAAAGAGGACAAGGTGGAGATCCGGATGGAATACGGAGATTACCAGTCCTACGCGGATTATCACGGAGCAGAATTTTTCGCAGGCACGCTGGATGAGGCAGAAGAAGCGGGATATGATTTTTCCGCTTCCTTTGTCGATTCTAAAGGCAATGAGGTTTCAGTCGAAGATGCGGTCAAAGGCGTTAAGCATGTACGCGTGATTGTCTGCGAGGAGCCGCTGGAAATCGTAACGGAAGATCCGGTGCTCTGCGTTTCCGGTACAGCCGTGATCAAAGGAAAAAACACGGTGGATACGGCCGGCGAGTGGACCACAAAGTCCACAGAGAGTGCTTCTGCGTCATCATCAGAGCAGACTAAGACAGAAGAAACAGAGCAGGAATATGAGCAGGACGTTCTTCTTGCCAGTCCTGTTATTGTTGTTTATGGTAAGTAAACAAATAAAATAGAGGAGTAACTAACTATGGAAAAGACAATGGACAAAATTGTGGCAGTAGCAAAATCCAGAGGTTTTGTATATCCGGGTTCCGAAATCTACGGCGGCCTGGCAAATACCTGGGATTACGGCCCGCTCGGTGTTGAGCTGAAAAACAACGTGAAAAAAGCATGGTGGCAGAAATTCGTCATGGAGAGCCCGCACAACGTAGGTGTTGACTGCGCGATCCTGATGAACCCGCAGACATGGGTAGCTTCCGGTCATCTCGGCGGATTTTCCGATCCTCTGATGGACTGTAAAGAGTGCCACGAGCGTTTCCGTGCAGACAAGCTGATCGAAGACTTCTGCGAGGAAAAAGGCATTGAAATCGAAGGCGGCAGTGTAGACGCATGGTCCCAGGAAGAGATGAAGAACTTCATCGAGGAGCATCAGATTCCGTGTCCGTCCTGCGGAAAACACAACTTTACCGATATCCGTCAGTTCAACCTGATGTTCAAAACCTTCCAGGGTGTTACAGAGGATGCGAAGAACACCGTATATCTTCGTCCGGAGACTGCACAGGGTATCTTCGTAAACTTCAAAAACGTACAGCGTACTTCCAGAAAGAAAATTCCGTTCGGAATCGGTCAGATCGGTAAATCTTTCCGTAACGAGATTACACCGGGTAACTTCACCTTCCGTACCCGTGAGTTCGAGCAGATGGAGCTGGAGTTCTTCTGCGAGCCTGGCACCGATCTTGACTGGTTCCAGTACTGGAGAGGCTTCTGCATCAACTGGCTGAAGAGCCTCGGCATGAAAGACGAAGAGATGCGTGCAAGAGACCATTCTCCGGAAGAGCTGTGCTTCTACAGCAAGGGAACAACCGATATCGAGTTCCTGTTCCCGTTCGGATGGGGCGAGCTGTGGGGAATCGCAGACCGTACCGATTACGACCTGACCCAGCATCAGAATGTATCCGGACAGGATATGACCTATTTCGATCCAGAGAAGAACGAGAAATACATCCCGTATGTTATCGAGCCGTCTCTTGGTGCTGACCGTGTCGTTCTGGCATTCCTGTGCAGCGCTTATGACGAGGAAGTTCTCGACGCAGAGAAGAATGATGTTCGTACCGTGATGCATTTCCATCCGGCACTGGCACCGGTAAAAATCGGTGTGCTTCCGCTTTCCAAGAAGCTGAATGAGGGCGCTGAGAAAGTCTTTGCAGAGCTGTCCAAGAAATACAACTGCGAGTTTGATGACCGTGGAAATATCGGAAAACGGTATCGCCGTCAGGATGAGATCGGTACTCCGTACTGCATCACCTACGACTTCGATTCCGAGACCGATGGTGCTGTTACCGTCCGTGACCGTGACACCATGGAGCAGGAGAGAATTAAAATTGAGGATCTCGATGCTTACTTTGCAGATAAATTTACTTTCTAATCTGGCTTTTTAGTCCGGAAAAAGAGTAGAAAAAAAGGATTCCCACTCGAGGGAATCCTTTTTTGTATACTTTGTATTACTCAATAATCGTACCTGTTTTTCCCTGGAATCCGGCGAGTGCGGAATCAATGGAAGTGATGACTGCGGTACGGCCGATGCCTTTCTCGAGGAAAGAAACAGCTGCTTCCATCTTCGGCAGCATGGAGTTTTCTCCGAACTGGCCTTCTGCGATGTATTTCTTCGCGTCAGCAACGGTGATGTGCTCCAGCGGTTTTTCGTCCGGGGTACCGTAGTTGATGGAAACGTTTTCCACGCTGGTCAGGATCATCAGCATGTCTGCGTTCAGCATTTCTGCCATCAGGCCGCTGGTGAGGTCTTTTTCGATGACTGCGGATGCACCCTTTAACTCTTCATTCTGTGGGAGAACCGGGATTCCGCCGCCGCCTGCTGCGATGACAACCTGTCCGGCATCGAGAAGAAGACGGATGGAGTCGATCTCTACGATATCCTGCGGCTTCGGAGCAGCAACGATTCGGCGGTAGCCGTCCTCGGTTTTCGTTACGTAGTTTCCTTTTTCTTCCTCTGCGTCAGCCTCCTCTTTGGTAAGCGTACGGCCGATCAGTTTGACCGGATTGTTGAAGGCATCGTCGTACGGATCTACTTCAACCTGTGTAAGAATCGTGGATGTGGTTTTGAAGATTCCTCTGCGGAGAAGCTCAGCACGGATGGCGTTCTGCAGGTCGTAGCCGATGTAGCCTTCGCTCATAGCGGAGCAGACAGACATCGGGGCTGCGCTGTAGTCGGTGTGCATTTTGCCGAATTCATTCATCGCCATGTGGATCATGCCGACCTGCGGCGCATTGCTGTGGGTGATGACAACATCAGCACCGGCAGCAACGAGATCTGCGATTACTTTTGCGGAACGTTTTACGGCTGCTTTCTGTTCCGGCAGCGTCGTTCCAAGAGCTTTGTGTCCCAGTGCAACAACTATTTTTTTTCTTTTCATTGGAAGATACCTCTCTTTGCAGTTCATAGATTTTGATACGAAAAAACCAGGCATCAATATAGAACTATTATAAAGTTTATGGGAGCAAAAATCAAGAAGAAACCGACATTGCGCACATTGAAATGTTTTTCGGACTATGGTATTCTATAAAAGTATCTGAGTCGTAGGGATTTGAAACGTGAAAGGGAGGTCCCGGCATGAAAAACATGCGCACGTTACAAAAGCGGATCGCATATCAGCTCCAGCAGGGCAGTCTGGATGCGGAAGTTACAGGAATCACATACGACAGCAGAAAAGTACAGCCGCAGAACGTGTTTGTCTGCATCCGCGGAAACAGGATGGACGGGCACGTATATGCAGAAGAAGCAGTCGAGAGGGGCGCTGCTGTCCTGGTTGCGGAGCGGGAACTGGAAGGGATTCCGGAAAAGGTAACCGTACTCGTAGTAAAGGACAGCAGAGAAGCACTCGCACAGCTTTCCTGTGCCTGGGAGGACGATCCGGCGCAGCACCTTGTGACAATCGGAGTGACCGGCACGAAGGGAAAGACGACGACTGCATATATGATTTACGAAATCCTGCGAAAAGCAGGGATCCGCGCAGGACTCATCGGAACGATCGAGACGAGGATCGGGGAAAAAAGCATTCCGTCAGAAAATACAACGCCGGAGCCTGTTGTGCTGCAGAAGCTGTTTTCTGAAATGATGCGGGAGGGCTGCACCCATGTTGTGATGGAGGTTTCCTCGCAGGCGGAAAAACAGCACCGGTGTGATGGAATTACGTTTGATTACGGTGTGTTCACCAACATTGGAAACGACCACATCGGCGCCGGGGAGCATGCATCGTTTGCAGAATATCTGTCCTGCAAAAAGAAGCTGCTTCGCACCTGCAGAACCGGAATTGTAAACCGGGATGACAAAAGGTTTCCGGAGATCATAAGGCAGAGCACCTGCCGTCTGGTGACATTCGGATGCAGGGAAAAAGCTGATTTTATGGCAGCAGATGCAGCACTCGATCAGGCGCCCGGCGTGCTCGGTGTCTCATACCGGGTGCAGGGCGCAGCGGATTTTCCGGTACGGGTAGATCTGCCGGGTCTGTTTTCCGTTTCCAACTCGCTTGCCGCCATTGCGGTCTGCGCGCAGATGGGAATCCCGGAAAAGGCGATGCAGGAGGCACTTTCCGCAGTTCGCGTCCGTGGGCGGTGTGAGGCAGTTCCGGTGTATCCGGAAATGACGCTTCTCATTGACTACGCACACAATGCGATGAGCCTCGAAAGCCTGTTAAAGACACTGCGGAAGTACCATCCGAAGCGCCTGATCTGTCTCTTCGGCTGCGGCGGAAACCGCGCGCGGGACCGGAGATTCCAGATGGGAGAGGTGTCGGGGCGTCTGGCGGATCTGACCGTCATCACCTCGGACAATCCGCGGGATGAGGAACCACAGGCGATTCTGGACGATATCCGGACGGGAATCGGGAAAACAGAAGGCGCTTTCGTTGAGATTGCAGACCGTAAGGAGGCGATCCGGTATGTGATCGAAAACCGGCAGCCGGGCGATCTCGTGGTGCTCGCGGGAAAAGGCCACGAAACGTATCAGATCCGGAAGGGGAAACGGTACGAGATGGATGAGCGCGTGCTGATCCGGGAAATACTGGAAGAAAGTAAGGGGAATGTATGAGCAGCGTTTACGCTGATGTAATCGTAGATATCACAAATGAAAAACTGGACCGGACCTTTCAGTACAAGGTTCCGCCGGAACTGACAGGGGAGATTGGTCCGGGAACGGCGGTACAGATTCCGTTTGGAAACGGAAACCGCACGATCACCGGCTATGTGCTTTCCGTCGGAAACGAGCCGAAATATCCGCAGGACCGGATGAAGGCCATCCTCGCGGTACAAAAGGATGCGGCGACCGTAGAGACGAAGCTCATCGCGCTCGCCGCGTGGATGCGTCATACGTACGGATCGACGATGATCCAGGCGTTAAAGACGGTGCTTCCGGTCAAAGTAAAGGCGCGCGGGAAAGAAACCCGCGAAATTGCGCTTCTTGCAGATCCTGCGAGATGTGAGGAGCTGCTGGAAAACTACAGAAAGAAAAATTATAAAGCGAGAATCCGTCTCTTAAACGCGCTGCTGGCCCAGCCGGTTCTTCCAGGGCCGGTTGTGAGCAAGGAACTGAAAATCACGGCAGATACGCTGCACGTGATGGAAGAGCAGGGCGTGTTGGAAATCCGCCGTACGAGCACCTGGAGAAATCCGGTATCTGATGCGGCAGGAAGAACAACTGCGGGAAAACCAAACGAACAGCAGCAGGCCGTGGTGGACGGCATTCGAAAGGAATGGGAAGGGCAGAACCGCCCCTGCCTGATCCGCGGTGTGACGGGAAGCGGCAAAACGCTCGTCTATATGGAGCTGATGGAGCGAGTGCTCTCAGAAGGAAAACAGGTGATCGTGCTGATCCCGGAGATTGCGCTGACGTATCAGAACGTGGAGCGGTTCTGCGCACGGTTTGGAACAAGGGTCACGGTAGTCAACTCGCGGATGACACCGTCCGAGCGCGCCGACCAGATGGAGCGCGCGCGGCGCGGGGAGGTCAGTATTATGATCGGTCCGCGTTCCGCACTCTTTGCACCGTTTCCGGATCTGGGGCTGATCGTAATCGATGAGGAGCATGAAACCTCCTATAAAAGTGAAGTGACGCCGCGCTACCATGCAAGGGAGACCGCTGTGCGCCGTGCCGGGCTGGAGCATGCCCATGTGGTGATGGGTTCGGCAACGCCGTCGGTGGATGCTTCTTACGCCTGCGAGACGGGAGCGTACGCGCTGTTCCGGATGGATGCGCGGTACGGAAATGCAGCACTTCCGTCCGTATGGATCGCGGATATGCGGGAAGAATTACAGATGGGAAACCGTTCGATTCTGTCCGGAAAACTGCGGGAAGAGATCGAAAAACGGCTTGAAAAAAAGGAACAGGTTGTACTGTTTCTGAACCGCAGAGGCTATGCGGGCTTCGTCTCATGCCGTGCATGCGGCCATGTGATGAAATGCCCGCACTGCGATGTATCACTGACAGCACACAATAACGGAAAGCTCGTCTGCCATTACTGCGGTTATGAAACACCGCAGGTACATGCGTGCCCGTCGTGCGGTTCCCCGTACATCGGCGGCTTCCGTGCCGGCACACAGCAGATCGAGCAGAACGTGAAAAAGCTGTTTCCAAAGGCACGCGTTCTTAGGATGGACGGCGACACGACAAAAACGAAAAACAGTTATGAAGAAATCCTGTCCTCATTTGCGGCAGGGGAGGCCGATATCCTGATTGGAACCCAGATGATCGTAAAAGGCCACGATTTCCCGAATGTCACGCTGGTGGGAGCGCTGGCGGCGGATCTCTCCCTGAATGCAGTCGATTACCGTGCCGGGGAGCGTACGTTCCAGCTGCTGACGCAGGCAGTCGGCCGCGCCGGAAGAGGCGAAAAGCCGGGAATGGCAGTCATTCAGACGTACCATCCCGAACATTACAGCATTCAGACGGCGGCAGAGCAGGATTACGGGACATTTTATGAGAAAGAAATGGACTACCGCCGTCTGATGGGATATCCACCGGCGGCGGAGCTTCTGGCGATCCACGGAGCCGGGGAGGATGAAGCGCATCTGACGCAGGCGATGGAATACATTCGCAGATATCTCATCCGCATCCGGGGAAACCGCGAAGTCCAGATCATCGGCCCGGCAAGTGAGGCAGTGTCGAAAATCAATGACCTGTACCGCATGGCCGTGTATGTACGCGCGCCGCAGGAAGAGGTGCTGGCAGGGCTGCGGGAAAAACTGGAGCGGTATATCGAGATTAACAAAGGCTTCCGTACCGTTTATTTACAGTTTGACTTCAGCAGAAAGTATTAGTTTTTTCATACTATTTACACATAGATTATTTATAATAGAAGAGCAAAAGAAAGGAAAAGAATTATGGCAATCAGAGAAATCAGAGTCGTAGGCGACCGCGTATTAACGAAAAAATGCAGACCGGTGGAGAAGATGACACCAAGAATCAGCGAGCTGATCGACGACATGTTTGACACCATGTATGAGGCAAACGGTGTCGGCCTTGCCGCACCGCAGGTCGGCATCTTAAAGAGAATCGTAGTCATGGATGTGGATGGAACCCCACATCTTCTGATCAATCCGGAAATCCTGGAGACTTCCGGAAGCCAGACAGGAGCAGAAGGCTGCTTAAGCCTTCCGGGAAAATCCGGTACAGTAACCCGTCCGAATTACGTAAAGGTAAGAGCGCTGGACCGCGACATGCAGCCGTTTGAACTGGAGGGAACAGAACTTCTTGCCCGCTGCATCTGCCACGAGTGTGATCACCTCGACGGACATATGTATACAGAAAAAGTAGAAGGCGAACTCTGGGACAACACGTACGATGAGTATGAGGAGTACGAGGACGAAGAGTAAGTCTTAAAATAAAGGAGATGACTTCAGATGAAAGTGGTATTTATGGGAACCCCGGATTTCTCCGTGGGAACACTTGAGGCACTCGTGGAGGCCGGTTATGAGATCACAGGCGTTGTGACCCAGCCGGACAAACCGAAGGGCCGCGGAAAACAGATGATGCCGACACCGGTGAAAGAGGCAGCCGAAAAACACGGCCTTCCGGTCTATCAGCCGCGCCGCGTGCGGGATGCAGAGGCGATCGAGGAAATCCGGAAAATGGAGCCGGATGTGATCGTTGTCGTTGCATTCGGCCAGATTATTCCAAAAGAGATTTTGGACATGCCGAAATACGGATGCATCAACGTTCATGCCTCCCTGCTTCCGGCTTACCGCGGAGCAGCGCCGATCCAGTGGGCTGTCATGAACGGCGATGAAGTGAGCGGCGTAACCATTATGAAGATGGATGAAGGCCTCGACACAGGCGATATGCTGACGAAAGTGGAAGTTCCGCTTGCAGCAGATGAGACCGGCGGCAGTCTCTTTGACAAGCTCGCCGCAGCCGGAGCAAAACTTCTGGTGGAGACACTTCCAAAACTTGAAAAAGGCGAAGTGACACCGGAAAAACAGCCGGAGATAAGCACCACAGAGTATGCGCGGATGATCAAAAAAGAAGACGGAAAGATCGACTGGACGAAGAGTGCCGTTGAGATCGAACGTCAGATCCGTGCGATGAGCCCGTGGCCGAGTGCTTTTACAAAAGTAAACGGAAAGAATCTGAAAATCTGGGGTGCCAAAGTCATTGCCATGTTCGGCGGCGATCTGTTCTCGAAAATTCCGGGACAGAATCCGACGAAGAGTGCCGGAAAAGTCTGGGTGGCAGATGAGACAGGCCTCCATGTAAAGACGGGAGACGGCATTCTGGTGATCGAGGAGCTGCAGCTCGAAGGAAAGAAACGGATGAAAACCGCCGATTTCCTGCGCGGCTATGCGATCGAGCCGGGTACCAGACTTGGCGAATAAAAGAGAAAAAGCAACCTGAAGTTAAGGCGGGGAACTGCACAGCGGTGTGATGGCTGCTGTGCCTGAGAAAAAAGGAGAAAAACGATATGGGACTTTTTTATGACAGTACGTATCTGCTGGTGATTCTTGCCGCACTGATTTCCATGGCGGTATCCGCCCGCATGAACACGATTTTCAGCAAATATCAGACCGTCCGCTCGTACAGCGGCATGACGGGACGCGAGGCGGCGATGCGCATTCTGCATCAGGCCGGCATCTACGATGTGACCGTCCGCCACGTATCCGGTAAACTGACCGACCACTATGATCCGCGGACAAAAACCGTGAATTTATCGGATGCGGTTTACGATTCAACCTCGGTCGCAGCGATCGGCGTCGCAGCGCATGAGTGCGGCCATGCCGTACAGCACAATACGGATTACGTGCCGCTGAAAGTAAGAAGCGCCATTGTTCCGGCAGCGAACCTTGGATCCCAGCTTTTCTGGCCGCTGTTCCTGATCGGACTGATTTTCAGCCTTCCGATGCTGGTGAAAGCCGGGATCTGGCTGTTTGTGCTGGCACTGGCATTCCAGGTGGTAACACTTCCGGTCGAGTTCGATGCGTCGAGAAGAGCATTAAAAATGCTCAGTGAGGGCGGTATGGTGACAGAGACGGAACACGACGGAGTCAAGAAAGTACTCTGGGCTGCAGCCATGACATACGTGGCAGCGGTGATCGGTTCTCTGCTGCAGCTGCTCCGGCTGCTGATTTTATCCGGAGCATTTAGGAGAAATGATGACTGATACAATCAATACAAGAGAGCTGATTATGAACATTCTGCTTGAGATGGACAGGGAGAAAACGCCCTGCCATCTTGCTGTAAGGGACGCCCTCGATAAATACCAGTTCCTGCCGCGGCAGGACCGTGCGTTTATCAAGCGGGTCTGCGAGGGAACCGTGGAATACGGCATCCAGAATGACTACATCATCAATCAGTATTCCAAAATCAAGATCAACAAATGCAAGCCGGTGATTCGTGCGATCTTACGGATGTCGGTGTACCAGATCCGTTTTCTTGACGCAGTACCGGATTCGGCAGTCGTCAATGAGGCGGTGAAACTGGCGGAAAAGAAGCATTTTTACAACTTAAAGGGCTTTGTCAACGGCGTTCTGCGCACGATCGTGCGGGAGAAAGATCATCTGCCGATGCCGAAGGAGAACAATACTACGCAGTATCTTTCCGTGAAATACTCCATGCCGGAATTTCTGGTTGAGGAGTTCGTATCCCAGTACGGAAAAGAAACGGCAGAAACGATGATGGCGGATTTCCTGAAAGAAAAACAGGTGATGATCCGTATCAACCGCTGGAACAATACGATCGAGGAGACGAAGAAAAGCCTGGAAAGCCAGGGGGCAGAGCTGGAAAAAGCGCCGTATCTTGGCGAGGCGTTCTATTTGAAAAACTTTGAGACGATCGCATCACTGAATGCCTTCCAGGAAGGCCGGTTCCAGATTCAGGATGTGAGCTCCATGATGGCGGCGCATCTGGCGGATCCAAAGCCGGGTGACCAGGTGCTGGATCTCTGCGCGGCACCGGGCGGAAAGAGCCTCCATGCAGCAGATAAAATGAGAAATCAGGGATGCGTGGAAGCGCGTGATCTCACCGAATACAAGGTCGATCTGATCCGGGAAAATGTGCAGAGAGCAGGTGTTTCCTGCGTCGTGCCGAAGGTAAAAGATGCGGAACAGCTCGATGCGGAATGGATCGGAAAAGCGGACGTTGTGATTGCAGACCTGCCGTGCACCGGATACGGCGTCATCGGCAGAAAGCCGGATATCAAATATTACGCTTCAAAAGAAAAAGAAGAGGAGCTGGTACGGATTCAGCGGGCAATCCTTGCAAATGCCGCATCGTACGTAAAGCCGGGCGGCACACTGCTGTACAGCACATGTACCGTCAACAGAAAAGAAAACAGCGAGAATGCCGCATGGTTTCTGGAACAGTTCCCGTTTGAAGCAGTCAGTCTGGATGAACTGCTGCCGGATGAGCTGAAAAGCGGAGAAACGGCCAAAGGACAGCTGCAGCTGATCCCGGGGGTACACAAGACAGACGGATTTTTCCTTGCAAAATTCCGGAAAACAGAGAAAGGACGGGCGTAACAGATGGATATTAAATCAATGACCTTAGACGAATTAAAGGACGCCTGCCAGCAGATGGGAGAAAAGCCGTTCCGTGCCAAACAGTTATACGACTGGATGCATCATCGTCTGGCGGGCAGCTACGATGAGATGACGAATCTCTCGCTTGCCTTCCGGGAAAAATTAAAGGAACAGTATCCGCTTACCTGTCTCGAAAAAGTGCAGGTGCAGGAGTCCAAAATCGACGGAACGAGAAAATACCTGTTCCGCCTTAGCGACGGCAACGTGATCGAGAGCGTCTGGATGAAGTACCACCACGGAAATTCCGTCTGCATCTCATCCCAGGTCGGTTGCCGGATGGGCTGCCGCTTCTGCGCGTCCACAATCGGCGGACTCGTGCGGTGCCTGACTCCGTCGGAGATGCTCGACCAGATTTACCGGATTTGGGAGGACACCGGGGAGCGGGTCTCCAATCTGGTTGTCATGGGAACGGGTGAGCCGATGGACAACTACGACAATCTGGTGCGCTTCGTGCGGCTGCTTTCGAGCCAGGAAGGACTCAACATCAGCCAGAGAAACATCACCGTTTCCACCTGCGGAATCGTGCCGAATATGTACAAATTGGCAGATGAGGGACTCCAGATCACCCTGGCACTTTCCCTTCATGCGCCGAACGATGAAAAGCGCCGCGAGCTGATGCCGATTGCCAATAAATATTCCATTGATGAAATTCTCGATGCATGCCGCAATTACTTTGCAAAAACAGGCCGTCGGATTACATTTGAGTACTCTCTCGTTGGCGGGAAAAATGACAGCGAAGCCGATGCAAAAGAGCTTTCCGCGCGGATTTCGGATATCAACTGTCATGTAAATCTGATCCCGGTCAACCCGATCAAAGAGCGCGATTACGTGAAATCAACGAAAAAAGTCGTAGAGAATTTCAAAAATAAACTTGAAAAATACGGAATTAATGTTACTATTAGAAGGGAAATGGGCGCCGATATTGACGGAGCCTGTGGACAGTTAAGAAAAAGTTTTATCGATAAATCAAACGAACAGCCGTAAAAAGCGGCTGTCAATACAGGAGAAAAAAGCATGAAGGTATTTTCTGCAACCGATATCGGACAGAAACGGACGATGAACCAGGATTTTGTGTTTGCCTCCGCCTCTCCGGTCGGAAACCTTCCGAACCTCTTTGTCGTTGCAGACGGCATGGGAGGCCATAACGCGGGCGATTTTGCTTCGCGTTACGGTGTTTCTGTACTGGTGGAATCTGTAAAAAGGGATACGAATTTCAACCCGGTGCGGATTATTCGGCATGGAATTGAAGCAGCAAACAGCCAGATTTTTGAGCAGGCAAAACGAGATATATCCATGGAAGGCATGGGTACGACGATGGTAGTAGCTACGGTTGTCGGCAACTATGCCTACGTTGCAAACGTAGGAGACAGCAGGCTGTATCTGGCAGCAGATGGCACGTTTGACCAGGTGACGCAGGACCATTCCCTGATTGCAGAGATGGTGCGCCTTGGAGAACTCACTCCCGAGCAGGCGCGGAATCACCCGGACAAAAACATTATTACCAGAGCAGTAGGCACACAGGATACCGTAAAGATTGATTTCTTTGACATTCAGCTTGAAGAGGGCAATCAATTGGTGATGTGCTCGGACGGCCTTTCCAACATGGTAACGGATGAGGAGATTTTCGAACTCATCTGCCGAGAAGACGGTGAGGACAAGGCGAAACGTTTAATTGATAAAGCAAATGCAAATGGCGGCAGAGACAATATCGCAGTCATTGTCGTTGAACCATTTACAAACGAGGTGAAAGAATGTTAAAAGAGGGCGTTATTTTAGGAGAACGATATGAGATCATAAGCCGGATCGGTTCCGGCGGTATGGCTGATGTCTACAAAGCAAAAGACCACAAGCTGAACCGCATGGTGGCCGTCAAGGTTTTAAAACCGGAATTCCGGGAGGATAAAACCTTTATCCGCAAGTTCCGCACGGAGGCACAGGCCGCAGCAGGACTGTCCCATCCGAATATTGTAAACGTGTACGATGTCGGGGAGGACCGCGGCGTTTACTATATCGTCATGGAGCTTGTCGAGGGAATTACTCTGAAGGATTACATTGACCGCAAAGGGAAACTGAGCGTAAAAGAGGCAACCAGCATCGCCATTCAGGTTTCCCTTGGTCTTGAAGCAGCACACAACCGCAATATTGTACACCGCGATGTCAAACCGCAGAACATCATCATTTCCACAGACGGAAAAGTAAAACTTTCCGACTTTGGTATTGCAAAGGCAACTTCTTCCAATACGATCAGTTCGAACGTTATGGGAAGCGTACATTACAGCTCTCCGGAGCAGGTGCGCGGCGGATATTCGGACTATAAGAGTGATATCTATTCCCTTGGCATCACCATGTACGAGATGGTAACCGGAAGAGTGCCGTTTGACGGCGATACCACCGTTGCCATCGCAATCAAGCATCTGCAGGAGGAGATTGAATCTCCATCCAAATATACCCCGAACCTTCCGTTCGCACTGGAGCAGATCATCTTAAAATGTACCCAGAAGAGCCCGGACCGCCGTTACAATAACATGGCGGAGCTGATCGACGACTTGAAGCATTCGCTGATGGAGCCGCAGGGCAATTTCGTAAAAGTAACTCCGTTAAGTTCTCACGCCGAGACTGTTATGGTATCCGCAGAGGAGTTAAGCCAGATCCGTTCCGGCGCAGCAGCAAAGGCAAATGCGCAGACGGCAGAGGAGCCGGCCCGCAAGCGCTACAGCAAGATCGAGGATGAGGAAGAGGACGAAGATTACAGCTACGAGGACGAAGAAGACGAGGATGAGGACGAAGAAGAGGATGACCGCGATTCCTACGATGAGGATGACGACGATTCCTACTACGACGATGACGACGACGATGACAAAGCCGGAAACAAACTCGAAAAGATCATCACAATCGGCGGTTTTGCGATTGCAGCCATCATCATCTGCATGCTGATCTACTTTATTGCACAGGCAGCCGGCATTGTCGGCGGAAAAGGACCGACCGCAGCTTCTTCCAGTTCCGCATCATCTTCGAGCAGCACGGAAGTTGTTTCTTCCAGCAGCAAAGAAGAGGAAAAAGTAACCGTTCCGGATCTGACCAACAAAACCGAGGCAGATGCCGTCGATCTGGCAAACAGCCTGAACCTTGGTGTAGTCAACGGCGGAACCGAGGCATCGGATGTCATTGAGGCAGGAAAGATCTGCCGCCAGGATCTGAAACCGGGAACGAAAGTCGATAAAAATGCAACGATTACGTATTATGTAAGCTCCGGAAAAGAAACCGTAACCATTCCGACCGGCATTGTTGGAACACAGAAAGACGCTGCAAGTGCTGCACTGACTCAGCTGGGACTGCAGGTTTCCACAACAGAGGATTTCAGCGATACCGTTGCAGAAGGCTTGGTTATTTCCGTTGACCCGTCAGAGGGAAGTCAGGTTGCGCCGGAATCTACCGTTACGCTGGTGATCAGCAAGGGATCCAAGGACGCGGAAGAAATTGCAATCCGTGATGTAATCGGCCTGGATGAGGAGACAGCAAAATCAATCCTGAGCGATTTCAATATTATTGTGAAAACAGGAACCAGCAGCAAGGTGGCCGAGGGCGAAGTCATGGAGGTTGACCCGGCAATCGGAACCAAAGTAAAGAAAGGTTCTGACGTTACGATTTATGTCAATAGCCCGAGTGCACAGCCAACGACGCCGGATGAGAATACACCGACCCCGACACCGGCAGAGCCGGGCGCAAATACCGCTACGGATGTTACCTGGTCCTGCAGCCAGACCTTAAGTGCGCCGGATCAGTATCAGGGTGGTATTGCAAAAATTGAGCTGATCCAGGATGATGGGAACGGAAACGAGACCTCCATCACCATCATGGACGGACAGGCCATTACGAGCTGGCCGTATTCTGTCAACACCAACTGGAGTGCTTCATCGTCTGCTTCTTCTACCGGAAGAATCGTCTTCTATGAGATGGATTCGAGCGGAAGTTATCAGGCAATTGCACAGTACCCATCGGTTCCGTTGAGTGAAGGGTGAGTATGACAGGAAAGATTATGAAAGGAATTGCCGGATTCTACTACGTAGACGTAGAAGAATCCGGCATTTATGAGTGCAAAGCAAAAGGAATTTTCCGAAAGGAAGGCCAGAAACCGCTCGTCGGAGATCTTGTGGAAATCGAGATTCTGGATGAAGCGGAAAAAACAGGAAATATGACCCGGATTCTGCCGCGAAAAAATGAACTGATCCGTCCGGCAGTGGCCAATATCGATCAGGCGCTTGTGATTTTTGCGCTGGAAAATCCGACCCCGAACCTGACGCTTCTGGACCGTTTTCTTGTGATGATGGAACAGCAGAACGTTCCGACGGCAATCTGTTTCAATAAAAGAGATCTTGCGGGGGAAGATTACACAGACCATCTGCGAAGCGTCTATGAGAACTGCGGTTACCGTGTCTTTACGGTGAGTGCAGCGAAAGAGCAGGGCATGCAGGAAGTGGAAGCATACCTGAAAGGGAAAACAACGGTGGTAGCCGGTCCGTCCGGCGTCGGAAAATCTTCGATCACAAACCGGATGCAGAAAGAAATCCAGATGGAGACCGGAGAGATCAGCAAAAAGCTGAAAAAAGGAAAACACACGACGCGCCATTCCCAAATGATCCCGATCGACCATGAGACGTATCTGTGCGATACGCCGGGGTTCAGCTCGCTTTATACAACCGATATGGAAAAAGAGGAGCTGAAAAACTTTTTCCCGGAATTTCATCCGTACGAAGGAAAATGCCGTTTCCTCGGCTGCATCCACGGAAAAGAGCCGGGCTGTGCCGTCAAAGAGGCACTGGAACAGGGAAATATCAGCAAAGAAAGATTTGAAAACTATACCATGTTCTATGAAGAACTGAAAGAACAGGAAAAGAGGAGATACTAGCATGAGCCGAGTATATCAGTTGGCACCTTCTATTTTATCCGCAGACTTCAACCGTCTCGGAGAACAGATCCAAAGGGTAGAGAAAGCAGAGTGCCGGTGGCTTCATATCGATATTATGGATGGAATGTTTGTACCATCCATTTCGTTTGGAATGCCGGTGGTAAAGTCGATCCGAAAAGAAAGCAGTCTGTATTTTGATGTTCATATGATGGTAAAGGACCCGGAGCGGTACGTAGAAGAATTTCAAAGCTGCGGGGCGGATATGATCACGGTTCACGCGGAGGCATGCCGCGATCTGGCAGAAACCGTGAAAAAGATTCATGAAACAGGCGCAGATGCCGGAGTTGCCGTAAATCCGGATACGCCGCTTTCTGCGGTTACGGACGTGATGGATCAGGTAGAAATGATTCTGATTATGAGCGTTTATCCTGGTTTCGGCGGCCAGAAGTATATCCCGGAGTCGACGGAGAGGATCCGTACGCTCCGCAGAATGCTGGATGAAAAGGGACTGGAGCATGTGCACATTCAGGTCGATGGCGGCATCAACCGCGCGACCATCGATGAAGTCCTTGCGGCAGGTGCCAACATCATCGTGGCAGGCTCTGCTGTATTTGGCAGCAACATCGAGCAGAACGTGCGCGAGCTGCAGGAAAAAATTTCTTCATACAGCAAAAAGGCAGAATAAGATACAAAAAGACAGAAAAAAGAGGCAGGGAAACGTGAGAACATGTATTATTTCGGGAGGGATGATCGAACCGGATTTTGCCTTCCCATATCTTCAGAAACAGCAGTTTGATATTATCCTGGCAGCAGACCGGGGACTGGAGTTCTGCTACCATTACCAGATTATGCCGACGTATATTCTGGGAGATTTTGACAGTTTATCTCCGGAGATTTTAAATTATTACAAGGAGAACCATGTCGCACCGATCCGGGAATTTAATCCCATGAAGGACAATACGGACACGGACATCGCATTTCAGCAGGCGATTGTTCTGGGAAGCAGTGAAATCACGATTCTCGGAGCAACAGGAGGAAGACTCGACCATTTCTTAAGTATTGTGCAGAACCTGAAAACGGCATGGGAGAAGAAAATTCCGGCTTACATCGTGGACAGCCGCAATCTGATTACGATTCCGGTGGAAACTTCGTTTGAAATCCGGAAAGAAGAGCAGTTCGGAAAGTACGTTTCGTTCTTCCCGCTGGAAAAGGAAGTCGCATCCATCACCCTGGAGGGCTTCGCCTACCCGCTCGACCATCACTGTCTGCCGAATACTTCGGGTGGTCTGTGCGTGAGCAATGAGATCGTCGAGGAGACCGCGCATGTATCGTACGAGGGCGGCATTCTTCTGATGGTACAGTCAAGAGATTAAAATCCATTGAAATCAAAGAGCCCGTGTGCTATAATTTATAGTTGCATTGGGCTCTTTTTGTGCATAAAAAGAACCCGAACAGAAAAAGAAGCGAAAAATAAAAACAAAGGAGATATAGATTACTATGAAATTAGGTATCGTAATAAATTAGCCTTTTTTCATATATCTATATATTCCTATATAAGTCCGTAAAACCGCATGGTTACAAGGTTTCTTGAAATCGTGCAAACATAAAGCTCCATATAAAATCACACAATTTCATGTCATTTGGGCGTAGAAATGGGCGTAGATTGGTTTTTGAAAATCAGAGTCCAACGCAAATTTTACTGTAAATAGTACGTTTCCAAAGTTCTACGGATAAGACCACTTGACATTCCCAACATAAGAATAATGTACCGCACAGGCGGCGTTTCTAACTTCCGAAACAGGAAGAACAGGAACGCCGCTTTTTTTATACCTACTGTTACGCAATAGGGGCATAAAAGCTCTTGTTATATGCGGCTTTACGGGTGCGTTTCTGGCACAGACAAGGATTTATCCCTGCACCCGCAAAACCACCGTTCTACTGCGTAACAAATCCGCAGCAAAGGAGTGATGAAACAATGGCTGTTTTTCGTGTGGAGCGCAATACGGGATATACCGTAATGAGCAACCACCACCTACGCAACAAGGAACTGACCCTAAAGGCAAAGGGGCTGTTATCACAAATGCTGTCCTTGCCGGAGGATTGGGACTATACCCTTGCGGGGCTGTCCTACATCAACCGGGAAAGTATCGACGCTATCCGTACCGCCGTATGGGAGCTTGAAAAAGCCGGATATATCACAAGGCGGCAGGGACGCGACGAGAAAGGAAAAATGACAGCGATTGAATACACCATTTATGAGCAGCCGCAGTCACCCGGAAGCCATTCACTGGGATTGGAAAATCCAACACCGGGGAAACCGATATTGGAAAATCCGATACCGGGTAATCCGACATCGGAAAATCCAACGCAATTAAATAAAGATATATCAAAGACTAACTTACCAAACAAAGAAAAATCAAATACGGATTTATCAAGTACCCATTCCATTCCTATCCATTCCCTAAATCCCCTGCCTTACGGTGAGGGTGCGGCAGAGCCGCCGGAAAAGAAACGAACGGAAAGGAACGACGCATACCGCGTGTATGAGGAAATTATCAAGGACAATATCGACTATGACATTCTCATACAGGATATGGCTGACCGGGACAGGTTGGACGAAATCGTTGACCTTATCCTTGAAACGGTCTGCACCAGAAGAAAGACAATCCGTGTTGCCGGGGACGACTACCCGGCAGAGCTTGTAAAAAGCAAATTTATGAAACTTGACAGCGAACATATCCGCTTTGTCCTTGACTGTATGCGGGAGAACACAACCAAAATCCGCAATATCAAGCAGTATCTAAAGGCGGCGTTGTTCAATGCTCCGTCCACTATCGGCAATTACTATACGTCACTTGTGTCGCATGATATGGCAAGCGGCAAAATCTAAAGGAGGATTACCACATGGCACAGAAAACAGGAGCTTTGATTTTTGACGAGCAGACCGACCGTTACGACATTCGCTTTGACCTTGCCGACTACTACGGCGGTCTGCATTGCGGCGAGTGCATGGAAGTATTTGCGGGCGGCAAATGGAAGCCGACCCGTATCGAGTACGGCGAAAACTGGTATCTGGTAGGTATCCGCGCCGAGGACTTGAACGGCTTGCGGGTAAGGATTTAATGCGGCAGACTGCCCGAAACGACTATCCCATGAAAGGAGGAAGAAATGCAGGAACAGGTAAACGAGAAAACCGTAGCCCTTTACATCAAGACCGGGAAGCTGACCGCTGAAATGCTGCAACGGGCTATGAAAAAGCTGCTTTCACAGATGAAAAAGCAGGCAGACCGCCCACCCCACGGCAAGCAGACGCTAAAGCAGCTTATGAAGCAGAACGCAGGCGTTTCCAACATTGAAATCACAGGGGAAAATATCAAAGCCTTTGAAAGCACCGCGAAAAAGTATCATATCGACTTTGCGCTGAAAAAGGACACAACGGAAACCCCGCCCCGCTATCTTGTGTTTTTCAAAGGACGGGACGCGGACGTGCTGACCGCAGCTTTTCAAGAATTTTCCGCAAAGAAGCTGACACAGGACAAAAAGCCTTCTATCCGAAAGCTGCTGTCTGATTTTAGGCAAAAGGCGGCAGCACTGAACGTGCAGCGGGAACAGGTCAAAAACAAAGACAGGGGGCGTGAACGATGAACAACCAAAATCTGAAAAAATGGATTATCCCAAATCTGCCCTATATCCTCTTTGTGTATCTCTTTGACAAAGCAGCACAGGCGGTACGGCTTGCCCCCGGCGCAGACCTTTCCGGCAAGCTCTTATGTATCGGGAACGGCTTTACTTCTGCTTTTGCGTCGCCCCTGCCGAGCTTTTCCCCGGTGGATATGTTGATAGGCATTGCCGGAGCTATCCTTATCCGGCTGATTGTCTACACCAAAGGCAAGAACGCAAAGAAATACCGTAAGGGCGTGGAATACGGCTCTGCCCGTTGGGGCAACGCCGAGGATATAAAGCCCTACATTGACCCGGTATTTGCAAACAACGTACTGCTGACACAGACGGAACGGCTGATGATGAGCAGCCGACCGAAGCAGCCAAAGTATGCAAGAAACAAAAATATCCTTGTGATTGGAGGAAGCGGCAGCGGCAAGACCCGCTTTTTCGTCAAACCCAACCTCATGCAAATGCACAGTAGCTATGTTGTGACCGACCCGAAAGGGACGGTGCTTGTGGAGTGTGGAAAGCTCTTGCAGCGTGGCGGGTACAGGATAAAGGTGCTGAACACGATTAACTTCAAGAAATCCATGCGCTACAATCCCTTTGCCTATCTCCGCAGCGAAAAGGATATTTTGAAACTGGTAAATACCATCATCGCCAACACTAAAGGCGACGGGGAAAAATCCGGGGAGGATTTCTGGGTGAAGTCGGAACGGCTTTTTTACTGCGCCCTTATCGGCTATATCTGGTATGAAGCCCCGGAAGTCGAAAAGAATTTCACGACGCTGCTTGAAATGATAAATGCGTCGGAAGCCCGTGAGGACGACCCGGAATTTCAAAGCCCAGTTGACCTTATGTTTGAACGCTTGGAGGAAAAAGACCCGGAGCATTTTGCAGTCCGCCAGTATAAGAAATTCCTGTTGTCCGCAGGAAAGACCCGAAGCTCTATCCTCATTTCCTGCGGTGCGCGGCTTGCCCCGTTTGACATACGGGAACTGCGCGAACTAATGGAAACCGATGAAATGGAGCTTGACACCATAGGCGACCGCAAAACGGCACTGTTCGTTATCATTTCTGATACGGACGATACGTTCAACTTTGTTGTGTCTATCCTCTACACGCAGCTTTTCAACCTCTTGTGTGATAAGGCTGATGATGTGTACGGCGGCAGGCTTCCCGTTCATGTGCGCTGCCTGCTTGACGAGTTTGCAAATATCGGGCAGATACCAAAATTTGAAAAGCTCATTGCCACCATACGAAGCCGTGAAATATCGGCTTCTATTATTTTGCAGTCGCAGAGCCAGCTAAAGGCGATTTACAAGGATAACGCCGATACCATAGTCGGCAACTGCGATACGACCCTGTTCTTGGGCGGCAAGGAGAAAACCACGCTAAAAGAAATGTCAGAACTTTTGGGAAAGGAAACCATTGACAGCTTCAACACTTCCGAAACCCGCAGCAATCAGAAATCCTACGGGCTGAACTATCAGAAATTAGGAAAAGAGCTGATGACACAGGACGAAATCGCTGTTATGGACGGTGGGAAATGTATCTTGCAGCTACGCGGTGTGCGTCCGTTTTTTTCGGACAAATTCGATATAACGAAGCACCCCAATTACAGATACCTTTCTGACGCTGACCCGAAAAACGCTTTTGACATGGAAAAGCATATCAAACGCCGTCCTGTTATCGTGAAGCCGGACGAAGTATTTGATTACTACGAACTGGACGCAGCCGATTTAGAATAACCCATAGACACGCCGAAAGGAGGAAACTATCAGAAATATCAACACAGGCTACATGGTACGCGCCCCTACTCATGGGGCAGGCATGGCAGAAAGCCGCAGGCAATGACAACTGAATATCGCCGCGAAGCAGTAAGGAAGCGACGCGGGGACAGCCGCCTATCAGACACAGGCGGCTTTTTTCATACCCAAAATCAGACAATTCATATTTTTACAGCCGCAACGCGGCAGAAAGTGAGGACAATTTATGGCATTTTTCAATTCTGCAATCGACGTTTTACAGACTTTGGTAATCGCGCTTGGCGCAGGTCTTGGTATCTGGGGCGTTATCAACCTCTTGGAGGGCTACGGCAACGACAATCCGGGTGCAAATGCTCATGTACGGTAAGGAAGCAAGCAACCGAAAACAAG
>ULQR01026637.1_pt1 | contig 28288 bp, 21 predicted proteins | sample 1954711 | NCBI WGS metagenome assembly ULQR01 (sample SAMEA4835661, study PRJEB28245) | human gut metagenome | biome: gut microbiome; material: fecal sample | place: Denmark | collected 2008
AATTGTCGATTTGGAAAACGAAGACAAAAAATCTGCCTGATGGCCCTCGTTATCTCAAGCTTTCAAACGCAAAATACATAACTAAAATGCAGGATGAAGGTTTATCAAGTTATTTTCAAACTCCTTGCGTACGTTGCTTTGCCATAACCAGTCCTCCAGAAGTTGCTTCAAGTTCATGACAGTTGAATCCACAAACGGAACCGCATCAAAAAAATCACCACGTGGCAAATTCCGAGATTCGCCACGTGGTGGATAAAGAGAAATAGATCAATTTAAAGCCTAATTTCACATGAATCTACAAATGAGAGCGGGGATCTGCTGCCACAATCACCTTATCATTCATTTCAGACTTACATTACTGCGCCATCGCATATGTGATAGTGTATCCTGACGCAACTGAACCTGCCGTTCTCGCCCGATTTCCGTTAGAACAAGAAACTACATCCTCAAAATATGCTCCATTAGAAAGTGCTTGGAACAAAGGAAGCGGATCTTTATCGTTACGAGTACGCAAATTAAAGCACATCATTACTTCATATCCATCTTCCAATGCCCGCTCAGCAAATGACTTCGCGTTTGCTGTAGAATTATAATTACCAAGATTAAATGATATTGGAGACCATTTATTGGTTGTCATCCCAGTAATTCCACTTGAAGTATAGTAGCTTCCAAAATAACCATGATATGCGAAATCAATGCAAGCAGTAGCCTCTGCATCTATTTGACTAGTGTTGCCCCAATCGAACACAGTGATAAGTTTATCAGACGGCATAAGGGCATGAAGTTTTTTGATTATTTTAGCAAAAGAATCTGATACAAGTGAACCGCTATAATTAGCATACTCATCATCGAACCCAACTCCGTCAAGTCCATAACGATTTACCGCATAAGCTAGAATTGCAGCAAATTGTGTGCTCTGCGCATCTGTCATATTAGCTACACCGATACCCTGCCAATCACCAAGAATTGTAAGCAGGACTTTGATTCCCTTTGCTTGAAGAGGTGCTACATAAGTAGCTGCACCACCATTCTCCAGAACATTGGTCAGTTTATCATTCAAATAAAGAGTCGGATTGCCATTACCATCCTTGTGTATGTTCGCCGCAAACAATTCCACAATATCAATGAACGACGTGCCATCAGGCATGGTATAGTCGCCGGCATTTAGAGGATTGACATCATTCGTCTCCACATATACTGCCATTTTAGGAGTTTTCTGATTGAAAGCTCTTGTAGAGACCATTGACTTTTCTGGCTTAGCATTCTGAATCTGTGGTTGTTCAATTTCATTACATGAAAGAATACCGAATAAGGCTGTAAAAACAGCTGTAACCTTAAATAACTTTTTCATAATCTTAATAATTTAGTTTAAACATGAAATCCATGATACTGATAGTATATCGAATGTATCATATGCTTGAGCGGTTTTATTGGAAGGGCAATTATTTTTGATTGTAACCTTGAAATTCCCCTCCACCTTAAGTTCTTTTTCCCACGACTGCTTCTTGCCTTTTAATGTAGCGAATGCAACACCATCACCATACTCAACAATAATGTTGTCATTATACAATTCAGCACCGGATGCAGATGTCAATTTGACGTTAATGGATATACCCTTTTGCATCGATTTAGGCATAGTGTGATATCCATATTCAATCCGCAATTTTTTGCATCCACCGGAAATAGACGGTGATTCCAATTGACCTGGGGCATTTGTACCACCACTTAACCCCACAACAGACTCAACGGACTCGCCCTCAAAAATGTTTTTAACTTCAAATAATTTAGTAGTTGTAGTGGTCCAATTATCTGAAGAAGTAAAATTTCCCCAAGATGTAGAGGCAGCCAAGTACGCCGAATCCTGATATAGAGACTTGAGGTCCACAGTCTTCCATTTTTCCTCCACGACGACCTTTGCCTGCTGGACAATATTGAAAGACTGGACTTTGGCGCCATCCACACGTACTTCCACTTCAGCAGTTCTTTGAGTTGCTTCAGTGTTCGGGGCGACAGAGAATGTCACATTATCGGTGCGCAACGCCTTTGTCTCAACAAGGGTTATCCAAGTTTTTGCTGCCTCAGGAATAACGATTTCGTAGTCAAGATTCGTTGTGATTTCCACTGTCACAGAACCTCCTTCGGCAGGAACAGGTGTCGCATCTGCCTTCACATCAAGTTTACCCTCAGCAATTGAGAGAATCTTTCCTGACATCACGCCATTGCCGTTTACAGCCACAATCAGAATAGATGCGTCCACCACAGGAGATGGCGCAGTGATTGAAAGTCGCCCCTTAGTTGCAGAAATCGGATTTACTTTGACGGTGTAGCCGTTTTCCGGAAGAGCTCTCACGATGGCATTGTCCGCAGAAATGAGAGAATACTCAACATTAACGGTCTCTCCCGCCTTGATTCCTATTTCATCTGCCTTAATGACCAGCGCGAAATTCTGTCCCTTTGGAATCACAATCTCCCTGTCCGAGAGTTCGATAATGACGCTGTTGTTCTCCACATCTTCACGGACATTCTTGATAAGACCGATTCCAGATGTTCCAGCGTCACCGATAACAACCCAATCAGTTCCGTTCGTAGAGAACAAGAATTTGCCGTCTTCTACTTTAATCTTAGGAACAGTAACCTCTGCCGTTGCCGGAACTTTCTGTCCATTGACCAGAAGCCATTCGCCGTCCAGAGTCCAATAATATTTACCATCAGAGTCTTGACTGATACTGATAACAGGAGATTTACCATCCTTGCCATCCAATCCGTCAGTTCCATTTTTACCATCCAAACCCTTTTCACCATTGTAAATGGTAATGGTGCCGGATTTTTTGAATGTAATCGTATAGCCGTTTCCAGCAGGCAATTTCTCGACAGAGACAATCTGGTCCTGGTTATTCAAAGCATCAACCGCAGTAACCAGGGATGTCAAGTTGCTGTTGATTTTTTCCACGAGCAATCTAAGTTCGGTGACTTGAGATTCGAGATTGTCAACTCTGCCCTTTATTTCAGTATCGTCGTACTCTTGACATCCTGTAAAGAATAACACAAGCACTGAAACCAAAGATAGGATTCTTGAAAATACTTTCATATTGTATTCCTTAAGATAAATGGCCTCCAATAATTTGCAGATCCTTACCGGAGACCTGGTTATTAGATATTATTAAATGATACTCTTCTTCGATATAACTACCAATCCTTGCCCCATTTGTTATAGTTGGTGGGATGAGACGGGGTAAAGACGTAATTGGTCAGCCGCCTCGGACTTATCTGAAGATAGCTTCCATACCATACTCTTATGAATTCATCCATGATATTGGCCCCCTCATAAGAGTCCTGTAGAATGGATCGCACATCATAGAAAACTGATATATTGCTATTGGTAAATTCACTCTTGTCATATTGTTCGAGTGCAAAGAGCGAATCATCCTGTTTCCTATAGCACGTCACATTGCTGACACCATATCTTCTCGGATTCAGACCAGCAAAAGGCTTGCGTGGATGCAGTTTGGAAACTGACGGCAATTCCTGATGCCAAGGGTCCACAATCTGGACAGGCTCGTCATTGGCGCAATAGCCAGACCAGGCGTAGTCGATGAATTCACCCACCCTGATTCCACCGGTGGCTTCAGTGTCCCAGAAATACTCTGTCGGCTCTTCATAGTCAGTGACTGTCAGCAGTTTGTTCGGACCAAGAAGTTCGCGCAGTTTCTTGATAAGTCTCGGGTATGAGGTGGTGTTGGTTTTCTGGAAACCTTTTTCCTCAGAAACTGCATAGTTGGCATTACGGTCCCAAAGATTCACCCCATCAAGTCCATAGTAATCAACAACTTTCTTCACGGAACGGGCAAACTCGCCAATTTGATTGTCCGTCAAATTGCAGAATCCTATTCCCTGTGCTCCGCCGTCGATGCAGATACAGACCTTGCGTCCGCTCTCCTGAACCGGGAGGACGCGCTCGGTGAAATGCTCGAGCACATAACGAAGGTCATTGTTCAGCTTGAGTTCCACCTTGCCCACCTTGCTGTCATAGAAAATGGATGCCTGACGCAAATTCACGATGTTTCCAAGTCCCCTATGATAGTTCTTGTCGCTCATATTGTCGAGGATGAAATCATTGGCAAGCCTCGGGTCAAAAACGGCGGTATTCAAGTAAAAGACGGTGAACATATCATTTCCCATATAGAGTTCATATCCATCCGGATCAGAATAGGTGTCTCTTACCGTTACATCCACATAGATGTTCTTTGAAGTTGTACCATTCCATAAGGAAGACACTGACAATGGCAGCAAGTACCTTCCTGCATCCAAAACATTGTCCAACGGATTCATTGCGAACAGACGAAGTTGTGTCACAGCAGTAGATGTAGCTCCTTCATGTAAATCCAGAGTCTGTTTGTCGAGAAATTTATAGAAAGGTTCAGGAAGCAATTTATAATCTTCGCCTTTCATCCGACCATACTCTTTGACAACATCCACATCACCGACATTGATCTGAATTATCTGTTCCTCCTTAGCGGGATGCGAAGAATTGGCATAGAGACCGAAGGTCTTGAAACCGTTTCCTTTCCGGAATTCCACTTTCACAACATTGTCCGCAGTATTCTCTGCGCGGAGCGTGACAGCGGGTTCTTTGTCAGAAAGGTCTTGAAGAGCCTCAGAAGAATATTCTATTGACAAATCTTGACATCCTGCCAGGAGTGTCACGGATAAAGCCGCAAACAGAATCATGTATTTCTTTTTCATATTCTATTCCTCCTCTTTGTTGATTTCATGAATCTCGATTCCATCCGGCCAGATTATGTCACCGACAGCTTTCCCGTGGTTGCCGACCCAAGAATAGTCTTTGACCACATTTCCTTCGCCATCGTTGAATTTCCAATACCCGATAAGATCTTTCTGGTCTTTAGGATTCTCAATTCTATACATATTCTTCCATATTTCATCTCCAGTCCTGGCAACTCGCCATACTCTTGCCTCGGCAATCTTGCCCTGCAATGGACGGAAATCATTGTAAGACTTACCAATGAAAAACTGATAGGCTTCCGGCATTCCCAGAGCTCTCATTGCCAATGTAATCTTGTTATCAGCTGTCGGACCTGCGACTCCGGCCTCCTTCACTTCGTCAATCAATTTACCATTGACATAAATCCTTGCGACACGTTCATTCTGGTCGTATGTGCAGGCAACGTGATACCACGAGCCCGAATAGAGTTTCTTCGCCGGATCACTCTTTGACGGTAGTTTTCCGAACTGGGAGCCGTTGCCGCTTCCGTCGAACTGAAGACATTGACGCTCGAAGTTTGCATCTCCTATGCGAAGTAGAAGATACTGTTCCACTCCCATGACTGTAGAAATATTGCAAACGCCATCCTTGTTGTCCAAGTCGAAACGGTCCACATTTACGAGTGCCTCATACGTAAGAGCAGTGAGCCCATTATAGGCATCTGCCACTTCCCCAGGAGTGTCCATCAGAGGGAATTCAATCCAATTATCCGTGAGTTGGGCCGCCACAGTAATCGCTGATGAGCGTTTCACCAGATAATAGGCAACGGACGAACCATCCATTGTCGAGATATCTTCAGAAGAAAGCCTTACGGGAAGAAGATATGTCTTATCTATCTCCATGGCGCCTGTCTGGTCTTCTCCCTGTCCCATAAGGTTTTTAAACCCGATAGACACCTTCTCAGAGTTCACTTTTCCGGCTTCAATGGTAACCGACACCGGCGAAAAATCCAGATACGCATCTGGGAGAAGCTGATAATCAGTGCCATAGCGATGATTAAAAGCATCCGTCAATGAAGCGTCCACTGAAATTGTCGCTTTGACGTCCTTATCAGAAGGGTAGGAAAGGGCGACGCAAAGGTGCTTTTCCAAACTGCCGACCCTGTTGCCAAAAGTCGCAGCCTGCGTCTGGCTGGTAGCGCTCACATCAAGATAAGCGCAATTATCGAATACATGGTCAACAGGCTCGAATCTGTTACAGGAGACGAGCAAAGCCAGAACAGCGATACGTATTATGAAGTTAAAATTTCTCATATTCTTTACGCTTTTAAGGATTCAATCTATGAATGATGGAGCGAAGATCCGACCAGTTCATATCATAGTGATAATAGTCAGATTCAATGTCGTAAACCGCAAGTCCGGCCATAGGGCCATAGTTTATAACGTTATCCGCCATCGCATCAAGCACGGGCAATTCCACATTTTCAGGATTACGGAATGCTCCTTCTTTCGATACGGAGAACAGCATCTTGTCTCTCGGTACGCCTGTCTCAAGAACATCGCTGAGAAAATTTCTGAGCTCAAAGTCGGTTTCGATAGTCTCCGTCGACAACACGAAGAGGTCTATCTTGTCAACGTCTTCCTTAGATAGAAGTACAGGATTACCCTCGAATACCAGCATTTGATTCTCCGCTTTTGCTGCAGACAGTCTGCCGATTGCTGCAGATGCGCTCTCTGAGGTCGACGCCGTGAAAGAGAAGCCGTCAAGCGAGTGTTTTAAAACAGTAGAGACCGCCTTGTCAATTGCGTTTCCGGCATTTTCAGACTTGACAAGATCAATTTGATATAGGACCTTGATGTTCACCGCTTTCATTCTCGCCATGTCCTCCTCGTCATATTTAGAGAAGTTCTCGCCATTGGTCAGACTTACCATATCAAGACTGTCAGGAAGACACCTCAAGCCGCCCTTCTCGTTCTGAACGCCTTCCGGAGAATTTTCAAAACGTATATATGTCAATTTATGTGGGCGATTCTTGTAATCACGCACCCTTGCCTGGTACCCGGACCATTCTGCCGGATTGTTCTCCCACGGCATAGTCTCTTTTATACCGACGCTCTCTACCTTCGTCCAATCAGAGCAGGATGCAATGAGCAGAGCGGAAGATGTAATAGCAATCAGCCGTTTCAATATATTCTTCATTGTCTATTGTTTTATAGAGTTGTACGATTTGCAGTCCCACCAAACTCGGGTAGCGAATGAATCTCCGCCACCTTCGGAAGATTCCGAATTCAACATTGAGATAGCACCGCTCAAGTTTGCACCATTTCCAGAGTATTCCTCGACAGGATATGTCAGTCTTCTGGCATGATTGTTAAGGTCAACATTGTCCGGACCGAGGTTCTGAGGAGCCGGAAGCAGTTTCGGATAACCGGTCCTGCGATATTCCGCCCAAGCCTCGTTTCCAAGAGGAAATATTGCAATCCACTTTTGAGTGATAATCTGCTCAAGATTAGTCTCTTCGTCACCTTTCTCATCCCATGCAACCTTGCACTCGGTCGTCTTGGACGCAGCGCTATATTTTCCCAACGGGTCAATATACTGAACCGGTGTGCTGCTGGCATCAGCAAGGTAATCGTCGACTCCTGATGCGCCTTTTTCGGCAAAAGAGAGACGGATCCCATTTTCATAGTATTCTTTTGCCTTAGCCTTGTCTCCGGCAAATCGAAGTTGATACTCCGCCAGAAGGAAATTCACCTCCGCGGCATTCATCCAAAGAATCGGACTGTCGGAATTGACAATAAGGTTCGAATAAGCATCTATCGCCTCACTTTTCTTTGACACGGTCGAACCAATGCGAATTCCTACGTACTGCGGATTGTCCCCGGTACTCTTGAGGAACATTTTTTCAAGTCGAGGGTCATTATAACCAGTCATAAAGCAAAGAATATCCGCCCCGACACGATGGTCGTTCCAGCTGTTGTATATCAGAGGCATCCTGTTTTCGGTCGGTTTCAAGAAAGCATTGTCCTCATTGGACAGGATGAGACCAGACGAGACAGCTTCTTCCGCCTTCCTGCGCGCAAGTTCTGGATTCCTGTAGCTGATTCGCATTGCCATCCTAAGTTTCAGCGAGTTTGCATACTTGAGCCATTGAGAGATATTCCCGGAATATACCCTGTCGTATGTGCTCCATCCGGAAGAAGGAAGTCCGACATTGGATGAAAATGCCTCAATCGCATCGTCAAGTTCCTCGAACATTTCGTTATAGACAGTTTCCTGCGAATCATATTTGACGGTTATTTTTTCCGTCTTCAATATATCGCCGTATGGAATCGGCCCGTAATTGTCAGTCAGACGCTGCATTACGGCCACACGGAAAAGACTTGCGAAAGCTCTCGCAATTTCGTCCACAGTGCCCCCTACGATTCCGCGATATGGGGCATAGAGTTCAGTTATGATGTCCGAGAACGTTGTCTTTCGCCAGTCTGTCGAAGGATTGAATGTCTCGAAGCGAGTCTGCCAAGTGTCCACTGTACTTCCGACATAACCGCCGAAAGGTCCTCCTGAAAGGCTTTCAATGAACTGATATTGATGTTCCTCTACCGGAACGACAAGACTTTGCAATGCAAGAACCTTTGTTCCTGTGCGATAGTTCTTCGCTTCCATCTGCCCGGATGTGACCTGATTCGGATTGGTATTCAGTCTTTCGAAGCGGTCAGTGCAAGATAGGAGCACCGGTGCAATGACGGCACATATTATCATATTCTTTCTCATAATACATTCCTCCATCATTTTAGAAATCAAGTCTCACATTTATGCCAAGGCTACGAAGCGACGGCATCATGAAATAGTCTATACCCTGATAATTATTCCCGGTAGAAGCTACGGACTCAGGATCGAACGGCGCCTTGCACCATATCATCCACAGATTATGTCCGACGAACGACAGCGTCAGTGCCGCTTTTTCCCTAAACCACTTCCTCGGCATTGTATAGCCCACGGATAATTCCTGAAGACGGAAATTGGTAGCATCATAGGTATAATACTGAGGCAGTCCACTTTGCGAACCTATCTTCTGATACCATTTCTGAGCAGAAATCATCTGTCGATTATTCACAAGCACGCCACCGGCATCTCTGGCATCTGCAGATACCTTAGATACACCATAAAGATCAAGATTGGCTTGGGTCGCGGAATAACAAACACCACCTATGCGTCCGCTGAAGAGCAGTCCCAGATGCAGTCCTTTCCAACTGAAGTCATTGCGCCAGGCCAGATTATACTTCGGGAAAACAGATCCAAGAAACAATTCCTTGCCATTGTCGGCGAGGCTGACTTCTCCATTGTCGTCAAGTTCAATATAACCATAGTTATTCCTCTTCAGATCAGATGTTGTGTAAAGGTCCCCTAGAGTTCCTCCTTTCCTGAGTATGTATTTGGCTTTACCCAACGCCTTGATTTCCAGTTTCTCCAGGTTAAGGTTTTCACCGGTGACTGGATTGACGGCGCCATCGGCTAGATCCCTGATTTCGTTTCGGTTCCAGCTGAATGTGACTCCGCTATCCCATGTGAAGCCCCGCCAAGTATGATTATAACCGACACTCGCCTCTACACCTGTATTTCTTACACTTCCAGTCTGAAGGTAGATTGTCGTGTAGGAAGAAGACGGCGGGAGAGAAGGGTCGAAGGTCTGGTTGTAGGTGTCAGCAAGATACCATGACAAATTCAGGCTCAAGTCCTGCCAGAACCTGGTCTCGACACCGACTTCATATGTCAATGTCCTTTCAGGCTTCAAATCACCAATCGGATAATGTGTCTTATCCTTCCATATTTTGTTCGTAGCATCATACTCATATGTCGGCATTGTCAAAAATCTCGGGAAAGGCATACCTACGGATGCAACGGAAGCCCTTAGTTTGAAGTAGTTGACCGCTCCGAAATCCCAAATTGACGTCGGCACCCAAGAAATGCCGACTGAAGGGTAGAAGAACGATCTTTCGGATGAGCCGGCAAGCTGTGATGCCCAGTCGTTACGTCCAGTGGCTGTGATATAGAGCATCTTCTTCCACCCGAGTTCCACGCTGCCGAACACAGACTGAGTTTCATCGTTCCAACCGCTTTTTGACGCACGCTTCTTGGTGTCATCAAGGTCGAAGACATTGAACACATTGGCAAGTCCATTGTCTTGGATAGGGCCCCCATAACGAAGCTCGTCGGTTCCTATATTATTGTACGACGCACCAATATTGGCAACTATAGTCCAGTCTTTGCCCAATGCCTTATCAATATCCAGGATAACATCCGCATAGGTCTGCTTGTCATAAGTGCGCGCTTCCGTATAATGACCATTGAGTCCGCCTTCAGTGAGAGTCGCAATGGATGACGCATATAGCTTTTGAGTGAAAATGTTGTCGGCATTGTCAATACGGACACGTGCAGACAAGTTCATCCAATCCAGAATATCATAGCCGGCTGAAAAAGAAAGCATGTAGCGTTTCTTGTTGTTGTTACGCAAGTTGCGATAGTTGATCCAATAGGGATTCTGCATTCTCAGGTCACCCTCAAGGTCTGAACTCCAGAACTGCTCCATAAGTTTCGTTCCTGCATTGTAGCGTTCGAAGTTCTTGTAGATTTCGAAGTTGTCTCCTCTCGGGAAAAGATAGACCGGAACCAAAGGATTGGAATAGACTCCTTGATTGGTCATATTCTGATCCTTCTGGACAATATAACTCGCACTCGCATCTATCTTCAGCTTGTCTTTCAGGAAATAGCTCGTATTACGGAACGTGAAATTATAGCGGTCATATTTATTGTTTGGGATAATGCCGTCAGAGTTGACTGCCGCCGCCGAAAAATACGTCTGGTTTTTGTCGGTACCCCCGCTGACAGTAATGGTATTGGTGTAAGTATGACCTGTCTCGAAATAGTCTTTCGGAGAATAATTGTAGCGTGCTGATTCCGGTATGAAAGGTCCCCAGCTATAGGTTCCGCTGTTACCTGTCTTTCCGCCTAGTCCAGTTCCATAACGGTTCTGAAACTCCGGAAGACGGAAGGGTGAGAGGAATTCCGTATTACTGGAGAAACTGACCTTCAATTTTCCTGACTCTCCTTTCTTGGTAGTAATCATCACAGCACCGTTTGCTGCCTGCGAGCCGTACAATGCTGCTGCAGCGGCTCCCGTGAGAACGGAGATGGACTGGATGTCCTCAGGGTTAAGGTCCGCGATGGACTCGGACGCACCTTTGGAATCGAATTCGGTTCCTCCACCTCCGCCGAAGTTGTACATCGGGATACCGTCAATGACGTATAACGCATTGGAAGACTGACTTATGGACTTGTTTCCGCGGAGCACCACCTTGGACGCTCCGCCGACTCCCGATGAGGAAGCATTTATGGCAACACCCGCCACCTTTCCTGCAAGGGAATTGATGAAATTGGCATCCTTTACTGATGTCAGCAGCTCGGCATTGACCTCCTGCACATTGTAACTCAAGGCCTTCTGGTCGCGGCGTATGCCGAGGGCGGTGACCACTGTGCCTTCAAGAGAGACTGCCTCCTCGTTGAGAGTCACGGTAAAGTTCTTGTTGCTGCCTATAACCCTCCTGACAATTTCATAGCCAAGAGAATTGAACTCCAGGCTCCCTCCCAGAAGATTGCCGGGCACGAGAAGCGTAAAGCGGCCATCAATGTCCGTCGTCGTTCCGGTTGTAGTTCCTTGCACGAATACGGATGCTCCAGGAATCGGCTGACCATTATGGTCAATGACGGTTCCGCCGACTGTACGCGGCTCCACCTTCGGTCTATTGGAAAGATAAATGTAATGCCCGTTGATTTTGTAGTCAATGCCAAGCGGGGTGAAAAGTTTGGCGCACACGTTTCCGATGGTCTCGTTTTTCATTGATATGCTTACCTTCCTGGCAAGATCCACTTGACCGACAATGAATGTGAACGGAGACTGTGCTTTGATGCTGTCCAGCGCGCTGTCCAAGGAGACGTTCTTCAACTCAAGATTCAGCCGGATGTCTTCTTTCTGTGGTTTTGCGAAAGATTGGACTGATGAAAGAGTCAGTATTATCATGGAACAGATGAGACAGCAACTTCTTTGCAGAATACTGTTTTTGTTCATAACTTTGGAATTATGGTGATAGGTGTTTGGATATACCTTGCTTTAGTGTTATTCGACCGGCTTATCTCCTGACCTGTGGATGTTCCAGCGTCCGCAGGTCTTTATTTGTTCCGGTCACGGCTGGGGTTGTTGTAACGTTTTATATCATGGCGCAAGTTTTATATGTTAAACTTCTGTGATTGTTCTATCGGATATGGATTGTTCCTGTCTTGTAGTCGCGCGTGTAACTGAAGTCGGCAAAGTACTGGAGGCTCTTTAATGCCATGTCAATGCCGTCGCTGACCAATAGTTCGCCTCTGGAGATATTAATCTCAGGCTCAGGACATTCCACAACAATCTGCACTCCGAACGAGCGTTCTATTTCACTTATGATGTCACTGAAACCAAGTCCCGCAATGTTGAGTTTGCCATTGGTCCAAAGCAGCTCGCCTTCCTGGCTCACCGCATTTTTAGAAAGTACGTTATCGGAAAGAGTAACGGTTTCTCCCGGGTACAGATATGCCACCTGTCCGGATTTGCTGTTGACTTTGACCTTTCCTTCTATAAGAGCGACATGGAACGAGTTCTTCTCGGGATATGCATTGACATTGAACTTCGTGCCCAGCACTTCTATATCACTGGCATAGGTGCTCACCACGAACGGCTGGTCAGGATTGTGGGTAACATTGAAAAGAGCTTCTCCGCGAAGTTCGACGTTGCGTTTGCGATCCGAGAATTTCATCGGATACGTCAGTGTCGTTCCTGAATTGAGCTTCACTTGAGTGCCGTCAGGAAGTGTAACGTCCATTCTGCTTCCTGCGGGAACCTCAATGCTGGTCATAGTGTGTGCAAGCATCGAATCCGTGCGTTTCGTGGCGACATAACTGCCTGTAAGGAATACTATCATCGCAATGACAGCAGCTGCGGCACTGTAAAGGATTCTCCTGAATATCTTGATCCCTGATTTTTCCCTAGCTGGCCCTGCTCCCGCGGTTTCAATCTCGCGGATGGTCTTTCCGTTTGCGGCGAAATGCAGTAACAGAAACATCTTCAGTTCCTTATCAAATTCTTTCTGATGCATCTCGTCGCTCCGCAACCATTCTCCTACGGCTGCGTTTTCTTCATGTGAAGTTTCTTTTGCGAAATACCTATAAAGCAAGTTCTGGTCAATGTTTGTCATATTCATTTCATGTTACCTATTATATATAACAACTTAATCTGTCGGATTCGCCAAAAAAAATGATAAATTTGCATAGAGAGGAGATTTTAATGATGTCTGACATGCAGGGTGAGATAAAAAAGGACATTTTCGATGACCTTTACAAAAACAATCTAAAGGTCTTTGAGGATTTTGCCTTCTTCATACTTGGAAATACGGAACAGGCCGAGGATGTCGTGGCAGACTGCTTTATCTGTTTATGGAATGAGCGGGCCAGAGTGTCACGGGAAAAGGCCATCGGATGGATGTACACTTCCATCCGCAATGCCTGCCTGAATCTGTTGAAGAAATCTTCCACCAAAAAAGAGGTCAACGAATCAAGCTCTGACAATGAGGTCTTCGCGGCCACATATTACCAGGCAGCACTCGAAAAGACAGACCTTGCCGGCTTGTACGTTGAAGACATAACCAATCGTCTGAAGGATTGTCTGGCACGTGTTCCGGAAAATCAACGCCGCGCTTTCCTCATGAGCCATCTCGACAACATGAAGCACAAGGAGATCGCCGCCAAATTGAATATCACAGAGTCAGTGGTCGACCACAGCATACGTAACGTCACTAAACTCCTAAGCATCTATATGAAAGACTATCTGCTGTTTACATTTCTCCTGCTGTTCCTCAAGGCGCACAGTTAAACTTAATTTGGCGACAGGCCCTTTTAACATTAACATGAAGAAGATATCACGATATAGGGCAAATAAACAATGTTCGTTACCTCACCCGATATCGTGACGTTTCGACAGACACCCCTCATTCAGGCACATTCAACATTGACTAACTTACCACCATATATTGCTGAGCGGGCGACGTCAAGCGTCTTCGGCAACAGTTTGGCATAGGTTTTCTCGGTGGCGATTACGGATGAATGACCAAGGAGATTGCTGAGGATATAAATGCTTACGCCCCTGTTGATGGCCCTCACGGCGAAGGTATGCCTGGCAACATGAGTAGTCAGACCTACATTGAGATTCAGTTCTTTTCCTATCCTGTAGAGAACGCCATTCTGGGAGCGCGTCTTGGACATACGCTGGGCGTACAATGACTTCTGGTCAGTCATGTCAGTCTGCGGGACCAACAACCTGAAGACAAATCGTTGCCGTCGCCCCGACCACCTCCTCAGTATATCCATCGCCGTAGGAGAAAGCGGCACAGACACTTCCTGCCGAGTCTTATATTGACATTTCCTCAATAATTGAGCGTCCATATCGATGCTGTCCCATTCCAACGTAAGGATATCCGAGAAGCGCAGTCCATCGCAATAGAATGAAAAGAAATCATGTCGAGAACATCCTTTCGGCGTCCCGATTTTAATTTTAACCAATACTCGTGAAGGGTGTAGAAATCCGCATCATCCAAGTAACGCACTGCAGCTTCTTCTGCCGCTGCATATCTTCTCGTGCGCTGCCGCATGAATGCGCTTCCGAAAAGCCGATCAAACTCAGAATTGGGGATAATGCCATTTGCTATCGCGTGGCGCACAGCCATCTGGAAGGGAAGTACAGCTTTGTCAATGGTTTCCAGGCATTTGTTCTTCAGAGTCACTCTGCGATACTCCCTGTAAGACTCAAACAACTCCGGTTTCAAAGTATCAAGGGTGGGAGGTGTACGCTGGAGGTGTCCCTGGAATCTTTCAAACTCATCTATCGCCAGACAGGAATTCTTAAAAACAGAATAACCTATAGCACCCAACTGATAACGCAAGATATTGACGTGTCTGGCATAGGAAATGAGAGGGGTCTTACGCGAGACATCTGATGGGTTCAGATACCCGCCGCTGATTATCTGTTCCAATACTTCCGGAGTTATAACCGCATTACATGCCCCTAGTCTGGAATAAATCTTCTCCTTGAGATATGCCAGTTGACGCCTGAGTTTAGCGATGCTCGGACAACCGGCACGAGGACAATGTTTCCGTCCGTCCCAATTTTCCGGTGACACGTACAGTTTAGTGGGTACTTCAATGCAGCGGTTACCTGCCAGAAGGTTGAATTTAAACACGACAAGGCACTTGCCTTTCAGTTTTCTGTCTTTTTTCAAGACAAAGACACCACGTGGAATGTCAGTTTTTTACGGTTCTCATTCGTTTGATATTAAAAGCGCAAAACTACTCATTCCAAAGGGATTTCAAGCACTTGTCCAGACACTCGACATCATTCTCAGGATAATATGTCCCATAAACTTTTTCCGTCTTCTGGAGGCTCATCCCGAGAAAACGGCTTAAAGTCTTGATATTCATTCCTCTCTTAGCGCAACTGACCGCAAAAGTATGTCTTGCGTCCGACATTGACATTGACATTCTCAAACCGCATAGTCTTGCGGCACGGGCAAGCATAGCGTCGTAGTAGCATTCTTGCGGTTCGATTACTTTTCTGAGATTTCGCGAATCATTGACATTCATTCCTTCCGGCAGTATGCCGAATATGAACTTGGCATGGAGACCGGCCCATCTAGCCAGTATGCTGATGGCCTCGACGGAAAGCGGGACGACGATTGGATTTCTGGCGGTCTTGTACTGAGGCTTCTTCATGCTGGTCCAATCCGATGAAATATCATTCCACTGCAGGCGGGCAACATCGGAAAATGAAAGGCCGCAGGTGCACAGACTGAAAATGAATATATCGACAGCGTCAGCCAGAGGCTCAGCATCCCGCATACACAAGCGCCCGGATCGGAGGATTCGCAAGTCCTCGCCTCTGAGCACATGAACGGAATGTTCCTGAGGCTTAATGTCGTGTTCTATCAATGTTTCTTTGAGCGCAATCCCTATAGCGGCAAATGTGCTGTCGAGAATGAGGCCTTCAGCATTTGCCGCCCGAATTGCAGTTACAATCGGTTGGATAGACTTGTTCAGCGATGCACTTGTGCTGATGCCATCTTCCATGATTTTGAAATCAATGAAGTTCCTGACAATGGTGGCATTGATATCTTCCAATGACAATCCGGCATGAGGCATGCCGGTTTTCGATGTCCTCTGGAAGCGTTCAAATGCATCAATTTTTCCCATGCTGCTCCTGTAAGTGTAATCAGTGATTTCTCCTTTTGAAAGCTTTGAACGGTAAAGGGATCGGGCATATGAAACCAAGGAAGTGTCTTTAGCTTTATCCCTTACTCGTACAAAAACAGATGACAATGCATCGAGTATAACTTCGTGAACAGCACCGGTTTTATGAGTGGCGATAAAATCATCAGTGGCACTCTTCATGGCTGTCAGCCTGAGATTGTAGCATCTGGATTCGGGGACCGCCCCGGATATCGACGCCCCATTCCAATCTTCCGGACGGACTCTGATGTTGGTCGACTTGCGGCTGGATGTCCCATAATGCGAATATCTGATATACAATGTAATCATCCCATCGTCATCCATTCCCCTAAACGGAACTATTCTGCCCTTAAATTTGCTGAAATCCTGCATCTATGCAATTATATTATTGTTTGCAATAATAGTAAAAAAGAATTAAAAAAGCACGTATTTCCATGTAACACGAAAAATAAAAAACGCACCACAGCTACCTGTAACGCGTCTTTTGAAAAACAAGAAAAGGCGGCCCATTGCAATAATGTTCCGCCTTAACTATTTGATTATTAAGCAATTAACTACTAATACTCCTCCTCGTTAAAGTAAAGGATAAAACCCTCTACAGGCCATTCAGAGGCCGTTTTTGAGGATTCCGAAAGATTTTAAGGCAGATTTCAATGTTCTTATATGCCGTCAGATACCAGTCGTGGTTTCTTCCTAAAATCCGCTGTAAATGTCTTCGCTTCTTTGTCGCAAAAATACAAAAACCTATGGAAAAACCAATACTTTTGGTGGCATTTGATACGCTAGGCAGATTTTTTCGGTAATTTTAATTTTTCTAAAATCGCTCTTTTTGGGAAAAACTGAAGATGCCATCATATTCCAACATATTCCAGCAAGAGATATCGTTTCGCACTCAAATTGTCGATTTGGAAAACGAAGACAAAAATTCTGCCTGAAGTTCCTTATTTCTTACCTATCTTGTTGGTGCCCAGAGCGGTCGCAACTATTCCTAATCCAGCCAGAAAAATACTTGTATATATCCGCTTGTTCTTTTTTTTACGTTCTTCTCTTCTCGCCTCTTCTTTTCTCAAATATTCAGGATACAACTGCTTACATTCAATCAGCCACCTGGCAATAGTCTTCATTGCCACATAGCATGTATATCTATCTTTATTGGCATCACGATCAAAATTGTCATTACGATGGGTATACGCATTGCCAATAATGCGTATAGTGTGCATTTCTAAAATGATATTGTCATCTTGAAATTTATCAGGAATAACTTCATCCAAATTGTCAATGTCTAGTTTATTCTGTCCTATAACAGAGTGACCAAATAAAGAATACACATCATTTAGTATTGATTCCAAGGCTTTGCGAAAAAGAGTGCAACAAACTTCCGGATCAGAATAATAATATTTCAAGGCACTCTCGATAGAGTTAAATGTCTCAGAGAAGCCATTATTTTTCAATATTGTAAATTCAGATATATTCATAATTATCAATAACTTAGAACTTATTTATTGGTTTTGTTCAATATCTTCAATCTGAGCGAAGCAGCTAAAGAACTGATTAATCAATCAAGACACATTCCGAATGATCAAGAAATTTTTTAATATACGAATCTTCATATCCTGACATTGTACGGATAACATCAAAATTGCCTAGAACTATTAGTTTGCTCTTCGCTCGAGATATGGCGACATTCAATTTATTTGGATTATATAAGAAATCACAAAACTTATTTATATAGTCAATATCGCCAGATGTGAGAGAAAGAATGATTATATCTCGCTCTTGTCCCTGAAGTTTATCAATAGTGTCTACAACAATTTCCTTCTTGTATGTGTCTGGAATATCCTCATCTGCAAATAATTTCCTACGGATTGTGCTGCACTGAGCTCTGAAAGGAGCTAATACACCTATTAATCTAGCCTCTATATTGGCTCCATAATACGCTCGGATTATTGAATCAATTTCATCTGCTTCTGCCGTTGACGCAAATTTTCCTGTACTCGAAATATTCTTTGCAACAACGGAATTATCGCCAGATAAAAACGCATCACTAACATCAACAACCAATCTTGATTCAGGGTTATATGATTTTAGTTTTCCTTCATAGAAAAGGTCTGAGACAATTCTGCATATTGATTCATTCATGCGGAATGAAACATCAAGCAAGCTGCAATTGTCTTCATTCAGCATATACTTGAAAATGGATTGTTTCAAAGGTTCTACAATGTTTTCTGCCCTAATAATAGGAGTCAATTGCTTATGATCTCCACAGAGAATAAACTTTTTACAGTTTAAAATAGCCATCATTGCCACAGGAATACTCATCTGACCTGATTCGTCAAGGATGACAGTATCGAACGTTATATCCGCAGCCCTTGATGAGTAGAATGTATATGGAGTCATCCCCATCACAAGATTCTTTAGTTCATTAATCTGACTAATATCAAGCTTTCCATCATAATTTTCAATACTTAAAGTCTCATTGCCAGACTTAAATGTTAAACCAGCCGTCTGAAATGGGTAACCAACTTTAATTATCCTGTCTATACAGTTTGGAAGCATCTCTCCGATTTTTACAAGAGCATTATTGATAGCCATATAGTTAGGCCCAGCAACGCAAACCCTCTCATTAAGAAAAAATGCGTGAATAATTGCAATCAGCGCGATGATAAATGTTTTACCTGTACCAGGAGGCCCTTGAAGCATATAGTAATTGCTCGCAGCAAGTGCATGTGCAACAGCATCTCTTTGGCTGTCAAGAAGTTGTATGCCCAACTTGCGTTCTATGGATATTAATGATTGTTTCCAAGGGCCAATCTCCCCATCATACACAACGCTTTTCCTGGAGGGGATTACATTTTCATTCCAGAACGAATTCGTCTCCTTTGGAAGGGATGATAAAAAACGTTGATATAGTGGGGCGAGAAAATTACTATCATTCTTTTCAACAATAATGTCATCATCCACAAAACAATTAAATGGGATACCCGCTCTTCCCCAAAAACCAATTATCAGATTTCCGAAATAATCATAATTCCAGAGCGTGCCTTCTATTTCATTTACTAGGACAGAATCTCCTACATCCAATGAAGACTGATTCTTTTCAATGATAAAACGGAATAATCCATAATTGTTATATGATTCAGAATATGAACTGTCATATTTAACCCCGACAATAGCTCTACCAGCAAGAACTTTCTTTTCAATAGACAGTTTTTTATTAGACTCTATTTCTTTTTTTACTTGAGTCTGCTCCTCTTCAATAAATCTCCGTATATCATTATTAGTAATCACTAACATAGCGTAGGTGAATCATCGAACGATAAATAATAATTTTTTCCTAATAAGTATCCCTAGTTCTGTTTTTTCAACTTGAACGTGATGTTGACTTCCCACCCGTAGCTCTCGGCGATCTTGTAGATGTTGCTGATCGTGATGTCGTCCTTCTTGAACCAGAGCTGGACGGTGTTGCGGATGACGTTCAGTTTCTGCGCCAGAGCCTCGTTGGTAATGGCTGCCGACTTCATGGCTTCACGTATGAAATCCAGCCTCTTGCCGGGAGTCTTGATGGGGCGCGCAGGCTTTTCAATGACCAGTCTGGTGCCTTCAATCTCCCTCATCGGAACGGTATAGGAGATTATGAAGTCATAGCCGTAGTAGTCCGCAGCGGTGATGATCCTGCTGAGGGTGGTGTCGTCCACCATAAACCAGCGTGTGACTGAATTCCTGAGGAGACCAACGCCCTTTGCGATGTCCCCGGTAGTAAGGCCCGTCTGGTTCATGAACTCCGCCAGGAACTTGAGGTTCTTGACCTGCCACTGGCCGTTCACGAATACGCCACACCCTTCCGCGAGTTGCTTCTTGTCCATAAAACATAATCTTTTTTCAAGGAAAACTTGCACAATGTATTATTTTCCTTATCTTTGTGTATTAAAATAATGCTTTTGAGAAAACATTAACCCTATAAGTACCAAATGTAGTAAAATAAAATCACAATACACGCGGTTACAAATTAAAATTCCCGAGGGCATTATTTAAATACATCCTACCTATGTGACGCAGCTCACGCAACAACACAGTGCCGGACCCTATGGAGTCCGGCGGCAGCAAGACAACGCCGACAAGGCACAAAACGGAAAGATATGAACGACAGAGGAACATACGACGGTGTTCCGACCCGTCTGAAGGTCGCTGACGTCCTTGTCAACTACGGCAAGGACGTCAGCTTCACGCGCAGCGGGCTCATCAAGTCCCCGTTCAGGGACGAGAGGACCCCATCCTTCCATATACTCGCCGGAGGATACGGCTGGGTGGATTTCGGGGAAGGGACAAAGGGCGGAGTGATAGACCTCGTCATGAGGCTGGAGCACTGCGACAGGACCTCTGCCGTCAGACGCCTTGCCGAGATGAGGAACGGGGGACGTCTCTTCGTGCAGTCAGGACAGCAGGCCCAGCGGCCTGCCTGTCGCCGGGCACCTGCATTGAAAGTGGTGTCCTCCTCATACGTGTCAGACGGCACCCTTCTCAGGTATGCCTCCGGACGCGGGATATCAGAGGACGTGCTGCGCATGTACTGCCGTGAGGTAGCGGTACGGAAAGGCCGTTCAGGCTCCGTACAGTCTTACATAGGGTTTCCGAACAACGGGGACGGACATGTGCTTAGAAGTGCGGTATCCGGACCCGGAGGAAAGCGGTGTACCAATTCCGCGCCGACTTATCTTGCTCCCGACGGCATGATCACGGCCGGCCCGGCCGATTGTGCCGTCGCCGTGTTCGAAGGGTTTTTCGACTTCCTCTCCTTCATCGAGAGAAGACGCACCGCGCACGGAATCCTGCCCGGCTGCGACATCTGCGTCATGAACAGCGTGGCCAACCTGAAGAGGTCCCTGGACTTCATCCTGGGGCACAGGAGGATCGACCTGTTCCTGGACAACGACAAGGCGGGAAGGGACACCTCCGAGGCGATCATCAAGGCCGCGCCGGGCATAGACGTCATGGACCACAGCGGAGAGTATGCCGACTACGGCGACTTCAACGAGTTCCACATGAAGGAACCCATGGAATGAACTTCATCTTTAATTTTTACAGATATGGAACAGACACAAGAGAACAAGACAGCGGGAAAGAAAGAGATTTCCTACCCGAAGTTCATTCAGGAGAGGCTCGACCGCATTCCGTGGGAAGAGCTTGAGGCGTCCTACGGCATCAGGAAGGACTACATCCTCGGCAATGAGCAGGTGGCCAGGCAGCTGGCATCCGGACAGGTGACGGACTATGTCAGATGCTACGCCAAGGTCGGCAACCTCACGGTCATCGGGCCGATGGCGCTGCAGGCCAACTTCAGGAACGACAGGGTCGAAGTGAAGCACTTCACAGTCAACCCGAACCCCGACCTCAGCGTCTACGGCGACGCCCTCCGCAGCGACAAGGTCGCGGAGAGGCTCATGGACACGTACGAGTACACCGTCAAGGACGACGAGGGAAAGGCGGTCCGCAAGGAGACCAGGCACTCGTTCGCCAATGGCGGCAGCCCGATCACCATCACGCGTCAGAACCCCGACGGAAGCGAATCGAAGACAAGATGCCTCGTGTCGTTCGACGGGTTCGTGAGGAACAGGGACGGAGAGATCATCCGCGGCACGCAGAAGCTTTTCCTCACGCCGTGCGCCGAGGTGCAGACCTATCTCGAGAAGGTAGCCCCGACGATGTACGGCCACGAGTTCACGCCGGAACAGCGCGAGGCTCTTTCCGAGGGGAAGGACCTCTACATCGAGGACTTCAGGACGAAGGACGGAAAGACCTTCGACGCGGTCGTGCAGTACAACGCCGTACTGAGGCAGGTCGTCAAGGTGGACACCCCGTTCTGGAGGGAGACCGTGCGCAAACGCAACGAGGCTTCGAGAACCGCGGCTCCGGAGAAGAGACAGGAGGCCGAGCAGAAGAAGGCCCCCGCAAAGAAGGAGGAAGCGCAGGAGACGGCTCCGAAACGGGCACGAAGGGTATAGGGATTCATTCACCGGGGGCGTCAGACAGGCGCTCCCTTGTAATATTCAGACCATGACAGCAATAGAGACACTCGCGAGGATGTATGCCGACCAGTTCATCGACAGGTTCGCATCAATCGAGGGACACTGGGCGGAGCCTCTCGTGGATCCGTGCCGCCACCCTCACCAGAACATATCCGGCAACGCATACAGGGGCTGCAACCGCAGCTTCCTGCCGATCATCTCCACCTTCCGTGGATACCGGCTGCCGCTGTGGATGACAGTGGCCCAGATGCACGACATGTCCGTCTGGCCGAAGAAGGGGATGTCCGGAGTGCCCGTGTCCTTCACGGACATCTACATAAGGGACAAGGCCGACGGGACGAAAAGTCGTGTTTCTGTGGAGCAATATGATAAAATGAGTGCAGAAGAGAGGAATGAGAAGAACCTACAGAAAATCTTCCGTACTAAATGGTACAAGGTCTTCAACATCAGCCAGACTACGTTCCGGGAGACCTATCCGGAGACGATGGCCGAGATAGAGCGTCTTTTCGGTGCGGACGACGGACAGAGCATCAGCTCCGAGCCTCTAGACAGTATGATTGCAGGTAACGACTGGCTATGTCCGATCCGTATCGACGACGGCTGCACCGCCGCGGCGTACGACCGCGACAATGACGTCATAACCATGCCTCCAAAGTTCAGGTTCAACGATGATAGGGCGTTTTACAGTTCGCTGCTTAGGGAGATGGCACGCTCGACAGGAAGCGAGATGCGTCTTGACAGAGGAATCTGGTCGGATTTAAAGGGCGACATTGCGATGGAAGCATTGGTCAGCGAGTTGTCTGCGGCCTCTATGGGTGCCCTGCTCGGATTGGGAGTGACGATGGACGCGGGCTCGGAGAGTTTCCTAAAGTCATGGGTGGAATCCATAGACTCCTCGCCGCAGATCATCTACGATGCGGTAAGGGAGTCGGCAAAGGCGGCCGACTGTCTCGGAAAAGTCCTAGGACTTGACATGGTCAAGGGTGTTGACATCACTCAAATCATGGCTCGTCAAGATGCTGAGAAGGCCGAGAAGTCCAGACGGAGACAGGAGTCAAGAATCGCAAGGTCTCTTTCTGACGGCACCGTAAAGATAAGTCGTCGAAGCAATGGAGGAAGAAGGATATGATAGGAATAATTGCCGGAGAGATAATCGGCTCTCCATACAGGAAGGAGAACATCCCAGACATAAACAGGATATTCTTTCCTCTCTTTGAGGACAATAGGGTGATTGATCCAAAGACATACCGAGAGCGTAACTATAAGGCGGCTCCTGGCAGGATAACTGATGCAGTACTGAAGCTTAGCGATAATGTCGAGTCTTTTACCGTCTCTAAGCAGGACAAGGGCGAAGCGATGTGCCAGGCAATAGTTATAGGAATGACTGATGCGAGATTCAAAATGCCGTTTGAGAAGCATGAAGAGTCCGTGGCATCATTTCTACAATTCTTTCCCGAGTCGATGCACAATGACATTGCCGATGCCGCGGACGCGGCTTACCGGCTTGAGAGGAAACTGGGCGACACCCTCTTCGGGCAGATGGGACAGATAAACCCTCCCAGGCCGGAGGTTGTGTCCGCGATGCTCAAGGGACAGCTCGTGCCGGACCATGACGGAACATACACCAAGGGTGACGGCAAGGCGGACGACGGCATTGCCCTTCAGGGGGCGATATGTGCCGTTGGACAGTCCCGGTCCTGGGAGGAGGCAGTCAGGAGGGCTACCGCACTGGGAGGCAACAGCCCCCTTGTCGCGGCCCTCGCCGGAGGACTCGCCGAGATAGCCTTCGGCATGCCGGAGGATATGGAGCTCCGGGCGAAGGAGTACCTGAGCCGCGAGCAACTGGCGCTCCTTCAGCGCGGAGAGAACAACGTCAGCGAGTCGAGGGTCAATGCTGGAGCGGACGCCCCGGGGGTAACGGAGTCCGAAACACGCATATCCGTATTCTCGCTTCCAGGACGTACTAAGGTGTATGCCATACCCGAGGGACGGCCCGACATCGAGAAGTCCATCAGGAAAGTGAATCCTGACAGTGTATTCGTGAGTCAAGACGGGCTGAATAAGATTATTGAGAGAGTCTGCACGAGGCAGGACGCTGACGGAAAGAATCTCGGAGGCACTTTCGTCGACTCTCCCCGGCCGGAGTTGAGACTGATGTATTTCTGCCTCAAGGACGGGAAACTCTACTCGCCGTCCACCTTGCCGGAAGGAAAGGGCTTCTCTCCTTTAGACGTGAGGATAAAGACAAGGAGTGAGTTCGCCCGTTTCGTGGAGTCAGCATCTGCCGTCCGCGATGAGCAAGAGAGAAAGGTAGGTCACGACCCAACTGCAGGACATCTCCGGTTTGAATCGGCTTGGTATCTTGACATCGAGCGCGACAGGGTGCGTCTCTTCAAGGGAGACATGGCTTATGGGGAGTTCGGATTGGATGACAAGGGACGTATGAGAGTAAACCAGAACGTGGTCGGTGGCCGTTTCGGTGGAGAGTATCTTCAGGCGGCTATGGACAACCAGAGAGTCTTCCACAAGAACGACGGCCCGGCGGAGATCCTGGCGAAGATTGGCGAGAAATGTCTTGACGACGGATTCGTCCCGGATGAGGAACGGCCGTTAAAGTCCAACTACGAGACAATGATAGAAGACCTCTCCAGGATTGACGGAGAAATTCCCAGTGCGAGGCCTGTGTCGGATGAGGAGATGGCAGTGAGGACGGCGGCAACCAAAGTTAGGCGTGACTATGCGTCCTCTTCAGAGGTCAGGACCTTCGACGAGGCCCTGTACGGCTCGATGCACAAGGGCGCGGTCTTCACCATAGGCCACTCCAACCTTCAGATAGAGGAATTCATCGCGAACCTCAGGCGCAACGGAATCACCGTCGTCAGGGACATTCGCAGCTGGCCGCAGTCTAAGGCCTTTCCGCAGTTTTGCAGGGAGGCCTTGAATGATTCCCTGGAGAAAGCAGGGATAAGGTATGTCTTCAACGGCAACGTGATGGGAGGACATATCAGACGGACCGCCCTTCCGGACGAGGGAGACGGAGTGCGCTTCACAATGTCCGAGGGCGGATACGCGCAGCGGACGCGTGAGAATGCCGTGAAGGCGGACCTTACGGTCGCATTCGCGGCAGACTTCACCACGGCGGGAGAGAGGCTGACGGAGAAGGCCGCCAAAGGGAAGATCATACAGATACCCATGGAGAAGGGATCCTGTGATCCGAAGGCCATGGCGTCCGACATACTGTCATGCATGACGGAGAAGGAGCGCTCCGTCCCGCTTGAAATCAACATCGCCGGAAACGGCATGGACACGTTCGCGGCAAGAGGATTCTCAAGGGAACAGGTGACGTCAATCATCGTGTCGGTGATAAGGGAACTGGCTGAAACGGGCGGCATTGACATACGTTGCATCCGGAGCGGCGGACAAAGCGGCGCTGACGAGGCCGGCATCATGGCGGCCAAGGCACTCGGCATCCCTGCCGAGGTGCATGCCCCGAAGGGATGGCTGATGCGTACGGAGGACGGGAAGGACGTGTTCAGCGAATACGCCTTCAAGGAGCGGTTCGTCACAATGCCGCCGAGAGACCTGTCCTATGAGGAGACGGCGCGGACTGAAGGGTTCAGGAAGGTATATGACGAGATGGTCGCGGAATCGCGGAAGGGAGAAAGGCAGGCCGTCATGTGCGCCGAGACCTCTCCGTCAGACTGCCACAGGTTCGCGTGCGTCGGGTACGCCCTATATCACCCGTCACTTGTCGGGAGGCGGTTCAATCCGGTCGACGTGCAGCATATCAAACGCGACGGATCGACCATATCCCAGGAGGCGCTTGAGCGCAAGTTCTGCAGGGACTTTCGCGTGGAATACACGGAATCCGAGCTGCCGGCGGTGATGAAGAGGATAGGAGAACGCATCCAGCATCCGAGACCAGAGGACAAGGCGATAAGGCTGTCCACGAGTCATCAAAATCAGGGCAGGAGGAGATGATATGGGAATATTGGAGATAGCGGTAGCCGCATTGTCGGTGATGGGCGGAACGACTGTCGGCTCTGCCATTACCGGGGCCGTCATGGGAAGCCGCCGTGAGATCGGCGCGTTCCGGGGATTCCTCTGGGGGCTGTTGCTCCCCGTGGTCGGCATAGGAAGGGTCTGGATAAGCGACAGGATTGTCAGGCATGACAACACCGAACGCACACGGAACAACAATGGCACAAGTCAGATTGCAGCTGAAGCTGCCAGGAAGCAGTATGAAAGGGACAACCCCAAACGCCGGTATGACAGGCCTGTGCAAGTCCGGACCAATGAAAATGCAGACAGGCAGGAGCAGAACATTTCAAGATCAAGAAGAAGATAATCACAATGCAGAACGACATGGACAATTGCCTTCGTGACCTGGCAAGGTCCTGCGCGAAGGAGGCTTTCGAGAAAGCCAAGGCAAAGGCATCGAGGTCGGACTACATGGGAATCAACTCCGGGAAGGTGGCCAAGATAGTAGTGAACAACAGAAAAGGTGCGGATGACATGCTCCTGAGTCTTGCGGCAAAAGCGGAAAGTGCTACCAGTTTGCCGGAACTAATTCCGATACACAAGACGGTATTCGGCATTCTTGAGACAGTCGATTGTCCGCTCCAGAGGGCGCATCTCGGTCCGGACGAGTACGGGATGTTCCGTTCGGCCAGTATCCCGGAACTGAACCAGGACAACTGTTACCTCGGAAACATATTCGGACTGTCCACACGTCCTCTCCGGAAATGGGAAGAGTCCAAATCACGGGATCCGGAAGCATACAGGACCGTCATGAAGCAATATGGCGGCATGATTTCATCCAATGCAAAGGCGGCGGCGCAGGTGATTCAAAAAGAGACTCAGCAGGATATAAGGCAAAGACACAGAGGAAGATGACGGAATTTAGTTGAAAGACGGAGTTTGTGCTGTTAGCAAAGGAACCTGGTATAGACGCGAAAAATCAATTAGCTAAATATCAAAAAACCGTAGTTTCAGTTCAATTTAACTAATTGGTTATTAGGTATTTACATAAATTTTTTCGTAACTTTATGCTTACCACAGTATAAAGTTATACATGATGTGTAAAGTACCTAACAAAAGTAAAATTACAACATTTTTACGGCAATGCCTAACATCAACCTCTGCGAAAGCCGACTTATCGGCCATTTATTCTCCAAGTGACCTGTCTGTTGAACAAGTGGAGCTCGAAGATATGCACACCTATCATGTATACGCACGATGTAATCTTCCTCATGGGGTCTGTCCATATTGCGGCCATGTGAGTCGTAGCGTTCATAGCCGTTATCACAGGACTATTGCAGATCTTTCGATTCTTGGTCATCCGGTTATCATCACGTTTGAGGCGCGCAAGTTCTTTTGTTACAATCCGGATTGTCGAAAAAAGACTTTCTCTGAACAACCAGGGGATGAGGTGTTCAGATACCGACGGCGGACGAGGCGTTGTGAGATGGCTGTAACCAAGCATGGCTTGAAATGCTCCTCAGAATCAGCCCGGAAGTTGTTATCGGCAATAGGAGTGCCCCTCATCTCTAACTCCTCTGTCGTCATAGCATTTCCCTTTATTAATACTTTCAGCCACTTTGGCCGCAGGGCAGCCTTCCATTTGCCCATAGATTTCAAGTATACGGATTTATCTTCAAAGAATGTCAGATGCTCGCAGAACATAATGCGCAGCATAGAAGTAACCGCCACCGAAGTGTTGTTACAAGACCTCTTCGGTAACGTTTTGCAGCATATTTGTTCCCGAGAAGGTCCACAAGGATGGCGACGGCAACACTTATAGTCTTTTTCGTCACCGAAGAGGGACGCGCGAATGGCCACGGCAACGTTTTGAGGGGTATTCGTTGCCTTGGAGAAACCGTGTTGGTAGGTACAACTTTTTGACCATCGGCAAGACTTTTAAGGCAGCCTGAGGAGATAACGCACAATGCATGCCTCTAAAAAGACTCTAGTTTCAGCAAATATCAGTGACCTTTTTCAGCCTCGAATTAGAGTCCATCTGCGATACTACCAGCATTATCAACTAAAATTGGTTGATTCTAACTATTAAATTTTGTCATCATAGAACTATTTCCAATCTTTGTGAAAAATTTCACGTCATGAAAATCTTTGGAACCATTACGGCTCACCTGCAAAGTTCCGTGTCTGATATGATAAA
>ULQR01020507.1_pt1 | contig 27390 bp, 27 predicted proteins | sample 1954711 | NCBI WGS metagenome assembly ULQR01 (sample SAMEA4835661, study PRJEB28245) | human gut metagenome | biome: gut microbiome; material: fecal sample | place: Denmark | collected 2008
GTCGACCAAACTTTTATAATTGCTTGGCTAAACTGTGCACTAAACCGTAATTTATATCAGTTTTCATACATTTCTATCTTATACAGCTTTGAGAAGAAAAAGCCTGTATAATTTTTCATCATTTCTCTGTATTCTTCAGGCTTTACTTCTCCGCCGAATCCCATAGCGTCATAAAGCACATTTCCCTCTTTGATAGAAACACTTAGCTTTTTAAGTCCGTTTTTCTGATAAAATTTACTCCTGCTTACACGCTGAGCGTAATTATCCGCATTTTTGTCAAGCTGTTCAAGTGCAAGAAAAAATCTTCTGCCACTGTAAAGCTTATGAATCTCTCGGAGCACGGCAGAGCCTATTCCTTGCCCTCTTTGACTGTCATCAAGAGCAAAGTAGAAAACATACGAAAGGTCAAGATAATTAATTATATAAATCATTCCGACCCATTTATTCTCACAATAAATTGCGAGAAAATCGACATCTTCTCGTTTGGTTCGTTTTATCATCAAATAAAACGGTGCTCTTTCTTCAGACGGAAAAGCCGAAAAATACAACTGTTTGATTTGCTTATATTCGGGAAGTTTTTTTGTTACTCTTTTAAATTCAATATTCATTTTATCCTATCCGTTTAATTCTTTATTGAGCCTTGCAACAGGCAAACCTACCACATTAAAATAATCGCCGACAATGCCTTTCACAAGCAATGAGCCTTTGCCCTGTATTCCGTATGAGCCTGCCTTGTCCATCGGCTCTCCTGTGGCAATATAGCTTTCGATTTCTTCTTCGGTAAGTTCGTAAAACTCAACCTCCGTAACTTGTGAAAAGCTGTTTACTTTACTGTTGCCGCAAATACAACAGCCTGTAATTACCTTGTGCTTTCTGCCCGAAAGTTCAGTCAGCATTTGCTTTGCATCCTCTTTGTTTTTAGGTTTGCCAAGCATTTTACCGTCAATAAAAACTCCTGTATCACAACCGATTACAACATCATTTCTATGTCCGTTTTCATATATATGCTTTGCCTTTTTCACAGCAAGGTATTCGGGACTTTTTTCGGTTTCAATATTATTTGGCACACCTTCGTCTATATCGGACGGTATCACAATAAAATTTTCGGTAATCAGCTTTAAAAGCTCCTGTCTGCGGGGAGATGCCGATGCAAGAATAATCATAGAACTTACCTCTTAATCTACATAAAAAACTCTGTTTTCTTTGCGTGGATGCTCTGTGGGATAATTACCGTCAACATAACCGAGCGCACAGTTGCCGATACCCTCATAATCGCCCTCTATGCCAAGCGATTTGAGCAAATCTTTGCCCTCTTCCCTTTCAAAAAATTCTTTGGCACGGTGAATCCAACAACTGCCTATACCGAGTCCGTGAGCGGCAAGCATAAGATTGCCCATTACAAGCGAACCGTCATAAAGATAGGTAGGCACACTTTTATCCGCAAGAACTATGAGCATTACGGGCGCATTGTAGAACGAGTCAAAACCGTCGGGTTTACCCATAATCTCCGCATTAATTTTTGAAATTTTATCTCTTAATTCTTTATTTGTAACGGCAATAATGATAGGTGACTGACTGTTTCTGCCCGATGCCGCATATGTACCGGCTGTAATGATTTCATCTATAATTTCCTTTGGAATCATATCCGATTTAAATTTTCTTACGCTTCTTCTTGTAATCATCAGGTTTACTGTTTCATTCATTTTAAACTTCTCCTTTATTTAATTCTTCAAGTCTGTCACGCAATTTTAAAAAATCGTCAAAAGCCTCGGGCTTTTTGCGTGGATCTCTTAAAACAGCGGCAGGATGCAGCATAGCCATCATTTCGAAATTACCTTTTTTAAACCACATTCCGTGTTCTTTGGTAATCTTTATGTCAGGCTTAATAAGTTTTGCCGCTGCAATTCTTCCAAGACAAACTATTATTTTAGGGTTAATAAGTTTTACCTGTGAGCGCAGCCAACCAATGCACATTTCCTGTTCCTCGGGTTTAGGATCACGATTTTGCGGCGGTCTGCATTTTACAATATTTGCAATGTAAATATTCTCGTTTCTGTCGAGGTCAACCGCAGCAAGCATCTTGTCAAGTAGTTTGCCTGCTCTGCCCACAAAAGGTTCGCCTTGTAAGTCCTCGTTCTCTCCAGGACCTTCGCCTATAAACATAATATCGGCATTCGGATTTCCCACGCCCACAACTACATTTGTGCGTGTTTTGCAAAGTTCACACTTTTGGCACGCTTTGCACTCGCTGTATAATTCTTCCCATGTTCTATACATTTTCTTATCATTCCTTATTTTTAGAAATTAAAATATCTAAACTAAAAATTCACCGCTAAATATGTCCGAAAATTAAATACATTAGCGTAAATGTGTTGAAATTTAAATAATTTAGTAGTAAAATATATTCAAAGCCATTGGCTGTATTTATTTATGATTGGTGGTAAAAAATATGAAAATTATGGTAGAAACCTCTGCTCGTCACATCCATGTGACAAAGGAAGTTTTCGCAACACTTTTCGGTGCAGACGCAACTCTCACTAAAAAGAAAGATCTTTCTCAGCCCGGTCAGTTTGCCTGTGCGGAAAAGGTTAAGGTTGTTGGCCCTAAGGGTGAAATGATGATGTCAATTCTTGGCCCTGAAAGAAGCGCTACACAGGTTGAGGTTGCTCTTACAGATGCAAGAAAACTTGGCATTGCCGCTCCTGTTCGTGAATCAGGTGATATTGCAGGTACACCGGGCTGCAAACTTGTAGGTCCTGTTGGTGAGTGTGAAATTGAGTGCGGTGTAATCGCTGCTAAAAGACATATTCACCTTACTCCGGAAGCTGCCGCTGAATTTGGCGTAACCGATAAGCAGATTGTTTCTGTTAAGGTTGGCGAAAACACAGGCAGAGCAACAACATTCGGTGATGTTGTTGTAAGAGTAAGCCCAAGCTATGCTCCTGCAATGCACATTGATACCGATGAATCAAACGCAGCAGGTCTTAGCGGTACTGTTGACGGCGAGGTTATTCTTTAATAGTTACATATCGGCATTTACGCTCTGTCTTAAAGGCAGAGCGTTTTTTGTTGCTTTTATCGCTTATTTAAACTTACCGATATAAATTTTCAAGATTTCCACAGCTTTTTTACCTTGCTTTATCAAGAAATGTGTGCAGAAAATCAGGGAAAATTTCTCTCCATGCTTTTTCATTATGTGCATTTTCAAAAAGCAAAACTTCGTTGAACATATCGTACGGATAACCGACCTCCGGTAAGAGGTCGTACATCATTTCCGTGCTCTGCATCAAAATTTCTTCAAGTGGGTCTGCATTTCCGCAATACATATAAATATACGGCATATCACCGTTCACTTTTGAAAGCAAATATGCTCTCCAATCGTCTTCCGTATAAACTGCAAATGCAGGCGACAATGCTCCTACAAATCCAAACTTGTCGCTGTGCTCCATTCCCTCAAAGAAAGCCTGCAAACCGCCCGATGAACTTCCGCATACCGAAACGCTTTCTTTATTTTTCTTTACAGGAAAATTATTTTCGACATAAGGGATAACAGTATCCGTAAGAAAGCTGTCAAACACCTCGCCCTCGGGAGAGAAAATATCATTAAAATAATCTCTGTGCTGAATTTCACCTATGCATTTCGGAGTAAGCTCACTGTCACGATATATATTGCCGTTGTCAATTCCGACTATAACGGCTGAAAGTCCTGTGTTATTCTGCTCATTTTCAACAGCAGAAATAACATTCCAACTTCCGTATTCCGTACTTTCTTCGTCAAACAGATTTTGTCCGTCAGTCATATAAATTACAGGTAATTTTTCATCTTCGCTATGACTTGGAATATATACCCAAATTTTACGCTCTCCTCTTTCGTTAGGAAAAGGAAGTGTAAAAGTTTTTAATTCTGAATTAACCATTAATATCACCATTTATATTAAACCACAAATCAAAGCCTCTTGCAAGATGTATATTTTCCAAATGTTGAATAATAATATTTTCAGAGGTGATTTTTGTGATTAACGATAACGAAATGCTTAATTATGTTCTGCAAAACGCCGAGATGGGCTGCAACGGTATTTCTGCTGTTCGCAAGCAATTAAAGGACAACAAAGTTGACGGTGTACTTTGCGAACAGCTTATAAAATACAGCAAGTTATACCATTGCGCAAATACAATGCTTAAAAGGCGAGGTGCGGATGTACACCATGTCAGTCCGATGACAAAGGCAATGACAAGCTATGCCGCAAACCGTGATTTAAAGCGTGATTCATCAGCCTCGCACATTGCGGAAATGATGATTAAAGGCAACACAATGGGCGTAAACAAAATGGCAAGACATATGCGTGAATACGACGGCAGTGACCCGCATATAACGATGCTCGCCAAAAAGATGCTGGATACCGAAGAAGAAAACATAGGAGAGCTTAAATCTTATTTATAGGCATTACAAAAGCCACCGCTTAGCTTTGCGGTGGCTTAGTTTAAAAATTAAAGATTGCGGTAATGCTTTACCTTTTTGGCTGCTTTGGCTTTTTTGCGGTTGATTTTAGAGGTAATATAGTAAATTACAAGAATTATTACAATAACTCCGACTGCTACCAAGAACCAATAAGATTTCATAATTGTGCCGATTACATTCATTACATAAAGGAATCCGCTGAGTTCTACCTTTTCACTCGGCACAAGATTAACTGTAGCAAGTTCCTGTTTTTCAGTCATTTTATCGTCCTGGTAATAAATAGTAGCTGTGCCTACAACCGTATCTGTATCAAGCGGTGCGTCAACTTCGTCCGGAACATTGGTTTCTATGGTAATCCATTTTTCCTCATAGTCCGATGGAACAATAGCACTGAAGTTCTTTTCGGGAACGAGGAGAACAGAATCTTTACCCCACGAAAGTTTAACTTTTTGCTCACAAATAGGAGTTTTTGTTGATGCTACGGTATTAAGTTCAAGACTTGTAAGCGCCCAGCGAAAAAGGTCGGCGGCATCTGTAAAGGTATAATACTCTTCGTCAACACCCTCTTTATAAGGAGCTTTTAAAAGTACAAGCAAGTACGAATATCCGTCTGCCGATGCGGATGTAACAAGACATCTGCCCGCCTGGTCTGTAGTACCTGTCTTTATACCCTTTGCGTACATATAGTAATAATCTCCGCCACGCCACTGGTCGATAAGGTAGTTTGTTGTGGTAAGCGGTTCGTCATCGCCCTCACAATAATACTCGGTTGTATTTGTAATTTCTTCAAAATAAGGGAGTTTTAATGCATATGAAGCCATAGTATACATATCTCTTGCTGTTGTGTAGTGGTCTTCATCGTGCAAGCCGTCGGGATTTTTAAAGTGTGTATTCTTTAAGCCAAGCTCTTTTGCCTTATCGTTCATCATATCAACAAATTTGTCAATACTTCCGCCGCCTACATAATCGGCAAGAGTCATTGCGGCGTCGTTGCCGGACGGAACCATCATACTGTAAAGTAAATCTTTAACAGACATTGTTTTTCCGATATGAGCCTCAAGGTTGGCAACAGAACTTCCCGTACCCTTTAGTTTGTCAAGAACATCTTTTTTGATAGTTACCCTTGTATTTTCAATATCGTCCACATTTTCAATAACAACTATGTAAGTCATAATCTTTGTGGTAGATGCCGGATAGCGCTTGGTATCAGCCTCTTTTTCATAAACAGTCTGACCTGTATCCGTATTTACAAGTAAGATTGACTCCGATTTTGTTGCAACGCTGTTTGTAAACGAAGCAGCTCCTGCTGTTGGTGCAAATACACAGGCAAGCACAACAAGCGTGCAAAGCACCGACAATACCCTGATAAATTTCCTTTTCATAAACTCGATTACTCCTAATAATATATTAATTCAGACAATTATGACCGTTTGAAGAGAAAAGTCGGTCAACCTCTGCCCTCAACAATCTTAAATCATCATGATAAAGATTTTTATAATTAAATATAATAAAATCAGCCATTTTTTGCGAAAGCTCCAAACTTTTGGTATCTGCAAAATCGGCAATCGCCATTTGCGGCAGACCGTGCTGTCGCTCTCCGAAAAAGTCGCCGGGACCTCTCAATTTTAAATCTTCGTCGGCAATTTTAAAGCCGTCATTTGTACTGCACATAACCTTCAATCTTTGCATAGTTTCGGGATTTCTGTTATTGCTTATTAAAAAGCAATAAGAATCATACTTACCTCGACCTACTCTTCCCCTTAGCTGGTGAAGTTGAGAAAGACCGAATCTCTCCGCATTTTCTATTGTCATAACGGTAGCGTTCGGAACATCTACGCCTACCTCAATTACAGTCGTTGCAACAAGCAAAGAAATTTCGTTATCTGCAAATTTTTTCATAACCTCGTCCTTTTCGGCAGGTTTCATATGTCCGTGAACAATACCGACTGAAATATCGGAAAAATCATTCAGCATAAGCTCCGCCGCATATTCCTCCGCCGAGGCTACATTTTCAAGTTCACCCTCTTCGACAAGCGGGCAAACTATGTACGCCTGCCTGCCCTGTGCTATTTCATTTTTTATAAATTCATAGCAGTTTTTACGCTTAAGCGTGCTTATTGCATAGGTTTTAACAGGTTTTCTTGACGGCGGAAGTTCGTCGATTATCGAAATGTCAAGATCTCCGAAAATAACAAGTCCGAGAGTTCTCGGAATAGGGGTTGCGCTCATAACAAGCAAATGCGGATTACTTCCCTTTGACAACAGCTTTGCCCTCTGCGATACTCCGAAACGGTGCTGTTCATCAGTTACAGCTATTCCGAGATTGTAAAAATTGGTTTTTTCGGTTATCAGTGCATGAGTGCCGACTACAAAAGAGATGTCGCCGTTTTCAAGTTCCGCTCTTACAGCTTTTTTCTCGGACTCTTTCATTGAACCCGTAAGCAAAGCTGTTTTTATATCGGTACCTTTAAAAAGTTCGGTAAAGGTTTTATAATGCTGTCTTGCAAGAATATCTGTGGGAGCCATAAAAGCCGCCTGAAATCCGTTGCGTATTACAGTATGACAAACGGCGGCTGCAACAGCCGTTTTTCCGGAACCTACATCACCCTGAACAAGTCTGTTCATCGGTTTTGTACCTTTTGTCAGGTCAGATATACATTCGCCTACAACTCGACTTTGTGCATTCGTCATTGTAAAAGGTAAAAGTTCTTTAAATTCATCAAAATAACTTTTAGTAATATCAACTCCGCTTTCACCTCGACTGTGTTCTTTGAGTGAACGCATACCGAGATTAAGCACAAGGAGTTCCTCTGTTACAAGCCTTTTTCTTGCCGACGCAAGCGACTCTGAATTGTCGGGAAAATGTATATTCTGTATTGCATATTTCAAATCACACAGAGCAAATGTGCTTCGTACGCTTTCGGGCAACGGGTCGTTTACCTTTTCAGGCAAATACGACAGAGCCTGCTTTACCGCATTTGCAATTATCTTTGAATTAAGACCTGCTGTCTGCTTATATATCGGGTGAATTTTTGAGCCCTCGCCGACAGGTGAAAAAGTCGGAGAAATCATTTGCCAACCGCCTATTCCGCCTGTAACTCTGCCGTAAAAATAATATTCTTCACCTGCGTGAATCATAGCGCTTATGTATCGGTTGTTAAAAAAGACAAGCTGCAGTGTACCCGTGTCATCATACACCATACCTTTGGATATAATTCGTCCTCCGGGCAAGACTCCGTCTTTTATCTGTGCTCCGAGCACTGCTTTGATACATACATTCATACCGTCTTGCAGGCTTTCGATTTTAACGGTTGAACTCCAATCCTCGTATCCTTTCGGATAAAAACTAAGCAAATCTCCTATGCTGTAAATGCCCAGCTTATTAAAAAGCTCGGCTCTTTTTTTGCCTATTCCGTTTAATTTATCAATTGAAATTTTATACAGAGAAGCCATAATTCCACCGAAAAACAAAAGGGCGTGAATGCACGCCCCTTTCAATCAAATAACTTTCTACTTTTATACTCAGCCACAGGGCAAGCAAGACAATGCTTACAAAATTATTCTACACTGAGGATAAAGTAATAAACCGGCTGATCACCCTTTACGAGAGTAACATCTGTGCGTGAACCGAACTTATCCGAAAGCTCGTTGAATGCTGTCTTTGCATCTTCTTCGCTGATGTCATTACCGTAAATAAGTGTGATAAACGAAGTATCACGGGTTACCATATTCTTGGCAAGCTTTACAACTGCCTTTACAGGATTTTTCTCTGTAATGGTAAGCTTACCGTTTTCAAGAGCAATTATGTCGCCCTCTTTAATCTTCTTACCGCCAAACTCACTGTTTCTTGCTGCAAATGTAACAAGACCTGTGCCTACACCTGTTGCGGCGTCCATCATAAGCTGAGCGTTGCTTTCGGGAGAAATCTCCGAATCAAAGTTAAGAAGTGCTGTCATACCCTGCGGAATTGTTCTTGTAGGAACAATAACAACATTTCTGTCCTTAACCATAGGTATAGTCTGCTCGGCAGCAAGAATGATATTTTTATTATTTGGGAACACCAATACATTTTTAGCCGGTGTAGCCATTACCGCTGCGTAAATATCGTCTGTGCTCGGGTTCATACTCTGACCGCCCGAAACAACATTGGCACAACCTAAATCCTTGAAGAGGTTTTTAAGTCCCTCGCCTGCCGCAACCGCAACAAAGCCAAAATCTTCAACAGGTTCTGCCGGTTCAAAGGTTTCTTTCTTAGGTTTAGCGGCAGCCTTGGCATTTTTGTGCTGTTCTTTCATATTTTCAACTTTTACTGTCAAAAGCTGACCGAACAAAAGAGCTTTTGTAAGAGCCTTACCCGGCTGTTCGGTATGAACATGAACTTTAATAATCTCTTCGTCATTAACTACTACAACGCAGTCGCCGATAGTCTGAAGATAAGATCTAAGCTCGTCCGGGTCGGGAGCGTCCTCTATATTTCTGCCTATAATAAACTCTGTGCAGTAAGTAAACTGAATATCATCGTCAAATTCAGCAGCCGCACTTTCAAAATTATCAACAGTAGACTCTTTTTTTGCCTCGGTGTACTCAATCATTACACCGTCCTTAAGGTAGGAAAGCATACCCTCAAAGATTACACAAAGGCCCTTACCGCCTGCGTCAACAACTCCTGCCTTTTTAAGAACAGGTAAGAGTTCCGGAGTAATTGCAAGTGCCTCGTTTGCCTTATTGCAAATGCACTGCCATACATAAAGGCTGTCGGAGTTTATTCTTGAAGCCTCTACACCCTCTTCATAAGCCATACGGGCTACTGTAAGGATTGTGCCCTCTGTAGGTTTCATTACAGCCTTATACGCTGCGTCAACACCGATACCGAGAGCTGCGGCAAGGCTTTTGCCGTTTACTTCTTTCATACCCTTAAGTCCCTGTGCAAAGCCACGGAAAATAAGAGATGTAATAACACCCGAGTTACCTCTTGCTCCTCTTAACATAGCGGAAGCTGTAATCTGTGCTACCTCGCCTGCATCGTCACCGTCATAATCGGCAAGAGCTTTTGCGGCAGCCATTATAGTCATAGACATATTTGTACCTGTATCACCGTCGGGAACAGGAAAAATATTAAGATCATTAATCTGATTTTTCTGTGAGCTTATATTGTTTGCACCAGAAATTATCGCATTCTTTAAGATTTCGCCGTTAAACATTGCGAACACATCCTTTATCATACAATTAAATTCATAGACATAGTTATTATATATTTTAGAACGAAATTTTGCAAGTGAAATTCGCAAAAATATAGCAAATTTAAAATTTTGGTTACCTTATTCAATTCTGAATGACTCTGCGGTCAATGTTTTGCCTGTTTTGTCATCAATATCGAAAAGCACACATTCCATTTTACATTCACCGTCCGCAAGGTCAAATCTTGCAGGCAGCTTGGTTTTGAATTTATTGATAATTATTTCGCTTTTTACACCCAAAACCGAATGAATTGTTCCTGTCATACCTACATCGGTTATATATCCGCTGCCGTTAGGCAAAACCTGTGCGTCAGAAGTCTGCACATGAGTATGTGTACCAAACATTGCAGATACCTTACCGTCAAGGAAATATCCCATAGCTCTTTTTTCGCCCGTAGCCTCAGCATGAAAGTCAACTATAATAATATTGCTCTCCGCTTTCTTAAGCATATTTTCGGCACAATCAAACGCACAATCAAGGTTGTTGTCCATAAAGGTATTACCCATTATATTGATTACGGTAATTATCTTTCTGCCTGTATCAACATTTACAATTCCCATACCCGGAGTAGTTCCGTCAGGAAAATTTGCGGGACGAACTATAAACGGATTTTCGTCAATAAAGTCATAAGCCTCTTTACGCCTGAAAGAATGGTTGCCGAGAGTAATAACATTTACACCGCTGTCGAGAAGATAATTTGCAGATGACGGTGTAATTCCGTTGCCGTCTGCCGAGTTTTCTCCGTTGCAAAGCACAAAGTCTATTCCTTTTACTTTCTTCAAAGTCGGCAACTTATCACGCAAAAAGCGACAGCCTATACTGCCTACGACATCACCTATACATAAAATCCGCATAATATCACCCTATAATAATCTGATAAGTTTAATTATACCACATATATTTTAATCTGTCACACTTAATTCTGATGTTTGTGCTATATTTTCGTTAAAAATATAGCTGATTTCAGCATTAAAATTATTATTGCTCTTTTTTATATTGATTTTCCTGCTTACAAGCGTACTATCTTGCTTTTCAAACACTTCATAAAGCATTGACTGTGCAAGTAATTTTTTATCAAGAACGGCTTTATCTATATTTACACAGCTTTTACTAACTTCAATTTCACTCTGCGTCGTAAACTCTATCGGTATATTTGTATTGTTAAAACACAATTTCTCTTTATTTTTTACGAACACACTGTCATCATAAGACAAAAAACTTATTGAACAGGGAAATTTAAAATTTAAAAAGCCGCACATATATCTGTCGGTTCGGTTATCGGTTATCGAATAATAATCATAGCTTTTGGGCAATGTATATTCTTTTTTATATATTACATCCGCCATTATCTCGGCACTTGCGTGCACATATTCTATTGTTTCCTGCTTTGTTTCCACTATACCGCTTACAAGCAGATCTCCTTTTACAACTCCGCTGCCTTTCATTACCTTTGTTTCCCCTCTTGATGTCTTTATACTTGTTATTACTCCGTCATTATTTGCTTTTATGTTACAAGGAGTTTTAAAGTCCGGAGTATCGGGTTTCGGAGCTTTTTCTTCAATATTAACACTCATCGTACTGCCCGTAATATTAAGACTTATCCAGCCAATCTGCTCGTTTTTCAAAATCAGTCTGCGCTCGGTATTTTCGGTATCTATAGAATTTATATACGAACCTACTTTTACATTATCCTCCTCAAGAGCGGAAAGAATTTGTGAGGTACTCAAACTCTTTGTAGGCGGTGCGTCAATATACCATATAAATTTTGACAAGACCGCAATCAAAACAATTCCGATTATTGCTCCAATCAAAAGTCCCACTCTCTGCCTATAGCGTTGTACATAAAAAGGAAGTCCGTGTCTGCCTGTAACACGCATTTTCAGTTTTGATTTATAAGCTATACTGCGTATATTTTTGTAATCATACACCTGCATTGTAGCGGTCAAGCCTTTTTCTGTGGGCTTTAAATTCCATACATTAATTCCGTTACGGGTGGTAAGATTAATAAATCGTTCGGGAAATTTTCCGCTTGCAGAAAAATCGACATAGCCCTTGCTCCATCTTATAAGCTTTAACAGCATATTAACGCCCCGCTTTATGTAATAAAATCAATTCCCGTTATAAATCCCTCAATTACAACATCAACTGCAGAAATGCACTTTACCGTAAGTCCTCTGCCGCATACGGAAACAACCATTTTGTTTGTGTTAATCTTTATATTTTCGCTTTCATACCTCAACACGCCTGTCGAACCCTCGATTGTTATTCGCCTGTTGCCAAGCATATCCAGTGTCGGCAAACCTGAATTTAAATCAAGCGTAAGCGAACTTGCCGATTCGTTTTTCGGCTTATCGTTTTTTCTCTGCAAAATATATCTCTCCCGTTTCATAGCTTTATTATTATTTTTATGCAGAGTGTTACATATATATTAATGGTGATTGCTATGTTTATTAAGGCAAATTTTCACAAATTTACAGCCGCACTGCTTTCGCTTGCAATAGTTATTGTATGCATAATGCTTTTAATTTTTTCAAAAGAATGTGCAGACGGAGCGTTTTCTGGAATTGAAATGTGCATAAATGTGCTTATCCCCTCTCTGTTTCCGTTTATGGCAGTGTCATCGTTTACGGTAAAAAGCGGTATTTCCGATTTTTTAGGCAAACCTTTCGGCAAAATTATGAAATCGGTATTCGGTCTAAGTCCATGCTTTGCACCCATATTACTGCTTTCGGTTACGGGAGGTTATCCTATCGGTGCAAAAAGCTGTAACGAACTTTACAAAAGCGGAAATGCAGGAACAGAAGAATGTAAAAGAGCAAGTATGTTTATGGTGTGTGCGGGTCCGGGTTTTTTAGTAAGCTTTATAGGAATGTCAATTTACAACGATAAAAAAATCGGCATAATAATGCTCTGCTCACAAATTTTGTCGGTACTCATTACAGGCATTGCGAATAAAATAATAAACAGAGGGAAAATTTTCGTAACTGCCAAAGGAAGCAATAAAATCAGGCTAAGCTTTACAAAATCTCTTGTGGAAGCGGTGTACGATGCATCAAAAGGTATGTTTTCAATATGCTCGTTTGTTATAGCTTTTTCCGCCGTCGCAGGTATTCTTTCGACAGTGCTTGATGACGGATTTGTAAAAACCGCCGTGCTGTCAATATTTGAAGTGTGCACGGGTGTTAAAACGGCTTCTTCCAAATTACCTGTATGGGCAGTTGCGTTTGTGGCGGGATTTGGCGGAATATGCGTACACTTTCAAATTTTTTCAGTGCTTGGCAATCTTAAGATTAATAAATTGATATTTTTCTGTTACAGAATTATTCAAGGAATATTAACCGCACTTTTCACCTATATCGGTATGCTGATATTTTACGATACCAAAAGCGTATTTTCCGTAGGTACGGTTTCAGGCAGTTCCGTTTACGGAGGCACGGCATTTTCGGGAATTGCACTTACGGCGCTGATGATTTGCTTTTTATTTTTACTTAAAAATTACAGAAACAATTAACGGAGGTTACTTATGTGTGGTATTGCAGGTTGGTTTGACAACGAAATTGATATGAGTAAACAGATTCCTGTTCTATATAAAATGTCACAAACTCTTATCAAGAGAGGTCCTGACGAAAACGGGCTTTACATTAATAAAGGTTGTGCTCTGCTGCACAGACGGCTTATTGTTATTGACAAAGAAAACGGCAAACAGCCTATGGCGGCACGACACAGAGGAAAAACATATATAATCGTCTATAACGGAGAGCTTTACAACACCGATGAATTAAGAGAAGATTTAAAAGCAAGCGGCTATCATTTCAGAGGGCACAGTGATACCGAAGTTGTGCTTAAATCATATATGAAATACAAAGAGAAATGCGCCGATATGCTCAACGGCATTTTTGCTTTTGCGATATATGATGTAAGCGAAAACAGTATTTTCCTTTGCCGAGATAAAATCGGAGTAAAACCGTTGTTTTATTATGAATACGACGGAGGAATTTTGTTTGCGTCAGAAATAAAGGCTCTGCTCGCAAGTAAAATTGTAAAACCGCAGATTGACGAAACAGGTCTATATGAAATTTTCTTCTTAGGTCCTGCCCGTACTCCGTCATGCGGCGTTTTTAAGGGAATTAAAGAATTAAAACCGGGTGAATCGGCACTTTATAAAAATCAAAAACTGACTAAAAAAAGTTACTTTACAATTCAAGCGAAAGAACACACGGACAGCATTGAAGAAACTGTTGAAAAAACACGCTTTTTGCTTACCGACGCTATAAACCGGCAGCTTGTCAGCGATATGCCGCTCTGCTTTTTCCTGTCGGGCGGACTTGACAGCAGCATAATTGTAAAAACCGCCTCGCAATATTATAAGGAAAATAAGCTCGGCAAAATCAACACTTATTCGGTTGAATATCGTGACAATGAAAAATATTTTAAGAAAAGTCTGTTTCAGCCAAATGCCGATTTTGAATATATTTCACTTATGTCACGCAATGCTGACAGTCGGCACAGGGAAATTATACTTGATAACAAGGCGGTTGCCGACGCACTTTATGACAGTGTAATAGCAAGAGATTTGCCCGGTTATGTAGATGTTGACTCCTCGTTACTTTTGTTCTGTGGCGAAATCAAAAAAGATTATACCGTTGCGTTGTCGGGTGAATGTGCTGATGAACTTTTCGGCGGTTATCCGTGGTACCACAACAAAGAAATTTTATTTGAAGATAATTTTCCTTGGTCAAAAAGTCAGGATGTCCGCTCCTCAATATTAAAAGACGGAGTTTTGCCAAAGGGTGCAGAATATGTGCGGCAAAAATATCTTGATACAATTAACCTTGCCCCAAAACTGAAAACAGATTCAAAAGCAGACGCACGAATGAGAGAGATGTTTTATCTTAATTTTTACTGGTTTATGCAATGTTTGCTTGAACGAAAAGACCGCTGTTCAATGTATAACGGACTTGAGGTGCGTGTACCGTTCTGCGACTACAGACTTGCGGAATATGCATACAATATGCCTTGGAAAATCAAAGCATATAATAACCGTGAAAAAGGAATTGTGCGAAAAGCCTTTGAGGATATTTTGCCCGAAGAAATTTGTTGGCGAAAGAAAAGTCCTTACCCTAAAACCCACAACCCGATATATTTTGACATCTGTAAAGAGCGAGTTATAAATATTCTGCAAAAGAAAAATCCACTTACCGAAATGCTAAGCAAAGAAGGTATAATGAATATAATCGAAAATCCCGACAGTATAACAACACCTTGGTACGGTCAGCTTATGCAAGCACCGCAAATACTTGCGTATATTATTGAACTTGATTATTGGTTTGAAAAATATAATGTTGAAATAGTTTAAATCTTGTGTTAAAATAGCGTAAGAATGTTCAAACGGGGTGATTGTTATAAGTACGGAAACATATAAAAGCATTGTTGGTTTCTTTAAAAGAAATAAGACTTGCAATACCGTATTAAAATTATGCTATAACTTTCTCCCGCTTATAATGTTTGTATCGTATGGCATTCTTATTGTTTTTATGTTTTTTTCCGATATTAAAATTTTTGCAAGAATTACGCTGTCACCGCTTACAGTATTTGCAATAGTTACTTTTTTCAGAAAAATATTTAACAGACCTCGACCGTACGAAAAATTTGCTACTACATCTGTATTCGGTAAAAACAAGAAAGGCGAAAGTATGCCGAGCCGTCACACCGCCTGTGCCTTTATAATAGCAATGGCATTTATGTATGTAAGTATTCCGCTCGGAATTGCTTATCTTATAATCAGCGCTTTGATTATGATTTCAAGAGTCCTTGCCGGGGTACATTTTATAAGCGATGTCATAGCAGGTATGGCAATCTCACTTCTTTACGGCTATTTTTCATTTTTTATAATTTAAATAACAGAAAAGCAGTTGCAATCCAAATAAGATTACAACTGCTTTTATTATAAGTCTATTATTTTAAATTATGGTTTAGCTGATTGCTTTATCAAGCAAACAGCTAAACCATAATTATCTCAACTTTTGATAAAACCTCACATACGCAAAAAGTGCCCAAGCAGAATGCTCGGGCACAAATTTTTATAATTATATTTTCGATAATATGTAATTATTCGATTACCTTTATCCAACCCTTAGGAGCTTCAATTCTGCCCATCTGAATACCTGTGAGTGTTTCATAGAGCTTCTTTGTAACAGGGCCCATTTCTTCCATACCGCTTGGAAAACAAATTTCTTTGCCGTGGTCGTTGATTTTGCCAACAGGTGAGATAACAGCCGCTGTACCGCAAAGACCACACTCTGCAAAATCTTTAACCTCGTCAAAGTAAACTTCTCTCTCCTCTACCTCAAGACCGAGATACTCTTTTGCAACATACATAAGAGAACGACGGGTAATAGAAGGAAGAATACTGTTTGACTTAGGAGTAACAACTTTGCCGTCCTTTGTAACGAAGATAAAGTTTGCACCGCCTGTTTCCTCTACCTTTGTACGGGTAGCAGCATCAAGATACATATTCTCGGCAAAACCTTCTTCATGAGCTGTAACAATTGCGTGCAAGCTCATTGCATAGTTAAGACCTGCTTTGATGTGACCTGTACCGTGCGGTGCGGCTCTGTCAAAGTCAGAAACCTTAATTGTGATAGGCTTTGCGCCGCCCTTAAAGTATGGACCTACAGGGGTTGCGAAAAGTCTGAACTGATATTCTGTTGAAGGCTTAACACCGATAACAGGTCCGATACCGAACATATACGGACGGAGATAAAGTGTTGCACCCGAACCGTAAGGAGGTACATAGTCTGCATTAGCCTTTACTACCTTGCAAACTGCGTCTACAAACATATTCTCCGGGAGAACAGGCATTTCAAGTCTTTTGCATGAATCCTGCATTCTTGCTGCATTAAGGTCAGGTCTGAAAACTACGATTTTTCCGTCCTGTGTTGTATAGGCTTTTAAGCCTTCAAAGCAAGTTTGAGCATACTGCAAAACACCGGCACATTCACTCATTGTGACTGTTGCATCGGTTGTCATTGCACCTTCGTCCCACTTGCCGTCTTTATAATTAGCTACAAATCTTTCACCGGTAGGCATATAACCAAAACCGATATTCGCCCAATCAATATTCTGCTTTTCCATGATATATTACTTCCTTTCATAGTAGGCAAATTGTGTTATAAGTATATATTATACTTATTATCGTAATTTGTCAACAATTAAAGTCGGATTATTAGCGTATAAAAGTATATTTTGTACCAATTTTTTAAAATCATAAAATTACAATTCCTTTATCGAATTAAAGCAGTAAAATTTTATAAAACAACTTCCGTTTTCATTAATTTATGCAAAACGAAAAGGTTTGAAATCTATTTACATTTTTTACCAAAATGCAATTTACGAACTTCAAACCTTCATTTTAAATTCAGCAAATTATAAATTCACAAACAAATACAAGTAAGCAACAGATTACCGATACCTTAAACAGTCCTGCATCAAACCAAGCTGCCACAAGACCTGCCGCAAAGGCTATTGCTCCCGCTATCGGACTTTGCGTAGCATTGATAATTGCGGGAAAAGTCATAACCGAAAGCGTTACATACGGCACATAGTAGAGAAATGATTTTACAAATTTATTTGTGAATTGTTTTTTTACAACGGTCAGAGGCAACACTCTGATTAAAAATGTAACACCTGCCATTATAAATATGTAAATATAAGGATTATGCGACATTTTCACTGCCCTCCTCATCTTTTACAGGGAACAGCAAAGCTGCTGCTGCGGATATAATAACAGTTAAAATTATTGTTCTTGTACCCTCTGAAATCTCGCTTATCACAGGCAGATAAGCAAATGCAAGGCTTGCAATAAAGCTGAAAATAACTATTCCCATAAGAGGTTTATTGCTCTTTGTCGGCGGCACGATAATCGCAAGAAACATTCCGAACAGCGCTACGCTTAACGCACTTACAACTCTAAGCGGCAAAACATTACCCGCTATTGTACCGAGCGCTGTACCTACCGCCCAACAAGGTCCTGCAAAGATTATTGCTCCATATGTATAATACGGATTTACACTGCCTTTTCTTGATATTGTAATTCCGAAAAATTCATCGGTTATAAAAAAGCCGAGCAACAATCTGTGAATCAGTGAAGTGCCGCTTTTTATTCTCTGACTTAGCGCACAACTCATCAGCAAATATCGTGCATTTGCAATAAGCGTTACTACCGCCATTTCAAAATATGTTGCATCCGCAGCAATAACCGTAAAACCCGAATATTCACCCGCAGACGCATTACATAACAAACTTGCAAGAAAACTTTGAAAAAAGTTAAGTCCTGCATTTTTTGCCGCAATACCTAACGAAAACGACACCGCAAGATAACCGAGTCCAATAGGAACACCGTCACGCAATCCCTCAGCTATAACCTTTCGGTTAGATTTTATTATATTTTTCCTACCCATTTTTTTACTCCGTAACTTTTAATACAAAAACAATCTGTCACATAAAAGACTGTTTTTACTTTTGTTATAATAAACAGCACTGATTATTATAACATATACAAGAATTAAATTAAACTGTAATTTATTAAAATTTATAAAATTGTAAAAAAATACTTGATTTTATTTTGAGTGTAGTATATAATGTATTCAGTTAGTTAAAACTAACCAATTGAATAAATCATGTGGACTTCCTATGAATCCTCTACTTCTATTCGCCGGAGGGCACTGCTGACCTTCCGGAAGGAAGTCTGCGAATAAGAAGATAAGGAGATTGTAAAAATGGCTTATTTGGAAATTGAAAAAGTTGTTGGCAGAGAAATTCTTGATTCTCGCGGAAACCCTACTGTAGAAGCAGAGGTTACTCTTATTGACGGTACTGTTTCAAGAGGTACTGCTCCAAGCGGTGCGTCAACAGGTGAGTTCGAGGCTCTTGAGCTTCGTGACGGTGACAAGAGCAGATATCTCGGTAAGGGTGTTTCTAAGGCAGTTGAAAATATTAATACAGTAATTAACGATACTATTACAGGTATGGACGCTTCTGACATTTATGCTGTTGACAAAGCGATGATTGAAGCTGACGGTACAAAAGACAAGTCAAATCTTGGCGCAAATGCTATTCTTGCCGTTTCTATTGCAACTGCAAGAGCAGCAGCTACTGCTCTTGACATTCCGCTTTACAGATTCCTCGGCGGTATTTCAGGCAACAGACTTCCTGTTCCTATGATGAATATTCTTAACGGTGGCGCACACGCTGCAAACACTGTAGATGTTCAGGAGTTTATGATTATGCCTGTAGGCGCTCCAAGCTTTAAGGAATGTTTGCGTTGGTGTGCGGAAGTATTCCATGCACTTGCAGCTTTACTTAAGTCTAAGGGTCTTGCTACTTCTGTAGGTGACGAGGGCGGTTTTGCACCTGACCTTGCAAGCGACGAAGAGGCAATTCAGTATATTCTTGAGGCTGTTAAGAATGCAGGCTATGAGCCGGGTAAGGACTTTATGATTGCTATGGACGCAGCATCTTCCGAGTGGAAGGGCAGCAAGAAGGGCGAGTATGTTCTTCCAAAGGCAGGCACAAAATTTACTTCTGCAGAGCTTATTGAGCATTGGAAAAAGCTTGTTGAAAAGTATCCGATTATCTCTATTGAAGATGCTCTTGACGAAGAGGACTGGGAAGGCTGGCAACAGCTTACTAAGGAGCTCGGCGACAAAGTTCAGCTCGTTGGTGACGACCTCTTTGTTACAAATACAGAAAGACTTGCAAAGGGCATTGAGCTTGGTTGCGGTAACTCAATTCTTATTAAACTTAACCAGATCGGTTCGGTTTCAGAAACACTTGAGGCAATCAAGATGGCTCACAAGGCAGGCTATACTGCAATTTCTTCACACCGCAGCGGTGAAACAGCAGATACAACAATCGCTGACCTTGCGGTAGCACTTAACACTTGCCAGATTAAAACAGGTGCTCCAAGCCGTTCAGAGCGTGTTGCAAAGTACAATCAGCTTTTAAGAATTGAGGAAGAGCTTGGCGACAGCGCAGTTTATCCACAGATGAAAGCTTTTAATGTTAAAAAGTAAAATTTTTATCTTGCATTAATAGTAATTAAGAGAGAGCAGGTAGCATGCAGCTGTCTGCTCTCTCTGTTTGTGAGGATTATATGGCAAGAATGTTTTGTTATGTTTAATGCCGAAGAAGTATTTTAAATTGTGGTTTAGCTGATTGCTTTATCAAGCAATTATAAAAGTTTGGTCGACCTTTTCAAAGGTCGTGGGTGTGGGCAAAGCCCACAAATACTTTCCGTTTATGCAATCTGACGATAGCCAAACAGCTTGCTGTTTGGCGGCTTGAACACAACGGCGTTAGCCTTTAAATGCGATAGCAATAAGAAAAAGCCATTCATTATTAAATGGGAAATTAATTATTTCTTTTATAAAAGGCTATAGCCTGTTTTAACAAACTTAGTTTCAGCACGCAAACAGCGTGGCTGTTTGCGCCTGATAAATTGTTATATCGGAAGATTTTATGGGCGCTGCCCAAACCCGCAATTTTTGAAAAAATTGAGTAAACTTTTTTGTTTTTGGGAGGATAATTTAGCGTTAGCTAAATTTCAATGCCCGACCGACACTCCGCTAAACCATAATTTATCCCAACTTTTGATAAAGAATTTACTTCCAAACTTCTTCTGCAATTTCCTTTACAAGTGCGAGTTTAGCCCACTGCTGTTCTTCGGTGAGTTTGTTGCCGATTTCGCATGACGCAAAGCCACACTGCGGACTTAGGTAAAGTCTGTCAAGCGGAATGTATTTGCTTGCTTCTTTAATTCTTTCGATTACTGTCTGCTTGTCCTCAAGTTTCGGTGATTTTGTAGTGATAAGACCGAGAACAACTTTTTTGTTGCCGCTTACATATTTTAAAGGCTCAAAGCCGCCTGAACGCTCATCGTCAAATTCAAGGTAATAAGCGTCAACATTTTCTCTGCCGAACAGTGGCTCTGCAACTGAGTCATATGCACCGCTTGAGAAATATGCGGAATGGTAGTTACCTCTGCAAATGTGTGTTGTAATAACCAAATCTTCAGGCTTGCCCTCAATTGCAAGATTATTTACTTTTAAGAGCTTTTCTTTAATATCTTCAAGGTTGTTTTCTTTGCCGTATCGAATTACACTGCCCTCGGCAACGAGTACACCCCAGGTGCAATCGTCAAACTGAATGTTTCTGCAACCTGCGTTATATAAATCGTTAATAACCTTTTTATAACCGTTTGCAATGTCAGTAATAAGCTCGTCATCGGTTGCATAGAATTTTCTTGTTGTTTCAATATTTGCAGGAATAATCATCTGCTGGAAAAACTGAGCAGGTGCAGGAATTGTCTGCTTGGCAACAGTGTTTTCGTCTTCAAAAGTTTTTATAAATTTGTAGTGCTCAACAAACGGGTGGTTGTCAACCGAGATTTTACCTGTAAGCCATGTATCGTCAATCAACGCAGGTTCGCCGTGGAATGCTACGCCCTTTTCTGTCTTTTTGTGTGCAACACCGTTAAATCCCCACATAAAGTCGAGATGCCATGTTGCTCTGCGAAATTCACCGTCTGTTATAACCTTGTATCCTAATTCTTTCTGCTTTTTTACAAGGTCTGTAATGGCTTTGTTTTCAATTTCTGTAAGTTCTTCTTTTGTTATATTTCTTTTTTCAAAATCTGCTCTGGCTTTTTTTAGATAGTCCGGTCTTAAAAAACTTCCTACATAGTCAAATCTGAATGGTACATTATTTTTACTCATAAATATTACCTCCTTGTTCATTTGTTAAAAGTATAAGGCGAAAATCAATATTTGTAAAATACATAAAAAGTGCAGTTGGCTATAGCTTTCAACTATAACCGACTGCACCTGTCGTTAATAAAAATATTAGTCTTTATCGTCGGAATTTGCCGAATAAACATCGGCTATTTCATTTATGGAGATATAGGCTTTCGGGTCAATATCGTGTACAAGTCTTTTCATTTTATCAACTTGAAAACGGTTTATTACAAAGTAAATCATTGTCTTTTTTGAACCTGAATAGTAACCCTTGGCGTCTATCATAGTAATACCGTTTTCAAATGTTTGCGAAAGTTTCTCACAAACAGCATCTGACTTGGTTGTAATAATAAAAGCGCCTTTTGCACGGTCAAAACCCTCTACAAAGAAATCTATCATTTTAACAGCCACGGCATAAGTTACTATGGAATAGAGCGGCAATATCCAACTGCCTATTACTATGCCGCAAATGATATAGAGAATTACATTGTAAATCATAATGAATGTGCCTATGCTTAAGTGAAGTCTTTTTGCAAACATTACGGCGAGAATATCTATTCCGTCCATAGCGCCGCCAAAGCGCATTGCAAGACCGCTGCCGCAGCCTGAAATTACACCGCCGAATATTGCGCATAAGAACAGGTCATTGCCCGCAAGGGGAGATATAAAGCTGACATCTATCGGTAAAATATCAGTTATTATCCATGCAACCAAAGAGTAAATGAATACCGTGTAAATTGCATATACGGTAAACTTTAGTCCCTCTCGTTTAAGACCGAGCAGGAACAGAGGAATGTTAAGTAAAATAAGTATAAGTGATAAACTGCACCATGCGGGAGTTTCTTGCGAAATAAGCATTGATGTACCTGAAATTCCGCTGTCGTAAAGTTTTACCGGAGCAAGAAACACAACTACGCCAAAAGCATTTATAATGCCTGCAAGCGTTAAGAACAGGAAATTTACTATTTTTAATTCTTTAAATGTACTGATAAAATTTTTCATTTATGCCTCCTTGTATTAAATATCACTTAATGTATTTGTTCAAGTGATTTAAGAATTTTTTGCAAAGCGGACTTAAAACTAATTTTTTATGACTGATATATCCTATACGCATATCTCCTTCCTTGATTAATGGGATTGAAATAATATTCGAACCGTTAAGACCGCTGTCAATTACTCCGCTGCAAACCGTATAACCGTTAAGACCTATCAATAAATTGAAAAGTGTGGCTCGGTCTGTTACACGAATATTTTTTTTGCGTTCTACAGTGCTGAAAATTTCTTCCGAATAATAAAAAGAGTTATGATTGCCCTGTTCAAAAGAAAGATAAGGGTAGTCTGCAAGCTCTTCCATAGTAACGGATTCTTTATTTGCAAGCGGATGTTCCGCCGTTACAAAAATATGAGGCTTTGCTATAAAAAGCTCATTAAAGCACAAACCTTTTGATTTAATGATTTTCGTAAGAGCCGCTTCGTTAAAAGCGTTTAAATAAATAATTCCGATTTCGCTTTTCATTGTAGCTACATCGTCAATTATCTCGTAAGTTTGAGTTTCTCTGATTGAGAAGTCATACTCGTTTTGAGGCAACTCTTTAATTAAATCTACAAACGCATTTACAACGAATGCATAATGTTGAGTGGAAACAGAAAAGCGCTGCTTATCCCTTACCGAGGTTTTATATGCACTTTCAAGCAGGTTAGCCTGTTCAAGCACCTGTCTTGCATAGCCTAAAAATTGTTCACCCTCGGTAGAAACAGCAACGCCTTTGTTGGTTCTGTTAAATATTGTAATGTTCATTTCTTTTTCAAGTTCACGGATTGCATTGGTGAGGCTCGGCTGTGAAATAAAAAGTTCCTTTGCCGCCTCGCTTATTGTACCTTTTTGAGCAACCGTGATAACATATCTCAGTTGTTGCAGAGTCATATTAATATTCCTTTATTTAAAATTAATGTTTACTGTTTTGATAAGAATTTACTATATTATAACATAAAATATAAATTGTGTAAATCTCTTATTTAAAAATAATTGTGATTCTTTGCGTGAAATATTATATATAATAAACGAATAAGCAAAAAAGTATATATGTTAAAAATCAGTTATGATAATATTACCTTAATTATGACATTTTATTTTATTTTTGTATAGACAACAGCAAGAAATAATAATATAATTAATATTACTGTTGTATTAGTTTGCATATGGCAGACAGAATTAAAAAGGAGAAAAGATATGGGCGGATATATGGGAGTAGCAGCCAAAGAGGACTGCGTTTTTGATTTGTATTTTGGTATTGACTATCACTCACACCTCGGCACAAGAAGAGGCGGTATGGTAGTTTACGATGACGAAAAGGGGTTTGACAGATCTATTCATAATATTGAAAATGCACCTTTCAGAACTAAGTTTGATAAAGATATGCAGAGTATGAAAGGCAGACTTGGTATCGGTTGTATTTCCGATTATGAGCCGCAGCCGCTTATGGTGCGTTCACATCACGGTACATACGCTATCACAACCGTAAGTAAAATTAACAATACAGACGAGCTCGTTCAGGAGATTTTCTCAAACGGCAATTCTCATTTTCTTGAAATGAGCGGCGGTGAAATCAACCCTACAGAACTTGTTGCGACACTTATAAATCAGAAAGAAAATCTTATTGACGGTATTAATTACGCACTTGAAAAGGTAGACGGTTCACTTTCACTTTTACTTATGAATCCAAACGGAATTTATTGTGCAAGAGATAAGTACGGCAGAACTCCGATTGCAATAGGTAAAAAAGAAGACGCATTTTGCGCTGCGTTTGAAAATTTTTCTTATAAAAATCTCGGTTACAGCAACTATAAAGAACTCGGACCCGGTGAAATCGCAGTTATTACAGATCAGAACTGCGTTACACTTAAACAACCGGGTAATGAAATGAAAATTTGTACATTTCTCTGGGTTTATTACGGTTATCCAGCAAGCTCATACGAGGGAATGAGCGTTGAGCAGATGCGTTACCTTTGCGGTACAAAAATGGCAAAGCGAGATAATGTTAAGCCTGATGTTGTTGCAGGTGTGCCGGATTCGGGTATTGCACACGCAGTAGGTTATGCAAATGCTTCCGGTATTCCGTTCTCAAGACCGTTTATTAAATACACTCCTACATGGCCACGATCATTTATGCCGACAATTCAGAGCCAGCGTAATCTTATTGCCAAGATGAAATTGCTTGCAGTTGAAGATTTAATCAGAGATAAGAGCCTGCTTTTAATTGACGATTCAATCGTGCGTGGTACTCAGCTTAGAGAAACCACAGAGTATCTCTTTGAAAGCGGTGCAAAGGAAGTTCATATCAGACCTGCTTGTCCTCCTCTTGTTTACGGATGTAAGTATCTCAATTTCTCACGCTCATCTTCTGAGATGGATCTTATTACAAGACGAGTTATCGAAAGACTTGAAAACGGCAATGTTACCGATGAAGTTTTAAAGGAATACACAAATCCGGATTCCGAAAAATATGAAAAGATGGTTGACGAGATTTGTAAGGAACTCAAGTTTACTTCACTTCGCTTTAACCGCCTTGACGATATGCTTGATTCCTGCGGTATAGATAAATGTAAACTCTGTACTTATTGCTGGAACGGTGAAGAATAAAAATAATCAAAAGTGAGCTGTAAAAAAACAGCCCAAATAAAAAAACAACTGCATTCTAACCTAAAGGTAGGAATGCAGTTCAGCCTGTAGAAAAACTCGAAATTCAGATTGACCGGATTTCGAGTTTTTGAAATTTTAGAATAAATTTTAAATAATTCCCTCATCACGGTAGCGACGGACATGAACGCATCTTACAACAAGCTTGTAACAAAGCACGGATTGTATATGATCGGTTTCATATGCAGTCGCAATTTGACAGAGATGTTCTCGGCGCTGTTCGTCTGGATGAAGCTCGAAGGCTTTCACAACAAGATCAAGGTCGCTAAACGAATCGGCTACGGTTACCGTGATGATGACTTCTTCTTTACCCTGATTCGCTATCTTTCTATTCCTTCTGTCCATTCATCATCCCACAAAAAATCGTGATGAACCTTTTTATTTGCGTGTAAGAAGGTATATTGTGCTTTTTTGCGAGACATTTATAACCACCTTCACCATTTATGTATTCATGGACTACTTTTAGTTTGAATTCATAACTATATTTTGCCATAAAAAAACCGACCTCCAAATCGTTAGATTCTTGGTCTAACTTTTTGGGGTCGGTTCAGGTTGGTGCTCCTTTAGTGAAATAAACTGCTCGACTTATGTGATGTTATTTACATTTTAAGTCAACAGTTAAATTTATTTATTCGGTTTAACTTATGTTTTCTTTCATAGCTTTTCGTATCCTGCTTAATGATTCGGGAGCTATTCCGAGATAAGTTGCTATGTGGCGCTGTGCAGCCTTGCTGCATATTTGGGGATAAAGTTTTTTGAAATGAACGTATCTTTCGGTCGCATTTTCCACAAGAAAACCGTTTTCTCTGTATATTTTATACCTAAGGGCATTTTCAAGAAGATATATATACACATTTTTCAGGATGTCATTTTCAAAAATGAATTTTTTCATATCCTCTGTATTGAAGATCATAAGCGTGGTTTCTTCCAGCGTTTCCCATTCACATAAGCTTTCAGGATAGCCGAACATACCTTCGTCCATACAAAGAGTTCCCTCTATTGAAAAGCCTCGGGTTATATCATTTCCGTCATCATCTATATAGTAACACCTTGTCATTCCATCAAGAACAAGAGCAGCATTAAGTGTTTTGTCCCCGATATGCTGGATAACGGCACCTTTTTCCACAATGCGGAAAGCAGACATATTCACTATCTTTCCGAGCATCTCGGCATCAATATTCACCTTGTATTTTGATGTCATATTCATCAGCAGTCCTACAAGATATTCCTTATCCATAAACATTTCCTCACGCTGTAATAATATAATAAGCTACCGATATTAGATTCATTCCACCGTGGGCTATCATCGGTACTATCAGATGTCCACTCTTTTTATAGCCACATATCCACAAAAGACCCACAAGAAATGAATGTCCCATATTGAACCAATCAAGCATACCGAACAGAACATTAAATATCAGTAGCGCAGCAGTTTCTCCCCAGATGTTTCCGCAGAAATTTTTTGCAAAACCTCTGAAATATATTTCCTTACATATTCCGCTGACAAAACCCAGCGACACTATCATTAGAATTATCTCACCGACTGAAAGCCTTTCCCAGCCCGAAAATGCAAGTTCGGTTCTGCCTTTTGCCACAAACAGCGAAAGCAGGCTGACAGCGGAGGATATGACCGCAATGACAATTCCCATAAATATATCCTTGCCAAGGCTTTGACTGTTATATATTTCGTTTTTCAGGCTGATCCCGCTTTGCTTATATAGCATTAGTGCCTGAGGAAGAAGTATCGTATTTGCAAGTATCAGTATCAGACAATATGTATTCAGGTCGGCATTTGCATAGCTTGCAATATCAAGGATATTCATACCCTCTCTGTAATTCTGACAGGAACGCAGGATCTCATATCCAGATACGATGAGTGTCAATGCAGTTGTAATTTTCAATGCTTTTTCAGCGTTGGTTGTATTATTCATAATCATCACCTATGTAATGATTGTAATACCTTTTTTCATTAAGTGCATTGACTTTTGTTAAGAAAATGTCATTTAATCAGTTTGATATATTCCAATTTATCGAGCAGATAAACTACTCTCTTCAATTCATTATACCACATAACAATACATTTTTCAACGGCAATTTATACCCCCATCGGCACAACCTCATCAATGCACATCTCCCTTTTCGGCTTTGCTATGCCAATAAACTCCCTCATCACGGAAAAATGTTGGATAATCAAAAATAAATAT